>Ga0137425_1000051_pt1 | contig 39424 bp, 28 predicted proteins | sample EasRivERMZT640_2_FD_102318 | JGI IMG/M metagenome (GOLD analysis project Ga0137425, IMG submission 102318) | Soil microbial communities from meander-bound floodplain in the East River, Colorado, USA - East River MetaG ERMZT640_2 | ecosystem: Environmental > Terrestrial > Soil > Floodplain ...
GAGAAGAAGCCGCGGGTGCTGGTGCTGCGCATGCGCCACGTCCGCTCCATCGACGCGACCGGCCTGCAGAGCATGGAGGAGCTGCTTTCCAGCTGTCGCCGCAATCACGTGTCGCTGATCCTCTCCGCGGTTGCCGCCCAGCCCCAGGAGGCGATGCGGCAATCCGGATTCCTGCAGCGTTTAGGGGAGGAGAATGCGGTCAACGACATCTACGAAGCGCTGGATCGGGCTGCGAAGCACCTCGAGATCTCCCACCCAAGCCACTGAAACCCCATGGGTTGCCGTCTGGGTTCGTTGACAGGGAGCCCGCCCCGATGCTAACCTCCGCCTCCGGCTTTCAAGTCATTTCAATGAGTTAAGCCTCTCCGGGGCCCCGAGTCGGGCCTCTTCACCAGTTCAAGGGAGAGACCTTCGGGTGGCCGACCGCCTATTCCCGATCTTCTTCCAGCTTGTCATCGCCGTGGCCATGGCCGCGGGAATGCTGGCCCTGTCCTGGCTGCTCGGTCTGAAGGCGGCCAAGCGCGGGCGCACCGACCTGAGCCCCTACGAGTGTGGCCTGCCCCCCTTCCAGGAAGCCCGCAACCGCTTCTCCGTGAAGTTCTATCTCGTAGCGATGCTGTTCATCCTGTTCGACATCGAGGCGGCGTACCTGTTTCCCTGGGCCACGGTCTTCAGGCAGCTGGGCGAGCCGGCTTTCTGGGAAATGACCGTCTTCATCGGCGTGCTTCTGCTGGGGTACTTCTACATCCTGCGGCGCGGCGCCTTGGACTGGGACTGAGAGCGTGGGATCCGAGCCGCGGGAAGTCGAGAAAGTCCGGGAGCGCTTCGGCGCGGCGCTCAGGGAAGTGGTCTACTTTCGCGGCGAAGACACGCTGGTGGTCGCTCCCGAATCCATCCTGGAAATCTGCCGCTTCCTGAAGGAAGACCCGGAGATGAGCTTCGACCTCCTGGTGGACGTCACCGGCATTCACTATCTGGAGCGGGAATACAGCTACGAAGTCGTCTACCACCTCCTGTCGCTGGCTCGCCGCCGCCGGCTGCGGCTGCGGGCGCGGCTGGGAGAGGCGGGGGAGATCGACAGCGTTACGTCCGTATGGCGCGGCGCCGACTGGCACGAGCGGGAGGCTTTCGACCTGGTGGGGATTCGCTTCAAGGGGCACCCGGATCTGCGGCGCATCCTGATGCCCGAGGATTTCGAAGGGCATCCGCTGCGCAAGGACTTCGCCCTGGAACAGTAGCCTCTCCCGCGGGGAACGGTGACATGCACGAAGTCGAAGACAAGACGGCGGCTCCGGATCCGCTGGCACCCGAGACGGTCACCATCAACATGGGACCGTCACACCCCAGCACGCATGGGGTGCTGCGTCTGGTGGTGGAGCTGGACGGGGAGGTGGTCAAGCGGGTCATCCCCCACGTCGGCTACCTGCACCGCGGGATGGAGAAGATCGCCGAGAGCATGACCTACCACAAGTTCATCCCCTACACCGATCGGCTGGACTACCTGGCCCCGCTGTCGAACAACGTGGCCTTCGTGCTGGCGGTGGAGAAGCTGATCTCCCTGGAAGTGCCGCCGCGCTGCCGGGCCATCCGGGTGATGTGCTGCGAGATCGCGCGGATTTCGGCCCACCTGCTCTGGCTGGGAACAGGGGCCCTGGATCTGGGGGCCGCCACCGTCTTCTTCCACACCTTCCGGGAACGGGAGACGCTCTACAACTTCATCGAGATGATCACCGGCACCCGGCTGACCACCAGCTATCCGCGGGTGGGCGGCCTCGCGCGGGACATCCCGAAAGAGCTGATTCCGCAGTTGAAGGAGTTCCTCAAGACCTTCCCGGGGGTCATCAAGGAATATGAAGAGCTGCTCACCCGCAACAACATCTGGCTGAAGCGCACCGAAAACGTCGGGACGATCTCGGCGAAGGACGCCATCGCCTGGGGCCTCACCGGTCCGAACCTGCGCGCCTCGGGCGTCGAGTACGACATCCGCAAGGCCTTCCCCTACTCGGGCTACGAGCAGTACAGCTTCGAGGTCCCCGTGGGGAGCACCGGCGATTGCTACGACCGGTACCTGGTGCGCATCGAGGAGATGCGCCAGAGCGTCAAGATCCTGGAGCAGGTGGTCGCCACACTGCCTTCAGGCCCGGTGAACGCCGACGATCCCAAAGTGGTGCTTCCCAGCAAGAAGAAGGTGCTCACCAGCATGGAGGAGCTGATCCACCAGTTCATCATCGTGACCGAGGGTTTTCCCGCTCCGCACGGCGAGGTCTACCAGGCCATCGAGGCCCCCAAGGGGGAGCTGGGCTTCTACCTGAAGAGCGAGGGGGACAAATCCCCCTACCGGCTGAAAATCCGCTCCCCCTCCTTCGTGAGCCTGCAGGCGATTCCCCAGATGGCCGAAGGGATGATGGTGTCGGATCTGATCGCCATCGTGGCCAGCCTGGACCCGGTGATGGGGGAGGTGGACCGATGATCCCCTCTAAGGCGACCCAGCTGCAGATCGATGCCGCCATCCAGGAATATGGCCAGGCCCGCTCGGCGCTGCTGGCCGCGCTGCACCTGATCCAGCAGGAGCGCGGCTACATCGCCGTGGAAGACCAGGCTTGGGTCGCGACCCGGCTCGATTTGCCTCCTGCGGAAGTGGCGGGAGTGGTCTCGTTCTACACCATGTTCCGGACGAAGCCGCCGGGCCGGCACCACATCCAGGTCTGCCGGACGCTCACCTGCCAGATCCGCGGCTGCCGGGAGCTGGTCAAGCACCTCGAGAAGAAGCTTGGGATCCGGGACGGCGGGATGACCGACGACGGCCGCTATTCGCTGATCACCGTGGAATGCCTCGGCTCCTGCGGCACCGCCCCCATGATGCAGGTGAACGACGACTATCATGAGAACCTGACGGTGGAGCGACTGGACGCGCTGCTGGAATCGATGAAATGACTTCCCAAGAGTATCGCCCGCTGCTTCTGAAGAACATCCACCGCCCTGACTCCACCAGCCTGTCCGCCTATCGCGAATCGGGCGGCTACAAGGCGCTGGAGCGCGCGGTGAAGGAAATGACCCCGGAGCAGGTCCTGGAGGAAGTGAAAGCTTCGGGCCTCAGAGGCCGCGGCGGCGCCGGATTTCCCACCGGCATGAAGTGGGGATTCCTCCCCAAGGGACCGGGGGAGAAATACCTGGTGCTCAATGCCGACGAGAGCGAGCCGGGCACGTTCAAGGACCGCCTCCTCATGGAGCGCGACCCGCACCTGGTGCTGGAGGGATTCCTCATCGGCTGCTACGCGGTGGGCTGCAGCCGCGGCTACATCTATATACGAGGTGAGTTCGTCGAGGGCTGGCGGATTCTCCTCAAGGCGGTGGAGGAGGCGCGCGCCGCCAACCTGGCCGGGAAGAATATCTTGGGCAGCGGCTTCGACTGCGAGATCGTCATTTACCGCGGCGCCGGGGCCTACATCTGCGGCGAGGAGACGGCGCTGCTGGAATCGCTCGAAGGCAAGCGCGGCATGCCGCGCCTGAAGCCCCCGTTCCCGGCGCAGGTGGGGTTGTACGGCAAGCCCACTTCGGTGAACAACGTCGAGACCATCGCCAACGTGCCGCTGATCGTCGAGATGGGCTCCACCTGGTACGCTGGCATCGGCCGGCCCAAGAACACCGGGCCCAAGCTCTACTGCGTCTCCGGGCACGTGCGCAAGCCCGGCGTCTACGAGTTTCCCCTGGGCATTCCCCTCAAAGAGCTGATCTTCGAGCACGCCGGAGGGCTGCTGCGCGAGACCCGGCCCCTGAAGGCGGTCATCCCCGGTGGATCGTCCGTGCCCATCCTCCCGGCGGAGAAATGCGACGTCCTGATGGATTTCGACTCGCTGGCCGCCGCCGGCACGATGCTGGGCTCGGCCGGAGTCATCGTCCTGGACGATTCCGTCTGCATGGTGGACGCACTCTTGAACCTGGCGCGCTTCTATGCCCACGAGTCGTGCGGCCAGTGCACCCCGTGCCGCGAGGGGTGCGGCTGGTACGTGCAGATTCTGGAGCGCCTGGAGAAAGGCGAGGGGCGCACCTCCGATCTGGATCTCCTGCTCGATCTCAGCGACCGGATCCAGGGGAACACCATCTGCCCCCTGGGAGACGCCGTGGCCATGCCGGTGCGCAGCTATGTGACGGTGTTCCGCGACGAGTTCCAGTACCACGTCGACCACAAGAAATGCCTGGCCGAGCCCGCGCCGGCGCCGATCTGAGGAGAGCATGGCGGATTCGACTCCCGAGCAGGTAACCCTCACCATCGACTCTCAAACCGTCACCGTTCCCGCGGGGACCAACCTCATCGAGGCGGCGCGCACGGTGGGGATCGAGATTCCCCATTTCTGCTATCACCCGCGCCTGACGATCGCCGGGAACTGCCGGATGTGCCTGGTGGACATCGAGAAGATGCCCAAGAACCAGATTGCCTGCTCCACCAGGGCGGCCGCGGGGATGATCGTCCGCACGCGCAGCGACAAGGCGATGAAGGCGCGCCAGGGAGTCATGGAGTTCCTGCTCATCAACCATCCGCTCGACTGTCCCATCTGCGATCAGGCGGGGGAGTGCGTCCTTCAAGAGTTTTCCTACCACTACGGCACCGGCGGCAGCCGCTTCGAGGGGCAGAAGGTGCACCACGACAAGAACGTGGATCTGGGGCCGCACATCGTCTTCGACGGCGAGCGCTGCATCAAGTGCACCCGCTGCATCCGGTTTTGCGAAGAGGTCACGCATACCCATGAGCTGGGGCTGTTCAGCCGGGGCGATCACACCATCATCGGCACCTTTCCCGGCAGGCAGCTGGACAACGCCTACTCCGGCTGCACCGCCGACATCTGCCCGGTGGGGGCGCTGACCGTCAAGGAATTCCGCTTCAAGCAGCGCGTCTGGTTCCTGCGGAACACCCCGTCGATCTGCGCCGGCTGCGCCCGCGGCTGCAACGTGAACCTGGGGATCAACGAAGACCGCATCTGGCGGATCACGCCGCGCGACAACGATGCCGTGAATCAGAGCTGGATCTGCGACGAGGGCAGGCTCTCCTACCAGACCTACCAGCAGGGCGAGCGGCTGGGGCGTGCGCTGGGATCGGCGGCCGCCGGCGGAGCCACCCGGGAAATCCTGGCTGGCTCTGGCTACGAGCAGGCGGCGGCGACGCTCGGGGAGATCGCCCGCAAGCACGGCGGGGCCACGGTGGCGGGAGTCACCTCGGGGCACGCCAGCGTGGAGGAGCAGGCGGCGCTCAAGGAGCTGATCGAGCGCGCCGGCGGCAGCCGCATCGCGCTGCCAATCCATGAGCGAGGGGACGACGATGCCCTGCTCATCCGCAAGGACAAGACGGTGAATGCCGTGGGAGCCCGGCTGGTGGGCGGCGCCAACTGCACGGCCGAGGAGCTGCTGACCGCCATCAAGACCGGCAAGGTGCGCGCGCTGGTGGTGCTGCGCGAGGATTTCCTGGGCGAGCTGGGCGCCCAGGCCATGGCGGCGCGCGGCGCTCTGGATTTCCTCATGACGCTCGATTGGCGGGTCACCCCCACCGTCAAGGCCTCGGATGTCGCCCTGCCGCTGTGCGCCTACGGCGAGATGGACGGGAGCGTCATCAACTTCCAGGGCAGGATCCAGCTCCTGCGCCCCGGGCTGACTGCCTACGAGGAGAGCGATCCCGCCTGGAAGCCGTTGCTCGAGATCGCCTCCCGTCTGGGCGGCGCCGCCGTGCCGAAGAATTTCCGCGAGGCGTTCCGGTGGGCCGCCTCGCGAATTCCCGAGCTGTCGCACCTGGATACGCCCGCGCTGGGCAAATACGGCGTTTCACTGGAGTCCCCGGCACCGGGCCGGGCCTAGGAGTCATCGGGTGGAGCCCAGCATCCTTTCGCTTGTCATCGAGGCGCTGCTCAAGGTCGCCTTCGTCATCGGCCTCGTGATGGGCGGCGTGACCTACATGACCTGGGTGGAGCGGAGGGTGGCCGGCATCATCCAGGACCGGCTCGGCCCCAATCGCGTGGGTTTCGCCGGGCTGCTGCAGCCCATCGCCGACGGCCTCAAGTTCCTCTTCAAGGAAGACATCCTTCCGCCGCACGTCTACAAGCCGTTCTACATCCTGGCGCCCACCCTCATCTTTGTTCCCTCGCTTCTGGGATCCACGGTGATTCCCTTCGGCGACTCGATCCATTTGTTCGGGCGGGACATTCCCCTGCAGGTGGCCGATCTGAACGTCGGCATTCTGTTCATCTTTGCCATGTCCGCCATGGGGGTCTACGGCATCGCACTGGCCGGCTGGTCCTCCAACAACAAGTTCTCGCTGATGGGAGGCCTGCGCTCCTCGGCCCAGCTCATCAGCTACGAGCTGGCCATGGGGCTGTCGGTGGTGGGGGTCCTGATGGTTGCGGGATCGCTGCGCCTCAATGAGGTGGTGGAATCTCAATCCGGCTTCCACTGGAACGCCTTCACCCAGCCCATCGGCCTGCTGTGCTTCGTGGTGGCGGCTTTCGCCGAGACCAACCGGGCGCCCTTCGATCTCCCCGAGTGCGAGTCGGAGCTGGTGGCGGGCTACCACACCGAATACTCGAGCATGAAGTTCGCCATGTTCATGATGGCGGAATACGCCAACATGATTACCGCGGCCGCGCTGATGGTGACGTTGTACTTCGGCGGCTGGCAGGTGCCGGGACTCTCGAAGGCCGCTCTGTCGCCGCTGGCCGTGTCGCTCATCCAGGTGGGCGCGTTCCTGTTCAAGACGGCCTTCTTCCTCTTCCTGTTCGTCTGGGTCCGCTGGACCCTGCCGCGGTTCCGCTTCGACCAGCTGATGGACCTGGGCTGGAAGGCGCTGTTCCCCCTGGCGCTGCTGCAGATCTTCGCGACCGCCCTCTTCATCCTGTGGGGGTGGCTGTGAGCTTCGAGATGCTGGTCATCAACATCATCGCCTTCGTGGCGATCTTCTCGGCGCTGATGGTGGTGTTTCACCGCAGCCCCATGGTGAGCGTGGTCTTTCTCATCGTGAACCTGGTCTGTATCGCGCTGTTCTTTCTGTTCCTGCATGCCCAGTTCCTCTTCGCCATCCAGCTCATCGTCTACGCCGGCGCCATCATGGTGCTGTTCGTCTTCGTCGTCATGCTCCTGAACCTGCGCAAGGAGGAGGAGCTGCTCCCCGGCTGGAGGGTCCAGCGGGCCCTGGCGTTTGTGGGCGGGCCGCTCCTGGTGGGGGCGCTCTGGACGGCGCTGTGGCGGCGCGGCCGCAGCTCCGAGGCGTTTCCCGGAAGCTTCGGCAGCGGCTTCGGCACGGCGGAGGACATCGGACAGCTGCTGTTCAACGATTACCTGTTCCAGTTCGAAGCGGCCTCGGTGCTGCTGGTCGTGGCCATGATCGGTGCGGTGGTTCTGGCCCGCAGGAAAGAATCATGATCACCTCGTTTCTTCCCCTGGTGGCCGCGGTCCTCTTCGCCATCGGCGCCATCGGGGTGCTGATCCGGCGCAATGCCATCGTGATCCTGATGTGTATCGAGCTGATGCTCAACGCCGTGAACCTGACTTTCGCTTCCTATGCTTACGAGCTGCGCTCCATGGCGGGGCACGTCTTCATCTTCTTCGTGATGACGGTGGCCGCCGCGGAGGCGGCGGTGGGGCTGGGCATCGTCATCGCCGTCTTCCGGAAGCGCCAGAGCGCCGACGTGGACGACGTCAATCTGATGCGCTGGTAGGGGTCCGGGCTTGCTGAGCCTTCTATACCTGATTCCACTGCTGCCTCTTGCGGGCTTCGTGATCAACGGCCTGCTGGGGAAGCGCTTCCTGCCGAAGTGGGCGATCTCGGCCGTGGCCTGCGGCACGGTGCTGCTCGCCTTCCTGCTGTCGCTGGGCGCGGTCTCTTCGCTCAACAACCTCGACTCGGTTGCCTCGGTCCGCGGCGTCCTGGACGTGGATCCGGCGGCGCAGCGGGTCACGCTCACGGTGGCGCAGTGGCTCGCCGGGGGCAGCGGAGCGAACGGCGCCGTCTTCACGATCCCGTGGGGGTTCACCCTCGATCCGCTGTCAGCGGTGATGCTGCTGGTGGTGACCGGAGTGGGTTTCCTGATCCATGTCTACTCGGTCGGCTACATGGCCCACGAGGAGGGGTACTGGCGCTACTTCGCCTACCTGAACCTCTTCATGTCGATGATGCTGACGCTGGTGCTGGGCTCCAGCTTCCCCGTCATGTTCGTCGGCTGGGAAGGCGTGGGGCTGTGCTCGTATCTGCTCATCGGCTTCGATTACCCGAAGGACTCGGCGGCGGACGCCGGCCGGAAGGCCTTCATCGTGAACCGTATCGGAGACATGGCCTTCATCCTGGCCATGTCCTGGATCTTCGCTTCCCTGGGCAGCCTGGGATTCACCCAGGCCATGGCTCAGGTCGGCAAGCTCACGCCCAGCGCGGCGGCGGGCATCGCCTTGCTGCTGTTCATCGGCGCCTGCGGCAAGAGCGCCCAGATTCCGCTGTACGTCTGGCTGCCCGACGCCATGGCGGGCCCCACTCCGGTGTCGGCCCTGATCCACGCGGCGACCATGGTGACGGCGGGCGTCTATATGGTCTGCCGCTGCTCGGCGCTTTATCTCCAGGGGCCCGCGGCCCTGACGGTGGTGGCAGTGGTGGGGGCGCTGACGGCCCTGCTCGCGGCCACCATGGCGCTGCGGCAGAACGACATCAAGAAAGTGCTGGCCTACTCCACCGTGAGCCAGCTGGGGTACATGTTCCTGGCGGCGGGAGTCGGAGCCTTCTCGGCGGCGATTTTCCACCTGATGACGCACGCCTTCTTCAAGGCGCTGCTCTTCCTGGGCTCCGGAAGCGTCATCCATGCCATGAGCGGTGAGCAGGATCTGCGGAAGATGGGGGGCTTGAAGAAACTCCTGGGCATCACCTATCCGACCTTTCTCATCGCCACCCTGGCCATTGCGGGCATCCCGGGCCTGTCGGGCTTCTTCAGCAAGGACGAGATTCTGTGGAAGGCCCTCGGGCACGAGAATCGCCACGGTCTGGGAGGCACCTGGTTCTGGATTGCCGGAGTCGCCGCCGCCGGGCTGACGACCTTCTACATGTTTCGGCTGGTGTTCCTCGCATTCTTCGGCGAAGGGCGGATGGACGAGGAGACGAAACACCACATTCACGAGTCTCCGAAGGTCATGACGGTTCCGCTGATGGTGCTCGCGGTGCTGTCGGTGGCGGGCGGCTGGGTGGGGATTCCCAAGAGCCTCAGCTTCGGCGCGGACCTCAATCGCTTCGAGCATTTCCTCGCCCCGGTGTTCGAGCCCGTGATGGCGAAGGAAGCCCACGCCGCCGGGTTGCTGGCGGAAGGGAGCGTGGCCGGCCATGAGACCGGATCCGGCTCGGGGCTGGAGTATCTCCTGATGCTGGCGACGCTGGGAGTCGTGGCGGTGGGATTCGTCCTGGCGTATCGCTTCTACCGGAGCCGGCCCGAGATACCGCAGCGCCTGGCCGAGAGGCTCCCCACCCTGGGCAACCTTCTTGCCAACAAGTACTACGTGGATGAGCTGTACGACGCGATCCTGGTACAACCCTACTGGCGACTGTGCGATTTCCTGAGCGCCTTCGACAGAAAGGTCATCGATGGGCTGGTCAACGCCGTCGGCGCCTTCACGGAAGTCTGCTCGCAATTCATCAAGCTCTTCCAGACGGGACAGGTCCGTCGCTACGCCCTCTGGTTCATGCTGGGCGCCATCGCGCTGCTCTGGTATCTCGTATGACCGTAGCCATGCCCGTGCCGCTCGTGCCGCTCGCTCCGCTGCTGTTTCTGTCACTGAGCGCGGCGGCGGTGCTGTTCTTCGTCTCCCTTTTCCGGAAATCCGGGAGGGAGGCGGGATACCTCGCCTTCGGATGCACGGTGCTCTCAGCTTTCCCCGCCATGAAGCTGCTTCAGGACAACGTCACGGTGAGCCTCCTTTCCGGCGCCATAGTGGTGGACCGCTTCTCACTGGTCTTCACCTTGATTTTCCTGGCGGTGGCGGCGCTCACCATCCTCACCTCCATTCCCATCGTGGAAAAGGACGGGCACTCTCTGGGCGAATATTACGTCCTGATTCTGTGCGCCACGATCGGCATGATGCTCATGGCCGGAACCGAGCATCTCCTGACACTGTTCCTCGGACTGGAGATTCTCTCCATCAGCCTCTACGTCCTGGCCGGCTTCACGCGCGATCGGGAGAAATCGGTGGAGGCCTCCCTGAAGTACTTCCTGCTGGGCGCCTTCGCCACCGCCTTCATTCTTTATGGCATGGCGCTGCTGTTCGGAGTGACGCGCAGCTTCGAGCTGCGCATGATTGCCCGGGCGTTCTCCATGCCCGCCGACATGCCGGTCGACCCGCGGGCCATGATGGGGATGGGGCTGATGTTGATCGGTCTCGCCTTCAAGCTGGGCGTCGCGCCGTTTCATTTCTGGATTCCGGACGTCTACCAGGGATCGCCCACGCCGGTGGCGGGATTCATGGCGGCGGGGACCAAGGCCGCGGCCATGGCCGCCGTGCTGCGCGTCTTCTGCGTGGGATTCCAGGGGCCGCAGGTGGTGGCGAGCTGGGTTTCCATCCTCACGGTGCTGGCGCTGGTAACCATGACCATGGGAAACGTGGTGGCCCTGGCGCAAACCAACATCAAGAGGATGCTGGCCTACTCCTCGGTGGCCCACGCCGGCTACTTGCTGGTGGGTGTGGTCGTCACTTCCTCGGCCGCGGCTCGTCCGGAGGCGCTCTCGGCCATTCTTTATTATCTGGCCGGATACATCTTCATGAACCTCGGGGCGTTCGGCGTCGCCTCGCTCATCGGCAAGGAAACGGGCGAGGGGGAGGAGGGTTACTCGCTCTACAGCTACTCGGGCCTGGCCCGACGCCGCCCGGTCATCGCCGCCATCATGACCGCGTTCATGCTCTCTTTGACGGGAATTCCTCCCATGGCGGGGTTCCTCGGCAAGTTCTTCCTGTTCCGTACGGCAGTGGAAGGGAAGTTCTATCTCCTGGCGGTGGTTGGCTTGCTCAATTCCGTCGTGGGCGCCTGCTACTACCTGCGCGTCGTCGTCCACATGTACATGAAGGAATCAACCGTCACCACTCCCGGCCCCCCGCTGACCTGGGCCGAGGGCCTTTCGCTCGCCGTATCCACCATTGCGACCATCGTGCTTGGACTGCTGCCCGTCTGGTTCCTCAACCTCACCAGGACGTTGCTCTAACTTGCCCCTTTCGCCAGATCGGGTGGCGCATCGCGCCACGAATTTGGCGTGTTCCGCCATAGTTGACGGCGAGCGCTAGCCGTACACTTAAGCATCTTCGGTATAGGCCTTACCGCGGTCATGGGTCGCGGGGGTTGCCGGGTGGGAGACACCCCCCTTCCCGGCATGCCTAGCGAGGGGAGCCCCCGCGACCCGCCTTTTTGCAGCTAGGGAGCATTACCTGTCACCGTCCTTTCACCATCCGGCCCTTGCGAGTCCAGAGCCCGGAGTGCTACGATTCCGCCAACCCAAACGAACTGTGTATCGCCACTTACCCGGTGTGGCGCGATCTTTTTGCCTGTATGAGAGGGGTAAGAAGCACACCTGCATGGGATGAGGTCAGTCCCGCTTCCGCGGTGGACTGGCTCCGCCCTTACCGTCTCCCGATCCACGCAACCAGGAGAAGCCACGTGAAGCCTGCCGCCTTCCGTATCCTAGTGATTCTTGCAGCTCTCGCCCTGCTCAGCGCCACGACGAGTCTGGCCCGCGAATTGACCTTCGAAGAGCGCGTCCAGGCGCAAGAAGCGATCGAGCGCGTCTATTACTCCCATCAGATTGGTGCGACTCGTCCGTTCGAAGAAGGGGTTCCTAGGGATGTCCTGGCACAAAAGGTTCGGACCTATCTCAAACAATCGGTTGCCTTGGAACAGTACTGGCACACACCCATCACGGCCGAAATGCTCCAAGCGGAAATCGAACGCATCGTCCACTCCACGCGGATGGCCGACCGGCTGCGAGAGGTATTCCAGTCTCTCGGTAATGACCCGTTCATGATTCAAGAGTGCTTGGCTCGACCGACTCTCGCGGCACACCTGACCCGAAACTTCTTCGTCACGGATACAAGAATTCACGGTGATACGAGAGCGGAGGCAGAAGTGCTCCGAGGTCGAATCTTGAGAGGCGAGTTGAGCGCCCGTGAGACGGAGGAGCATCGATCAGTCACCCACAACAGTTCTAACGCCATGGGTGGAACCGATGAGCGCCTGGCTCGGGACCCGCTGGCAATGGATCCACGCAGATTCGGCTTTGCTGGAGCCGGCCGATTGGACGATGGCTCCGCCGATAGGCACAGAGCTGCACGTGTCCTGCCGGGTGAGATCGGCTCCGTCCAGGAAGAAACCGATCGGTTCAGATTCGACGTTCCTCTGAATCAGAACGACGGCGAAGCGGGGATCGCGATCTACTCCTTCCCGAAGATCTCCTGGGACTCCTGGTGGACTGTGCATGAGGCGGAATTCAATGATTCTCTCGCATTGACCGCTGCGAGCGAGTCTGCAATGGTTCCGACTCTCGAGATATCGACCCAGAATAGTGAGTTGAGCTGTATTCAGGGCGACACGTGGCTCAATGGCAGCCTGGAAGGGGGTCCACAACCACGAGGTGGCCAATCGATGGTGTGGACCGGCAACCTCATGATTATCTGGGGAGGAGTCGTCGGCGGTTCTGACACCACAAATACGGGTGCCAAGTATGATCCGCTCACGGATACCTGGTTTCCCATCTCGAAAACTAGTGCACCGGTAGCTCGCTACGGGCACACCGCTGTCTGGACGGGTAGCGAAATGATCGTCTGGGGTGGAAAAGCGAGTTCCAATTTCGGAGTCGACCTGAACACGGGTGGCCGTTACAACCCGGAAACCGATTCCTGGATCCCAACCACGATCAGCAGCGCCCCCTTTCCGAGGGTTGGGCACACCGCTGTCTGGACCGGCAATCGAATGATTATCTGGGGGGGGGTTGCCAATGGCAATGCGTTTCTCGGCACGGGAGGCATGTACGATCCGATCGCGGATGGTTGGGTTGCCACGAACTTACAGAACCCGCCTTCGGGCCGGGTCGGGCATGTAGCCGTCTGGACTGGCAGCATCATGATCGTGTGGGGCGGTTCCGACTGGACCGGCTTCTTTCCAGTCCCTCCGCCTTCCCTGGCAACCGGAGGGAGATTCGATCCGGCCACCAATCGCTGGCAGTCCATGACGTTGCCCTCGATTGGAGGGCGAACCGGTGCCGCGGGAGTGTGGACTGGAAGCGAGATGGTGGTGTGGGGAGGCAGCTTGAATGGCCCGTCTCTATCCACTGGCGCGCGATATGATCCGGTTCAAGACCAGTGGCAGCCCATGGCGACGTCGAACCAACCCGGCGCCCGGCAAAACCCCAGCGTTGTCTGGACCGGCCGAGAAGTAATCATCTGGGGAGGCTATGCCCTGGGTGGCATCGGAGTTCTCAATGACGGCGCTCGCTACGATCCTAGCCTGGATCAGTGGACCTCAGTATCCTCAACCAATGCTCCAAGTGCCCGCAATGGAAATAATGCCGTCTGGAGCGGATCCCTGATGATCGTCTGGGGAGGAACAATATTCTCCACCTCGGGGGGTCGCTATGATCCCGACGCCGACACGTGGACGCCCACCGATAGCCAAACGACGCCTCCGGTAACGCTTCCCGGCGCGGTTTGGACAGGCGACGAGATGCTGATCTGGGCAGGTGGATCGGTTCTAAGCGATTATCCGAGCGCGACAGGTGCCCGCTACGATCCAATGCTCGACCGGTGGACCCCAATGTCCACGGTCCATGCGCCGCGAGCGACCATGGGACCCACCGCGCACTGGACCGGACGAGAGATGCTTGTGTGGGGAGGCAATACGCTGAACTATGGGTACAGCCCCGTGAATACAGGAGGAAAGTACGATCCGAGATCGGATTCCTGGTCGGCGGTATCCGACGTGGGGGCTCCCCCTGCCAGATTGGAATTCAGTTCTGTATGGACAGGATCCAGGATGATCATCTGGGGCGGGGGGCCTTATTTCACCTCTGGTGGTGGTCGGTACGATCCCGAATCTAATAGCTGGGCGCCCGTCTCTACCGCCAACGCACCGGCGTTTCGATACAATCACTCCGCCGTATGGACAGGCTCGGAAATGATTGTTTGGGGTGGCACTTCAGGAATCGAATTTAACTCAGGGGGACGCTACAATCCAGATCTCGATGTCTGGACTCCGATCACGCTTGCCGGCGCTCCAACTCCGAGACAGGCTCACTCCGCGGTTTGGACCGGACATGAGATGCTGATCTGGGGAGGGATGACTCAGCGCTATCCCAGCATCGTAACGACGGCGACTGGCGCTCGATACAACCCCGCGACCAATTCCTGGGCACCGATGTCCGAGGTAAATCGCCCTAGCGCACGAAGCGAGGAATCGGCTGTGTGGACCGGCAAGGAGATGATTGTCTGGGGAGGCAGGTTCAATAATCAGCCTACCGACAGCGGTGGGCGGTACGATGCCTTGTCGGGCGAGTGGAGGACAATCAGTCTTTCCGGTTCCCCTGAGGCCCGATGGGATCACGTTGCCCTTTGGACCGGCGAGATGATGATCGTCTGGGGAGGACCATATCGTCGTTACGTTGCTACGGGAGGTCGGTACTTTCCCGAGCCTGTTGGTTCACAGGTCACCGTTGACGCCGGCGCCGATCTGGAAGTGGAGTGCGCCCATACCGATGGAGCGCTGGTATCGCTTCTGGGTCATGGAGACAGCTGTAGTGGAACGGATTCACTTTCGTACACTTGGAGTGGCCCCTTCCCCGAAGGTGAAGGTACAGCAACTGGGGCGGCCCCGGCGCTCACACTGCCACTGGGCCAGAGCACGGTGACGCTTCGAGTCGACGACGGACAAGGCCACTTCGCCGATGATGAGGTCGTGATAACGGTAAGAGATTCCACGCCACCATCCATAACCTGCCCGCTCGCACCGACCACGGAATGTGCTTCCTCAGAAGGCACGCTGGTGACGGTGCCGCTGACCATCGCCGCTGACACGTGCGATGCGAGTCCCTCACTCTCCAACTCCCACGGCTCAGGCGGGGCGGATGCCTCCGGAATTTACCCCTTGGGTCAGACGGAGGTGGGCATGACCGCGAGGGATGCCTCCGGCAATCTGGCCAGTTGCGCATTTCCGGTAAACGTTCAGGACACGACGCCGCCGCAGATCGCCGTCACGCTCAGCTCGAGTGTGCTCTGGCCACCCAATCATCGGATGGTGGATGTCACGGCTCCAGTTACAGTAACGGATGCGTGCAGCTCATCCTCGGCTATCCTTGATTCCATTACCAGCAGCGAACCTGACGATGCCACCGGTCCGAACGATGGCAACACGACGGGTGACATCCAGGGCGCGACCCCGGGCACTTCCGATTTCGCCTTCCAGCTTAGGGCGGAGAGAGACGGTGGGGGTGGGGGACGGTTCTATCGGGTGGACTACAGCGCCACCGATTCAACCGGCAACCGCTCCACATCCAGCGCGCTCATCCTGGTGCCTCACGATCAGGGTGGCGTCACGGAGCCGGTCATCCTCACAGCACGAGAGGAACCGAAGAGCACGACCTTCAGCTGGAACGCCGTGCCTGGCGCCGACGGCTATCAGATGATCCGCGGGGAGATGGGAGGGCTGCGCGAAGCCGGCAACTTCATCGACCTGGGATCGGTTTCGTGCATCTACCCGAGCGCTAATCTGCTCGCCGCGGAGCGGACCGACAGCCAGGTTCCCCCTCCGGGGAGAGCCTACTTCTATCTCGTCTCATACAGCGATGGAATGGACAGCGGCTACGGGACGGATAAGGTGAGTAAGCCACGAATCAGCACCTCGGGAGGATGCGGCGCCACCGGCATCCCCTCCGATCCGAATTCGATCGCCGGAGGTTCCGGCGCTTCGGCAACCGGAGATCGACTCAAGTCCTCGGATTCACCCTAGAGTCGCTTACTCGCAAGTTCCACTTGTCGTGTTTCGTGGTTCCGACGAGAACCCGCGGCTCGCCGCCTCGGTGCTCGCCGGGAACCTCTCTCCCTTCAACGCTCCTGCTCAGACAATTCCTTCTGTCGCTGGCGCGCTTTCGTTCGCCCTATCCACCATTGCGACCCTCGTGCTCGGACTCCTGCCCGTCTGGTTCCTCAACCTCACCCGGACGCTGCGCTAACTTGCCCTTTTTGCCAGATTGAGTGGCGCATCGGGCCACGAATTTGGCGCGTTCCACCACTGTTGACTTCGAGCGCGAGCCGCACACTTAAGTATCTTCGGTGACGGCCGTTCCGTAGCCATGGGTCGCGGGGGTCGCCGGGCGGGAGACACCCCCCTTCCCGGCTTGCCTAGCGAGGGAGGCCCCCGCGACCCGCCTTATTCAGCATGGAGGTTTTCATGGACGGTATTCTCGTGTCGTACCTGATTCACCTCGGGCGTCCGTTCATAAGCTCGGGCGCGACGCGTGCCCCTGTAGTTCAGTCACCCACGCGCCTCACAACGCAGGAGGTGGATCTCCTGGCTGCGGAGCATCTCGGAACTTCATTCAGTGAGATGAATGCCGTTCAGGTCCCCTACCGGTTGCTCTGGATCGGTCCCGAGCGCAGCGGCGTTCTCTCTCCCTCAGTGGCGGCCGAGCGCCAAATCGTATATCTCGACCTGATGCTGCCATTCTGCCCAAGCCTCAGCTGATAAGTCGGTGCTCGCTTCACTCCTCCTTCGACTAGTGGTTCTCGGGCAATTCTTCCGATGCTGGCTCCAGCTCATCAGCATCCTCATCGAAGGGCCCCTCCAATGATGCTTCAGTCTCATCAACAGGCTCGTCCTTCGCCTCAGATGAGGTCAAGCAAGAGCTGATTCGTCCAAGCATATCGGTTGCGAGCGCGAGCAGATTGGGAGAGTCGCAAACCCGTTCGGTATTGTCCAAAAGCATCATGCGAATGTTTGCTGCCAGCGAACTCTGCGAATAGCGACCGATTTGCCCCAGCAGCAACTCCTCGCCTGGATGTCCCATCTCGAATCGCAACGACACGCCGACCAGTTCCTGCTCCTCGTCGAAAGACTTCACCATTCCAGCTCGGCTCAATTCGAGATAAGCGGGATCCTGGAGCTCCTCCACCGGCATGTCAAAATCCCATTCGAGGACCCCTTCCTCCACTTTGACCGGCGCCTCCTGGGCAGCCGGCACAATCTGGGACACCGGCAGCCAGCACTGGCCACCCGCTGACACCCAGGATGTCGCCCGGACTTCGAAATGATCGGAGACAAACAAATCGCTGCCGCGGGGTATGCGCCGGTGAGCACCTGGATATCCAACGTTCCCCGGCAGCCCATAGCACCGTACAGAGGTCATGTCCCGCAAGGGTGAGACCCGCATCGCTTCGGGGTAGTCGGGATCGTCGTGATTCTGGGATGAGTAAAGACACTTGGGCTCCCGTACTCTTCGATCTCGCTCATAATCCGATGGGTCCGGGAGATCCGCCTCCCACCGGGGAAATCGCCCCATCTCGGTGCTCAACAGCTCCTCTGTTTCCGTGCGGTCGGTATCGGGCAGTCGCGGAAGACCGCGGAGCATGCGGTCGATGAACTCCTGCCACCGGGATCCATTGAGGGCCGCGACACCGGCCTTGCGCACGTCCTCCGCGGTATCGGTCATCGCCGTGGAAAGCACGCGCAGCATGGCCGATGGTTCCTCCATTCGAGACAAGGAAAACAGGGCGCAAGAACGAACCCTGGGGTCCTCGGAGTCGCTGGCCACCAGGAGAGAGGCCAGCGCTTCGGCTGAACTCGGCCAGGCCCCTAAGGCCTCGGCAGCTTCCGCTTGTCTCCAGCCTCTTGCTTGAAGAGCCATTTGGGACAACAACCCAACAGCCCGCTCGTCCCCGTTCGCCTTGAGGGCGCCGATGGCCGGAGACGCCAGTTGCGGGTCATGGGACTCAGCCAGCTCCAGGAAGTCCTGGAGGAAATCGGCGGCGTGGTTCCTGGTCAAGGCCTTGATAAGGTCGCTTCTCGCCCAGGGCCGGGTTTCCTGAGACCAGGCATGCTGCAAGCCCGGAATTGCCTCCGGCTCCTCCACGCGCGCAAGCCACTGAAACGCCTGCCATCGAAAGTTTGGAGAAGAGCTGGCCAGAGCTTCCAGGAAGAGTGGTTTCACCACATCAGGTCTGTAGCAATCAATGCTGTCGAGAAGACGCACGGCAATCCACTCGTCATCCTCGTGTCTCAGATACATCACCAATTGATCCACGACTTGGGCGGCGCCGGGAGCGTCATTGTACAGAGAGTCCAGGATTCTGAATTCCATGCAGGCGTTCTCGGCAATCCTGAGACGCTCCTCCGGTTCGCCGAATGTCAGGACCCGAAGTAATTCTTCTGCTTCAAGACGAGCGGCCATGGCCCTTTCCTGGCGTTCGGTCCGCTGCTCTACGGCCAAGACAGTTGCCTGGGTGATCCAGGCGGTGATCAGGAGAACGGCAAGGGCAGCCGCCGTGCTAGTGGGTGAGGAAAGCTTGAGAATCGTCATGGAGTCCGCCTTGCTTCTTTGAGAGCATCGTACGGCGATGCGGCTCGTGGAGAAAGCGAATTTTCACGCTGGCGCGGTAAATGCACAGCATGCGACGGCGGATGGGATTGAGCTCTGCGAGACAGGATGGTGCGAGAAAGGGATGATTGCGCTTTGAAAAACCGGGGGCCAAAAGGGCCCCCGGTAGATCGGGTGCACTTGCCCTACTTCTTGTCTTTATCCTTATCCTTGTGGTGCTTTTCCTTTTCCGCCGGAATCTTGAAATTGACGTTGATCGGGGCGTCGATCTTCGGATTCCTCACGGTGAGGGTTAGGATGCCACCGTACCCGCCGGCTGGCTTCGGAAAATAAATGGAGGACTCGAAGGCGGTGTAGTTGTCCAGCTCGGCCGCGGTGCCCCGCATCCGGCCACCGCCGTCCACCGGATAGAACGCGAGACTCTCCGGGGCGGCCTCGGGGAAGGCGCCGGTGGTGACCATCGGCATCTCGGCCAGCATGTTCTTGTCGTCCAGAAGGAACTTGTATTTGGTGGTGATGTCTTCGTAGCTCGCTGGGGAATAAATATTCCCTTTGGAATCGGTGAGCGTAAAGTTGCTCAGCTCGACGATCACCGATTCCTCGGCGACCTTCTTTTGTTCTTTGGTCTCACCCTTGACTCGCGGCGCGCCGGAGCGGCCAACGGCGACCACGACCGGGAAGAAACCCTCCGTCTGGCGCCAGCTGGCCAGCCAGCTGTAGACCATGACGGTGAACTCACCCACCGTTTCCTTGTAGGTGCAGTACGAGAACTCCTCGCTGGCCTTCTGCGGCGGGGTGTAGGGGGCCGCTTGGGCGGCTGCCTGAGGGGCCGCGGGCGCGCTTTGGCTCCCGGCGGCAGGTGGCGTCTGCCCAACCAGGGCCGCCGCACCCAATGTGACAAGGATGCCTAGGATTAGCAGTCTCTTCATGATCGTCTCTCCTCCAAGTCCTTTGGTCGTGGAACAGCGAGGGTCTGAGCCCAGAGGTAAAACCGCTCCGAGGGGCCAAGGGGTTAATGGGTCATCTATGTCCGGATGGTGCCCAAATCGTACCTCAGGGATAGGTCGTGCGCAAGCCGTCCGCCACCCACAGCCCCCACTCACAAGGCTTGATCGGGTGCATGGAGACGGGGGAAACAGCTTCTACGAAGCCCTCTAAGGGTCGGCAGACCCACAAAATCAGTAGATCTACGTATTGACACAATTTCATGCCCGGGAATACCTTGGTCCCGGAAAACCCACATCGGACGGGCATTGCACCCCCGAGCGCAGAGGCCGGGGCGGAGGTCCAGCCATCGTCCAGCATCAGCCTGGCGACGCAGACCAAGGGAAGTCGACTGCGCGAGGCGCCAGCGCTTCACCCATTCGGAGGGTTCGAACATGAACTCCAGCCGCAGGATCCTGTTACCTCTTCTCGTGCTCATGTTGATGGCGCTTGGCGTCGCGTGCTCAAGCAACAACGCCGACTCCGATTCCAGGCAGGGAAATGTCCGGGTCAAGCTCTCAGCAGCCCCTGTGACGATGAGCGCAGCGACCGGTACGACCGGAGCCTCTACTGACAATTTCGACGGTGACGACGGTGACGATGATGATGCCGGTAGCATTCTGTCGAGGCTCGAGCAGGTCAACGTGACCTTTGCGAGCCTGCTGGCCAGAAACCTCGATGGCGATCTGGTGGATATGACGATTGCTCTGCCGACGACCGTGGACCTGATTCCGGTGATCTCCGGGCATGAGTTCAGCCTGCCAATCGGCACGCTGCCGCCGGGAATGTACGACCAGATTGTGGTCGTGATCACGCAAGTAGAGTTCGTGTTCCTCAACGGGGGCAAGATCGCCCTGACACCCCCGGGGGGCGGCTGGACGAGAATCGTGTCGGTAGCGCCGTTCGAGGTGATCGATGGGCAGACCACGACCATCATGCTGCGGTTGAGGACCCTCGATGCTTTCAAGGAATTGAATGGAGATTTCCAGTTCTTCCCGGATTTCGACTGCGAGCGTGAAGATTGATTGCTTTGCCGGGTTCGGGCCCGGGGGTTTTCCCCGGGCCGCGGCGGGCTGAAGATCAGTGCAAGGCGTGCCACAGTTTCTCGACGTGGGCGCGGCTCAGGGCAAGTTCCGTCCCATCCTCCAGAATGACGCGGTAGTCTCCCGAGGGCAGCGGCTGGAGCTCCACGATGCGCTCGACGTTTACAATCGCCACTCGGTGGATTCGGACAAACTTTCTCGGATCGAGCCTTCTTTCCAGGCCCCTCATCGTTTCCCGGAGTAGGTGGGATTTTCCACCGACGTGAAGGCTGACGTAGTTTCCTGCCGACTCGATCCAGTCTACCTCCTCCACCCTGACGAAGCGGATCGAGCCGGTCGACTTGACGATAAGGCGCTGCGGCAGGGCGCTCGAGACGCGCAGATCCTTCATCAGTGACGTGAGTCGGTCGGCAAAGATTCGTTCTCTTCGAGAACGAATCGACTCCCGAGCCTGAAGGAGTGACCGGTGAAATCGGTCTGCGTCGAAGGGCTTGAGTAGATAGTCGACGGCGTGCACTTCGAAGGCGCGGACGGCGTAGGAGTCGTGGGCGGCCACGAAGATGATGGCGGGAATCTCGTCGGGGTCCAGTGCCTCCAGAACCTGAAAGCCGTTGAGCTCGGGAACTTGAATGCCGAGGAACACCAGGTCTGGTTTCTGCTCCTGCAGCGTTGTCAGTGCCGTCAGCCCGTCTGCGCATTGAGCGATCACTTCCACATCCGGCTCCCCGGCGAGCAGGGACGAGATGCGCTGTCTCGAAAACGGCTCGTCATCGACGATCATCGCCCGTATTTTCTCGGTCGGCACTCGGATGGCCTCTCTCATGACCCCACGGCAAGGCGGAAGGGCGCATTCGAGCACGGATGCCCTCCAGAGTTCTCGGCAATATACGGCGCATAATTATTTTTGTTGGGCAGGCTGAGTACTTGATGCGGTTTTCACACCGCTTCACACGTGCTTGTTTCATTTTACATTCTGTTACAACAGTCAGCTTCATCCCCGGCCTTTAGCGGCTCGCACCAAGAGTCTGCGACTCGTCACAACCCTGTTAACCATTCGCTTAGTTTCGCGTTAGTAGTAATTGTGGAGTCGCACCCCCCATGTGCCATGTATCCGCGGCTCCTTCCGTCTGACAGCAGTCTTCTGAATACCACACTGCGGGCGCGGGCAGTCAACCAGACAGGTTCGTGAAGGGTTATGTGAAAATCTCGTCCCTGGTTCTCCTGATGCTGTGCCTTGTGCCCACCCGAGCCTCCGCCGAGGTTGTCGCGTACGTCAAGCCGGTCAGCGCCGAGGTATACGGTCTCCTTCCCAACAGCGCGGAATGCCGCCAGGAGCTGTTTGATCGATGCGCCTCCTGGAGTCCTGAGCCATGCTACATGGTGAGCAACTGGACCTTGCGCGACGTGCAATATGACCTCGATGTGCAGGCCTGTCAGTTGCGCATCCGGACTACCTGCTCGGCGAGGTGTGTGTGTTTCTGCACCAATATCGAATGGATAGAGCTGCCCCTGCCACCCAAGGGCGATTCGGCCATTCTCGTTGACCTGGGCGAGGTCTCCTTGAGGCTCACGGAACCCGCCCGGGGGGTGATTTTCGACATCGATGGCGATGGAGCGCCCGAGCCAGTTGCATGGACCGATATCGACTCCGCCGATGCATTCCTGGCGCTGGACAGGAACGGTGATGGTGCGATTACCTCAGGGCTCGAGCTGTTCGACAGTCACACGGAGCAGCCGTTCTCATCGACACCAAACGGCTACGAGGCGCTGCGGGTGTACGACCGACCGGAGAGCGGCGGTAACGGCGACGGGCTCCTGTCTGATCGCGATGCCATCTGGATGAAGCTCCTCCTCTGGCAGGACGCCAATCACGACGGTGTCTCGCAGCCGGGGGAGCTGGTGGCTGTCAGCGCGAAAGGAGTGACATCCTTATCCCTCCATTATAGGGAATCCCGCGTCCGAGATCAGTTCGGCAATGAGTTTCGGTACCGCGCAACGGTCTCGCTGAATGAAAGAGGCCGCGGTTCCCGCACGCAGTCCCTCGACGTGTTCCTTGGCGTGAAGTAGAGAAACTGCTACCCCCCTACTGTTCGGAAATGGGATTGTGGATTCCCGGCAATGAACGATTCGAATCTTTTCTCCCTCGATTCATCCATCCTTAAGTCCTGAAGGTCCATCAGCTTAATAAATACGGGCGCGCTGGTACGCTCCTTGCCTTACGGGGTAAGCCACACGAGGTATCGCGAGGGGGTTCGGTAAGCCTTGGACATAGCACGCCCATCATCAGTGGCCGCGGGTCGCAAAAAGCGCCGGATTCTATTTGGAACCGGAGCGGTGGTGATCATCGTTCTAGTCACTATCGGGCTGTCGCAGCTGGAGCCGGCGGCGCCCTCGGTGGAGAAAGGGACCGTCTGGGTGGACACGGTCAAGCGGGGCCCGATGCTGCGGCAGGTGCGAGGCACGGGAACGCTGGTGCCCGAGGAAATTCGCTGGATTCCGGCCACGACCGAGGGCCGGGTGGAGCGGATTGTCGTCCTGCCGGGAAAGGTCGTGGAGTCCGACACCGTTTTGCTCGAGCTGAGCAACCCCACCCTGGAAGTGTTGGCGCAGGACGCGGCTTCCGAGCTGAAGGCGGCGGAATCGGAATCGACCAATTTGCACGTGCAGCTGCAGAGCCAGCTGCTCACCCAGAAAGCCGCGGCGGCGGGAGCCCTGGCGGATTACCGGCAGGCCAGCATGCAGGCGGAGGCGGATGAAATACTGGCCAAGGACGGGCTGGTCGCCGACATCACCATGAGAGTGTCGAAGCTGCGCGCCGAGGAGCTGAAAGGGCGCTCGGAGATCGAGCAGCAGAGAGTGGAGATGGCCACCCAGGCCGCTGAGGCGCAGAACGCCGTGCAGCAGGGCCGGGTGGATCGCGCCCGCGCCGCGTGGCGGCTTAGAAAAAGCCAGGTGGATGACTTGAAAGTAAAAGCCGGCGTGCACGGAGTGCTGCAGCAAATACCGGTGGACGTGGGGCAGCAGGTCTCTCTGGGCACGAACCTGGCCCGGGTGGCGGAGCCGGGCCGATTGAAGGCGGAGGTGCGGGTGGCGGAGACGCAGGCCCGCGACATCGTGATCGGCCAGGTGGCGTCCATCGACACGCGCAACGGCATCGTCCCCGGAAAAGTCTCGCGCATCGATCCGGCGGTGCAGAACGGCACGGTCACCGTCGACGTGGCGCTCGAAGGGCCCCTGCCCAGGGGCGCCCGCCCCGACCTGTCGGTGGACGGCACGATCGAGCTGGAGCGCCTCGAGAGCGTTCTTTTCGTGGGCCGCCCCGCGTTCGGCGGCGAGCAGAGCACGCTGGGGCTGTTCCGGCTGGATGCGGGCGGGGCCGGCGCCAAGCGGGTGCAGGTGAAGGTGGGCCGCAGCTCGGTGAATACCGTGGAGATACTCGAAGGGCTGAACGAGGGAGATCAGGTGATCCTGTCGGACATGTCCGCCTGGGACGCCTTCGATCGCGTGCGTCTGAACTAGGACAAACAAGAATCCGAACGGAGGATGAACCCGTGCCGACGAATTCCAACAACCAGTCACTGATTCGCATGGAAGGACTCACGAAGGTCTTCTACACCGACGAGGTGGAGACCCACGCCCTGTCGGGAGTTCACCTGGAGATCCGCGCCGGTGAGTACCTCTCCATCGCAGGGCCGTCCGGGTGCGGGAAATCCACCCTCCTGTCGATCCTGGGTCTGCTGGATTCCCCCACCGAGGGGACCTACCTGCTCAAGGAGAAGCCGGTGCAGGGGCTGGACATGGCGGAGCGGGCGCGCATCCGCAACCGCGAGATCGGGTTCATCTTCCAGAGCTTCAACCTCATCGGCGACCTGACGGTGTTCGAGAACGTGGAGCTGCCGCTCACCTACCGCGGCACCAAATCGGCCGAGCGCACCAAGAAGGCGAACGAGGCGCTCGAGAAAGTGGGGATGGCGCATCGGGCGCGCCACCTTCCCAGCCAGCTCTCCGGCGGCCAGCAGCAGCGCGTCGCCGTGGCGCGCGCGCTGGTGGGTGATCCCATGATGCTGCTGGCGGATGAGCCGACCGGAAACCTCGATTCCAAGAACGGCGACGCGGTGATGGAGCTGCTGCAGGGCCTGCATCGGGGTGGCGCCACCATCTGCATGGTGACCCACGACCAGCGCTTCGCCCGGCACGCCGACAGGACCGTGCACCTGTTCGACGGGCGCGTCGTGGAGGAGACCACCGAGGTCGTTCCATGAAAACCCTCTGGCAGGACCTGCGCTACGGCTTCCGCCTGCTCCTCCAGAATCCCGGATTCACCGCCGTGGCCGTCCTGACACTGGGCCTTGGCATCGGCGCCAACACGGCGATCTTCAGCGTCGTCAACGCGGTCCTTCTGAAGCCTCTGTCGTACGCCAACGCCGACCGACTCGTGATGGCCTGGGAAAACAACCTCGCCAAGGGTTGGAGCAGCTTCGCCGTCTCGCCCGCCAATTACCTCGACTGGCAGAAACAAAATCATGTATTCGATCCCCTGGTCGCCTTCCTGGGAACCGGGTTCGTCCTCACCGGCCAGGGTGAACCGGAGCAGCTCTTCGGGATGCAGGCCACCGAGGGGTTCTTCCGCCTCACCGGAGTCGAGCCGGCGCTCGGCCGCGGCTTTCGCCCGGAGGAGTTCGAGGCGGGAAAGAACCGGGTCGTGGTTCTGGGGCACGCCCTGTGGCAGCGACGCTTCGCGGGGAGCAACGAGGTCCTGGGCAAACCGGTCACTTTCAGCGGCGAGAGCTACACCGTCATCGGTGTCATGCCCAAGGGGTTCCGCATTCCCCAGGGTGCCGATCTCCTGGCGCCGCTGACCCTCACTCCCGACATGCTGTCGCATCGCGGCTCCCACTACCTGGCAGCCATGGGAAGGCTCAAGCCGGGGGTGACGCTGCAGCAGGCGCAATCGGATATCGGCGGAATCGCCACGGCCCTGGCGAAGCAGTACCCCGACTCCAACGCAGGCTGGAACGCGAACCTGGTTCCGCTGTTCGAGGCAATCGTCGGCGAGGTGCGTCCGGCGCTGCTCGCCCTGTTCGCCGCCGTGGGCTTCGTCCTGCTCATCGCCTGCGGCAACGTCACGAATCTCCTGTTAGCCCGCGGCGCCTCGCGCCAGAAGGAGATCGCGCTGCGCGCGGCGCTGGGAGCCGGACGGATCCGCCTGGTCCGGCAGCTGCTCACCGAAAGCGTGCTCCTGGCGCTGTCCGGAGGGGCTGTTGGACTCCTGGTGGGGGAGTGGGGGATCGAGCTGCTGCGCGCGCTGCAGCCGGCGAATCTCCCGAGAATGCAGGAATTGAGCATGAACTCCACCGTGATGCTTTTCACCTTCGGCATGTCGCTGGCCACCGGCCTCGTCTTCGGCTCGGCGCCCGCGCTGCTCATCTCGCGCTCGCGCCTGAGCGAGACGCTGAAGGAAGGGGGCCGGGGGAGTGGATCGGGCGGCCGGCATCGCCTGCGGGGCGCGCTGGTCGTCGCCCAGGTCGCCCTGTCGCTGGTCCTCCTGGTGGGGGCCGGTCTGCAGATCCGCTCGTTCCTGCATCTGATGGAAGTCGATCCGGGGTTCAACCCCAAGAACGTCCTGACCATGGGCGTGTCGCTTCCCGACACGAAGTATCCCGACGACGACAAGCAGACGGCCTTCATCCAGCAGGCAGAGGAAAACCTCAAGGCGCTGCCTGGCGTGAAATCGGCCGCCGTCGTCAGCACCATCCCCCTGGGCGATGGCGATCTGATCTATTCGCTGGTAGTGGAAGGGCGCCCGCCGGCGCCGCAGGGTCAGGAGCCCTCCGCCAACTGGTACGCAGTGAGCCCCGACTACTTCCAGACCATGCGCATCCCGCTGGTGAAAGGGCGGGTATTCACCGAGCGCGACGACAGCGCGGCGCTGCGGGTGGCGGTCATCAACGAGTCGCTGGCGCGCCGGATCTTTCCCGGTGAAGACCCCATCGGCAGGCAGATCCGCATGGGCATCAACTCGGAGGCGGTGCGGGAAATCGTCGGGATCGTGAAGGACGTGAAGCATTACGGGCTCGAATCAAAGTTCACGATGCAGATGTATGAGCCCTACCGGCAGCAGCCCATGGACACCATGGTCTTCCTGCTGCGCACCGATACCGATCCCGCCAGCCTCGCCTCCGCCGCGCGGCGCGTCATTTTCTCCCTGGACAAGGACCAGCCGGTTTCCCAGGCGATCACCCTGGAGGATCTGGTGGCGGCCTCCGCCTCGCAGCGGCGCTTCAACACGCTGCTGATCGGCCTCTTCGCCGTGGTGGCGCTGGTGCTGGCGGCGGTGGGGATCTACGGCGTGGTGGCCTACTCGGTCGCGCAGCGCACCCACGAAATCGGCGTGCGCATGGCGCTGGGAGCGCAGAAGCGGGACGTTTTCTCGCTGATCCTGAGGCAGGGAATGCTCCTGGTCGTCGCCGGCGTGGCTCTGGGGCTGGCGGGGGCCGTGGCCCTGACGCGGCTCATCTCGCAGCTGCTGTTCGACGTCAGCGCGCTGGATGCGGCAACCTTCGTGTCGACTTCGTTGCTTCTGGCGGCGGTCGCCCTGCTCGCCTGCTACCTTCCCGCCCGCCGCGCCGCCCGCGTCGATCCGATGGTGGCGCTGCACTACGAATAAATAGAGGAATCAACCATGGGCCCCCTCCTTCAGGATCTGCGTTACGGTTTCCGGATGCTCCTGAAGAGCCCGGGGGTCACCGGCGTCGCCATCCTCACGCTCGGCCTGGGCATCGGCGCCAACACCGCAATCTTCAGCGTCATCCACGGGATTCTCCTCAAGCCGCTCCCCTACGCGCACTCCGAGAGGGTCGCGATGGTCTGGGAGAGCAACGTCTCCAAGGGCTGGGACCGGACTCCGGTTTCCCCTCCTGATTTCGCCGACTGGCTGAAGCTGGATAACGTATTCGACGCCCTGGTCGCCTTCCAGGGCCGGTCGTACATCCTCACGGGCCAGGCGGAGCCCGAGCGCCTGTCGGCCACGCTCGTCACCGAGGGTGTCTTCCGGCTGGGGGGGGCGGTGGCTCTGACGCGCCTGCTCTCTCAATTGCTGTTCGGCGTGAGCGCGCTGGATGGGGCGACCTTCGTGTCGACCCCGCTGCTCCTGGCAGCGGTGGCCTTGCTGGCCTGCTATCTCCCGGCGCGTCGCGCCTCCCGGGTCGATCCGATGGTGGCCCTGCGCTACGAATAATAAGAGGAAACAGTCATGGGAACCCTCCTGCAGGACCTGCGCTACGGCTTTCGAATGATGCTGAAGTCCCCCGGAGTCACCGCCATCGCTATTGGCACGCTGGCACTGGGCATCGGCATCAACACCGCCGTGTTCAGCCTGGTCGATGTCCTGATGTTCCGGCCGTTCCCCTATCCCGAAGCGGAGCGCCTCGTCCAGATCTGGGAGAACAACCTTCCCAAGGGATGGGACGAATCGAGTGTTGCGGCCGCCAATCTTCATGACTGGCAATCCGAGTCCCGGTCTTTCGAGGCGATGGCGCTTTACGTCGGCGAGAATTTCGCGCTGACGGGAGGGGGAGATCCGGAGCGGGTCTCGGGGATGGCCGGCTCGTCGAACCTCCTCGACCTCCTGGGCGTTCAGCCGATTCTCGGGCGCGGCTTTCTTCCCCAGGAGGACCAGCCGGGCGCAAATCCGGTGGCGGTGATCAGCCACGAGCTCTGGAAGCAGCGGTTCGGGGGCGCCAAGGATCTGCTGGGTCAAAAGATCGTCCTGGATGGCACGCCCCGAACCGTGATCGGCGTCATGCCCCCGAAGTTCTCCTTCCTCTACCACCCGGCGCAGATCTGGACTCCACTCGTCCTCGATCCGGCGAATCTGGAACGGGACGGGCATGGATACCTTGCAATAGGCCGGCTGCGAAGCGGGGTCTCCCTGGAACAGGCCCGGTCGGAGCTGAACACCATCGCCAGAAGACTGGAGAAGCAGTATCCCAAGACCAACACCGGCTGGGGGGTGTTCCTCAATCCGGCCCGGGAAGAGGTCCTCGGCTCGAATCTCCCCATGGCCCTGCTGTCGATCTTCCTGTCGGTTTTCTTCGTGCTCCTGATCGGCTGCGCCAACGTGGCTAATCTGTTGTTGGCGCGGGCCGCCTCTCGTGAGCGGGAGATCTCGATAAGGCGCGCCATGGGTGCCGGCCGGGCGCGACTCATCCGGCAGATGCTGACCGAGAGCGTGCTGCTGTCGCTGTGCGGCGGGATCATCGGAATTCTGGTGGCGGTGTGGGGCGTGGATATCCTCAAAGCCATCGCCCCGGCCACCATTCCGAGAATGGATGAAGTCGGGCTCAACGGGACCGCCCTGCTCTTCAGCCTCGCCTTATCCATCACGACGGGGATCCTTTTCGGGCTGGCCCCTGCGCTGCAGCGCCGCCGCTCCCACTTGATGGGCTCGCTGCAGGAAAGCGGCCGCGGCTCGACAGGAGTTGCGCGGCACCGCCTGCTGAAATCGCTGGTGGTCTCGGAGGTGGCGCTGGCCGTCGTGCTCCTGGCCGCCGCCGGGCTGATGATCCGATCGGTCCAGAGAATCTACGCGGTCGACCCCGGCTTCAAGACGCAGCGGCTGTTCACCGCCAGGATTGCGCTCCCCGAAACGCGCTACCCCGAAAAGGCGGCGCGCTCCACCTTCTTCGAGCAGACGCTGGACCAGGTGCGCTCGGCGCCGGGCGTGCGGGCCGCCAGCCTGGTCTCGACGCTGCCGCTGGGAGGATGGAACTCGTGGACGGACGTGGTTTTCGAGGGACGACCGGCGCCTGCAGAGGGCGAGGGGAACACGGCCGGCACTCTGACCGTCGGCAGCGGCTATTTCGAGACCCTCGGCATTCCCCTGCGCAAGGGCCGGGGCTTCACCGATCGCGACACGCTCGGCGCCTCCCCGGTCGTCGTCATCAACGAGACGATGGCCCGCCGCTACTGGCGGGCGGGGGAGGATCCCATCGGCCGGCGGATCCGGCGGGCCTCGGCTCCGCCCGATTCCCCCTGGGTGACGATCGTCGGAATCGCCGCGGACGTGCGGCACCAGAACCTGGAAGATCCGCCGCGCCCCGAGGTCTACTGGCCCCAGGCCCAGCAGGCTGCGCTCGAGCTGACGCTGGTGGCGCGGACGTCGGCCGATCCGCTCGCCATGGCGGAAACGATCCGCCGGCAGGTCTGGAAGGTCGACAAGGAGCTTCCCCTTTTCGACATTCGCACCATGGATGAGGTGATCGAGCGCCGCACGGCCGGGCCGCGCTCCCTGGCGCAGGTGATGGGAGGACCGGCTGCGATCGCCCTGCTGATGGCCGCCCTCGGCCTCTACGGCGTGCTGGCATTCAGCGTCGGCGAGCGGACCAACGAGATCGGAATCCGCATGGCGCTGGGCGCGCGTTCCGGCGACATCCTGAAGCTGGTGCTGCGGCAGGGGGTGATTCTCCTGTCAACGGGACTGGTCGTCGGCCTCGCCGGGGCGCTGGCGGTCACCCGCCTGCTGTCGAGCCTGCTATCCGGTTTGAGCGCCAGCGACCCCGTGACCTACATCTCGGTGGGACTCCTGCTCTGTGCGGTGGCCCTGCTGGCCTGCTATCTGCCAGCGCGCCGCGCTGCCCGCGTCGACCCGATGGTGGCGCTGCGCTACGAGTAACGAAAGGGAGCATTCATGGGAACTTTGTTTCAGGATCTGCGCTACGGCTTTCGGATGTTGCTGAAATCTCCGGGGATCACCGCCATCGCCATCCTCACGCTGGGACTGGGAATCGGGGCCAACACGGCGATTTTCAGCGTGGTGAATGCCGTGCTCCTGAGACCGCTCCCGTACCACGATCCGGAGCGCCTGGTGCGGGTGCACGGCAGCAACGTGCTCATGGGACTGCCAAGCGCTCCCGTCTCGCCTCTGGACGTGGCGGATTTTCGCGCCGAGAGTCGAAGCTTTGAAAAGCTGGCTGCCTTCAGCAATTCCGACGCCGTCCTCACGGGGCGGGGCGAGCCGCGCTCTCTGAACGTGAGCAACGCCTCCGCCGGCTTAATGGAGGTCCTGGGGGTGAGGGCGGAATTCGGGCGCTTCCTGCTCCCCGAGGAGGAGAAGGAGGGCGCCGAGCGGGTCATCGTCCTGAGCCACGAGTTCTGGCAATCGGAGTTCGGCGGTGATCCCGCGGCCATCGGCCAGATGCTCACTCTCGCCGGAATCCCGCGCCGCATCGTGGGGATCCTGCCGGCAGGTTTCCGCTCACCGCTGCCGGGCTCCATGGGGGAGGCGGATATCTGGCGCCCGCTGATCCTCCCATCGGACGTGGGAGAGCGCGGTGGCCACTTCGCCTGGTGCGTCGGGCGCCTGAAGAGCGCCGTGACCGCCGGCCAGGCGCAGGCGGAATTGAATGGCATCGCCGCCGGCATCGAGAAGCGCTATCCCACGACCAGCACCGGATGGCGAACCCGGGTCGTGCCGCTGCGCGCCGATCTGGTCGGCGACGTGCGTCGCGGGCTGCTGGCGCTGTGCGGCGCCGTCGGTCTGGTCCTGGCGATCGCCTGCGCCAACGTGGCCGGGCTGCTCCTGGGGAAGGCCGCGTCGCGCACGCGCGAGATGGCGATTCGCCGGACCCTGGGAGCGGGGCCGTGGCGAATCTCCCGCCAGCTCCTGACGGAAGCGATGCTGCTGTCGGTGGCCGGAGGGATCTTCGGTGTCCTGCTGGCCTCCTGGATTAAGGATCTCGTCCTCACCACCGCCGGCAGCTCCCTGCCTGCGTGGGCCGAGATCCGGCTGGATGGTCGCGTCCTCGGCTTCACCTTCGTCATTTCCATTCTGACGGGGCTGTTGTTCGGTCTGATCCCCGCGCTGCACGGATCGAGATCGGATCTGGGAAGCTGGCTCAAGGAAGGTGGGGCTCAGACCGGAACCGGCGAAGGCAGGGCCAGGTTCCGCCGCCTGCTGGTGGCGGGTCAGGTGGCGCTTTCGGTCGTGCTCCTGGCCGGCGCGGGACTGCTGCTTCAGAGCCTGTGGCGCCTGATGAGTGTCGACACCGGCTTCAGCACCGCAAACGTCGTCACGCTGGAGGTGTCTCTGCCCCCCGCCCGCTATCCGGAGCCGGAGCAAATCGCCGGCTTCTACCATCAGCTGCTGGAGAAAATCGCGCCCTTGCCGGGACTGCGCCAGGCGGGGCTGGTCAACATCCTTCCGCTGAGCGGTGGCTACTCCGGCGACAGCTTCCTGATCGACGAGCGTCCGGAAGTGGCGCCGGGTCTGGAGCCGACGGCGGAGCACCGCTGCGTCAGTGAAGGCTACTTCGAAGCGCTGGGCGTCCCCCTGCTGCGCGGGCGCCTGTTCACCGCGCGAGATGACGAGCGCGCCGTGAAGGTGGGTGTCGTCAACGAGGCGATGGCCCGCGCCTTCTTTCCCGGCGAGGACCCGCTGGGAAAGCACCTTAAATACAACGGCATCTCGCGCGAGATCGTGGGGATCGTCGGGGACATCCGCCATTTCTCACTCGCGGAGGATCCGCGCCCGGAATACTACTTCCCCATCCGGCAGGACACCCTGCCGAGCCAGACGCTGGTGGTCCGGGGATCCACCGACGCGGCGGCGCTCGTGCCGGCGCTGCGCGCCGCCATTCGTGAGCTGGACCCGAATCTGGCGGTGACCAGCGTGCGAACTCTCGACAGCCTGGTCGGCGCTTCCGTGGCGCAGCCCCGCTTCCGGGCGATTCTCCTGGGGGCCTTCGCGGCGCTGGCGCTGCTCCTATCGGCCGTGGGGATCTACGGAGTCCTGGCCACCGCCGTGACCCAGCGGACCCGGGAAATCGGCGTGCGCATGGCGCTGGGGGCGGAGCGCAAGGACGTGCTCGTCATGGTCGTGGGACAAGGCATGAAACTGGTTGGAATCGGTTTGGGTGCGGGCCTGCTGGGTTCGCTGGCCCTGACCCGGGTCCTATCCGGTCTCCTTTATCAAGTGAGCGCCACCGATCCATTCACCTTCGCCGCGGCCGCGATCCTTCTGGGATGCGTGGCACTTCTGGCCTGCAGCCTCCCGGCGTACCGGGCGGCCAAGGTCGAGCCGATGGCGGCCCTGAGAGTCGAATAGGAGCCAACATGATGATCCGATTGAGCAACATCGAGAAGTTCTACGAGTCGGGCGCGGGAAAGACCTTCGTCCTGCGGCGCGTGAATCTGGAAGTTCAGGAGGGGGATTTTCTCACCGTCATGGGTCCCTCCGGATCCGGCAAGTCCACGCTTCTGGGAATCATCGGGATGCTGGACAGCTCCTGGACCGGGGAGTACGACTTCCTGGGCCACAAAGTGCATTCCCTGGGGCGGAAGGATCGGGCCGAGCTGAACAAGAAGAACATCGGCTTCGTGTTCCAGAGCTACCACCTGCTGGACAACCTCACCGTCTACGAGAACCTGGAGCTGCCCCTTTCCTACAAGAACATCAAGGGATCCGACCGGGCCAGCCTGGTGGCCGAGATGCTGGACCGCTTCGGCATCGTGGCGAAGAAAGATCTCTACCCGAGCCAGCTCTCGGGAGGCCAGCAGCAGCTGGTGGCGGTGGCGCGGGCGGTCATCATCAATCCGCTGCTGATCCTGGCGGATGAGCCCACCGGAAATCTCCACTCCGGGCAGGGGAAGGAAATCATGGAGCTGTTCTCCAAGCTCAACCAGAAGGGGACCACGATCATCCAGGTCACCCATTCCGAAGTGAACGCCGGATACGGAAACCGGACCATCCAGCTGCTGGACGGCTGGATCCAGCCGGAGCAGAAGCAGGCCGCCGCGGCTCAAGAGCGCTGAAAGGGCGCTGCGGCGCGCGGCCAGGGTCGAGTCGGTGGTGGCGCTGCGCTACGAGTAGGGGGAGCGAAGGGTGTGGCCGTGAATCATCTGCTCCAAGATGCCCGTCATGGGTTGCGGGGTTTTCTCAAGACGCCCGGGTTCGCCGCGGTGGCTGTCGCGACCCTCGCATTGGGGATCGGCGCGAACACCGCCATTTTCAGCGTGGTCAACGCCGTGCTGATCCGGCCGCTGCCGTATCCGTCGTCCGATCGCCTCATCACTCTCTGGAACAAGTATCCGAAGATGGGCATGAGCCAGGCGGCGATTTCCGGGCCCGACTTTGTCGATCGCTCCGAGTCGAGCCGGGTATTCGAGCAGGTCGGAGCGATCACGGATGCGAGCCTCAATCTGACGGGGGGCGGCGATCCGGAGCGCATCCGGGGAGTCCGGGCTTCGGCCGGGCTGTTCCAGGTCCTTGGCGTCCAGCCCGCACTGGGAAGAGCATTCCGCCCCGAAGAGGATCGACCGGGCGCCGCGCAGGTGGTTGTGGTGAGCCACGGTCTGTTCGAGCGCCGCTTCGGAGGGGATCGCGCCTGGGTCGGCCGGCCGATCCTGCTGAATGGAAGAAGCCACACCCTGGTGGGAGTGATGCCGGCGGGCTTTGCCTACCCGAGCCCGCAGACCGAGATGTGGGTGCCCCTGGCGCTGAGCGCCGATCAGGTCAATCCCGACCAGCGCGGAAACGAATACCTCGCGGCGGTGGCACGACTGAAGCCCGGCGTCACGGTAGCGGCGGCACAGGCCGAGATGGATCGGATCACGGTGAAAATCCTCCAGGACTCGCCGCCCGGCATGCGGGACTACCTGACAAGTGCCGGGTGGGGCTGCGTGCTGGTCCCGCTCAAGGAAAACGTCGTCGGCGATTCGGGCAAAGCCCTGCTGGTCCTCCTGGGAGCCGTCGGCTTCGTGCTGCTGGTCGCCTGCGCCAACGTCTCCGGCTTGCAGCTCGCACGCGCCGCCACGCGCCAGAGGGAAATTGCCATCCGCACGGCCCTGGGAGCCGGGCGAGGGCGCCTGATTCGCCAGCTCCTCACCGAGAGCCTGATGCTGGGTGCGGTGGGCGGAATCCTGGGAGTTCTCGTCGCCTCCTGGGGTGTGGATCTCTTAATAAGGATACGGCCTGCCAATCTTCCCCGGCTGGAAGAGGTGAGCCTCGACTCGCGGGTGCTTCTCTTCTCAGCCTCGCTGTCGATCCTGGCGGCCATGCTCTCAGGCCTCTTCCCGGCCCTGCGCTTCTCGAATACGAGCCCCAATGAAGCTCTCAAAGAGGGTGGGCGCAGCGCCACGGGAGGTCTGAAGCATCTCCGGGTCCAGCGACTCCTGGTGGTGTCGCAGGTGGCTCTGGCGCTCGTGCTGCTGATCGGTGCCGGCCTGATGCTCAGGAGCTTCGAAAGCCTCATGAAGGTGGACGCCGGGTTCGAGCCGAAAAACGTGCTCACGGCCTACACGTCGCTTCCTTCTTCGAAATACCCCGATCCGGCGGCGCGTCAGGCCTTCTTCGATCAGCTCGTGGGAAAGCTGGGAGCGCTACCGGGAGTGAAAGACGTTGCCACCGGCTCGCTGGTGCCGCTGGCGGAAGGGAATTGGACCGCCTCGTTTTTCCCGGAAGGGCAGGAGCCGGGGCGCGGCGAAGCCTCGCCTCTGGCCTCCATGCGCCTGGTTTCGCCCGGCTACTTCCGCACCCTGGGAATTCCCTTGCGCCGCGGGCGCGACTTCTCCGATCACGACGACACGAAATCGCCCGGGGTGGTCGTGGTGGATGAAGCAGCGGCCCGGCGGCTGTGGCCCGGAGAGGATCCGCTGGGCAAGCGGATCACCTTCTCGGACTCGGCGCAGGGCGCCACCTGGCTGAGTGTCGTCGGCGTCGTGGGAGATATCAAGGATACGGCCCTGGACCGCGAGCCGACGATTCATGTCTATCGCCCTTACGCGCAGCAGGCGATTCCCGGCATGTTCGTGGCCCTGCGCACCGCCTCGAACCCCGCCGCCATTCTCCCCTCCGTGCGGCGCGAGCTGCGCTTGCTCGACCCCGGGCAGCCGCTCTATGCCGTGCAGACGATGCAGGGCTACGTGGAAGACTCGCTGGCGCAGCCGCGCCTGCGCTTCATCCTGATCTCCCTGTTCGCCTCGGTGGCGCTGCTGCTGTCCGCCTTGGGAGTTTACGGGGTGATTTCCTATGCGGTCGGCCAGCGCATCCAGGAGATCGGCATCCGCATGGCTCTGGGCGCCAGGAAGAGCGACGTGGTGCGGCTGGTGGTCGGGCAGGGCCTTCCCCTGGTTTTGCTCGGGGCCGGCATCGGTTTGTTCGCCGCGCTGGGCCTGACACGCGTTCTCGGGAGCCTGCTCTACGGCGTCACGGCGCACGATCCGGAGACCTTCGCGGCAGTCTCGGTGCTTCTGGTGCTGGTGGCCCTGGCGGCCTGTTACCTTCCGGCCCGCCGGGCGTCCAAGGTCGATCCACTCACGGCGCTGAGGATGGAGTAGGAGACCGCATGGGAACCCTCATCCAGGACATCCGTTACGGGCTGCGAATCCTCCGGAGCAACCCGGGTTTCACGCTGATTTCCGTGCTGACCCTGGCGCTGGGGATCGGCGCCAACACCGCCATCTTCAGCGTGGTGAACGCGCTGTTGCTGCAACCGCTGCCGGTGCGGCAGGCCGACCGGCTCATGACGGTCTGGGACATCCAGCCCGGCGATCTGCGCGCCCCGGCCTCCTACCCCGAATTCCTCGACTGGAAAGAGCGCGCGACAACTTTTCAGGAGCTGGGGGCCTATTTCGAGACTGCGCCCAGCCTCACCGGAGATGGCGAGCCGGAGCAGCTCCAGGCCCTCCGTGCCTCTTCCGGGCTGCTCCCGATGTTGGGGCTTGCCCCCTCTGCCGGCCGCAACTTCCGCCCCGAGGAAGACAGTTCAGGAGCTGAGCGGGTGGCGATGCTCAGCCAGACCCTCTGGAAGCGCCGCTTCGGGGCCAGTCCCGCGGTGCTGGGGAAAAAGATCCTGCTGGCCGGCGAGCCCCACACAGTCGTGGGAATCCTCCCGCCGGGCCCGCTCCTGGACACTCGCCCCGACGTATGCGTTCCCTTGCGCCTGGACACCGAGCGCGCCCCCCGGGGGCTTCACTTCATCAGGGTGGTGGGAAGGCTGCGCCAGGGACCGGATCTGCGCCAGGCGCGCTTGGAGCTGGAGGGCATTGCCCAGGGGCTGCGCACCGACGGGGTGACCCGCCACGGGATCGAGATCGTCCCGCTGCAGGAAAACATGGTGGGTGAGACCCGCCCGGCCCTCCTGGTGCTGCTTGGCGCGGTGGGCTTCGTGCTGCTGATCGCCTGCGCCAATGCGACCAACCTGCTCCTGGCCCGGGCGGCCTCGCGGCGCAAGGAGATTGCCATCCGCCTCGCCGTCGGAGCGAGCCGGCTGCGTCTCGTCCGCCAGCTTCTCACAGAGACCTTGATCCTCTCCGCGCTCGGAGGTGGAGTGGGCCTCCTGGTGGCCTGGTGGGGAGTGGATCTGCTCGTCTCGTCGGGGCCCAGGCTGCCGCGCCTCGAGGAGATCCGCATCGACAGCGCGGTTCTCGCCTTTACGGCGGGAATCTCCCTGCTGACCGGGATTCTCTTCGGTCTGGCACCGGCCCTGCAGTCCGCCTCGGCCGATTTCCAGGAGTCGCTGAAGGAAGGCGGGCGGCAAAGCGGCGGCTCGGGACGGCGGCGCCTGCGTGACCTGCTGGTCGTCTCGGAAGTGGCGCTGGCGCTCGTCCTGCTCATCGGAGCGGGGCTGCTCATCCGCAGCTTCGCCCGGGTCCTGGGTGACGAGCGGGGCTTCGACGCGAGCCGCGTGCTGGCTGTGGATCTCTTTCTTCCCGCCGCCTCGGAGCCGCCGAAGCAAATCGCTTTCTTCTCGCAACTGCTGGATCAAGTGGACAAGCTATCGGGCGTGGAAGCCGCGGGAGTGGTGAGCCACCTTCCGCTGGGCGGGAACAACACGAACAGCGGGATGAAAATCGAGGGGCGGAGCTGGCCCGAGGACGAAAGCCATTTTGCCGATGATCGGCTGGTCAGCTCCGACTACTTCCGCGCCCTGCACATTCCCCTTCTCAAAGGGCGGGCCTTCACCGAGCAGGATCGGGAGGGCGCCCCACGCGTTGCCATCATCAATGAGACGCTGGCCCGGCGCTATTTCCCCGACGAGGATCCGATCGGCAAGCGCATCGACATGAACTGGAAGAGCAGCGGCTGGCAGGAGATCGTCGGAGTCGTCTCCGACATCAAGCACGACGGGCTGGATCTCCCCTCCATGCCTGCCATCTACGTTCCCTTCCTCCAGGCCCCCGACGCGGGGATGACTCTCGTGGTGCGCAGCGCCGGGGATCCTCTGGGGCTGGTGAAGGCCATCCGGGAAGCGGTCCATCGGGTGGATCCGAACCAGCCGCTGGCGAGAGTCAGGACGATGGAGACCGTCGTCGACGAATCGGTGGGCCCGCGCCGCTTCTCCATGTCGCTGCTGAGCGGCTTTGCGGCGCTGGCGCTGTTCCTCGCCGCCATCGGAATCTACGGCGTCATCGCCTACTCCGTCACCCAGCGAACCCACGAGATCGGCATCCGCATGGCGCTGGGAGCGCGGCGCGGCGACGTGCTGCGGCTGGTGGTGGGGCAAGGATTGAGGCTGGTCGGAACGGGTGTGGTGCTGGGCCTGGCGGCTGCTTGGCCGCTCACCCGGCTGCTGTCGGGTTTGCTGTTCCAGGTGAGCGCCGTCGATCCCCTGACCTTCGCGGGAGTCCCGCTGCTGCTGGTGGGAGTGGCGATTTTCGCCTGCTACCTGCCGGCGCGCCGGGCGTCGAGGGTCGATCCTCTCACGGCGCTGAGAGTCGAGTAGGAGACCAGATGGGAACGCTGCTCCAGGACGTCCGCTACGGCTTGCGCATGCTCCTCAAGAACCCCGGCTTCACCGCGGTCGCGGTGCTGACCCTGGCGCTGGGAATCGGCGCCAACTCGACGCTGTTCAGCGTGGTCAACGGCGTGCTGCTTCGCCCGCTGCCGTTTGCCAACGCCGACCGGCTGGCGGCGGTGTGGGAATTCGTGCCGGAGAAGGGCTGGTACCGGGAGCCGTTTTCCTACCCCGACTTCGCCGATTGGCGGGAGCAGACGAAGAGCTTCGAGAAAATGGCGGCCTACAACTACGTTGGGGCGACACTGGGGGAGGGGGGAAACGCGGAGTACGCGGTCGGCGCGGCAGTCTCGGCGGATCTATTCCCGATCCTGAGCGCCCGGCCCCAGCTCGGCCGTGTATTCACGGCCGAAGAGGACCGCCCCGGCGCCGCGCGGGTGGTGCTCCTGGGACACGGCTTGTGGGAGCGCCGCTTCCACTCCAGCCCCGAGGTTCTGGGGCAAACGATCCTGCTGGATGGAGAAAGCTGCACCGTCGTCGGGGTGATGCCCGAGACGTTCAACTTCCCGATCGGGGGATCCCCGAGGAACTACTGGGTCCCGCTCACGACGGATCCCGATACCCGGGAGCGCGTCGAACTGCGGGGCAATCACTATCTGCGCGCCGTGGGTCTCCTGAAAGAGGGAGTCGGACCGCTCCAGGCGGAAGCCGATCTGGACACCATCGCCCGGCGGCTGGAGACGGCCTATCCCGGCACCAACCACCTGATGCGGGCGCGGGTGCTGCCGCTGCATGAAGAGCTGGTGGGAGACGTGCGTCCGGCGCTATTGGTGTTGCTGGGCGCCGTGGGGTTCGTGCTGCTCATCGCCTGCGCCAACATTGCCAACCTGCTCCTGGCGCGCGCTTCCTCACGGCAGAAGGAGATCGCCATTCGCGCCGCGCTGGGAGCGGGATGGGGGCGCATCGCCCGGCAGCTGCTCGTGGAGAGCCTGCTTCTCTCTCTGGCCGGAGGAGCCCTCGGTCTTCTGGTCGCCATCTGGGGTGTGGACTTTGTGGTGCGCCTCGCTCCCGGGCCGATCCCGCGCATTGGGGA
>Ga0137425_1000052_pt1 | contig 39017 bp, 25 predicted proteins | sample EasRivERMZT640_2_FD_102318 | JGI IMG/M metagenome (GOLD analysis project Ga0137425, IMG submission 102318) | Soil microbial communities from meander-bound floodplain in the East River, Colorado, USA - East River MetaG ERMZT640_2 | ecosystem: Environmental > Terrestrial > Soil > Floodplain ...
CGTTCGGGTACGGCGTGCCGACTGCGTCGCCCTTCGTCTTCGTGTCGGCGCGCAACTTCTGCGCTCCCCGCGTCGGTACCTACTTTGTCCCCTACTCGAGAACTACCGTGATCATCAACAACACGCGGATCGTGAACAACCTGGTTGTCGAGAACAACGTGGTCGTGAACCGGGGATTCAATCCCAAGGTCATCGAAAGAGCCAGTGGACGCCGGGTGCATGAACTGCCGATTGAGCGTGTCTCGCGAGTCATGCCCAGCTCGCACTTCAACCGCGCCGAGCTTCGTGTCGACTCCCGACGGGCAAGGCAAGGGCTACGGGCTGCCGAGCCGGTTTCGGCGAACGCACCGGTGCCCGACGTCCGCCGGGGTCGGGGTGATTTCGAAAACCGCCGCCAAGGAGATCAGGCAGCCAGGGAGCGGAACACCCAGGATTCTGCGCGCGCCCCTCGGCGGGACACGGGCGACATTGAGCGGCACCGTGGAGGCGCCCAGCCAACCAGTGAAAGGCTTACCCAGGACTCTCCGCGAGCTTCTCGGCGGGACACCGGCGACGTCGAGCGACACCGTGGAGGCGCTCAGCCGACCAGCGAGAGGGTTATCCAGGACTCTCCGCGATCTCCCCGAACTGCCCGAAATGAGAATGGAATGAGGCGGCAGGACCACTCACAGAATGCTTACCGCAATTCCCCAAGCGTTCAGAACAGGAACCAACGCCCCACGCGCTCCAGCACCATGAGCTCCAGGAGCGTGGAGCCGCGTGAGAGGTCGATCCAGCAATCTCCCCGCCGGGCTCCCGACAATCGCCAGTCCAGCTCCACTGTCAGGAGCTCGAACCGGAAAGCAGCGCCATCAGAATCGGCCCCGTCTTCACAGAAGAACTCTCAGAAGAAGGGAAAGCACCCCCGCGACTCGGACAAACAGTAGCAACGCTTCGCATCACGCATTCAGCACTCCAAGGAGGGCCTTCTTTCGAAGGCCCTTCTTGATTTTGGCCCGAAGCCAGTCATTTCATTTCCTGCTCGCAACCACAGGACGTCAAACGGCCTCCTCCCCTTTCCGCTGACGCTGGGCCATGGCGACCGGACGGTCGAGTCGTAAATCGCGAATTCGATAGAGCATTACTCGCGCCGAAGCGCGACCATCGGATCGACCCTCGTCGCCCGCCATGCCGGGATACAGCTGGCGAGGAGCGCCACGGCAGCCAGCAGCGCAGCCACTCCGGCGATGGTCAGTGGATCACTCGCGCCGACGCCGAACAGAAGGCTCGACATCAACCGCGTGAGGGCGAGCGAGGCAAGCAGTCCCAACGCGATGCCCGTCGAAGCAAGCTTCAGGCCCTGCTGGATGATCATCCGAAGCAACTCGCCCATGTTTGCCCCGAGCGCCATCCGGATACCGATCTCGTGCGTGCGCTGCATGACAGAGTATGACAGCACCGCGTAGAGCCCGGCGGTCGCCAGCAGCAGCGCCACGCCCGCGCCGCGCTCGTCGTCCGCCTCGCTGAAATCACGCCCCTCGACCAGCTGGATCTGCATCGTGTGAAAATACCCTGGACTGACCCAGCGGTCCTGAGCGGCGGGCGTATCGGTGGCCGTTGCGGGAGGGTGGCCGGAGATGGTGAAGTCCGTCCGCGCGTTGATTCCGCTCAGCGGCAGCACACTGGCCGCGCCGACGGCCTCGACTCCGGGCAGCTCGGTCAGGCGCGCTGCCAGTTTGTCGCAAAAGACCCTAACGGCTTGATGGTGTGCCCTTGTGATGGGACAAGATTCCTCGTAGGGTAGGAGTTCACTGCTTCCCCAAAGGTCCGATCTTCGGAACCGGAGATATAAGGCACTTTCATGAAGCACAGCTTGTCAGCAGAGGACCGGAACTTCCGTGATGAGTTTGAGGCGTGCAGGATCCCAGCTACGCAGTTTGATCACCGGGCGCACATCCGGATGGCCTACATCTACCTGGCGGAGCATGATCCCGACGCCGCCCTGGCCCTGATGCGAAGCGCATTGCTGGGCTTCCTTCGACACCACGAAATCGACATATCGAAGTATCACGAAACCATGACGCAAGCCTGGATTTTCGCGGTGCGACACTTCATGGAGATCTCCCCTGCCTGCGACTCGTCCGATGCCTTCATCGAGTGCAATCCCATCATGTTGGACAGCAAGGTCATGATGACGCACTACTCCGCGGAGGTGATGTTCTCTCCGGAGGCTCGAGCGCGCTACGTGGAACCAGACCTCGAAAAAATCCCTCGACACGACCCCTGACTCGCCGAGCCAGGCTTGTCCACTGTCTGCGCTGTCGATCGCCCGGTGCTCGCACCACGGGCGAATCGCGCGGATGGGAGGCCGGGACCCGCAATGCACTGTAGAAAGTAACTTTGAAAGACTGTACTTGGTGGACCCATTCACCTTAGGAGGGGGGAAAATGCTGAAATAAGGTGGGCGACGCCGGGAACCCACGCTATTCTGCAGAGCTTCACGGAAGAGCGGCTGACGATCAGCTTGGCTGATGATCGTCGGGCGCAAACCAATTTTGCAAATGGACTGAAATCCTGCGGTCCCGTGGACCGCACGATGAAGTCCCCTTCCAAAGGAGGCTCCGATGCGAAAGTGGTTTGTCGGCCCCGCAGTCTTGGCTTTGTTCGGGCTCGCAGCGTCCCCCCTGTCAGCTTCCACCCTTGCGGAAAAGCAACAAGAAACAAGCTTCTCAGCTTCCTTCGTGGATGTGGAGGATTTCGGAAAGATCGTACAGGTCGATGGGCAATGGGAGTGGATTTTCGGCAAGGGATACCATGAGGTCGGCGGCATACTATCCTACCTGAAGGAGAACCCCGACTCCGGCTCGAGCAACAATGCGATCATCCTGGGGCCGGTCTACACTTTCAATTGGTTTCCGGACAATGAAACGGTGACGGGATTCGTCGAAGCTTCCTACGGTTTCGTGAGCGGCGACCTGGGAGATGTTTTCGACGATGTTTGGGAGGCAAGCGTCGGCGCCAAGCTATTTGTAGGCGACTCCGCTGCAGTACGCTTCGACTATTTCTTCCAGGATTTTCAGGGAGCCGACGGTTTCGACGACGAGGAGAGTAACGGCCTCCGGATCGGAATCAGCATCTTCTTCGGGAGCAAATAGTCCGCCGGAGCTCCGCCGGCCACTCGAGCCAGAGAAACCGTGTATGACGCCCTGCCCGGGACCCTGGCATGGCAATGAAGCATGGGAATTAAATCTCGGCAATGTCGAAGGACGGTTGAGCGGAGGGGAAGGTGATCCGGCCTCGAAAGGGGCGCTAGCAGGCGACGGCGACCGCCGAGTCCCGGTGCATCATGATCGTCAGGTACCATCCGAGGATGACGAGCCAGGGCAGCTCGGGCATGACCTTGGCCGCTTCATGCACGAGAACGTCGCCGGAGAGGTGCAGCAGCCCGCCAATACGGTTAAACGTCAAAATAGGGACGCCGGTCTGAGCCATCAGCTGGTACCGCGTCGCCGAGAAATTGATGTTGGCTCGGAGTTTCCGGCCGTCCGGCATCTCGAGCGAGCCCCCGCTGCCCCACGTGCTGTTGCGAAACAACACGATGTCGCTCTCCGATCCGCAGGCGCGAATCGTCACCTGCGTTTGGAAAAATCCGATCCGTTTGAAATTCCAGCATCCATCGGCGCTGTTGCCGGTTGCCGCGGAACCGAAGGAATTATGGAACGCGAGGATCGCCGCCACCTGCTCCCCGGCGCGCAGCTCATAGATGGGACGAAAGATCCTTGGCTGCACCCATCGTAAGTCTCGAGTGGCGGCGTCGCGCATCCTGAGAGTTGCGGACAATGCACCGTCGCTCTCCCAATGAGCGTGATGGCACTGGCCGGTTCCAACGGTGCCATGGTTTCGGTGCATTCGGGTGTCCTCACAGCTCCTGGTTCACCGCGGCGCGCAGCCGAGGCTCATTGCCGCCAGGGCTGCACTTCATGCAGCCCATTCGCCCCGCCGCGGGCTGCACATCTTGGAGCGAGATCCTGGACGTGCTCCGCTCAGCGGGCGCTCCAGGAGCACACAGAATCCTCCGGCACCAACGCGGATGTGAGCCGAAGTGTTGAGCCGGCTGAGCTGCCACCCCTCACGGGCCCAGAGGGCCAGGTGCTTCAGGATCTGGGCGGATCGACTGCCCCAAGTCGGATCGGACGCTTTCTCGAAGGTCACAGTCCCGATGCGAAACATTAGGTTGTCCATCGGCTCCTCCCTCATAGTCATGCCACTCGCTCCTCGAGCTACCGGGAAAATCCTATCACCATTCCAATAGGACGCTGCTTCGCGGTTAATGATGGAGCGCCGAGGAGGCAATTCAGTGCCAAACAGGCGAGGAAGCTGTGAAAACAGGCTAAAAAGCGCTTCTGTAATGGCTTACGGGATCGGCCTGGGAGGAGGCGTTTCCGTAGATTGAGCCCTATATTCCACCCATGGAAATTCTCTTTCTCTGGGTTGGATTGCCGTTCATCGCCATCGGGGCTTTGGTCATCCATGCCGAGGCCGGAGCCAGACGCGGCGGTGTCTCCGTGGCGGGCCGGATCACCGGCTACTCGCGGCCGAAAGGAGACTCGGAGGCGCCCTACCACGCGGTCGCCGAATTCGTCGGCCAGGACGGCCAGCGGCGCCTCATCGAGAGCGCCGTCGGCTCCAGCGCGCCGATCGGCAGGGTCGGCGATGCGGTCAGCATCCTGATTCGGCCGGGAGAGCCCGACAGCGCCGTCTTCCAATCCCCCGCCACCTACATCATCGGAGGCGTCCTGGCGCTGCTGGGAGCGGCCTGCTGCCTGGTCTTCCTCACGACCTTTCGCATAGACCTCTTCTCGATTGCCACTTCCACCGCCGTCACCGCCTTCGTGGCTTACAAGATCCATGGCGTATGGCGCAAACAGCCGATTTCGCTGAGCGCCTGGAGGGCTATCAAGGAGAAGGCCCTTCGGGGACGTGTGATTGCCGCCGAGTCGAGAAACGAAATCGCCTGGGCTGATGCCGCCAGCCTGGAGCTGGCCAACCAGCGCCAGGAACGGATGAACCGTTTCGCCTGGCCCGTGCTCGTGCTCGGAGGAGCCGGTCTCCTGTTTCTCGGACTGCACCTTTACCGCAGCACTGACGCGTTTCTCGCCCGAGCCATCCGCGCCCAGGGCCGCGTGGTCGAACTGGCTGTCAGCGACTCGAGCGACGACGTCACCTATGCTCCCGTCGTCGAATTCGAGGATGCCGATGGGCGCCACCGGTTCAAGGATTCCATAAGCTCGAATCCTCCCTCGTACCGCACCGGTGACACGGTTCAGGTCCTCTATGACCCAGGCGATTTCCACAAAGCGCGCATCGACCGGGGCGTGTGGAACCGGGCGATTCCCCTCCTGGTCGGAGGCCTGGGCTCGTTGTTCCTTCTGTGTGGCTTCTGGGTTGGCTCGCGCCCGAGCCGCCGGGGCTTGGCGGAATCGTTGTGAGAATCCCTATCATCGGCTCGGAATGACAATTCTTGCCTGCAGCGACGGAATACGAAGTCTTGGTCTTGGAAGACTCAGCGGGACTGGCAGCGGGGGCAATAAAAGGTGCTGCGGCCGGCCTGGACGATGCGGCGGATGGGAGCTTTGCACTTGCCACACGGCTCGCCGGCCCGGTCGTAGACGCGCAGCGAAATGGCGAAGTAGCCGGCGCCGCCTTCCGCGTTGAGAAAATCCCGCAGGGTGGTGCCCCCGGCCGTGATCGCTTCGGTGAGTACGTCTCTCAGATTCGCCAACAACCGATCCCATCGTACGCGGCCCATCCTCCCCACCGCGCGTCGCGGGCTCACCCCGCTCCGGTACAGCGCCTCGCACGCATAGATGTTGCCCACTCCCGCGATCGCCCGGGTGTCCATCAGGAAGTTCTTCACCGGCTTCGTCCGGCCCCGGGTGATGCGGAAGAGCGCCTCTCCGGTAAGCTCAGCATCGAGAGGCTCCGGCCCAAGCCCCTTGAGTCGGGGATCGCGCGGGGCGAGATCGCTCTTCAGGAGGCGCAGCAGGCCGAAGCGCCTGGCATCCGCAAAGCGCAGCTCGCGGCAGTTGTCGAGCGCGAAGACGACGTGCTCGTGGGGCCGTTGGGGCTTCCCGGCGTCGGCGACCCAGAGCTGACCTGTCATGCCGAGATGAATCAGCAGCGTCAGGCCCGAGTCGGTGTCCATGAGCAGGTACTTGCTGCGGCGGCGGATGCCGGTGACGGTCGAGCCTCGCAGCCGCGCCAGGCCACGCACGGCGATCGGCTCGCGCAGGCGCCGCTCGCGCACCCGGACCTCCAGGACCTTGCGCCCCGTCAGCAACGGCACAAGGCCCCGGCGAATCGTCTCAATCTCAGGCAGCTCTGGCATACCCCTCTCCCCTCTTCCGAACTCCCAGAGCACCGGCGATCTTCCAGCGATCGAGTGGGGCACCGGGTCCAATCAGGATGATTGGGGAACCATAGCAGAGCACGGGCACGAATGGGAGCAGACACCGGTTCTCTCCCGGAGGCTGGTATGTGGAAACCCTGGACTCTTCGCCTGGTGACCGGTTCGTAACGAGTGTCTGAATTCTGCCGCGCCGCAGCAGCCCTCGGAATCATGTCGAAGGGGTTCGAAGCGGCGTAGCATCCCGCCCGCGATGAGAATTCCGACCACAAACGGCTCAACGTGTTCAATTGCGCGACACGTGGTGCTTCAATCCTGGACTCCTAAAATTCCCCGCAGACAATCACCTTGACCGTAACCCGCGTCAGTCGTACTTTTCCTGGCATCGCGCTCACAAGATCACCTGGCGACTGAGACGGCACACCGGATGAAAAGCCGGGCTCTGATTCCCGAGGGTGCCGGCCCCGGAAGATGCCGTCGGTTCGATGGGTTGAATCTATGAGTCACAGGAGGCTGTTACCCGTATGAAGAACCGCTTTTACGCCGCGCTGGTCCTGCTATTCGCCACCATGGTCATGGACTCCGGGCTCCTATCGGCACAGACCTGTGGAGAAGGGGCCACGCTATGCATCACCGTGCCCACCGGGGGCGACTGCGCTTCGATCGGCGCGTGGAAAGCAGAATCCAAGACGTGCACGTTGAAAAGAAACCTCACGGGCAAGGCGATTCGAATCGCCGGCGACGGTATCACCCTGGACGGAGCCGGACACATCCTGGCCGGCGTGTTGGACAATGGCCATCCACAGCCGAACGGAGTTCTGGTCGAGCAGCATGCCGGCGTGACGATCACCAACCTGACAATCCGGGGATTCCAGGCCGGAATCGAGGTGCTCCATTGCACCGAGAGCACGGTGACGAAGAATGCCGTGAGCGGGAACACCCGGGTGGGGATTGAATTGATCGAGTCGAACAAGAACCGGGTCACCGACAACACCGTGAGCGCCTCGGGTGACGGCATCATCGTGAATCGCTCCGTGAACAACACTCTCGAGGGAAACACCGCGGAATCGAACCGGGACAGCGGCATCATGCTGAATTTCAATTCTTCCGGGAATACGGTGACTCGGAACATCTCCAGGTTGAATTCCGGGGGTATCTCCCTGGGCGGATCTTCACACCACAACACCATCAGCGAAAACGACGTCACAGGAAACACGCATCTGGGGGTCGCGCTCTATTTTTCTTCGAACGAGAATGTCGTGATCCATAACCACATCACCGGCAACGCGGTGAGCGTGAGCGACGGCGCCGGCGTATTGATGATGCAGGCCAGCGGCAACCGCTTCTCCAACAACACCGTGGCCGGCAATTCGCGGGGAATCTGGCTCGCCTATCCCGAATCCGCCGCCTACCCCGGAGGCGGAAATGAGATCTTCCACAACAATTTCATCGACAACGGGACACAGGCCCTGATAACCGGATGGCGCAGCACCCCGGATTCCTTCAGCAGGCAGGCGCCCGTCGGAGGCAACTTCTGGGGCAACTGGACGACACCCGACGCCGATGGAGATGGGGTCGTCGATTCCGCGTACCTGATCAGCGGCGGCGGGGACAATATGCCGTGGCGTGTGAGAAATGGATGGGTGATTCCGCCCGAGGCGACTCCGCCCGACGTCGCTACCTCATCTCCCGGGCGGCATTAATCCTTCAAGCCTTAGCCCTGCCGAAGCGCCTTCCCGCAACTTTGCGCGAAGCAAGCCCGCGATCATTTTAGATAGCCCCAGTTGTGCAGCTTGTCGCTGTCCTCGACCCAGCGGTCGCCGATGTCGGTGCGGTAGTACATGTTGGGGATGGCGATGTTCCTGATGCGGGCGTAGGCCTGCGCCTGGGCCTGGCGCATGGTCTGCCCGAGGCCGACCACGACGAGCACCACGCCCGAGGTTCCTGCGACGAGCCACTGCCCGTTCACCAGCTTGACGTCCTCGATGTGCACTTCCTCGGGAACGCCGCGTTTGAAGGCGATGACGGCGTTCTTCGACATCGCCTTGAACGTCGTCTCGTCGTCGAACGGGTAGGGCGACACGACGATGCGCACGCCCACCTGGAACCCGCTTTTCACCCGCAGCTTCGGATCGCGCCCTTCGGCGATGTCCAGAAGAAACTGGCCGATGGGTGTAATCATCCCTTCCTGCTGGATGAAAATCGTCGGGTATCCGAACCGGGAAGTGAACTCCAGCGGATAGATGCCGTTGGCATTGACGATGCAGTTCAGGTCGATGTAGCCCACGTAGCCCTCTTCGGCGAGCTTGTGCTCGAGCTTGGCAAGCGTCAGCTCGAAGAGCCGGCCCGGCTCCCCCCAGAACATGGAAGTTCCCATCTCCCCGGTGGAGGGCCCGATGTTTCCCGGGAAGAGCTTCTTGTGCTCGAAGTTGATGTTGATCGGATAGATGAAGCGGTGTCCGTTGAAGAATGCGCCGACGGCGACTTCCACGCCGGTGATCCGCTTCTGGAGCTGGAAAACCTTGATCTCGTCGGCCAGGGCCTTCTTGTAGGCTTCCAGCATCCGGATGACGTCGCTGCCGTCGTCTTCCTCGCCGACGAAGAGGTTGCGCTTGACGTTCTGCGCCTCGCCGCTGGGCTTCAGGACGTAGCGCCCCGGGTTCTCCTGGACGTACTGGACGCCGGCATCATAGGAATCAAAATCGGCATACGGAAGAATCGGCACGCCGTGCCGCTTCAGCTCTTCCTGCCCGAACGAGCGGTCGTCCTCCAGCCGATCGGTGTAGGGCGTTCCGCCCACCACGGCTTTCCCCTGCTTACGCAGGGTCTCCGCCTTCGCGCCTTCGCCGAGCGTGTCGTCGAAGATGATGACGTCCGCCCAGTCCTTGTCCTTTTCCCAGTTGTCGGACTTGGGCACGAAGCCGTCGCAGATGTCGCGATCCTTCTTCGAGGCGATGAAGTACCGCACTTCGTGGCCTTCCTTGAAGACCTGCCATGCGATGTCGCCGATCAATGCCGATAGGGAGACGAACAGGAACTTTTTCTTTTCCATGGGCGTATTGTACTCGACTGAGCGGCGGCTTTCAGTGGTCGGCGCCTTTGTCGTAGATGGTGGTCCGCACCTGCGGGAGGATAGAGGGGGGCGGCTGGCTGCTGCCGGTCTTGTTGACCGAGGAGATTACGGACAGGTCGTAGGAGCCGTAGATGCCCCAGCCGGAGCCGTGGACCGATTTCACGTAGTAGGTGGTGTCGATGGGCGAGGTGAACTGAATCAGGGAGGACTTGTTCCCGGGCGCCCGGTCGTCATTGGCGGCAAGCTGCGACACGCCGTCGGCGGCATAGAGAAACAGCGAAGTGTTGGCGTCGCTCAATAGATTACGTGTCTCGATGGTGTAGATGACGCCCGCCTCACCGGTGAACTTGACGTAATCGGTGTCGGGAGACCCCGATCCGTTGCCCACGTCCTTGAAATAGGTCTCATGCAAGGGGATGCCGTTGTTCTGTATCGTGTAGGCGGTGGCGACGGTGTCGTTGGGCTCCGCCAGGGTCTGGTAATAGAGCACGGCGTGCTGGAAGAAGACCTCCTGCATGGCGGTCAGGGAGCCGAGATTGCGGATGAACCACCCGTCCCAGAAATCCTCGAGAGTGCGATTGGTCGCCGTGCGGATGTAATTGCGCATCACGTCCCACACCGCCGTGTCGGATCCTGCCATGTTGTCCCAGATTTCCTCCAGTCCCGGGGTCCCATCGGGGGTCAACGTCGAATCGACGATGTCCCACAGTGTGGAGTAGACGGTCACCTCACTGGCGGCACCATCACAGGTATAGGGGGACTCCTGCTCCACGTCGAAATAGAAATCGAGGTTCCCCGGCCCCGCAGCTCCGGTGGTTTTCACGTAGAGCTCAGGGTTAGGCAGACCGAAGTGCTTGCGTACCACCTGCCCGAAGTAGGTGGCCCATCCCTCTTCCCACGCCAACCGGAGATCCTGATTGCAATTGGTCAGGTGATGGATTCCGCCGGGGCTGTCCGTGGCGGAATAGAGGTCCCGGGCGTAATGTCCCGTCTCGTGGGCAATGATCGTGTCGTTCCAGGCGGAGGGATCGCCGACGCGGATGACGCCTGAGCCCAGGAAAGTCGTGGCGGCGAATCCGCTGAATACCTCCCAGCGGATGGCCAGTGCCTGACCGGAAGTCGGATAAGCCCCGGTCAGGAATCGCAGGTAATCGAGGCTGTTGTAGCCTACGTCGTAAAGGTTGAAAATCTCACCCCCGGCGCCGATGAGGGCGTTGGTGGTTCCCAGGTTGAGGTTCAGGTTTGGATTGCTGTGAGAGAATCCAGTGCTGGTGACCGCATAGGGCGAAGTGGATCCGTTGACGTTGGTCACCGAGAAAAACAGCCCCGGCACGGCGGTGGAGCTGCTGATGACCCGGGCCACGATGTTGCGGGTCTTGGTGCTGGAATCCACCACGTTGATGGAGAAATTGCCGCCGCCGTCGGTGGAGCCGGTCGCCAGGAGCTGCTGGCCGCCGTTGACGCTCAGGTCGCGGATCTCTATGGTGGCGTAACGGATCGGCAGCATCGGCTGGTTTCCGGTGAAGCCGGTGTCGTCGAACTCCCGGTCCTGGTAGCGGAAGCTGCCGGAGGCCACCCAGTTGGCCGAGGCGGATCCCCAGAGGCCAGTTCCAATAATGATGATAAGGATCAGCGCGCGCAGAAGTCGATGACCCAAGAGGAGTCTCGATCGGTGTGGAGAAGGGTTTTGACCGATCCGCTCCCTCTCCGTCTGGCGGATCGGTGCCTTGCACCTGCCGTTCGCGCCCAGTCATATACGACCATTTCATGGCCTGTCAAGGGAATAACGTGAAGAACCAGGAGCGTGATCAGGCCTTCATGGGAGAGGCGCTGCGCCTCGCCCGTCGGGCAGGCCGAAGCGGTGAAGTTCCCGTGGCTGCGGTGTTGACGCGCGACGGAACGATCATCGCGCGCGGCGCCAATGCCACCTTGCGCAGGAAAGATCCCACGGCTCACGCCGAGGTGATGGCCATCCGCAAAGCTTCCCGTATTTTGGGAAATCACCGGCTGGTGGGGCTCACTCTGTACGTGACCCTGGAGCCCTGCCTGATGTGCCTGGGCGCCATGATCCAGGCCCGCATCGCCCGATGCGTGTTCGCCGCAACGGACCCGAAGGTGGGGGCTGCCTCGACCCTGGCGCTCACCCGCGTGCGGAAGGGGGTGAACCACCGGTTTCCCGTGGAGGGAGGCTGCCTTGCCGAGCCTGCCGCCGCGCTGCTGCGTGAGTTTTTTCAGGCCCGCCGCCCGCAGCGTTGATCGGCTGAGCTGGCCTGTGGGACGCGTCCGCCTGGAGCGCTCGGCCTTGACGGGTTTCGGCGGGGTGCGTATCCTCTCTCATACTGCCTAATCGTCCCGCTTGGAATGGACCGACGCGGGAGAAGTGCGGTTCAGAGAGGGGATCGTGCGTTCCGCGTCAGCCCGTCTTGTCAGCTTTGTGTCGTTGTCCATTCTGGTTCTCATCGTTTCACACCCCGCCGAGACGGCCGTTCGGCGTGACGAGCCCGCCGCCGACCGGCTGCAGCGGCTTCGCGCCCGCGCCAGGACAAGCTACCTTCTGGGGCCGGAATCGAAGCCGACGGGGGGGACCGGGCACGGGCCCAACAAAGGGGGACCCGGCCAGGGACGCTCCTTCTCACCGGAAAACCAGGTCACCTCAGGCATCGTAGGCACGCAGAGCGAGACGTCGATCGCGGTGTTCGGAAACAACGTGGTGATCGGCTTCAACCAGTTCGATCCGGGCAACCCCACCAAGCGCAGCGGCGTGTCGTTCTCCACCGACGGCGGGTTGACCTTCAAGGACACCGGCGGATTGCCTACCGGCGGACCCTCGCAGACCCTGCTGGGGGATCCCTCGGTGACCGCCTGCGGAGACGGGAAGTTCTACTACTCCAGCATCTACTTCCCAAATTTCACCGAGTCCGCTCTCGCCGTGAACGAGGGTACGGTCAACGGGGCGAACATGAACTGGACCAATCCGCATCTGGCCATTGCCTCCACCGCCGATTTCCTCGACAAGGAGTGGCTGACCTGCGACCGGCTCACCAACACGCTCTACATGACCTACACGCGCTTCGTGAACGGCAACGTGGGCGCCACCACCGAGCTGCGCATCGAAATCATCAAATCCGTGGACGGCGGGATCAACTGGACGGCGCCTCTGGTCCTGGACAGCAGCAGCACCGAATCGATCCAGATCTGCTACGTCGCCACCGGCCCCAACAGCGAGGTTTACACGATGTGGGAGCGGGGCCTCGACGATCTCACGGCCGCCAACACCAAGCTGGAGTTCCGCCGTTCGTTCAATTTCGCCGTTTCGTTCGACCCGAAGGTGACGGTGCGGACGATGACGCCCTCCTTCTTCCCTTCCATGGTCGGCTTCAACCGGGAGGACACCCTCGAAATCGGAACGATTGCGGTGGACAACTCCACCGGCCCTCACCGCGGCAACGTTTACGCCGTCTGGGTGGAGCGCGAAACAGCGGGGGGGGAAAAGCGCGACGTCTTCCTGGCGACCTCCACGAACCAGGGAGCGAGCTGGTCCGCGCCGGTGCAGGTCAACGACGATCCCGCCGGCAACGACCAGGCGATGCCCTGGATGTCGGTGAACAGCGAAGGGACGTTGGAGCTGGCGTGGTACGACTACCGCAACTGGAGGGGCATGCACACGGTGGATCTGTATGCCGCCCGCTCCACCAATGGCGGAAGCACGTTCTCGTCGAATTTTCGAGTCACCACCGCACCTTCCAGCTGGTTCGCGACGCTGACCCTCACCCCGAATTTCGGCGACTACATCGGCAGCGCCAGCGAAGGCACCGGCTTCTACCCCGCCTGGGCCGATGCCCGGAACAACGACATCGACGTCTTCGCCACCCACATCCCCACCGCGACCTGCGGCAACGGGACGCCCCAGGCGTTCGAGCAGTGCGACGACGGAAATCAGGTGGATGGCGACTCCTGCTCGCCTGCCTGCGCCATCACGCTGTGCGGCAACGGGCTCCTGGAAGGGGAGGAACAGTGCGACGACGACAACATCAAGAGCGGGGACGCCTGCTCGCAGGTCTGCCGGCTCGAGGTGTGCGGCGATGGGTTCATCCAGAAGAACAACCATGAAGAGTGCGACGATTCGAACACCGTCCCGGGCGACGGCTGCACCGCCACCTGCCAGATCGAGCTGGACAAGCTGGCCTGGATCGCAGATGAGCGGTCCCGGCTGCTCCTGATGAATGTGTTAACCGGCTCGTTCATGACCATTGGCGACCCAGGCTTTCACGAGATGGGGGACCTGTCGTTCGATGCCACGGGGAACCTCTTCGGCTCCACCGGCTTCAACCCGAACCTCTCCATCGGCTACAACGGCACGCTGGTGAGCCTGGCCGCCACGGGGCTCCCGGATCGCGGGGCCGTCATCGGCAACACGGGATGGCTTTCCATGAGCGCCATCGATTTCCACCCGCTGACCGGCATCCTGTACGGGATTGCGGTGGACGGTGCCAACGTGAGCCGCCTCGTCACGCTGGACCCGGCGACCGGAGCGACCACGTCCACGCTGGGGAGCCTGGGATTGATCGCCGCGGGCGCCATGGCCTTCGACTCCGCCGGGACGCTGTTCGTGGCAGGGAAGGTCACCAGCACGGACGTGGGCCACGGCCTCTACACGGTGAGCCTGGCCCCGTTCGGCAAGACGCTGGTGGGCCCGATCGGCTTCGCCCTCTCGGGGATGGATTTCGCGCCGGACGGGAGCCTTTTTGGAGTGGTGAAGCGCCGCCTTGCCGGCTCGGAGCCGGAGCCGGTCAACAACGGCGGGATGGTGCAGATCAACCGGATCACCGGGGTGGGATCGCTCCTGTTTCTCAGTGGGGTCATCAACCAGCAAGGGATCCGCTTCGCGCCCGCCATCGCCGTGGACCACGATCTGGACGGAACCCATGATGTGGCCGATTGCGCGCCGTTGAGCGCGGCCAATCCCCCGCCGGGCCTCACCGCCAACCTGGCCTTCAACGCGGCCTCCAGCGCTTTCAACTGGAGCGCGGCGACCAACTCCCGCTTTTCGAACAGCTATCGCGGCACCATCGTGGGGCCGATGGGGACACGGCTCCCCGGAAGCGTGTACGATCACCTCTGCTTCGAGAGCGCCGATGCCCAGGAAAACGGAGCGCAGGTAAGCTCGGACGCCGCCATACCTCCCTTGGGGACGGTCTTCTACTACCTCTCCGACGGGGAAGGTTGCGGCGAAGGGGCGCTGGACACCGACGCCTCTCACCCGATCCCCAATCCCAGTCCGTGCCCGACTCCTCCGTGAGCGTGCCGGTGTTTGAACTTTGCAGGGGAGCACGATCGTGAATCCCATGGCGCGCAGAGTTCTGGCCGGCTGCCTGTTCTTCTCGGGCGCGGCGTCTCTGGTGATGGAGGTGGCCTGGTCCAGGGCCCTGTCTCTCGTCCTGGGAAATTCCCATCAGGCGGTCGCCACGGTGGTGGCTTCCATGATGACGGGGCTTTTCCTGGGAAGCCTGTTCGCCGCGCGCCTGCTCCCGCGCATCCGTCAGCTCCCCAAGACTTACGGAATGCTGGAGATAGGGATCGGCCTGTACGGGGCGCTGACTCCCCTGGTCTTCGCGCTCCTGGGGCTGCTGCTGGGACCGCTGTATCTGCTCCCCGCCGGCGCGTTCCCGTTCCTGCGCTTTCTCGTTGTCTTCATCTTTCTCCTGCCGCCCAGCGCGGGGATGGGCGCCACTCTGCCGATCCTGACCGCAGCGCTCTCGCAAACTGCTTCGGGAAAGCCGGGCGACTCCGGATCGATGGGAGGCTGGCTGTACGGCCTCAACACCGTGGGGGCGTTCATCGGAACTCTGGCGGGAGGATTCCTCCTGCTGCCCAGCCTGGGTCTGCTGAAAGCGACGCTCGTCGGCGCCGGGACGAGCATGGCGGTGGGAACGGCGGTGTGGCTGATGTCGGGTTCCCTGCTGCGCCAGGAGCGGGGCGAAACCAAGGCCCCCGTCAAAGCCAGGGCCGCGGAAGGATTTCCGCTGGTGCTGCCGCTCTACGCGGCTTCTGGGTTCGTGGCCATGGTGTACGAAATCACCTGGACCCGGGTCATGGCGCCGATAGCGGGCAGCTCGGTCTATTCGTTCACCCTGATCCTGGCCGCCATTCTCGCCGGGATTGGCGTCGGCAGCATGGTGCTCTCCACCAGGGTGGGTCGGTGGATTCACCCGGGGCACGGCTTCGTGGCGGGGCAATTGCTTCTCGGAACGGTGGCCTTCGGGTCGATGTGGGGATTGAAGCTGTTTCCCAAGATGATGCTGTCGGTGGCGGCGCGGTATCCCAGCGATCCCCAGGCATTTCTCCTGCGCGAGTTCCTGGCGTTTGGCGCCATCGTCCTGGCCCCGGCGATAATTCTGGGCGCGCTGTTCCCCTTTGCTTCGCGGCTCTTGCGTACTTTGGAGACGGAAGCGGGGGCCGACGTCGGGCGCGTCTATGCCTGGAACACGGCGGGGTCGTTGTTCGGCTCGCTGGCGGCGGGTTTCCTTCTGGTGGAGACCCTCGGAAGTCAGAAGACCCTCGCCATGGCCTGCCTGGCGAGCATTTGTTTGGGCGTGGCGGGGCTGATCCTCGCCCCGGGGCGGATTTTCCGACCGGCGGCCGGCCTGTCCGCCGCCGCGATCGCACTCTTGATCCCGCTGCTGACTCCCAGCTGGGACCTCTACATGATGACCACCGGGGTGACCCAGCTGCTCAGGAACATCCGCAAGATGGGCCAGTACGCCACGGTGGAGGAGATCATCGCCTTCGCGCAAGCGCCGGACATTCACATCCTGTTTCACAAGGAAGGCAAGACCTCCACCGTCACCGTGGTGCGGGAGTGGGTCGACAAGTGGCTGAGGGTGGATGGGAAGACCGACGCCAGCACCTCGAGCAACGACATGCTGACACAGACGCTCCTGGGACAGCTCCCGTTCTTCTTCGTCCGCAACCCCCAATCGGTCGCCGTCATCGGATACGGCTCGGGGGTGACCGCCCATTCGGTCCTCACCCACCCGGTCAAGCTGGCGGAGACCATCGAGATCGAGGAGCAGGTGGTGAAGGCGGCCAGCTTCTTCGAGGAAGTGAACGGCAAGCCACTATCGGATCCGCGACACCGCCTTATCGTGGATGACGCCAGGACCGCTCTGACGTACCGGCCGCAGACTTACGACATCATCATCTCGGAGCCGTCCAACCCCTGGCTGGCGGGGGTCAACAACCTCTTCACGACCGAGTTCTATTCGCTCGTCAAGAAGCGGCTGACTCCCGGAGGAATTCTCTGCCAGTGGGTCCAGAGCTACGAGCTGTCCGATGAATCCCTTCAAGTTCTCCTGCACACCGCGGCCAGCTCCTTTCCGCACCTCCAGCTCTTCGGATCCTACATGGGCTCGGACATGCTCCTGCTGGCCTCCGAGCAGCCGATTTCACTGGCTCCCGAGGCGGCGGCTTTCTTTCCCGACCGCCCGGAAGTCACCAAGGACCTGGCGCGGGTGGGCATCAACAACCTCGCGGATCTCGCGCTCCTGTACACCTCCACCATCGGGCCGGCGCCTCGCGGGGCCCTGCTGAACAACGACGACAATTCCCTGATTCAATACCGGGCACCCCTGGAGCTGCTGCGGGGAATCGAGCCGCAGCGCACCTTCCTCCGGGCTTCGAGGGAGGATCTGCTGCAGCTTCTTTATCCCGGCGCGGACGAGAAGACCGCTCTGCTGGCCTTGGGGACCGCCGCGTACGGGCGCCAGGCGCTGCCCACCCTGCAATACCTCGTGAGCAGGCTTCAGGAGATGGGCGAGACAGAGGCCTCCGGGCAGCTGAGCGGATTGGCGGACGCGCTGGCAATCCAGCTGCAGCGCACCTCGATCGTCCAGCAGTCCCTGGTGGCCGCCGAGGCCCGGGTCGCCGTGCACGACACGCCGGGAGCCATCGCGGCCCTGGCCGAAGCGGAAGCCGCCGGGTTCGTCAGCTCCGAGGAATGGGCCCGTGCGGGAATGATTTTCCTGAGCGCCGGGCGCTACGCCGAAGCGGAGCAGGCCCTCGATCAGGCAGTGAGCCTCGGGGATCCGCGCTTCCAGTACCAGAGCCTGGCGGCGCGCGGGGCATCACGCTATCGCCTGGGGCGTTATGAAGAGGGGAGGTCGGACATCGAGGCGGCCAAGCTGCTGGACCCCAACGGCGCCATCGCGTATCTCCTGCATGCCCTCGCCTTGCACGACGTGGGCGACCGCGAGGCGGCCATCGAGGAGCTGCAGGCAGGAATGAAAGTGGCGCCGGAAGACATGCGACTCATCGCTTATCTCAATAGTTACCTGAAGGAATCGCCTGCGGCCAAGCCTGCCGTGCCAGCCGCCCCCGCCACCCCGTGAGGCGCTGTCCCTCCCACTCACGGAAGTGAACCCTTTCCGGGCCTGCTGCATCTGAACGCGCGAGAAAGGAGAACACTTCATGTTGACCGTTCGCCCCTCTGAGCAGCGTGGACGCAGCCGCATGGATTGGCTGGACAGCCGGCACACTTTCTCGTTTGCCGACTACTCCGATCCCCGGCACGTCCACTTCCGGGATCTCCGTGTCATCAACGAGGACTGGGTCGATCCGTCCATGGGATTCGGGACGCACCCGCATCGGGACATGGAGATCATCACGTACCTGTTGGATGGAAGGCTGGCGCATCGGGACAGCCTGGGAAGCGGCTCCGAGCTCAAGCCCGGTGAAGTGCAGGTGATGAGCGCCGGCACCGGGATTTCCCATAGCGAGTTCAATCCCTCCCGGGAGGAGACGGCGCACCTGCTGCAGATCTGGATTCTCCCCGCGCGCAAGGGGATCACGCCGCGCTACGATCAGAAGTTTTTCCCGGAGAATTCGCGCCGCGGGAAGTTTCAGCCGGTGGCTTCACCCGACGGGCGGGACGGCTCGCTGGTCATCAACCAGGACGTGACGCTCTACCTGGGTTCCTTCGCCGAAGGAAGCGAGGCCTCTTATCCTCTCGCTCCCGGTCGCCATGCCTGGCTCCAGGTGGCCCGTGGCTCGGTCGAACTCAATGGCAAGACTCTGAAGGAGGGTGACGGCGCGTCTCTCACCGGCGAGCCCACCCTCAAGCTCAGGGCGGCCGAGGACTCCGAAGTCCTCCTGTTCGACCTGCGCTGATCATCGCCGGTCACACGTCCCGGGATCCGTCATGGCTCAGTAGGATCCGCCAACGATATGCCTCGGGCCGGGGAATCCCAAGAGCAGGGTCCCCCGGCTTTTTTTCATCTGGGCATCCACCTGCCTGCGAATGGTGCCAGGCGCCAGCGTTCCTGGCTTTTCACTCTTGACAGGAAGTCGTTGGGGGCGTATTTTTTAGGCTGAATCAGCTCCAGTTCCGGTCTTTCCACCGAGGAGGAGGGCATCACGACTCCCTCCGCGCCGCACCCGGCCGTCCGTCACACCATCCGGCGATGGCAGCCCTGGAGCACTACCCGTTTCTCGGATGTTCCTGCAGCCCTTCTTCTTCCCATCCCGACATCGATCTTACATTCCCCTCGCAACTCCCGGATCAGTCCACCGACTGAGGAGGCTTCCATGCATCAGCGCTTTCCCCTTCTCACGATCCTGCGCTGGATTACCGGCTCGCTCACCGTGCTGCTGCTCGGGCTCCTTTCGCTGGATGCCATCGGCGCCGGGCCAATCGACCCCGCGAGCGACGGCCGACAATCTCGGCTTCTTTCCATCGAAGACCGAGTCGCCGCGCAAAGGGCCATCGAGGCGGTGCTCTGGAGCCATCGCATCTGGCCGAAGGGCAATCCGGGCTCGAAACCGATGCTGGAGACGGTCTTCCCCGATGCCGCCCTTCGAGCGAAAGTCACCGACACTCTGAAGAAATCCAACGCGCTGGAGAAGTTCTGGGGCCGGCCGCTCACCGCTGAACAGCTGCAGCTCGAGATGGACCGGATGGCGAAGCACAGTCGCCAGCCCGATCTGCTTCGCGAGATTTTCGCGGCGCTCGACCACGACCCTACCCTCATCGCAGAGTGCCTGGTGCGCCCGCGGCTCGCGGAGAATCTGCTCAGGAGCTCGTACGCTTTCGAGCCTCGTTTCCACGCTCAGTTGCGGGACGAAGCGGAGCGGTCCCTCTCGCAGCATCCAATCGCCGGGAAATTCCGGCCGGAAAACGGCGAGTACCGGGAAGCGACTCTGAAAGCGGGCGCAGGGACTCCTGAGACCGGGCCATTCGCCTCGACCGATTCGGGTGTGATTTCCGTCCCCCGCGGCGATTACGAGTCAATGCTTCGAGACATTCGAAGCTCGGCCGGTGTGGTTCCTATGCACTTTGGCGCGCTCCAGGAAGACGCAACTTCCTTTTTCGCCCGGGCGATTCTCCACCAGGAGCAGGATTCGACCCGCATCGCGACATGGAGGTGGGCCAAGCAGCCTTTCGAGGCCTGGTGGAGCGCCCAGAGCGGCTCGCTGGACACGGACCTCGAGCTTCGGGATGAGCTCCTGTCAGCACCAATGCTGGACTCCGTGGATTGCACGGACGACACCTGGGCCCCGCTAGCTGAGGGAGCGCCCGATCCGCGCCAACACCACACGACCGTCTGGACGGGTACCGAGATGATCGTCTGGGGTGGAATCACCCAACCACCCAATCTCTACGCCAGCTCGGGCGGGCGCTATGAGCCCGTCACCGATACCTGGAGCCCCACGAACAACGCGGTGGGTGAGGTTCCCGAAGGCCGAATCTTTCACACGGCCATCTGGACCGGCACCGAGATGATCATCTGGGGCGGGCTCGCTCCCACCGGAACCGCGCTGAGCTCGGGCGGGCGCTACAATCCAGTGAGTGACACCTGGACGGCGACCGGCACGGGAACGAATCTTCCAACCCCGCGCAGCGCGCACACCGCCATTTGGAGCGGGACCGCCATGATCGCATGGGGAGGGATGAACGCCTCCTCCCAACCGTTGAACTCAGGAGGCCGGTATGATCCCGCGCAGGATGCATGGATACCGACTAGCCTTGGAGCGAATGTCGCGGCCGCTCGCTTCGACCATACCGCAACCTGGACCGGCACCGAGATGTTTATCTGGGGACCAACAGGCCCGGCGGGCGGTGCGCTCTACAACCCTGCGTCGGACAGCTGGAGAACCGTGAGCTCGACACTGGCTCCTGCAGGATTCAACGCGGGCCTCAGTGCGGTCTGGACGGGCGCCGAGGTCATTGTCTGGGGTGGGGGAACCACCGGAGGAGGGCGCTTCAATCCTGATTCGAACACCTGGTCCCCCACGAGCACGGCAGCCGGCGTGCCGGCGGCTCGTAAATTTCACTCCGCGGTGTGGGGCAAGGGAGAGATGATTGTCTGGGGAGGGTACTCTCTCAACTTCTCTTCTGGGACACAAACCGGAGGGCGCTATGATCCTGCAAGCAATAGCTGGACCGCGACCGGCACTGGGACCGGTGTTCCAGCAGCAAGGTACGATCATACGGCGGTCTGGACTGGCACCGATTTTCTCGTCTGGGGGGGCTTTGGCAACACCTATCTCGGGACGGGAAGCGGCTACTGCCGGCAGTGCGCGACTTCCTTCAGCAACTACCGTGATCGGGACCTGGATGTTTATGGAGACCCGTCAGATACGCAGGAAACCTGTGACTCGATTCCCGTTCCGGGTTACGCCTCGGCGACCGGCGACTGCCTCGACACGAATCCCGTCGTGTATCCGTCGGCGTCGCAACTCTGCGACGGGATCAACAACGACTGTTCCGATCCCTCATGGCCCGTGCCTCCAACCAACGAGGCCAATGCCGATGGCGACGCATTCCGAATCTGCCAGGGGGACTGTGATGATGTCCGGAACGACGTCTATCCCGGTGCTCCACAGCTGTGCGATGGACTGAACAACGATTGCCTCGAGGGAACATGGCCGACGGCGCCAGCCAATGAGGCGGATTCGGATGGCGATGGCTTCCGGGTCTGCTCACCCGACTGCTGGGACGGGAATCCCCTGGTCTGGGTACCGCCCGTGGAAGTTCCCACCCTGACCCTTCTCGCCGGCGCCCCGACCACCATCTCCTGGCCATCACAAGCTGTGATCTCAGGACCGACGACGACTTACGACCTGGTGGGAGGCAGCATCACCAACCCCCTGGGCTCGCTGGACCTTTCGGCTGGTGCCTGCCTGCAGCCCCATGGACCGAACAACTTCACCGATAACCGGCCAGATCCCGGCGCCGGAACGGTGTACTGGTACCTGGCCCGCGCCAACAACGACTGCGGGACCAGTACCTATGGAGCAGGTATTGGTGAGCTTCGGGACCTATTGATCCCTTCGTGCCCCTGAAGCTCGGACTTCGAGCTCGGGCCAGACGGCGATCGGCAGGACCTGGCGGGGCGGCTCGCCAGCTTTCCCGACAACTCGAGTGTCACGATTTGTGTTTCGGGGAAGGCGAGGGGCGCGGATTTCGTGGGCTGCACGACGGCCCTGGTTCGCAATAAGGGTCTGCGCTGAGGTGTGCGGCGCTTCCTGATCTGTCTGATCCTCTCCGGGCTGGCAGTCATGCCGGCCGCGGCGGGCCTGCGCCGCGAGAGCGAGCCGAACCATAATGCCGGCTCGGCCCAGCCGGTGGCCGCTCCGGGGACGGTGGGGGGCAAGATCTCCTTTGCCGGCGACGTCGATGTCTATGCCGTCGCCCTGCAGGCCGGACAGACGCTGACGGCCGACATCCTGGCGCGCGGCTTTCGCGCCGACGTCAACCCTGGATCCCAGCTCACCGCTGTGCTGGAGGTTCTGGACAGCAGCGGGACCAGCGTGTTGGCCTCCGACCAATCGGCCGGAGATTTCGACGATCCCTTCGTATCCTTCCAGGCCGCCACGGCCGGCCGGTATCTGGTGTCGGTGCGGGACGTCGATCCCGGCGCCGGAGGAAACGGGTTCACCTACCTGCTTTCGCTAGAAGTCGATCCAAACGGCACGTTCGATGCCGCCACCCCTCTGCTGCCCCCGGAGATTCCTTCCGTCGATGCGCTGATCTTTCCTGCGGGCGACCTCGACTACTACCGCTTCGCCGGAGCGGCCGGCCAGATCGCCAGCCTTGAAATTGACTCGGCCGTGTTCAATCCCGTCCAGCCGGCGGCGAAGATCGTGCTGTCGTTGTACGATCCGGCGCGCAACCTCCTCGCCCAGGATGCCTACACCGCCGCCGATCCCAGCGACCCGTTCCTGCAGGTGACCCTGCCAGAGAGCGGCATCTATACGATCCTGGTGCGCGAGCTGCGCGTGTTCGTGGGGACGGAAAACACGTTCTACCAGCTCTCGGTGGAGCTGGGCCCGGCCGCCGGCAACGACACCTTCGCCACCGCCATGCCCGTGACGCTGCCGCGCGCGGTGAGCGGGCTCATCAGCCCGACGGGCGATCTGGATCATTTCCGTTTTGCGCTTCCCGCGGCGGCCACCTTGCACGCCGACGTCGACGCGCGCGAGGAGCTTCAATCGCTGCTCGTCGGGAGCCTGGCATTCAACGATGCGAATGGAATCCTGGCCTCGAACGCCGCGTCGCCCGATCCCCTGCTCAATGGGGTGCTGCCCGCCGGGGAGTACTCGGCGAGCCTCCAAGGTCCCTGCGCAGGATCCGGATGTTTGACGCAGGACTCTTACTACATCCTCTACCTGGACGCCGACGAGGACGGGGACGGCCTGGTCCTTCCCGGTGACAATTGTCCCGGGGCGTTCAATCCGGGCCAAACCGATGCCGATGGGGACGGCGTCGGAGACGCGTGCGACAACTGCCCGCTCACATTCAACCCGGATCAGCGCGACGCCGACAGCGACGGCCTGGGGGACGCCTGCCCCTGCCAGGGTCCTCCCCCTGAGGTAGCCACCGACCTGACATTCTCCGATGGCCAGACGGTGTTTTGGTCCCCATTTCCAGGCGCCACGGCCTACAACCTTTACAGCGGAACCCTCGGAGGCGCCTGGTCTTTCAATCACGTCTGTCGCCTCCCCGGATTGACGTACCCGGCGGCCCCGGCGCCGGACAATCCTCCCAGTGGAGCCGGAGTCTATTTCCTCGTCGCCGGCGTCAACCCCTGCGGCGAGGGAAGCCTGGGCACAACCTCATCCGTGCAGGAACGACCGAACCCATCTCCCTGCCCCTGACTCCTGCGAACACAATCCAAGTGCCTTGATTCGAGAAGCTCCACGGGTACTTTCCCAGATGCCTCTGCCGGAGCCTTCCCGCTGCCCAGCTGAGCCAGGGCGCGCTTAACTCCGCTGCCACGCACGTGCTAGAATTCTTCCCTTCTTTGTAGCGGAGAGGTACCGAAGTGGTCGCAACGGGCCCGCCTCGAAAGCGGGTTGGCGCCTAACCCGCGCCACGTGGGTTCGAATCCCACCCTCTCCGCCACTCCTTCATCCACGATTCTGCAGAGGAGCCATTCCCGTGGTCCGTCCACTTTCCCTGCTCCGGTGGTTAACCGGATTTTGGATTCTTGTTCTGGCAGCATCGGCCTTGAGCCACGCCGCAACGGACACCCCTCCGGCCCCCAGCCCCGCCGATCAGGCGTTCTACCGGGTGGCCGATCGCTACCTGGACCAGACCCAGCGGCTGTTCCCCACCCAGTCCTCCATCAACGGGTACCACAAGTACGACGGGCTGCTCGAAGATTTCAGCACCTCGAACGTCTCCAAGATGATTACCATCTTCAAGGGTTTTCGCAAAGAGCTGGCGGTGGTGGATCGAGCGAAGCTGTCGGTGAGCGCGCAGGTGGACCGATCGCTGCTGATTCAGGATTGTGAGGCAAACCTGTTCCTGCTCACCTCCCTGCGGCCGTTCCTGAAAGACCCGCTCTTCTACAACGACATCCTGGGAAGCAGCACGCTGTTCATCACCCAGACACCGCCCGACTCCAAGGAGTTCCCGGCTAGGATGGAGAGCCTCGTGGCGCGGATGAAGAAGATCCCGGCATTCCTGGAGCAGGCGAAGAAGAACCTGGCCAACCCCGCGCAGGTCCAGACGAAATTCTGCATCGTGCTGAACCCGGGAAATCTGGAATTTTTCCAGACAACGCTCCCGCCGCTGGCCCAAAAGGTTCCCGCGCTTACGAAGGCGGCGACCGATGAGAGTGCCAAGGTGATAGCGGCGCTGCAAAGCTATCAGAAGTGGCTGGAGAACGATCTGCTCCCGCGCTCGAATGGTGATTGGCGGCTGGGCAAGGAGCTGTGGACCAAGAAGCTGCAGCTCACTCTGGGATCCGACCTCACGCCCGAGGAGATTCTCCAGCGGGCCCAGGACAAGCTCCAGAAGGACCGCGCCGAGATGCTGGTGGTGGCGCTTCCCCTCCACAACAAGCTGTTCCCGGACCACAAGCACGAGGAGACCGGGGAAGACCTGATCAACGTCGTGGTGAAAGAGACCCTGGGGGAGCTGAGCAAGCAGCACTCCAAGCCCGACGCTCTGTTCAGCGACGTGAAGGACAAGTGGACCCCCAAGATCAAGGAATACATCCGGCGCAGCGGCATCATCGACCTGCCGCCGGAAGACGACAACTTCGTCATCGAGCCCACGCCCGCTTTCATGGACGGTGCGGCGGTGGCCTTCTTCAACCCGCCGCCCGCCTTCGAGCCGGAGCTCAAGAAATCGTTCTGGGTCTCCTCCATTCCCAAGGGAGGAAGCCCGGAGAAGGACGTGGAAGTCGCGGAGTCCTATCTCAAGGAATACAACGACTATGGGCTGCAGAGCCTGATCATCCACGAGGCTTTCCCGGGACATTACGTGCAGTCCTGGTACGCTCTGAAATCCTCCCTGGCCTCCATCTACAAGAAGGTCTACGCCTCGGGAACCTTCGCCGAGGGGTGGGCCGTGCTGGCGGAGGAGGAGATGTTCACTTCCGGCTTCGCCGACGGCGACCCCGCCAATTACCTGGTGCACAAGAAATTCGACCTGCGCGTGCCGATGAATGCCATCCTGGACTCCAAGCTGCACACTTCCGGCATGAGCGAAGCGGAGGGCGACGCCTGGGCCATGGACCTGATGACGCGCTACGGGTTTCAGGAGGAAGCGGAGGCGAAGGGCAAGCTGCGCCGTGCCAAGATCACCTCGACGCAGCTCTCGACTTACTTCGTGGGATTCACCGAGCTGTGGGACATCCTTCTCGACACGAAGGATCTGGAGAAAGATAAATTCACGCTGAAGTCGTTCAACGACCGCGTGTTGAGCTTCGGCACGATTCCGCCGCGTGACGTGCGGCGGCTGATGTTTGCCGCTCCCGCGGCGCCTGCCAATCAGACGGCCCCGGCAACCCAGGAGAGCAGCGGGAAGTGAATCGGCAGATCCGAGCCGCTTGCACCGGCAAGGGAGTCCGCCTTCGGCTACGCGCAGAGGAGGAACGATGAAAAAAGCACCGATCGTTGTTGGAATTCTCGCTTTGGCGTCGCTGGCGATTCTGGGCGCCGCGCCGGCAACCCCTTCCTCACCGGCCGCGCAAGCCGCGCCAACCGCACCGCCGGCGCCCTCGGCACCGGCTGCCAAGTCTCCCGCCAGCTTCCAGCAAATCAAGAGCTTGCTGGGGGAGTGGGAAGGGAAATTGCCCGACGGTAAGTCCGCCAGCCTCACCTACAGGCTCGTCTCTTCCGGCACCGCCGTCATGGAGACCATGAACCCGAGCGATGCGCAGGACATGGTCACGATCTACTACCCCGATGGGGACCGGCTGATGCTCACCCACTACTGCGCCTCCAACAACCAGCCGAGGATGCGCACCGATGCGGGCAGCACCGATCCGAAGCAGCTGATCTTCAGTTACGTCGATGCCACCAACCTGGGAGGTTCCAAGGAGGGGGTCATGACCGGGCTGACGGTCACCTTCGTGGATGCCGACCATTTCACCCAGACCTGGACCTGGATGGACAAGATCGGCGGCACGCCCTCAACGGTGACGTTTCCATACTCGCGAAAGAAGTGACAGCCGGAGTTGTGCTCGAGTGCCCAGCGGCCTTGCTGCTCCGCGCGGGCGCTGCAGGCGGAAGGTTTGACCGGGTCGGGCGGCGCGGGCTAAGATGCCCGGCCACTGGATTCCGGTTTTTCGCGCCCCTCCCAAGCGGAGAGATGTCCGAGTGGCTTAAGGAGCACGCTTGGAAAGCGTGTGTGGGGGTAACCTCACCGTGGGTTCGAATCCCACTCTCTCCGCCATTTTCTTGCTTCGGCCCGGCCGCGCGATTCAACGGCCTCGATGTGAACTCGATTTCTGAGGCGGGATTAATGGCGATCGAGGATCGAGTCCGGGAGTACTACGCGCTGTTCAGCGGGCGCGACCTCAAGAAACTGGAAGCTCTGTTCACCGACGACAGCATCATCATCGACTTCCGGGGCGTCGAGCACCACAGCACCGGAGTGGTGCGGATGTTCGAGCTGTACCCTGCAGGAACCAAATTCGAGTTGGTAAGCCTCGCCGTGGATGACCGCTCGGTCAACACGGTGTTTCGCACCACCGGCGGACCCGCGGGGCGCACCTCGGAAGGCAAGGACCTATTCGTGTTCTACGGCGACAAGATTCGCGTTCTGAAGACCGAGCTTCCCCCCGCCTGAGAACCTGTCTCGCCCAGCCACTTCACGGGACGCCGCACCTGCTTCAGTGGCACTCCTCGAATACTTGCAGAGGCAATTCGCTGGGGACCGATTCCGGCACGCGGTTACAGAATTCAAGAACCCGCTCATCGAACAGACCGTCGCGCACGAACTCGACCAGGTCGGCGAACTCCTGATCGGTGAGGCGGATCGGCTCCGACAGCAGCGGATCGATGCCGGCCTTCAGGATCTCCTTGAACGGGCCGGGGTGAAGGTCGGCCGGCAGGTTATTGGCCACCGGATCATATTTCCGGAGCGACGCCGGCACGTCGAGGTGGTGCGCGATGGCCGCTTCCAGGGTCCCGAAAGCACCGTTGTGGAAGAAGCCGGGCGCGACCTTCAGGTTGCGCAGCGGCGCAGTCCGGAATGTGTAGCGCAGCGCCGGGTCCCCCTCCGTTTGTGCGAATCCGAAGTCTTCATTTTCATCGGGACCGTCGAAAATCGTGTTGCCCGTGCCGACGCCGAATACGGGCGCCACCTGGGGCCCGCCGATGCGGTGTGGGAGGAAATCGCTGAACATCTCATTGGAATTTCCGGCCACGGAGTGGCAGCTGACGCACTTCGCCTTCCCGAAGAAGAGCAAAGCTCCTCGCTTCTGTCCGGAGGTCATGGCTCCCGTGCCGCCTCGTGCGAACCGGTCGAGCGGGGCATCGGCCGCCTTCAGGCTGGTCTGGAACTCGGCGATCACCAGCCGGCGCATGTTGATGGTGATCCCGCCGGAAGGCAGAGGAACGCCGCCATTGAAGACCTCTCCGAACCTCTCGAGATAGGCGGGAATCGCATTCAGTCGCGCGTCCACGGCATCCTGGATGGGAAAGTTGTGGAACCCGGTCCCGTCCGGCGCCGGAAGAGTCTGTCCGTGACCGTCGTCGAACTGATAATGGCGTGGACCGAAGGGTCCCGGATTGGCGATGATCCCCGTGAATCCGGCCATCTCCACCAGCTCGGTGGAGGGGAGCGAGCCTTGCGCGGCGAGCAGCGTCGGGACTCCGGTCACGACGTTTTCCGGCGCGGAGAACTTGAAGCCCAGCGACGGGTCGAACGGATTTCCCGAAAGGGCGATGAAGCGCGGCGTCCACATCAACGCCGGGTAGAAGGCGGTATTCGCGACGAGCGGGGACCGGCGCTGGTTGCGCGGCCCCTGCCGATGAGGGCCGACCAGGTTGTTGTTGTCGACGCCGATCGCCATCCGCTGGGAGTCGCCGAATCCGTTGGCGGGTGCGTGACAGCCGGCGCAGGAGTTGTCGCCGTGCAGGCCCAGGATCTTGTCGAAGAAGAGCAGCCGTCCCAGGTCGGCCCTCCCGGGATCGATCGCCCGGCCCAGCCGGCTCTCCAGCGTTTGCTCGACCTCGCCCGTGAATCCGGCCTTTACCAAGGCGAATGCCAGCCGTCTGTCGAGCTGGCTATCCGGGATCGCCGGTTCGACGGCAGCCAGGTCGGTCCAGGCCGCGCCGGCTCCGCACGCGAGCATCAGAGCACAGAGCCACAGGGGTCCCGAACGACCCTGCGGGCGCCAGAATCCGGAGGAATGGGACATGTCGCACCTCCTACCCGATGGGTAAATCGACGTTTTGGGGGCAAGGACGCTGGAAGCTCGAGAGAAACAGCAAGCCGCTCAGTTGGGAATCGACTTCTCTGCCTGGGTGTCTGCCGGGTTGGGGGGACTATACGCCCGGCCCGGCGATTCGATCAAGATTTTTTTGGGGGGGTTGGGGCGAACGTTATTGCGGTGCTTCGCTCAGGCCGGTGACCAGGAACAGTGTCGAGAGCATCTGGCGGTAGCTGTAAACGTAACTCTTCCCGTCGGGGGTCACCAGCGCGGGGCCGAAATCCAGCATGCCCAGGCGCTCGGAGGAGGACAGCTGCTTCCACAAGCTCCACTTACCGGTCGCCAGGTCCAGCAGCGAGATGTCCGCCGGCGTGCCGCTTCTACCCAGCACGAAGAGCTGCTTGCCGTCCGAAGTGAAATTGAGTGGGAACAGCTGGCCGGTCGCTCCCGGAAAACTGGGATAGCTCCGAGGCTCTCCTCCTTCCAGAGGGTAGACCGCGATGCCGCCCTGGGAATCGTCGGTGGCCACCCACTTTCCGTCCGGTGAAGTCGATGCAAATGATCCCCCCACCCCCTCCGGCGTAACCGGCTTGCGCGAGCCGCTTTGGAAATCAACCCGGTACATTCGCCGAGGTTTGCCGGGCTCCTCACCGGTGAAGACGACCCCGCTGCCATCCGGCAGCAGCGCGTGCCCGAAGTTTCTGGCAATCTCGGTTCCTGGGATGACCCGGGACTCACCTGCCCCGGTCGGAAGCAGCGCCAGGTGCCGGGATGGCTTGTCCTGGACGGCGAGGATCCACTTTCCATCGGAGCTCATCTTCTTGGCGCGGCCCTCGCCGATACGGATTGCCGGTGATCCGTCCGTGCGTCTGAGGTACATCGCGTAGAACGCTTCTCCGGAACCCGCTGCCTGCTCCTCGAAAAGGAGCCACTTTCCGTCCGCGGAGAGGTCCTGCGGCGAGGACCAGTCCAGCCAGGAAAGATCCCGCTCCTGGGACTCCCCCGGCGCAAGTCCGATGACCCCCCGCCGCCCCGGGTCGGTGGTGATCAGCATTCTCCCGTCAGGTGCGATGTCGTGCAGAGTCACGGCCCCGGGCAGCTGCATCACGATGCGGTCCGAGCCGCTCAGATCCACCGAGCGGAGGATACGGCTGCCCACATCGGAGGCGGAGAAGAAAATCCGACTGCCGTCGGCTGACCAGGCAATGCCCTGCAAGGTGCTCCAGGCCTTCGTCAGCTCCGTCGCTTTGCCGCTTTTCAAATCGAGGACCTTGATCACGCCGCGATCGTCTCCGGGGAGCGAGTGATCGGCGAACGCGATCTTCGAGCCATCCCTGGAGATCCTGGGATTGCCCACCCAGCCGGTCGACTCGTAGACCTTTTTCCCCAGCGGGAACTCGAGCGCCGCGCGCCCCGACTGGCCATAGACGGTCGCCGCCAGCGACGTGCCATCCGGCGACCAATCCGCGTCCCCGACGTTCTCGGCGATTTCCCGGGGTGCTCCGCCGGAAAGCGACATCCGGGCCAGCGTTCCGCTGCTCATCCAGCCCAGGAGGTTTCGCCGATGCAGGAGGATCGCCAGCTCGCCGGTCTTGGAGATCGCCAGGGGCTCGGCGTCTTCCATTCCGAGAGAGCGGGACTCGGGGCTTTCGGGGCGTTTCTGGAAAATCTCGAAGGGCTTCCCATCCCAGGCCGCTCCGAAGACGATCGATTGCCCGTCGGGTGTGAACAGGGCTTTGTAGATGATGCCGCGGCGGAAGGTCTGGACCTTGAATTCCACCTGGTTGACCGGCACGGGAGCGGAGCGGGAGCCGGCCACGAAGGCCGCGGTGGCGACCCCCGCCATCGCGACCAGGCCCGCTGCTCCCAAGAGCAGGGCGCTTCGTTTGGGGGCGCGCTTCGGAAGCCCGGCGATCGCCGCGGAAGACTCCCCGCTCCCGCTGAGGGATTGCAGGTCGAAGGCCAGGTCGCGCGCCGATTGAAAGCGCTCCTCGGGATTCTTCTCCATGCAATGCCGGACGATCCGATCGAGTCCCGGCGGGAGGCGGGCGCCTGAGGTAGAGACCTCCGGCGGGTCCTCCTTGAGAATGGCGTTCATCGTTTCCACCGCCGACTCCCTCTTGAAGGCCCTGGACCCGGTCAGCATCTCGTAGAGGATGGAGCCAAAGGTGAAGAGGTCCGATCGATGGTCCGCCGACCTGCCGCGCACCTGCTCGGGGGACATGTACCCGGCCGTGCCCAGCACCACGCCGGGGTCGGTGTGGGCCGGCGTGGTGGGCAGATTCGTGAGGGCCGAATCGTCCGCCTCGACGTGGGTGAGCTTCGCCAGGCCGAAGTCCAGAATCTTGAGCCGCCCGTCGCGGGTGATGAAAAGGTTCTCCGGCTTCAGATCCCGATGCGTGATCCCCTTGTCGTGAGCCGCCGCCAGCCCCTGGGCAATCTGGATCGCCAGCTCCACCGCCTTGCGCTGTGGCAGCGCGCTGCCCCCCAGGCGCGCGCGCAGCGTCTCCCCCTCCAGCAGCTCGGAGACCACGTAGGGAGTGCCGTCATGCGTTCCAATGTCGTAGATTGCCAGGATGTTGGGGTGGTTGAGCATCCCGGCGGAGCGGGCCTCCTGCTCGAACCGCTTCAGGCGGTTGGGATCGGTGGTGAGCCCTTCCGGAAGGACCTTTACCGCCACGTCACGGCCCAGCCGGGTGTCGCGCGCGCGGTACACCTCTCCCATGCCGCCGGCGCCGATCTTCTCCAGGATTTCGTACGGGCCCAGTTTCGTGCCAATCATGCTCGTTCCATCAGTCGGGTTTCTTCGGCCAGATGGTCCAGACTCCATGGGCGCTCGCCAGGATCTTTCCGGAGGCGTCGCGAATCTCCCCTTCGGCGAAGGCCACGCTTCGGCCGCGGCGGGCCAGCCTGCCTTCCGCCACGACGACGCCGGGTCGGACCGCCTCACGGAACTGCACGGAGAGCTCCAGCGTCCCGGTCCATTCCTCCGGAGTCAGGCTGAACACCACCGAGGCGCCCAGGGCGGTATCCAGCAGCGACGCCACAACTCCGCCGTGGGCCACACCGCGCTTGTTCAGGTGATCCGTCGCTATCTCGAGCTCGTAACGCGCCAGATTTTTCTCTTTGTGAACGCAGCGCATCCCCAGCAACTCACCGAATGGCGTGCCACCCCCCTGAGGGTTTTTCATGCGCGTATCGTATGGGACGCCCAACTCTCACGCAACCGGCCTCCGCGACTCAGATTCCGATGACGATCGGGAATCGCCTGGATGCCTGAGTCTCCCCGCGATCGGCAGGAAGCAGTTCTGGTTGGATTCTTGTCTGCGAGAGTGAGGCGGATGAGATGTGACGAGGGACTTGGAGGCGAAAAAGTTGCGCGCCGGCAGTGCCTAGCCCGCAAACAAGAGCTCAGTCCGGGATTCCCGCGCAGCTGGAGGCGCGCTTGCAGTCCCCCTGGCGAATCAGAAGTGAAAGCTCCTGAAGAAGATCTCCTACATTCGGCGAGACGCAGTCCCCCTCATCGCCCTCGACCGGGCAGCTCGTTTGAAGGCGAGCTGCACACACATTGAGGACGAGCACGGACAGTTTCCTGAGCGCTCGCTCCTGGCAATCGACCGGCGAATTGAAACCAAAAGCATCACAGGCGCTCACTTCCGGAAGGCCGAGGTCGCCGAGAATCTTGTCAGCGCAAGGAACCACCCATTCAGCAAAGCGAGACTCCGTGGTGAGCGGTTCCAATCTCGGAAGCCCGGCGTTCACGCTGTCGCCGTTGAGATCCGAGCACTGACGCTCCCAATAGCCCGGGCCTCTGGGATCGGGAGCGCAGGGCGGGGTGAACTCCACGTAGAGCAGTGGGCGGTTCGCCTCCTCCGGACTCTCCCGCGAGTCGAAGCGCTTGACGGTTGTCGGGAGACTTTCATTACCGACGAGAATCCACCCGTTGGCCGTCTCCGGGTTGTCCAGCCACCCCTGCACGTCAAACACCATTTCTGCGGTCGAGCCCCAGGAATAACTCCCGAGCTGATCGACGAGCGCCATGCACGAGGGGCTCGGATCGAAGTCGCCTCCGGCGAGATTCCAGAATGAATCGGCATAGAAACGGTGAATCCAGGTCGAATCGCCGGTCGTCGAAGGCGCCCCGCCGCCTCCCGAAGAAGATGAGGCTCCCTCCCCCCAATCGCCGAGGACGCGGTGCAGGCGAATCGGGACGGGCCCCGCGTTCGTCGAGGAGAGATAAAGCGAGAGGATCGCTTTCGTCACGATCGAGCCGGGAGGAATCTGTGATGAGAGATCGAAATCGATCAGCGCTCTGCGAATTGAGTTCGTCCCCGAGCTGATCCTCCCCGCAAAGATTGCGGGGCCAGAGCCGTTACTCAAGGCACCGGTGGCGTCTTCGATCAGGGTGCTGTCCTTTTCGGGAGCCGCGAGAGCGAATTCGGCCCGGGCGATTCGGGACCCGGCCGCGGCGACCAGCAGGCTGCACGGCAAAACGAACGCCGCCCAGAAAGCGATGCAACCCCTTCGGTTCCGGCACACTGTTTCTTCTCCCCTGCCGAGTCAATGTCCGGTGATACCCGTTCCAAGTCAATGGGATTCTGCTACACACCGCGAGCTCCAAATGGCAGTTATTGTCTCCCGATCACCTGTAAGCTCATGAAAGTGTTGCTGAACGCACCAAAGGCGCCGACTCGCAGGGCGATGATGAATACGACAACCCTTGCAAGCGCCAGCTCATCATTCATCACGACAAGCTCGTGAAAGTAGAGCCGAGCAAGGTGGGTCGCAAGTGGGGCGATTACCCCATAGTGCCCGCTGGACTTCCCGGCTTAACCTGCCTGCCGTGAAAACACCACTCTGTCAATCCACGACCGCCGAGGCCGGACATGGACTCGATCCGGGGCATGGCTGCAACTCTGCGGTTGCGGTGGTACATCTCTTGATGAATCCCAGTTCCGAAGCGTAGAGAGTGAAGGGGTCCTTCCGAGCCGCACGCCCCTTCCAAATCGATAGCAACGCGAGTTATCAGTTAAACGACATCGTGAATTCCGAACCGTGTGGAGGCTGCCCCGACGCACCCCGCGGATCCGGGTGGGGGGTAAGGAAAATGACCAGAGGGGGAGGCAGAACAATCCTGATCCTGGTGGCGAGCTTGCTGATTGCGGCGCCGGTATTCTCGAATACTGCGACGCTTCAGCCCACCAAGGACAACACGCTTTACGAGCCGATTTCACCGGACGCCTTTGCGGATCGCAGTGATGGTGCCGGTCCGACCATGTTCGTCGGCAAGGTCAAGGACGCCGATGCAGACCCGGGAGCGGGGACTCGCCCGGCGGTGCGCCGGGGAGTTCTTGCCTTCAACATCGCCGGGAGCATCCCGGCCGGCTCCACCATCAACAGCGCTCAGCTCACGATGTACGTCGACAAGGTCGGTCTGACCACAGGCTTCAACGTGGGCCTGTACCGGCTCCTCGCCGACTGGGGCGAGGGAACCTCGAACACCGGCAACTCCCAGCAGGGACGTGGTGAGCCGCCGACGACCAACGATGCCACCTGGCACCACAGGTTTTACCCCACCCTGTTCTGGTCGCTTCCCGGCGGTGATTACACCCTCACAGCCAGCGCCGTGAAGAGCGTCGGCAATGTCGGCTTCTACACCTTCGGCTCGACATCGGGAATGGTGGCCGACGTGCAGTCCTGGCTGAACAATTCTTCCCAGAACTACGGCTGGATCGTCATCGGCAACGAGGTATCCATCCAGACGACCAAGCGTTTTGCCACGAGGGAGAACACCGGCCTGACGGGTGGAGTCACCTGGAAGCCGACTCTGGTGATCGACTACACACCGCTGGTTGCCAGCGGCGGCTGCTGTCAGGGTGCCTCCTGCACGGTGCAGACGCCCGCCAACTGTACGGCGCTGGGGGGCGTTTATCATGGGGACGGATCCTCCTGCACTCCCAACCCCTGCTTCGTGGCGACCGGCGCCTGCTGTGCGACCAACGGAACCTGCTCCGTAGTCAGCCAAAGCACCTGCACCGGGGGAGGCGGCACGTATCAGGGGGACGGCTCCGACTGCACGGATAGGTACTGTCCGATTCAGCTCACGCCTTATCTGGATCCCCTGCCGATCCCACCGGTGGCCACACCCATTTCCGGAACGATCGGAGGGGCGGCAACCTACAACATCACCATGCGTGAGTTCGAGCAGCAGCTCCACAGCCAGCTGCCTCCTACCCGCGTCTGGGGTTATCACGACGGCGTTTCCGCGATGAGCACGCCGGGCCCCGTGATCGTAGCGCGCACGGGCCAACCCGTCACCGTGAACTGGATCAACGACATCCGCGACTTCGTCACGGGCGTGCCGCGGACGAATAATCACTACCTGGACGTGGACGTCCAGACCGATTCCGAGGGGATGGTCTGCATCCACGGCGCCGAAGACAAGGCCAAGACCGTCGTGCACCTGCATGGCGGCCATGTCCCCCAATCGATGGACGGATACCCGGAGGCCACGTTCCTTCCTGGAGACCCGCCAGCGTCCTACACCTATCCGAATGACCAACAGGCGGGATTCATCTGGTTCCACGACCATGCTCTTGGGATCACGCGCCTGAACGTCTACATGGGGCTGGCGGGAGCCTACGTCTTGCGCGATTCGGTGGAGGATGCGATCAACCTGCCTAGCGGATCGTATGAAGTTCCTCTGGTCCTCCAGGACAAGAAGCTCAATCCGGACGGTTCGCTGGAGTATCCCAGCTTGTGGGTGGATCACTTCTTCGGCGATAAGATCATGGTCAACGGGAAGATCTGGCCGTACCTCGACGTCGCCAAGGGCAAGTACCGCTTCAAGATCATCAATGGATCGACGTCGCGGACCTACACGCTGGCGCTCGCCCCTCCCTCGGGAGTGTTGAATTTCGCCGTCATCGGGACCGATGGAGGACTGCTGGAAACGACGGCCCGCGGGGTGGGGACGCTCACGATCGGTCCCGGAGAGCGTTACGAGGTGGCCGTCGATTTCGCCGGATTCAACACGGGCGACGAGATACTCCTCCAGAACAGCGCCGGTGCGCCCTTCCCCAACGGAGCGGTCGATGTGACCCGGGTGATGAAGTTCCGCGTCACCAGCCAGATCGGCGACACGGATCCGATTCCGGACTCACTGCGGACCATCGTGCGACTCAATCCTTCCGCGGCGGTGCTGACGCGGGACTTCCGGCTCAAGCAGTCGGGAACAGACGGCTGTGGACGGTCGATGTGGGAGATCAACGGGTTGCACTTTGACGACATCACCGAGTACCCCGAGCTGGGCACCACCGAGATCTGGAGATACATCAACGACTCGGGCGTCTCCCATCCGATGCACATGCACCTGGTGATGTTTCAGGTTCTGGACCGCGACGGATTCACCAAGGGACCGGGAGGCGAAATCATCCCCAATGGCACTCCGCAGGCTCCGCCGGCCGAGGAGAACGGCTGGAAGGACACCGCCATGGTGGCGCCGAACCAGATCCTGCGCATCATCACGCGGTTCGAGGGCTACAAGGGGAAATACCCCTACCACTGCCACATCCTCGAGCACGAAGAGCACGAGATGATGCGGCAGTTCCAGACCATCTCCTGTGGCGATGGGGAGCTGGATCCCACCGAGCAATGCGATTATGGGAACACCGCGCCCTGGGACGGCTGCTCCGCGGGGTGTGATTTCGAGCAGTACGTGGAGCTGGCTGGACTGGCGGTAGGAGGCGGAGCCCAGCTGACCATCGCCGGGGTCGTCATCGGCGTGCCCACCACCCCGGGGCAGACTCCGGCGCAAATCGCCGCGGCGCTTGCCGCCGCCATCAACGCCAATCCGACCCTTCAGGCCCTGGGACTTGTCGCCATTGCCGTCGGCAACCGGGTGTACGTGAACGGGTCGATCACCAGCGTCGTCTTCGGAGATGCGGGCTTGACCAATCCATTCAGGCTCACGGTGGGGCCAGAACTGCTCTGGTGGTCCTCGGTACCCGCCGCGACGGGGTACGACTTGGTGCGCGGCGACCTTCCGCTTCTTCAGTCCTCTGCCGGCAATTTCACCACTGCAACCCAGGCCTGCCTCGCCAATAACAGCACTCCGACGTCGCTGCCCTTCGCGTCCACCCCGGCGATCGGAGGGGGATGGTGGTTTGTTCTTCGCGCGGCCACGTCAGGAGGTCCGGGGACGTACAATGACGGCTCGCCGTCGCAGGTGGGATCCCGCGACGCCGAGATCAACGCGGCCGCTGCATCCTGCCCCTAAGGGTACGGCCTCGCCTCCGCAGGAGGTTGCCACTGCCTCCCGACCCCGGCCCCGCCAATCCGGCGGGGCCGGGATTTTTTTAGCGCGGCTCGAGCGCGCCCACCCCTTACCTTGACCTGCCCGCGCGCTACGGGCCGTCCTGCACCCCTTGCGCTTTCCGACCGCCGCATGGGTCCCTTGCGCGCCTGGCGGGCAAGCGACACAATAGTCTCCATCCATCACGACCTGTGGGATTGCCATGAACCGCGAACTTTCACCCGAGCTGTGGCGGCGCATCTCCGAGAAGCTGGACGGCGCGCTCGGGCTCGCGCCCGACGCCCGCCGCGCCTATCTCGAGGCGTCCTGCGAGGGGGACGAGGATCTGCTGCATCACGTGGAGTCTCTCCTCGACTCCGATCGCCAAGCCGGCAATTTTCTGGCTCGACCGGCGCTGGATGCGGTCGGGCTGGACCTGGGTGAGTGGATGGATGAAGGGTTCGTCGCAGGCCAGCGCGTCGGCCCGTGGGAGCTGGTCCGTGAGCTGGGGCGCGGGGGAATGGGGGTCGTCTGGCTTGCCCGGCGCGCAGAGGGAGACTTCGAGCAGCACGTCGCGCTGAAGCTGATCAAGCGAGGCCTCGACACCGACGAGATTCTGGCGCGGTTCCGGCGGGAGCGGCAGATCCTGGCCCGGTTGGAGCATCCGAACATCGCGAGGTTCCTCGATGGAGGGGTCACGGGCGACGGGCGCCCCTGGTTCGCCATGGAATGGGTGCAGGGAGAGCCGCTGCTCGCCTGGTGTGAACGGCGCCGATCGGATCTCAAACAACGGCTGCAGCTGTTCGTCGACACCTGTGCGGCGGTCCAGCATGCCCACCGCAATCTGGTGGTGCACCGGGATCTGAAACCTTCCAACATTCTGGTCACCGCTACGGGGGAGGTGAGGCTCCTGGATTTCGGGATTGCCCGATTCCTGGAGGAGGAGGTCGGGTCGACGCGCACGGGAGGGCGCATCATGACCCCGGAGTACGCGGCCCCGGAGCAGGCGCTGGGCGGCGCTCCGACCACGGCGATGGATGTCTACGGGCTGGGCGGGGTTCTCTACGAGCTGCTGGCGGGCAGCCGGCCGGAGAAGGAGCCGCGGGATACGGGGCGCGCGATCCCCCCGCCCTCCCGCCGCGCCGCGCCGGAATTGGCATGGAGCCTTAAGGGCGATCTGGACACCATCGTCCTGATGGCGCTGCGGGAGGAGCCCGATCGGCGCTATTCCTCGGCGGAAGCCCTCGCCGACGACATCCGCCGCCACCTGGCTGGACTCCCGGTGCGCGCCCGACCTGCCACGCGAAGGTACCGGGCGCTCAAGTTCGTCCTCCGCCACCGCGCGGGCGTGGCCGCCGCGGCAGTCGGAATCCTCGCGCTGGCGATTTTCGCGACGCTGCAGGCGGTGCAGGAAGCGCGCACGGCCCGTGAGCGCGATCGGGCGGAGCGTATCTCGCAATTCCTGGTGGAGCTGTTCAACCTCGCCGATCCCGATCAGGGGCGCGGCAAAGATGTGACCGCCAGGGAAATCCTGGACCGCGGTGCGGCGCGAATCGAGAGAGATCTGGCAGCTACACCCGACGTTCAGGCGGAGCTGACGCACACGCTGGGGAAGGTTTATTCCGGGATGGGCCTGTACCCACAGTCGCAATCGTTCCTGACCCGGGCCGTGGAGATCAGAAGTCGCCTCTTCGGCATCGACGACCCCAGGACCCTGCGCTCCATGGGCGCCCTGGCAACGAGCTACAACCTGCAGGGGCACTATCCCGAGGCCGAGAAGCTTCTTCGGGAGGTCCTGGCGAAGCAGCGCCGGATCCTGGGCGCAGACCATCCCGACACGCTAGCCTCAATGCACGAGCTGGCCGCGGCCCTGATCGGAGCGGAGCAATACGAGGCTGCGGAGTCGCTCCTTCTGGAAGTGATTCCGGCGAGGGAGCGGGCGCTGGGGCCGGAGAATCCCGACACGCTGCGCTCCCTCAACAACCTCTCCTGGCTTTATCTCCACACGGAGCGATTTGACGAAGCTGTCAAGCTCGTGCGCGAGATCATCCAGAAGAAGACCCGCGCGCTGGGGCCGGAGCATCCCAGCACCCTTTC
>Ga0137425_1000053_pt1 | contig 38657 bp, 28 predicted proteins | sample EasRivERMZT640_2_FD_102318 | JGI IMG/M metagenome (GOLD analysis project Ga0137425, IMG submission 102318) | Soil microbial communities from meander-bound floodplain in the East River, Colorado, USA - East River MetaG ERMZT640_2 | ecosystem: Environmental > Terrestrial > Soil > Floodplain ...
ACGAGGGTGATGGGGTCCCCGGACAGCTGTAGGCTTTCGGGATCGAACCGCTGCGCGCGGAGCGAGCCGTCCTTCGCGAAGACTAGATACCCTGGGGCCACGTAGCGCGCATTCGAGAGGATCGGGAGGATGCGTTTCTCCTCCTTCCCGTCAATTGTCGCCACGAAGATCCCATTGTTCTCCCCTCCCTCCCAGGTTTCGTTCACGGTGTAAAGAATGTGGCGCCCGTCCGGGAGGAGGCTCGGCTGGGAGAAAATCCTCTTGCCCTGCTTCGCGCCCGGGGCGGCCAGGGCCACCGGCTCTCCTCCGGTCGCGCGGATCTTCATGATGGGGAGATAGCGGTCGGAGACGTAGAGGATCGATCCGTCACGACTCCAGGAAGCGCCGAGGCAGATGCTCATTGGGGCAAGGGCATCGCTCTGCCCGCCTGCGAGATCCACTTTCCTGAGCTTGCCCTCAGCATAAAAGCCGATCGAGCGCGTGTCAGGAGACCAGAACGGGCATTCGGCACCCTCGGTCCCACCGAGAAGCCTCGCCTTGGGGGAGTCGAGGGATCGGACCCAGAGGCCGCTTCCTTGCACGCCATGGGCGACGAAGACGATCTGCCGCCCGTCGGGGGAAAGCGCCATGCCCTTGATGTTCGTCTGGAAGGTAGCTCCAGGTGGCGGGGGGATCGACGACACGACGGACTGTGGCGGCGCTTCTGCCTTGAAGAAGGCCGCTGCCGCCGCCGCGACGGCGGCCAGGGAAGCCAGCACGGCGATTCCCCATGCGAGCCGCTCACGCACGCGACTGGGAGCTGGCCGCTCGGCGCCGGTAGCGCCTTCGGCGATGCTCGCACCCCCCTCGGCGATCTCTTGGATCTGCAGCCGGACGTCGTGCGCACTCTGGATCCGCTCGTCCGGATCCTTCTGGAGGCACTGCCGCACCAGGCGATCGAGAGGGGCGGGGGCGGCCGGAACGGTCGTGCGGATCGGCCGGGGCTCCTCCTTGAGAATGGAGGCGATGAGCGACGCCTGCGTTTTCCCCTCGAAGGCACGGGTTCCGGTCGCCATCTCGTAGATCACGGCGCCGAGGGCGAAGATATCGCTGCGCGCGTCCGCCTCCCCCCCTTCGAGCTGCTCGGGGGCCATGTACTGGAACGTCCCGACGATCGCCCCGTCCGTGGTCAGCGGGCTCGTCATGGTTGGCGATACGGTGAGGTTCGACGGGGCCGAGGCGAGGCCCATTCCCTTCGCGAGTCCGAAATCCAGGAGCTTCGTTCCGGATTTCGTCATCATGATGTTTCCGGGCTTGAGATCGCGGTGGACAATGCCGCTGCGATGGGCGCGATCGAGGGCGCCGGCGATCTGGATCGCCGCGCGCATCAGCTCGGGGAACGGCAGCGGCCCGCGCTTGAGGCGCTCCGCCAGCGTCTCTCCCTCGAGGTACTCCATCACGAGGTAATCGATCCCTTCGTGGTGTCCGATGTCGAACAGGGTGCAGATGTTGGGGTGGTTGAGGCTGGAGACGGCGCGCGCTTCGCGCTCGAGGCGCTGCCTCAGCTCGGGCTGCGCCGAGAGGTGTAACGGCAGCACTTTGATGGCGACGAGGCGGGCGAGCCGCGTGTCCTTGGCGCGGTACACCTCTCCCATGCCGCCGGCGCCCAGAGGGCCGACGATCTCATAGGGGCCGAGGCGGCTCCCGGTTGAAAGGGACACGAGCTATCCTTATTGATCCACGGGCGCGCGGCGGGGTTCCGAGGCCCGTCCAGCGCTCCCGGGGCGTGGTTGGAGCGAAGGGAGTATGCGGGCAGGCCTCGGCTTGTGTCAACGCATGTACCGAAGGTCAAGACGCCTCACGGGCGTGCGCAGCGGAAGCCGATGAAGCCGGACGAGTGAAACGGCGCGAAGGGATGGACCGCGAATGGACCGGCCAGCCGACCGCCGAGGGAGGCGAAAGCGCCGCCACGCGTCAGCGCACCGGGAGAGTTTGAGGTCGTGCTCGCCCCAGAGAGGCACATGTCGTCATCGCTGAAGCTGGCCCACCCGGGGCATTCCGTCGGGGCCGGCACCCAGTCAGCCACCCACTCGGCCAGGTTGCCCACCATGTCGAAGGCTCCACGCGCCGAGACGCAGCTGCTGCGCGAGCCGGTCAGGGACGCTGAGCCCGTGTTGCCGCTGTTGCAATCCGTCGTCCCGTTGTCCGGCCCGGGATCCGGTGATCCGTTCGCCGCCACTTGCCATTCCGCATTCGTCGGCAGCCGCTTGCCGGCATTGGCGCACGCTTCCTCCGCCTGAAACCAGGTGATGTTCGAGGACGGCAACACGCCCGGCAGGCTCACGGCGTAGATGTCGTTGGCGCAGCTCTGGCCGTTGTCCAGGCACGGCGCATAGTCGTCGTCTGCCGCGCCCAGCTGCGTCGCTCCCCCCGCGATCAGGTCGGCGTGGGTCGCTTTCCCCTGCTGGATCTTGGTAACCAGTAGCGCGTTCGTCGTGGTCGGATCGGGCACCCGCCACACGCTCGCCTCGTAGGTGTCGAGGCACACCGTCCCCGCCTGCACCGAATCCGGTGCGCATCCCCTCGCAGGCTTCCGGTTAGGCTGAGCGCCGTCCGCCCTTGCCACACCCATCAGCACCACCGCAATCGAGACCGTGATCATGCTTCGCTTCATGGCTGCTCCTTCCGATCGAAGCGCGACAGGGCGGTATCCCGGATCTAGAAGCCGGCAGGCTGCGGCGTCAAAGCGTCGCCGTTGGCCGCAGAGTCGGTGAGCTGGAACGTCCTCGTGGCTACCCCCTGATGGCCGTTGGCATCGGTCACGGTCGCCGTGAAGGTCACGAAATTTTCCAAGAGTGCGCTTCCGACAAACGGCGCCGCGACGACCCAGTTGAGGACCGTACGCACCGCCAGCTTGCCGTCTTCGAGGAGAATGACCTCGCTGCCAGCCACGTTGAATAGCCGCCCAACATTCACATTCGCATTGCCTCCGGCAGCCCCGGAAGGCACGCTAAATTTGAAGTCGAAGCCAGGAACGTTACGATTGGGATTGCTCACACCGGCTGCACCGTCGTCGATGCGGCCGAACTGCGCCGCGAGATTGGGGTTCGTCGGATCGAGGAGGCCATCGGAGCCACCCAGCTCGTCGACGACCACGTCGCCTTCCTTGTCGATGATGCTGACCTGGATGAAGTGAAGCGATCCGTTGGGCGGAGTTTGACCGAAGGTCACCGCGCTTGGCTCTCGCGGGGCGACGATGGAGACGATCGGCGCGGTGCCTCCGGTGACCCGGTTCGGCTCTCCAGGGTTCTGGGTCAGGCCGTTGCCTGACGTCCCGAACTGATCCGTCACGGACTGCTCGACGAAGAGCCTCACCCTGTCGAACCCGACTCGGCCATTGCTGTCGATGACTGCGACGGTCACGTGGAAGCTGTTGCCCTCTCGTGGCCTGATCGACTCGAGCACGTGCCACCCGGCCCAGACTGTCACGCCGAGGCCAGGGGTGTCATCCGTTCCCGCGATATTGAAGAGAGGTCCCAGATTGGTGTTGGCAGGAATGATCGTTCCGTCCGGCGTGATCAGGTTCTCGTCGATGAACACGAACAAGCCCGGGAACTGAGGATTGGCGCCAGGGAGAGCGTTGACATTGCGGATGTTGACGTCCTCGTCGACGACCAGGCTGGTTTTCTCGTGCGTGACGACCTCCAGGACGATCGCGAAACCTGTACCGTTAGGATCGCCGCGTCCGATCTCTGAATCGCCAGGCGCGATGAAGGCCCCATCGAGCGGCGAGGTGATTCGCACCTGCGGCGGAAGAAAGGCCCTGTTGCTGGACAAGGTGCGGCTGACCCGCGCACGGTCGGTTGCAGAGGACGCTGTCGCCGGGGATGTCAGACCGACAACCCCGAGGCCGGTGAGCAGGCAGAGCAGCGCCAACCTTTTGGGAGCTGGAAACTTGGTCGCCCTCGAAATCGTGGGGGTGAATTTCCGGATGATTGCAGAATCAGTGCGGTGCATGGGGGGGTTCCTTTCGAAATTGGATCGTTTTGGAATCCGAGTTCACGGGCACACCTATGGCAATGCGCGTGCCTGAAGCGTTCGCGGTGCAGCTACTGGGGTGCAAACGACTCAGAGGGAGGCAGTTGTTGGAAGTGAATCGGGCGGCACGTTGTTATCGTGACACCCGCGGCGCGCCACCCGGTTGGCAGAATGCCAAGAAGTCGGGATCGGAGAGGCGCGAGAAGGCAGGGACATCCTGAGGGCCGAGCCCCGGCCGCGCTTGGCGACCGGGGCTCTATCATTATGATCCCCGATCAGCTATTTCACAGTCTTGCAAGCCTTGGCGATTAGCGCGGCGACCGCATCGGGCTGAGAGACGTAGACCGAGTGACTGCCAGCGACCTCAACGACTGTCGCTCCGGCACGCTTGGCCATGAGACGCTGGGCGGGCGGTGGGATCATCTTGTCGTTGGTGGCAACCAAGTACCAGCTTGGCTTCGTCTTCCAGGCTGGCTGCCTGATTGCGCCGTTGAGTGCCTCGAGGCCCCAGGGCACCTGGGAGTCGGCCATGAACTGTGCCTTAGCCGCATCCACATCAGCCGCGAATGAGGCTGGGAACTTCGCATTGTCCAGGTACAGGAAGCCGTCCTGCGGTGGGAGAATCGGAGGCACCGGCGCGCCCGGCGGTGGGTCCTTGATGAGGCTTGCCACCGACTCCCCGGCGTCCGGGGCAAACGCGGCGATGTAGACGAGCCCGGCCACCTTGGGATCGTTTCCGGCTTCGGTAACCACCACCCCACCGTACGAGTGACCAACGAGAATCACCGGACCGCTCTGCCCGGCGATGGCGCGCCGGGTCCACTGGACGTCGTCGGCCAGAGAGATGGTCGGATTCTGGACTACACTCACCTTGTGGCCGTCTTTGCGCAGGGAATGGTAGACCCCTTCCCAACCGGATCCGTCCACAAAGCCGCCATGGACAAGTACGACGTTTCGTGAAGCCGAACTGGGTGTTTCGGACATGGTGCCCTCCTTTCGAAGTCCTCACTACAGTTGATGGAGCTCAACGACACGATTCCACGTGGACCCGCCTCTGGCCCACCCATTCTTATGCGTCGGACTACTCTGGAAAACTCACTCTATCATGAGAATATGACTCAGAGTCGCACTTCTTAAAACCACATCGCGCCTCTCAACTCCTATCCAAGCTGAAGCCGCGCTTCACTCATTAGCGACGGTTGTGCAGTTCTCCGCAGGTGTCTGAATTGCGACACCGGTCCGCTCGAAAGCTAGAAACGAGTTCTCGCCGCAACTGCGGGACGCTGAGTACGTTGCCTCTCGAACGCGTCATCTCAGGGCGCTGGCACGTGGCTTGAAGTAGTGGCGTGCGTCGACAGTGCAGGGAAGAACAGGGAATGGATCGCGAGACGGGACGGAAGGCTAAGGAGGTGGACCATGATGCTGGCACCAATCATTCTTGCAGTAGCTGTACTTCTGATGCTGACCGGCGTTGCGCTGATGCTCGACGCGGGGCTGCAATACGTAAGGGTTCTGCGCGCCGGAGATCGGCCTCGACCGAGGTGACTGATGCACCCGCGCGTCCCGCATCTCGGCTTCCTATCGTCTACGCCTTCGCGGTGACCGAGAACGTGGCCAACTTCGAGAATACCCCCGATGTCGGCGCCACCCTGACCTTCGCCTGGATATCCCAGGTCCATTGAGACAGGGTCCCCGCAATCCCGCAACCCCCCCGTTGAAGGTATATCCGCAGTTGCAGGATTTTGTGCAACCCCGGACCGGCTCGAGTGGGATGCTGCAGCCGGGGAAAAGCGATGTCCATCAGCAAGTTCCGCAGATGAGGGCGTAGTGGCACGCCTCTTGATAAGCGATAAGGCGAACCGTGGACTCTATCAAGGAGGCTGTGATGAGTGAGAGATTCAAAGACAAGGTGGCGGTGGTGACCGGCGGGAACAGCGGCATCGGGCTGGCGACGGCCAGGGCCTTCGTCCGCGAGGGGGCGAGGGTGGCGATCACGGGGCGCAGCGATGCCACCCTGCAGGCAGCCCAGAAGGCTCTGGGGCCTGACGTGCTGGTGATCAAGGCCGACATGTCGAAAGTTCCCGAGATCAAGAGCGCGATGGACCGGATCCAGCAGCGATTCGGCCGTATCGACGCGTTGTTCGTCAATGCGGGTATCGGGCGGTTCGTCCCCTTCGAGGAGGTGACCGAACAGTTCTTCGACGAGACGATGGCAACCAACCTGAGGGGACTGTACTTCACGATCCAGAAGGCCCTCCCGCTGCTAACCCGCGGCGCCGCGGTGGTCTTGAACGCGTCGATCAACGCGCACATCGCTTTGCCGGGCTCGAGCGTTTATGGCGCCTCCAAGGCGGGGGTCATCAACCTCGCCAAGACTCTTTCGGTGGATCTCCTGGCTCGGGGAGTGCGGGTGAACGCCGTCAGCCCCGGGCCGGTGGCGACTCCCATCATCGACCGGATGGGGATGCCGGAGGAGCAGACCCGGCAGCTCAAGGAGCAGATTGCCGACAAGGTGCCCCTGAAGCGCTTCGGGACCCCGGAGGAGATCGCCGCGGCGGTGCTCTACCTCTCCTCGAGCGAGTCGGCGTTCGTCGTCGGGACGGAGCTGGTGCTGGACGGGGGATACATTCAGCTTTGATCAAGCCGCGGATACGTCGAATCCCAGGAGGAATTTCCCATGAACTTCGTCGCGCTGCGCATGCTCACCGGCGACCGGGCCAAGTACTTCGGATTGGTGTTCGCCATCGCCTTCTGCACCTTCCTCCTGGAGAACCAGACCTCCATCTTCGCGAACATTCTGAAGCGCACGGCCAGCCAGATTCTGGATGTGACCGACGCCGAGGTCTGGGTGATGGACCCGCAGACCGAATACTGGGAGCAGACCAAGGCGCTCAAGGACACCGACTTGACGCGGGTGCGCGGCGTGCCGGGAGTGCAGTGGGCGGTCCGGCTGTTCAAGGGGAATCCGGTGGCCAGGACGCTGTCGGGGAAGTTCGCGGTGTCGTTCCTCGTGGGCCTGGACGATGCCACCCTGGCGGGCGCTCCCCGGAAGATGCTCATGGGCTCCTGGGAGCGCCTGCGGGAACCGGACTCGGTGATCGTCGACAAAGCCGGCTACGTTCTGCTGTTTCCCGGCGAGCCGCTGGAGCTGGGACGGACGCTGGAGATGAACGACCACAAGGTCACCATCGTCGGCATCTCCGACGCCTCGGCGCCTTTCGTGAGCCTGCCGGTGATGCACGCGCGCTACAGCGAGGCGGTGAATTTCCTGGGGCGCGAGCGAACGCAGCTTTCCTTCATCATCGCGCAGCCGGTGCCGGAGGTGACGCCCGAGGAGCTGACGGCGCGCATCACGGGGCAGACAGCGCTGCGCGCCAGGACCACCGACGAGTTCATGTGGGACTGCATCGTCTACTACCTCAAGCACACCGGTATTCCAGTGAATTTTGGCATCACCATCGCCGTGGCCCTGGTGGTCGGGACGGTGGTGGCCGGTCAGACCTTTTACCTGTTCACCGTCGAGAACCTGAAGCAGTTCGGCACCCTCAAGGCGATTGGCGTCGGGAATTCGCGGCTCGTCGGGATGATCCTGCTGCAGGCCGCGAGCGTGGCGGCGCTGGGGTTCGCGATCGGCACGGGAATCGCGGCGACCTTCTTCGAGATCACGCTGCACATCCTGGCGACGCGCGGCATCGTGCTGATGTGGCAGTGCGTGGCCCTCACGGGGGCCTGCATCCTGTTCGTGACAGTCGTGGCGAGCGTTCTGAGCATCCGCCGGGTGCTGGTCCTCGAGCCGGCCGAAGTCTTCAGAGGGTGAGCGCCATGTCGCCGAATGATTTGGCCGTCTCCTGCCGTGGCGTGAAGAAGCACTTCGGGGAGGGCGAGGCGCGCATCGAGGCGCTGCGCGGGGTCGATTTCTCCGCCGGCTTTGGCGAGCTGAGCTTCCTGGTCGGGCCCAGCGGCTGCGGCAAGACGACCTTGATTTCGGTCATCGCCGGCTTGCTGCGCCGCTCAGGCGGGGAGCTGGGCGTTCTGGGCGTGAGCATGGAAGATCTGTCGGAGAAGGAACGCATCGCCTTCCGGCGCCGGAACCTGGGCTTCGTCTTCCAGCAATACAACCTCCTGCCGGCGCTGACGGCCGCGGAAAACGTCGCCGTGCCCCTGCTGGCGGCCGGAGTGGCTCGCAAGGAGGCGGTCGAAAAGTCGCGAGCGCTGCTGGCGCGACTCGGTCTGGAGAAGCGCGCCATGGCGCTGCCCGCCACCTTGTCGGGCGGGCAGCAACAGCGCGTGGCGCTCGCCCGTGCCCTCATCCATGGGCCGCGACTGGTGGTGTGCGACGAGCCGACCGCAGCGCTGGATCATGCCAATGGCGAGGCGGTCATGAAGCTGCTGGCGGACAACGCGGTACAGCCGGATCGCGCCGTGATCATCGTCACCCACGATTCGCGCGTCTTCCATTTCGCGCACAGCATCGCCCGCATGGACGATGGGCGCATCGTGGACGTGCGCCGCAATGGCGGGGGGAATCATTCCGGCTCTTCCGACGGCGAGGCCGTCAAGGAGGCGTCATGAAACGCACCATTCTTCCCGGCATCGGCATACTGGCCGCCGTGTGGGCCGCCTTGTCCATCGCCCGGACGCAGCCGCGCCGCCAGCATACCGAGCCGCCGGCCGCGCCTCCGGTCTCCGAGTTCAAGAACACCGTCGCGGCGGTGGGACTGGTCGAAGCCAGCACCGAGAACATCTCCATAGGCGCGCCCCTCAACGCCCTGGTCATCAAGGTTTTCGTGGCGCCCGGGCAGACGGTCAAGACGGGAGATCCTCTCTTCGAGCTCGACACGCGACATCTGCGGGCCGACCTGGACGTGAAGCGGGGGGCTCTCCTGGTGAGCCGGCGGGAGGTTTCCGTGTCCGCGGCGCGCCTCGATGATCTGAAACGCCAGCTGGGGTATGCCGAGAGCATCCTGGATAAGCGCGCTATCAGCGAAGAGGAGGTCACGCGCCGGCGATCGCTGGTCGAGACGGCACAAGCCGAGCTCGATGAGGCGGGAGCCCGCGTGGGCGCGGCGGAATCGGAGGTGCACGCCGTGAAGGTGGAGATCGAGCGCAGCACCGTCCGTGCTCCCATCGACGCGGAGGTGCTGCAGGTGAAGCTGCGGGTCGGTGAATATGCTTCAGCCGGTCCGCGCCCGGACCCGATGCTCCTGCTGGGCCGATCGAAGCCGCTGCATGTGCGGGTTGACGTCGACGAGCACGAAGGATGGAGGGTGAGTCCCGGCGCCGGGGCGGTGGGCCACGTGCGCGGCAACGCCGATCTGAAAACGCCGCTGCGCTTCGTGCGTTTCGAGCCGTTCGTGATCCCCAAGAAGTCTCTGACCGGCGACAGCACGGAGCGGGTCGACACCCGGGTCCTGCAGGTCATCTACCAGGTCGAGCGCGACGATCTTCCGCTGTTCATCGGCCAGCAGCTCGACGTTTTCATCGAGGCACAGCCCGCCCGGGGAGGACAGTCGTGAGATCGGGTCTCGCACTGGATCGCAGGACTCATTCGATAGGTATCATCGGGGCACCGTCCGCCATCGGAATCCGTCCCTACGCCACCGGCGAGGCACGGCACCTCGATCGCGCCCCGGGTGCGCTGCGGGAGCTGGGCCTGGTCGATCGCCTCGGCGCCACCGACCTCGGCGATGTCGCCTCTCCGGGATATCGCGACTACCTTCGAACACCGGGCCGGGCGCGCAACGAGCCCGAGGTCATCTCCTACAGCGCCGCCCTGGGCGAGCGCGTGGCGACCGCCATCGAGAGCGCCGGTTTTGCGCTGGTTCTCGGGGGCGATTGCAGCATCGTTCTGGGAAGTCTCCTTGGCGCACGGCGCGCCGCCGGCGGGCCGGTGGGCCTGGCCTACCTGGATGCTCATGCCGATTTCGCCACGCCTGAGGAGTCGCGCACCGGTTCGGTGGCCAGCATGAGCCTGGGTCTCGCCGTTGGCCACGGCGACACTCCCCTGTCCCACCTCGGGGGAAGCTCGCCCCTGGTCGAGGGAGCTGCGGTCGCTCTGCTGGGCCGGCGCGATGCTGCGGAGCCCTGGTATGGGCATGTGGAGCTTGCCGAGTCAGCCGTCCTGGATCTGCCCGACACGGCGCTGCTGGCGCGTGGCCATGCGGTGGCGGCGAAGCAGGCTCTGAGGCGGTTGACGGCGCCCGAGCTGCAGGGATTCTGGATTCACCTGGATGCGGATGTGATCAACCCGGTCCAGATGCCCGCGGTCGACTCGCCGGTTCCCGGAGGACCCACGCTGGACAAGCTCGTCGGCCTGCTCGGCCCTCTGGTCCAGCACCCGAAGGCGTTGGGAATGGACCTGGCGATTTACGACCCGGCGCTCGACCCGGACCGCATCTGTGCGGCCCGGCTGGTGTGGCTGCTGACGAAGCTTCTGGCTTCGCCGAAGGAGGTCCGATGAGGCCGGGAGATGAGCGGTCAGCTCTCGAGACGATATCTTTGGATTTTCGTATAGAGCTGCGAGCGGGTGATGCCGAGCAGACGAGCGGCTTCGGATCGGTTGTTGCGGGCATCCTGAAGGGCCTTGACGATCAACTCGCGCTCCACATCCTTCAACTTCGCGCCGTCCATGGAAATGATGGGGACCGCCGGAGAGGCTCCCGGTCCGTTCGCCCGGGCCAATCCGAAGGGAAGGTGCTCCAGCGCAATCATCCCGCCGTCGCACAGGATGGTCGCTCGCTCGAGCGCATTGCGCAGCTCGCGCACGTTCCCGGGCCAGTTGTAGGATAGCAAGGCTTCGTAGGCTTCGCGGGAGATGCCGGCGGCTTTGCGCCCCACGATCGCGCCGATTTCCTCCAGGAAAGCTTCGGCCATGGGACGGATGTCCTGGCGCCGCTCGCGCAGAGCGGGCAGCCTGATCTCGAAGACGCGCAGCCGGTAGTAGAGATCTTCCCGAAACAGTCCCTGAGCCATGGCCGATTCGAGATCGCGGTTCGTCGCCGCGACGATTCTCACGTCCGTCTTCAAGGGGCGCGTCCCTCCCAGGCGCTGGTATTCGCGCTCCTGCAGGACCCGCAGCAGCTTGGCCTGCACCGCGGGAGTCATTTCCCCCACCTCGTCGAGGAACAGCACACCGCCGGCGGCCTGCTCGATCCGGCCTGGCCGGCTCGTCGTCGCGCCGGTGAAGGCGCCCCTCTCGTGCCCGAACAGCTCCGATTCCAGGAGGGTCTCAGGCAGGGCCGCGCAGTTGAGCGCAGCGAACGGTCCTCCGACACGCGGCGATCCCCGGTGGATGAAGCGGGCGATCACCTCCTTGCCGGTTCCTGACTCTCCCGTAAGCAGGACCGTGGTCTCGGTCTGCGCCACCTTGGCGGCCTGGCCCAGGGCGCCCTTCCAGCTCCTGGATTCGCCGATGATCCGGCGATAACCGAGGGTCGATTCGAGCTGGTCCTTGAGCACCTGCACGCGCTCCTCAAGCCGGTTGGCTCGCTCGCGCGCTTCTGCGGCGCGCCGCTCTTCGCCGGCGAGGCGTTGATGCGAGAGGGCGAGACTGACGTGATCCGCGACGCGGCGCCCCACGATCACGTCCTCTTCCGAATACTGGTTGGGCGTGCCCGACACGATCAAGATCCAGGCGGTGCCGGTGTCGAGGTGCATCGGAATCCCCAGGAAGGAGCGCATTCCGAGCTGGCGACACCCCGCGCGGGCGCCGCACTGCTCCGGCTGCAGCTCGGTGTCGGGGATCAGGACATATTCCGGAGTGGGGGAATCGCCTGGTGGGCGTGTCGGGAAATGACCGGGCATCTCGGGGACCGGCTCGCCGGAGCTCGCCTCCACGATGAGATCGCGCCCGTCGGCGCTCACCGAAGTCAGAATCAGCCGGTCATGCGGCAACACGGGTTGCACGATTTCCGAAACCCGGTTGAACACGCCGCGCACATCGAGGGTGCGTGCGAGCGCCGGCAGGAGGGAGTCGATGGCGTCCAGACGGCGGCGGCGCGAAGTCTCCAGGCTCCAGAGCCGCTCGTGCTCCAGTGAAAGGCTCAGAATGTCGGCGATGGCCTTGGCCGCCCTTTCATGCCGCCCACTGAAGGCCCCGGTGCGCGGTGAGGTGAACCAGACCTCGCCCGCGAAATGTTTGCCGCGCATCAGGGACGAGCAGAGCATCGACTGGACACCCTTGGCCAGGATTTTTTGATCCATCGGGAATTCGGGATCCAGCGTACCGAGCGCATCGTCGATCCGCTGCGTGGCCCCCGGGCGGGGACGGAACTGGGGGGAGAAGTCTTCGAGGCGGATCACGGCTTCGGGATCGGCCTCCACCGTATTGCCCGCCACTGCATAGCTGCGCAGGAAGTTCCCGCTCTCGACACGGCAGACTCCCATCGTGTCGAACGGCATGACCTCGGCGGCAGCCTCGGCTACCTGCGCGAATACCTCCCTGAGCTCCAGAGTCTCCGAGACGATGCGCGCGATGCGACTGAGGGCGGATGGCAGGGGATCGCCGTCGAGCACCGCCGAGCTGGGAAGGGTGGCGACACCACGAGACGACGGGTCTTTGATGGTTTCGGAGGCGCCGTTACCCACCTTGCCAGCACTCCTCGAGATCAGGCGACCGGTCGGGATATGTGCATATGGTAACACGGCACTTAACCTCCGCTCCAGTGAGATGCTTCCCGTTCGAGAAAAGATTTCAGCTTTTTTCAAGAATCTGCTTTCGCCCATTGGGCGTCGTCCAGCTTCCAGCCGCCTCCCAGGGCTCTATAGAGCTCCACCAGCACGGCAAGTCGATTGAAGCGGATCTCCTCCAGGCTATTCTCCGCGGGGAAAAGCTGTCGCTGGGCCTGGAGGACTTCGAGGTAATCTGATAACCCCGACAGGTAGCGCGAGTTGGCGAGGTCCACGGCTTGCCGATAGGCCGATACGGCATGGGCTTGCTTGCGCTCTACCTCGGCGAGTCTTTGGTAGGCGACGAGGGCGGTGGAGACCTCGGCGAAGGCGTTCGTGACGCTGCGCTCATAATTGACCTTCGCCTGCTCCCACCGGGCCAGCGCCGCCTGGTGCTGGTTCTTCAAGCGACCCCCCTGAAACAGGGGCGTCAGCAGGCCTGCTCCGACCTGCCAGCTCTTCCCGCTCCCGAAAAGCTCCGTGACCTCGGGCGCCACACCGCCGAACAGGGCGGTGAGCCGGATGGTAGGGAAAAAATCGGCCACGGCCACACCGACCTCGGCGTTGGCGGCGATAAGCTCCTGCTCCGCCTCCTGAAGATCAGGGCGCCGTTTGAGGAGATCGGAAGGAAGCCCGGCCGGAATCTCGGGAGGCAGGGCGTGGTCGTCGAGTGCCACCCCGCGGGGCACGTCGCCTGGATTGCGCCCGAGCAGGAGCGAGATCTGGTTCTCCTGAGCGTTGATTTGCCTCCGGAGGTCGGGAATGACCGCCTGAGTCGTAGCGAGGGGTGCGGCAGCGCTGGCGGTTTCGAGGGCCGAAGCCATCCCGGCGTCGTAGCGCCGGGTGAACAGATCATTGGTCTCCAGGAAGGCTGCGGCGGTGCGCTCGGCGATCTCCAGCTCGGAATCGAGCTTGCGCAAGTTGAAGTAGCTGGTGGCGACATCAGAGACCAGCGACAGCATCACCCCACGGCGGGCCTGCTCGGTCGCCAGAAACTGCGCCAGGGCCGCCTCGTTCAGGCGCCGGATACGGCCCCAGACATCGATCTCCCACGAAAGGCCGAGGTGAACCTCGTAAAGCCCCCTCGTCTCGGTCACCGGAGAGACGAACTCCGAGTCGCGGACGCGCGACCAGCCCGCCTGGCCCTGGATGGCCGGGAAAAAATCGGAGCGCGCTATGCCGGCGTTGGCCCGCGCTTCCTCGACCCGCCAGGCAGCCAGGCGCACGTCATAGCCGTTGCGCAGCGCCTCGCTGATGAGCGCCTTCAGGCTTTCGTCCTGCAGGACTTCCCACCAGGCGAAGTCGGCCAGGGAGGCCACTTCGGAAGGAGGGGCCCCGGAGGGCTTCTCACCCTCCGGAGCAGGCTGACCGCGGAATTGATCCGGGGAGGTGATGGGGGGTCTTCGATAGTCGGGGCCGACGGCGCAGCTGGCCGTCACCATGGCCAGGAGCAGCACCCACGCGATTTTTCTCATTTCAGTGGCCTCCTCCCGCGATACTGGTCGCGGGAACCATCGCCGGCGTCAGAGGCCCTGTGGCCAGGGGCTCCAAGGTCTCCAGCTCGGCTTCCACCGGGCTGCGCCGGTGCTGCGCGGCAATGAGCGAATAGAACACCGGCACGACGAACAAGGTGAAAAAAGTGCCCAGGGTCATGCCGGTCACCAGAACGATCCCGATGCTGTTGCGGGCCTCCGCGCCCGGCCCGGTCACGAGCACCAGCGGAAAGTGGCCGAAGACAGTGGCCGCCGAGGTCATGAGCACCGGGCGTAACCGGGTCAGAGCCGCCTCGCGCAGAGCCGCCGCTTTGACAAGTCCTTGTTCCTGGAGCGTGTTCGCGAATTGAACGATGAGGATGCCGTTTTTCGCAATCAGGCCGACCAGGGTGATGAGCCCGACCTGCGAGTAGATATTGATGGTCGTAAAGCCCAGGAAGCTGAAGATCAAAGCCCCGGAAATCGCCAGCGGCACCGAGCCCAGGAGCACGATCAGGGGATCGCGAAAGCTCTTGAATTGCGCGGCGAGCACCAGGTAGATGAGGATGACCGCAAAGCCCAGCGTGACCGTGAGCGCTCCCCCTTCACGGCGGATCTGCCTCGATTCCCCCGCGTAATCGAGCGCGACCGCCGGGCCTTCCGCGGAGGCCGCCGCGGTTTCCAGCACACGGAGCCCCTCTTCCTTCGTGACTCCGGGCTGCACGCCGCCAAACACGCGAACCGAGTTGCGCTGGGCGAAGCGGTTCAATACCCGGGGCGCGGTGCTCGACTCGATGCGTGTGAAGGTGGAAACCGGCACGAGCTGCCCGCTTGGCGTCTTGATCTTGAGATCGAGAAGCGGGCCGACAGTGGCCCGATCCTTTTCGCCGATTTGCGGGATGACCTTGTAGCTGCGGTCGTAGAAGTTGAACCGATTGACGTAGGCGCCGCCGAGAAGCGTGCCCAATTCCCGGCCGACTCCGGCCAGGTCGAGCCCAAGGTCGGCGACCCGCTCGCGGTCGAGCACCACGCGGGCCTCCGGCAGGTCGATCTTGAGGTCGGTATCGACATACAGGAACTTGCCGCTGCGCCATCCGGCTCCGACGACGCTTCCCACGGACTCCAGGAGCTGCTCCGGGGGGGCATCGCTCTGCAGCACCAGCTCGACGTCGTACTGGCCGGGGGTCGGTAACGGAGGGTCGAGGCGCGGGAAGACACGCAGCCCCGGGATCTGCGAGACGGCTCCGAACACCTCGCCGTACATCTCTTCGGTCGAGCGGGCGCGCGTCTTCCAGTCCTTCGCGACCAGCCCCCCGAAACCGCCCCATGACGAGCTCAAAGACCACATGAAACGCGTCTCGGGGAAGGCGGTGATCTTGCGCACGACGTTCTTGGATTCCCGGTTGACCGCGGCGAGCGACGCGTCGGGCGATGCCTGGAAGAACAGGCTGATGTGGCTCTGGTCCTCGACCGGCGCCAGCTCCTTGCTGGAGAAGGTGTACAGGGGCCACGCCGCGGCCATGATCAGCAGCGACGCCGCGACAATCGCCCAGCGCATCTCGAGCGCGCCGTCGAGCAGCCGTGCGTAGGCGTCCCGCACCGCCGCGAAGGCGCGATTTACGAGGGCGGTCAGCCGTCCTTCCTGGCCGTGTTCGTGCACCAGCCGCGAGCTCATGACGGGGGAGAGGGTGACCGCCACGATGCCCGACACGACGACGGCAGCGGCCAGCGTGATGGCGAACTCGAGGAACAGGGAGCCGGTCAGGCCGCCCTGAAAGCCGATTGGCGTGTAGACCGCGGCGAGCGTGACTGTCATGGCGAGGATCGGGCCGACCAGCTCGCGCGCGCCGACCAGCGCCGCCTGGATGCGCGTCTTCCCCTCGCGCACGTGCCGCTCGATGTTTTCGACGACGACAATCGCGTCATCGACGACCAGCCCGACTGACAGCACGATGGCGAGGATGGTCAACAGGTTGAGGCTGAAGCCTAAGCCCAGCATGACGATGGCAGCGCCTACCAGCGAGACCGGCATGGCGACCAGCGGCACCAGCGCTGTGCGGATCGAGCCCATGAACAGGAAGACGGCGAGACCGACGATCAGCATCGTCTCGACCAGCGTCTTGCTGATTTCAGAAAGAGCGTCTCTCATGAACATGGTCCCGTCCCAGACCAGCCGCATCTCCATGTCCTTGGGCAGGGTCGGCCGCAGGTGCTCCATTTCGGCGCGCAGCCGGTCCCCGACCTCGATCTCGTTGGCGCCTACGAGCGGCCAGACGCCCAGGTAGACGCCTTCCGATTCGTTGTACTTGGCGACCAGGTCGGCTTCTTCGGCGCCCAGCTCGACCCGCGCGACGTCCTTGAGGCGCACGATGGCGCCGCTCCCTCGGTCGGCGACGATCAAGTTCTCGAACTCATCGACCGAGCGCAGGTCGGTGTTGGCGAGCAGATTGACCTGGACCTGGTTCCCCTTGGTCTGGCCGACGGCGGCGAGATAGTTGTTGCGCTGCAGCGCCGCGTTGACGTCCCCGGGCGAGAGGTTGAGCGCGGAGAGCCTGTCGGGATCGATCCAGACGCGCATGGCGATCTGCCGCCCGCCTTCCTGGTTGGTGACGCGCTGCACGCCCGGGAGCGTCGCGAGCTGGGGCTGCACGGTGCGCAACAGGTAATCGGTGATGGCGGGTACGCTTCGCTCGTTCGAATTGAAACTCAGATAGAACGTCGCGTAGGGACGATCCGCCCGCTGCACCTCGACCACCGGCGGCTCGGCCTCGGAGGGCAGCTCGGAGCGGACCTGCTGGAGTCGCGCCGTGACCTCGGCCAGAGCCGCCGTGCTGTTGTGGTTGAGCTTCAGATGCACGGTGACGGTGCTGACGCCCGCGCGGCTGGTTGATTCCACGTAATCGACGCCGCCTATGGCCGAAACGACCCGCTCGATCGGGGTGGTCAGGAATCCACGCACGGTCTCGGCGCTGGCGCCGTAATAGATCGTCGTGATCACCACCGAAGAGCTTTCGATCTGCGGGTACTGCTGAACCGGCAGGGACACCAGCGCCCGCCACCCTACGAGCACCAGCACCAGGTTGACGACCACCGCCAGGACTGGATGTTTGATGAAGACGTCTGTGATCGATCTCATGGTGTCGATCCTTTCACTTCGTCTGGCTCGCGTCCGTGGCGGATTCCTCGGCGATGGCCACCAGTGCGGCCTCCCGCAGCTTGAAGGAGCCCGAGGCCGCCACCTGCTCACCGGCGGAAAGGCCCTCCTGCACCACGATCTCGTCACCGATCATGGGGCCGCTCTCGACGGGCCGCGCATGGGCGCGCGGTCTACCGTCCTTGTCGGCCTCGATCACATACACATGGTCGCCTTCCGGACCCTTCCGCAGCGCGTTCACCGGTATCGAGACTGCCTCGCGCAGCGGGCCTACCGGGATGCGGACGCGCACCGAGGAGCCCGGCTCCGGCGCATGGGCGCCTTCAATCCGGGCGCGCACCACGGCATTACGCGTCGCCGGGTCGATGCGGGCGTCGACAGCCACAATCCTGGCCGCAATCGGTGCGCCGACATCTATGGAAATTTCCAGAGCGTCACCCACGCGCAATTCCGCGGCGACCTGCTGCGCGACGGAGAAGTCCACGTGCGCGGCCTCGTCCACCCCCTGCAGGGTCGTCAAAACCGTTCCCGCGTCCAGGTACTGGCCGGGGTGCACGTCCGCCATCCCGACCCGTGCCCGGAACGGGGCTCGCAGGGTCTTGCGCTCGATGATTGCCCGGGTGCGCGCGATCTGGGCCAGAGCGACATCCCGCTCGGAGCGCGCCCGGTCCAGCTCCGATTCGGCGATCGAGCCGCTCTGGTTGGCGCGCTCGGTGCGCGCCAGCAGCGATTCCGCCAGGGTCGCCTGCGCCTGGAGCGCGTTCAGCTCGGCCTCTTCGACGGAGACGTCGAGCGCCACGAGCACCTTGCCCGCCTCGACGATCGCGCCGGGGGCGAGCGCCACCTGGCTCACCGTGCCCGCGAGCTCGTTGCGCAGGCTGATGGAGCGCAGGGCTACCACCGTCCCAATCGCGGTAGTCGTTGGGCGGTGCTCAACAGGTTTTGCGACCGCGACGGCAACTGATTCCATCGGCTCGGGTTGGCTCGCGAGCCCGGCGTCGGACGCCTGTATCGAGGCCAATTTCCACGCTGCAAGGACCAAGCCCGTTCCAACGACGGCCGCGAGCAGCAACGATGACCGTAACCAGCGATATCTCATGACCTGACCCCTTCTCTGACCTTGCGATTCGGTCCGGGACGAGGGTTCGTATTCCAAGATGTGTGCCAGGGGTCGATAGAGGTGGGTTTCGTGCGAAAAAGCAATGGGGGCGCTGGGTTTGAGGAATCAAAGGTGGCAGGAGGCTCCACGAGCCGGCTTCGGCGGTTGTCGATTTTCAGACAACCTGTCGATTTTTCTGAAGTTGAGCTGAGCAACCGTCCTTGGCTTCCAATGATCATGGAGCTGAGCGAGCTTCGTGGCGACTCAGCATGGACGAGGGCGGTGTGCCGGGGAGCCGCCGTCAGCGCCGGTAAAGGACCTGGCACACGCCCGCCGGCTTATACCCCAGTCGAACCGCCAACCTCTGCGATACGGGATTGGAGGCACTCCAGCGGGGCGCGAGTCCCTCCGTCAGGCACTGGCGCAGGAGCCTGGCCGCCGTGGCCGCGGCGAGCCCACGACCGCGGAACGCTGTGCGCGTGGCGATCGCTACCTCGACGAAACGCGAGGAGCGGGTATAGGAGGTCGCCGCACAGACCAGTTGACCGTTCTGGACCGCGCCGAAGCCCAGACCGTGTTCGAGGAACTCCTGCGCGCTCTCGAACACCTGGAGCGCGTGTGGCTCGAGGTCGGCGTCAAGCTGGCGTATCAGAGCGCCATCCAGGGTTTGCAGGCGGAAACCGGCCGGACACTCCGCCTCGATGCGGATCAGTGAAGCGGGGTCGATCCCGCTGGGATCGTAGTCACGCATCGGCCTATCGGTCACTTCCTCCCCATGGACTTGCAGGATCACCTGTCGCCATCCTGGGTCGTTGCCATAAACGAGTTCACGCGGCCGGGCCGCTGCCGCGACCAGAGTGCGTGCAGCGGAGGAAGACGGGTCGCCCCCGAAGATCTCGTAGCAGCCGACGCTCAGCCGGGCGGCGTCATCCGCCACGGTTGCCCGCCCCAGCCGATTTTCCAGGACCGCCTCGATCACGGCCCCCAACTCGACGGATCCAGCAAAGAACGATACCAACAGCGGTTTAGGGATCAAGTACCACCCTGCCTCTGGCACGTGCCCCAGACGTATTCGTGCCAATCGATCTCCCACGGCTTCCGACCTTCGAAGTAGCCATCAAGGGTTACCATGTTCCAGACGAGTACCTTGCGCATCATCGCGCTCTGACGAGCAACATACCGTTGACACCGTATTTTCTGACGGAGTCCGCCTGATGTCGAGGATGTGGCAGGTGGGCGGTAAGAAATGGACGCCGGCTCAGAGACATTTCTTGAAATCCTGCCGGGTAGTGGAGTAAATTTGCTGGCACCGGTCCAAAAATCTCACCATGGGAGGCTCGATCATGCCTACTCCGCATCGAGTCCGCGCCTGCTTCTCGTCCCGGCTCCGTTGGCGCCCCGTGGCCGTGGCGCTCGCTCTGGCCGCGCTATGCTCCGTTCCTGCCCTCGCCCAGACTCCCCCCACGGCATCTCGCATTTACAGGCTGGCTGCCACCAGTTTCCAGAAGGGATGCTTTCCGCCCTGCATGTGTCCGGTCATGTGGAACGGAACCGTGCAGGGCACCTTCGTCCTCACTCCGGACGGTTCCGATGGACTGCTCGAAAAATACGTGGTCAACGAGGTGAACTGGATCGTCAAGCTCCCTGATGGGGAGGTGCGGATTACCGGAAGCGGCACCTACCGGGTGGGCGGCGCAGTTTCCGTCCAACAGCAGCTTTCCCTGGATCTCAGAGTGGGGTCCGATCCGGTGCAGCACTTCGACAGTGGATTGGTGGCGGGGGGGGCCGATTTCCCGCGGATCGCCGTCACCGTCTCGATCCACGGGCAGTATTGCTTCGACACCGTCATCGGGCTCGACGCATCACCGGTTTCGCCTGATGAGGTCCATTCCTACAGACTCCTCCACAAGAGCACTTTCCAGCAGGCCTGCACGGGGCCCTGCCTCTGCGCCCCCGGACCGCTCCAGCGAACCGGCGGGACGTTTTCCCTGGTTGAGATGGAACGGGATCCTCTCTTTGCCCGCTACGCAATCACTTCGGCCAATTGGCAGGTACGCGGCGATGCTGCGACGGGAGCCGGCGGCCATACCATCACCGGCTCGGGGTTTTACCGGGTCGGCGGGGAAGTCGCTGTCCAGCAGCAGATGAGCCTCGAGCTGAAGATCGATGCCCAGGCTCCCGCGGCTTTCGACAGTGGACTGGTTTCCGGTGGAGGGACATTCCCCCGGATCGATATCCCTTTCACCAGCACCGAAGATGCCTGCGTCATTACAACCATCGACCTGCACGCAGCGCCGACGCGGCAAAAAGTAGATGAGCCGATCACCGAGGGGCTCGTTCCCTGAGCCTCATCGAGCGCGTCAGCGCCCGGCGCTTTTCGGCCTGATCTCGTCGAGGACCCGCGTCGCGTGGTACACCTTGTCGAGCGCCTCGAGCAGTGCGGAGCTGTCCACGGCCACCGCGCGGTTGACCGATCCGTTGAACCCATAGTCGCCGCCCAGCGAGTAGATGTTTCCGTCGAAGATGAGCCCGCTGACGCGCCCCTCGCGATCCACCACGGGAGAACCGGAGTTGCCACCGATGATGTCATTGGTGCTGGAGAAATTCATCGGCGTGCTCAGGTCGATTGAGGCGCGCGCCTTCAGCCAGCTTTCGGGCAGAATGAAGGGGTCCTGGCCCGTGGCACGGTCGAAGAGCCCGGCCATGCGCGTGACGGGAGTGACCGTGACGCCGTCGGCACCAAATCCCTTCACCTGGCCGTAGGAGAGCCGAGGGGAGAAGGTGGCATCCGGATATGTGCCGGTGCCGTAGATTTCGAAGTTGGCCCGCCCGATCAATTCGCCGTTTTTCTTCAACACCGCTTCGATCTCATCCTCGTACTGCTTGCGTATGGCCCGGGCGTCCTGGTCGACGAGTCGCGCCAGCTTGATCATCGCGTCGCTGGAAGCGTCCACCGCGCGTTTGCCCCCTTCGAACATCTGCTTGCGGGTTGCGATGTCTTTGAGCTGGCTGCCGTTGACCACCGCGGTGGCAAGCTCCCGCGGCGAGCTCTTTCCAAACAGCTTCTTCACCAGCGGATCGTCCGGCCCCAGGTCCTCGCGCAGCTTCGTCAGGGAGAAGGTCAGCGCCTGGATCTCGTACTCGTCGTAGATGGGCGCGCTCGAGAAAAGCTTTTGCTTCAACGCCGGCAGTCTCGAATCGGTGTATTCGCGCAGCCGCTGCTCGTTGGGCTTCGCCAGCTCGTCGGCGGCGCGCACCAGTGCCCTGGCATGGCCGAATAAGGTCGATGCGAATCCCTCCGAACTCTCCGCCCCGCCCTCAACCATCGAGTACCGCTTCAGTACCTTACGCTGCGCCTCCTTGGCGCCGGCGACGGCATCCCAGGCGCCGCCGTAAGTCGCGTGTTTGGCCGGATCGGCATCGATCCGGGCGCGGAAGGACTGCTCTGATGCGACCTTGGTCGCAAAGAAATTCTTGTCCAGCAGCGCTTCGTAGCGTCCTTTGACGCCTTTGTAGGAGTTCTCAACGCTCAGGAGCCGTGCCTCGGAGATGCGTTTTTGCTCGGGCCCGCGCTCGCCGAACTCCACGAGCATGCCCCGCTCCTCGGCAAGCCGCATCAGCCGCCGCGGCAGGGCCACGTCGCGCTCGTACTCCAGCTCCGCAACCGTGAAGAGCCGCGAGGTCTTGCCGGGGTTGCCCGGCACGAACGCGAGGTCACCGTCTTTCGAACCCGAGGGAGACCATTTCAGGTAATGCTCCGTCTTCGCGGGCTGGCCATTGTCGTAGATCCGCAGGAAGGAGACGTCGAGGCAGTAGCGCGGAAACATGAAGTTGTCGAGATCGCCGCCGAAGTGGGCGATCTCGCCTTCCGGAGCGAAGACCAGGCGCACATCCTGGAAGCGGCGGTACTTATAAAGATGATACCGTCCGCCATGGTAAAGCGTCACCACGTCACAGCGGAGCTTGTCGTCGGTGGCGCACTCCTTCTCGGCGCGGGACATCTCCGCTTTCAGCGCGTCGTTGTACTGCCGGTCGGCCAGCCCCTTGGTCGCCGCGTTGATCCGATCGGTTATGTCGATGATTCCCAGCAGCTGGTTGACCTCGATCTCCGGGCACTTCGCTTCCTCGCCGGAGCTGCCTGCGTAAAAACCCGACTCCATCAGATTCTTTTCCTTGGTCGAGTTCTGCGAGATGCAGGAGCGGGCGCAGTGATGGTTGGTCATCACCAGCCCGTTTTCGGAAACGAGGCTGCCCGAGCAGCCGCCGGCCAGACGCACGGACGACAATCGGACCTGCTCGAGCCATTGCTTGTCGGGGCCGAATCCGTACTTCGTCTTCACCGCTTCTGACGGGAAATTGTCGTAGGTCCACATCCCTTCGTCAGCGTGCACCATGGTTGCGGCGAAGGCGAGCAGACCGGTGGCGAGCATCCATTTCTTCAAGGTTTGTCCCCCGCAGGAATTGAGAAGTCAGCTTATCCCCGATCCTTTGAAGGCGTCAAGGCAGCGTAATCCCGTCCTGGTGAGCCGCTCGAAAAGATTTCTCCGGGCGCATTGCCACCCTTGCTATAATTGCCTTTCTCACTATTGGAGAAGTTCCGATGCGGCCGTCCGGAATTCTGTTGCCGGGAGTGCTGACCGCCTGTCTGGCGCTGGCCGCCGGGGCGGTACTTCTGGCCAATACCGGCGGGACAGCACCGGAGAAGCAAAAGAAAGGGGCGCGCCGGGAGTCCGCCGAGAAGGCCAGGCCCGGGTCAAACAAGCCCCGTGCCGCCACACGGACTGCGACCGGCACGGTTCCGCCGCCCGATTCCTCCGACTCCGGCTACGGCGTGGACGCGAAGAGCACGATCACCGAGCATCGGAGCGCCAACGGTGAAATCGTGTACTCGGTCTCGGCCTCGCATTTCGACATCTCCGCCCCGCTGCGCGACATGGCCGCCGCCGCCGTGGCGGGGGGCACGGCGGAGGAGAAAGAGGCGGAGACCCGTTCCCGGCTGCCGAGCTGGCGCATCCTGCACTCGAACGTGCCCGACCCGGTCGTCCAGAAGCAGATTCCACCCGGTGATGTCGCGCCTTCGCGCGGTTTCACCCTCCAGGCGCCTACCACGGGCTTCAATTTCCTCGGCGTGGGGGCCGGCGCCACTCCCTCCGACAGCAATGCCTCGGTGGGGAACAACCAGCTCGTGGAGACGGTCAACGTCCGCTATCAGGTCTGGTCGCTCAATCGTCTGACGAGCAGCGCCACTTCGCTTCTTGGCCCCGTCAACATCAACACCCTGTGGTCCGGCTTCACCGGCCCCTGCAGCACCCAGAACAGCGGCGATCCGATCGTGCTGTACGACAAGATCGCCAACCGCTGGCTGATCTCGCAGTTCACCTCAGCCGCGAGCGCCGGATTCTTCTATCAGTGCGTGGCGGTTTCGACCGGCGCCGACGCGACCGGGACCTATGCCCGCTGGGCCTTCGCGGTGCCGGGGGGCAATTTCGGAGATTATCCGCATTTCGGCGTCTGGACGGATGCTTACTACATGATGGCTCACGGCTTCTCGCCCACTACGGGCGGTTTCGTCGCAGGCGTCTTCGCGGCGATGGATCGGGCCCAGATGCTGGCAGGCAACCCGGCCGCAACCTGGCAGGTGATCCTGGATCCGAACGAGGCCGGCCACATGCCAGCGGACCTCGACGGCTTTGCTCCTCCTCCCACGAGCGCGCCGGGGATCTTTCTTTCAATCCATGGCACGAGCATGTACTTCTACCGGATGAAGGTGGACTTCATCACCCCCGGCAACACCGTGAAGACCCTTCAGGCAAAGGTGCCGGTCGCCCCCGCCACCGGTGCCTGCGCTGTGTCGGGCAGCGTCTGCATTCCGCAGCCGGGCACCGTCAGGCTCCTTGATTCGCTCGGCGACGTGCTGATGTTTCGCGCCGCCTACCGCAACTTCGTCGACCACGAGTCGATCGTCATCAGCCATTCGGTCGATCCCGGCGTGTCGGGACTGGCCTCCGGTGTCCGCTGGTACGACTTCCGGATCTCCGGAACGCCGGACGCGGTCTGCGCTTCGTATCCCTGCACGTATCAGCAGGGAACGATCGCGGACGTGGCGAACGGGCGCAGCCGCTGGATGCCTTCGATCGCCATGGACGGCGCGGAGAACATCCTCGTGGGCTACAGCACGACCGGCAAGACCAACGGCAGCGAGAACCACTCCATCCGCTACACCGGGCGGGCCAAGGGGGATCCGCTGGGCGTCATGACGGCGCCCGAGGTCACCATCGCCACCGGCATCGCGAACAACACCAACAACTCGCGCTGGGGCGATTACACCAGCATGAGCAGCGATCCCTTCGATGACTGCACTTTCTGGTACGTCAGCCAGTACTACACGGTGCAGAACAGCTGGTCCACCCGGATCGCCTCGGCCATCTGGCCGGAGGGAAGCGGCGCCGGGGAGTGCCAGGCCGCATCCTGCGCCTCGCGCCCGGCCAGCGCGCCGGTGATTGGCAGCGCGACCGTGTTGGGGCCCAACCAGATCAACCTGACCTGGAGCGGCATCGCGCCGCAGCCGGGCGCCTATGCCATCGAGCGCGCGGTCGGCGCGTGCGGCTCGGAGGGTCTGTACCAGCCGCTCGCCGCCGTGGCCGGCACCGCCTCCAGTTACGTCGACACCACCGTGCAGGGTGGCCTGATCTATTCCTACCGGGTCATCGCCGCCGCGGACGCGGCGGGCAAGTGCCAGGCGCTGGTTGCCAGCAACTGCACCAGCGTCACCGCGACGGGAACCTGCAGGCTCACGCCCGGCTTCGGGGGCGCCACGAGCGCGACCAGCAACAACAATGCTTCTTGCGGCGTGAACGTCCACTGGACCCCGGCGACTTCGAGCTGCCCGCTCACGCCGACGATGCGCTACAGCATCTTCCGCGGTACGGTGCCCGACTTCGCCCCGACGCCGGCCAACCGGATCGCGACCTGCGTCCCGGGACCGGCTTCGTTTCTCGACAGCGCCAATCTCGCGAGCGGCGTGACCTACTACTACGTGGTCCGGGCGGAGGACAACAGCACCGGAAACGGCGGCGAGTGCGGCGGCGGCAACGAGGAATCGAACAGCATCGTGGTTTCCGGGACCGCCTATGGGGCCGGCATTCAGCCCACCCCCGGCACCTGGACGGACGCCGGAGGTGACGGGACCGCCTTCCTGCTGCTCAATGTCGCCGGCGCGGGTGACACCGCCGATCAGGCGTGGCGCTTCGTCAACACCGCTGATGATGCGGGCGCGAACCACACCAGCGGTGGCGCCTACGCTTACCGCAATGCCGGGCCGGCGGCGGCCAATGTTTACTCGTCCAATGTCTGCTCGGAGCTGCAGACGCCGCCCTTGACCGTCGGCGCGACCACCGCCAATCTGCAATTCTGGGAACGCCACCAGATCGAATACCACTGGGACGGAGTGGCCGTGGAGTATTCGCTCAATGGCGGCGCTTGGACGGATGTTCCAGCGCCGAGCAACTCGCCCGGCGCGGGCTGCGCCGGCACCGACACCACGACCGGCTGGGAGACGCTGAGCTGCACCGGCAATCCTCCCGTGAATAGCTGCGGCTATGCCGCCGGCAAGAACGCCTACAACGGTCCGCTGGACAGCGGCACCTCGTGCAACAACTGGGTCACTTCTGCCACGGTCCCCGCCTACGCCCACCGGTGCCATCCCATCACCGGACTGACGGCGGGCGATACGATCCAGTTCCGCTGGCGCTTCGCCTCCGACCCCGGCGCGGAATTCGGGGGCTTCTACCTGGACGACATCGCGATTACCAATGTCCTGCTGCCCAGCGCCTGCACCCCCGACATCTGCCCCGGGCAGCCCAATGGCACGGGATGCAACGACGGCAACGCCTGCACGACGGGGGAGGTCTGCGGCAGCGGCGTCTGTGGCGGCGGCACGCCGGCCCCCCCGGCGGCGATCAACGACAGCGTCAGCCTCGTCGATGGCGGATCGGGGACGACGATCAGCTGGAGCGATCCGCCCGGCCTCTATAGCGTCTATCGCGGCACCAGGAGCGCCGGCGCTCCCTGGGCCTATAACCAGACATGCCGCGACTCGCACATCGCGGCTTCGAGCGCGACGGATGCGGAAAACCCCTCGATCGGCGCGATGTTCTTCTACCTGGTCACGCGCATCGACACCTGCGGGGAATCGATTCCCGGGCAGGACTCCGGCGGTCAGCCGATCCCCAACCCCGCCCCCTGTCCCTGAGCCCGCACCCAAGGCGGTGACGACGATCGAGCAGCTGCCTGATTCCAGAAACCCGAGCTTGGCGCTGGAAGAGCCGACCCTCCTGGCGTAACCTAATTGCCATCAAGACCAAGCTGGCGCTGCCGGGAATTTCCGGCTGCTGGCACGCGTTGTGAGGTGGGATGTCACGCGAAGCACACCGAGCTGCGCCAGGTGCGCTGACTGGCTCACGAACCGGTAGCGCAACGCGACCCGGGGACGCGAAAGGAAGATGTGGGGGTGGGCTTATGAAGGCAAGTGAGCAGATTCATGACTCCGTGCTGAGCTGGACGGGGGTAACCACTGGCACGCACCGCTTCGGCGGAAGGGAGTATCGGCTGGGACGGAGGGAGATCGGGCACGTCCACGGCAACCATCTGGTGGACGTACCGTTCCCGAAGCCTGTGCGGGACGAGCTGATCGCCGCAGGCAAAGCGCAGCCGCATCACGTTCTGCCGAACAGCGGCTGGATCAGCTTCCGCATCCGGAGTGCCGAGGATGTTGGGCAAGCCATTGCCCTGCTTCGTCGCTCGTATGACCTGGCGCTGGGCGAAAAATCCCAGCGGATCGCTCAATGACCCCTTCCAAATCCTAAGACTGTCCTCACACCGGGAGAGCGCACCATGAGCAAGCTTGCAGGCAAAATCGCCGTCGTCACCGGGGCGTCCAAGGGAATTGGCGCCTCCATCGCTGAGCATCTCGCTGCAGAAGGAGCCTCCGTCGTCGTCAATTACGCCAGCAGCAAGAGCGGCGCGGACGCCGTCGTCAAGCGTATCACCGACAAAGGCGGCAAGGCCATCTCCGTTCAGGCCGACGTCTCTAAGCCAGAGGACATCAAGCGCCTGTTCGCCGAGACCAGGAGCGCCTATGACAAGCTGGATGTTCTCGTGAACAATGCCGGAATTTACGAATTCGCCCCGCTCGAATCGGTCACCGCCGAGCACTTCCACAAACAGTTTGATCTCAATGTTCTCGGCCTCCTTCTCGCCACCCAGGAAGCCGTGAAGCTCTTCAGCGCGAAAGGCGGCTCGATCATCAACATCAGCTCTGTGGCCGGTCCCATGCCCGTCGCGACGGCCTCGGTCTACAGCGCGACGAAGGCGGCCGTGGACGCCGTGACGATCGCGCTTTCGATGGAGCTCGGTCCAAGGAGGATACGGGTCAACTCGCTCAACCCCGGCATGGTCGAGACCGAGGGCACGCGCTCGGCCGGCATCATCGAAAGCGATTTCCGGAAGCAGGTGGAATCCAAGACTCCGCTGGGCCGCATCGCAGTGCCTGAGGACATTGCCCGCGCCGCGGTGTTCTTCGCCTCCGACGACGCCGGCTGGGTCACCGGCCAGACGCTCCTCGTGGCCGGTGGCTACCGATAATGATGCAGGGCGTCTCTCCGGCTCTCCGGGCAGGCAATCGGGAGGGAAGGGCCTGATGGCGTGGGACGTGAAAGGTAAGACCTCGCTGGTCACCGGCGCGTCGAGCGGCATCGGACGGGAGGCCTCCGTTCAGCTGGCCAGGCGTGGCGCGCGGGTCGTCATGGTCGGGCGCGACAAAGCCAAAACCGAAGCCGCCCTTGCCGATGTCATCGCGAGAAGCGGGTCGAAGGAGGTGTCGCACCTGCTCTGCGATTTCGCCTCGCAGGCGGCCATTCGTGAACTGGCCGCGGCCGTCCGGGAGCGCCATGAGCGGCTCCACATCCTCGTAAACAACGCCGGCGGGGTGAACCGGGCGCGGCAGCTGACTGCGGATGGACTCGAAGCCACCTTCGCCGTCAACCACCTGGGCCCTTTTCTTCTAACCAACCTCCTCGTGGAGCTTCTCGTGAGCAGCGCGCCGGCGCGCGTGGTCACCGTCGCTTCCGTCGGCCACCGCCAGGGTAGCCTCGATTTCAACGATCTCAGCTTCGAGCGCGGCTATTCCATCATGAGGGCGTATGCGCGCTCGAAGCTCGGGAACGTGCTCTTCGCCGCGGAGCTGGCGCGCCGTCTCGAGGGACGCGGTGTCACGTCGAACAGCGTGCATCCGGGCTCGGTGAACACGAACATCTGGAACGGCGCACCACCCCTGGCCAAGCCCATCATCACCCTCCTGCTCCGACCCTTTTTCATCAGCGCCGAGAAGGGGGCGACCCACGTCGTGGCTCTGGCCACGCGCCCCGACCTGGAGGGTGTCACGGGAAAGTACTTCGAGAAAGCCAAGCTGGTGGAGCCGGCCCCGCTGGCTCGAGACGTGGCTCTGGCGAGAAGTTTGTGGGATGTGAGCGCTTCCTTGGTGCATTTGCCAGCTCAAATTCCGCGCGGATTACCTGGCAAGTAGAGCCCTGCGCAGTACGCGTCAGACGAGGGCCTTTCGGCCATCGGACAGATCTGACCTAGCGCGCCGAGGGGGTCTCCCAGCGCACCGATTCGACGCGCTGATACGTGATCGGCGTGTCCGACATCCACATGACGGCGCGCAGCCCGTCGGTGAAGTAGGGATCTCCGGTGTAGTTGGTGCGCGGCGCCTCGGGGGTGGAAACTCCCACGCCCTTGACCAGGCCGAAGCGCTTCATGCCCTGGGAGAAGAACATATCTTGGAGGAGGTACCAGCGCGTCTCATCCACCTGCGGGTCGACCTTGTGGGTGGTGATCGTCTTGGCTGTCAGCCGCACTCCGATGTCACGGCTGATCTGCCCGACCCAGACCGGCTTGCCGCTCGCCGTGACCGGCGCCAGCCACAACCGCATGTGATTGCGCTGGTTGACGTCGGCGCGCGGCTTCTGGAGCGCAATGTCCTGGCGCCGGCCGAACAGGTACAAAGGCGACACCGGCGCATAGCGGTAGGTCGTTCCGAACACCGAGGAGACCATCGTGTCCCACGACGAGGCCACGTTGGTGGTCTCGGTCACGTGCCAGCCACGCCGGGCCAGCGGCGAGAACACCATCGACTTCGTGCCCACCATCACGATGTTGAGCGGGTCGCCGTCGGTTTTCTTGTCCCCGCCTTTGGTGCAGCACGGCAGCTTCTCCAGCCAGGCGCGCAGCGCGTCGTCATCGAGGTCGGTGATCTCGCCGGGCTTGTAGAGCGCATCCCAATCGACGCTCTGGTAATCGGTCTTGATGCCGGGGATGCGAGCCAGGAAGGCGAAGCTGCGCAGCCGCTCTTCGCCGGCGCCGACCAGCTCCAGGTTCACGTACTTGACTCCTTCGTCCAGGCTGGTGAACACGAAGCCTGAGGCGGTGGCACCGGGCTCGACGAAGGCGGGCAGTCTGAGGCCGACGAGATACGCATCGATGCGGGCGTTTTTGTCGCGCGACAGCCAGCCGTGGCCTTTCCAGGCCACTTCCATCGGCGAGTAGTACTCCCCGTCGACGGTGATGGGCGGGATGAAGTAGCGGATCGGATCGTTATTGGTCACCTTGATCCAGACCGGCTGGATGTCGTCGCCGGCCGTCTTGAAGCCCACTGCCGCCTCGGCCTCCTCCGGCGTGAGCGCCACGACGCTCACCGTCACGTTGTCAATGGTGATCGACTCCGCCCGCTTTTGGAATGGAGCGCCGTCGATCGGCTGGGGGTCAAACTTGCGGCCGCGTCCAGTCCACAGCGCCGCCACGACGGCGCAAAGGACAACGAATGCAAATCCCTTCAGGGCTTTGCGGACCCAGCTAGGTTTGTGGCGCATCTTCTCCTCGAGGGAAAGCCATCATTATTATAGGTGCAGCCCGCCGAGGGTGAATCGGCAGCGCGGGTACCCCTGACCCTCCACAATCTCGAGAATCTCCCCTGCCACGGTCGCCAGCTCCGAGAGCTCCGGCGACGGCTCCGTCGCCTGCACCATGCGTGAGGTCTGCTCGAAAAGGGTCATCGACGAAACGAGCTTGAGCGCATCGATGTGAGAAGCCATCAGGTGAAGCAGGCTCACACCCCTTCCGACGAGGTGGTCGTGGACCGCAACGGAAGCCTCACGCAGCCGTGATCGCAGCGCCGGGTGCCGCAGGTAGTCCGTCGCTTCCGCGAGTCCCGCGATCCCATAGCGCTCGGCCATAGGCGAGGAGCCCAGCCCGCGCAGCTGCGGGAACACGAACCAGATCCAGTGACCCCTCTTGCGGCCTGCGCGCAGCTCAGCGAGCGCCGCGGCGTAGGCGCCGCCGTGGTCCTGGGCCTGCGTGAATCGATCGAGATCGAAACACACGGTGGGGGGAAACTCGTCAGATGAAGGCTTTGCCAAGGCTAGTCTTCGCGGGCGGCGCGGAGCATCTGCGCCATCCGCTGCAGCAGCTTCCAGCCGATCACGCCGTTCGCCTCCACCACCGGGCGGAAGTCCCAGTAAGTAAGACCGTAACAGACGAGATCGCTGGTGGCGGTGATCGTTGCCATGCGGGTGCCTTCGTCGATGAGCGCAATTTCGCCGAAATAATCGCCTGGCTTCAGGGCCGATTTCTTTTTGCTACGGATGAAAACCGCCGCCTCACCCGATTCGATCACGAAGAAGGCGGCCCCGCCCGAGCCCTCCTTGACGACCGTTTCACCGGCGTCGAAGCGACGCTGCTTGAACAGGCGCGCGATTTGCCGGATCTCACGCTGGGACAAATCGGCAAACAGCGGCACGCGCTGCAGGGCCTCAACCGGGGCGCCTCGCTTCGGCATGGGTCCTTCCTAGCCGGCGCCGCAGAGCTGCGCTAATGGCTGAGTGATGATGCTGCGTGTCGTCGTCGGTTGAAATCGCACGGGTCAGCGCCCCGCCTTGGTGATGGCTCGGCATTGGAGCAGGTAGAGCGTTCCGGAGGCAAAAGCCCATTCGACGTCTCGATCGGCTCCGTAGACCCTCTCGCACCGGCTGGCGAGCTCGGCCATCTCGCGGAGCTGGCGGTCGTCGAGGCAGAGTCGCTCGGTGAGCTCGGGGGCGACTTTCTCCTCCACCGTGCCGCCGCCCGGAACACCCCTGATGGCGACCCTCTTGAGCCCCGGCTTGCGCTCGAGTATCTGGCCGGCGCGGTCGAGACGGTAATGGTCGGGAATCACGATGCCCGCGACAACCGCTTCTCCGAGCCCCCAGCTCGCCTCGATCACCCGCTCCTCGGCCCCGGTGACGGGATTCCTGGTGAACATGACCCCCGCGGTATCGGGATTGAGAAGCACCTGGACGACGACGCCGACGCTGGGGCGGGTGAACAGACCGACGCGCTGCCGGTAGGTGATGGCCGAGTCCGAGTTCGCCGACCACCAGATCTCGCTCAAAGCCGGGACTATCTCTTCGGACGAAGGAACGTTGAGCAACGTCAGGTGCTGCCCCGCGAAGCTCGCGGAGGCGCCATCTTCGTCCATGGCGGACGAGCGGACCGCAAGCGGGCCGCCGAGCGGCTTGACCCACCTGGTGACCTCTTTGATCGCGGGTTGCTCTCCGGCCGCGACGGCTTCGACGATCGCGCCGGAAAGCGCCACTCCGGGGGGGACCGGAAGGCCGTCCCGGATCGCCTGGCCGAGCCCGACCGCCTTCGAGCCGAACAGGTTGGCGTCGAGCGCCTTCTCCAGCGGAACGACCCGTTTCACCCGAGCACCGTGACCTCGCCGGCATCCCCGTCGACGCGCACTCGCGCCCCATCGGCAATGCGCTCGGTCGCATCGCGCGTCCCCACCACACCCGGAATCCCGTACTCGCGCGCGACGATCGCCGCGTGGGAGAGCAACCCGCCGCTGTCCGTCACGATCCCTCCAAGCAACGGCAGGAGGATGTTGAACGCTTCGGTCGTCGATTCGGTGACCAGGACGTCGCCCTTGTTGATCCGGTCGAACTCCGCGGGATGGGAGACGCGACGTGCCGGCCCTTCGTAGACGCCGCGGCTCGCCGCCAGCCCGCGCAGCATGTGCTTCTCGTGCGCCGCCTCGGAGCTGCCGAACAGCGCATTCAACGCGATGCCGATGGCGCGCCCCATGCGCGCGGCGGCGGGCGGCAGCTGGGACAGATCCGGTGGAGGAGGCGGCGTACCCATCACCATCGGCGCTTCCTTGGAGTTGTGCGCCGCCCGGTATTCGGCCCGACTCGCCAGCTCGTCCGCGGAGGGTGCGTCCGCACCGGAGAGCAGCGAGCGCATCTCGTCCAGGCCGGCGTCGACGAAATGCACGGCTTCGTGGATTCGCCCCTTGGCAGCCAGCCGGCGTCCGCCCGCGAGCGCGGCCCGCCGCATGAGTCCGGAGGCCCAGATGTCGCTGAACACTCCCCGCTCGTCACGAATCGGGTAGGTCAGTCGAGCCTCCTCGAGCAGCTCGTCGAACTGGGCCTGATGCTGGGCGGGAACCTTGCCGCGCACGGTGGCTATCCGGTCTTTGACATCCGACGCGTCGCCTCCCGTCCCGGCGACGGCGGCGCGAATGGCGCGGCGCAGCGCGTCCGGCAGCTCCAGCGCATAGGGATTGGAGATATCGAAGCCGTCGAGGAGCCGGTACCCGACGAGGTCGAGGTACGCGGTCATGGCCGCGCCGGTGCCGCCATCGAGCGCGCGCAGCGCTTGGAGCGTGCTGCCCGGATCGTCGTCGGATTCGAGCCGCTGCTGCGCCCGGGGGTCTTGTCGTATCGCGGTGATCAGCTGCCCGAGCTGCTCCGAGGCGCCCGCCGAAACGGGCGACGTGCCGCGCATCAGGCCGAGCAGCTCGGAGGGCGGGAGGCCGGTCCAGTCACCGACGTGCGCCAGGAAGTCTCCCGTCGGGACGACCGCGGCGGCGGTGTGGCGCATGTGCTGATAGAGCATCTCGGCGTGGTGATCGCGGCAGCGCGTCAGATGCGCCGCGAGGGCATCATCGGAGAGCGTATCGGGATCGATCGACTGCAGCTCCCGATGAGCTTTTATCGAGGCCGGCTTGAAGGTTTCGTTCCAGTCGCGCAGCTGCTCTCGCCAGAATTTCCGCTGGTAGACCTCCTCCGCACGCTGGAAGCGCTGCGGCAGCTCACTTTCCGGGACCGGCCTCACGATCTTGTACCCGAACCCGTTGACGTAGGCCATGTCGAGCGAGTCGATCAGCATGCCGTACAGGCGGGCGAACTCGCTCGTTCCGCGCTTGAAGGCCGCGGGATGGATTTCGATCCAGTAGCGTGTCACGGGACGCGGAAGGTGAACGGGGTCGAACTCCCAGAAACCGGGGCCCGGGGGCTCGAAGCGTAGCTCGGTCGGTTTGCCTGTGGCGGTCAATGGAGCTCCTTCTTCGGCTGGAACCTGACGATTGGCCTGAAACCTAGGGTGCTCAAATCATACGCTACCTTGCGGGCGATTTCGCCGCCAGGTCCAAAGCCTTGTCGCGCTGCGGGTCCGAACCACCGGCGTAGGGCAGGACATCGGGCACCCTCACGTCGGGTGCCACGCCGACCCCTTCGAGGCGCTCCCCGTCCACCCGGAAATCGGCCACGGCCAGGTAGAGAAGGGATCGGTCCGAAAGGAGAAAACACTTCCCGCCCAGCACCGCGCCGGCGCTGCGCTCCCCCACCAGGACGGCACGGCGGCTTTCCTGCAGGGCGTAGGAAACCACTTCCTTGCCGCTGCGGGTCCCGCCGTTGATCAAGAGGTAGAGTGCTCCCCGCCACTGCGGATCCAGGAGCTGCGCCTTCCCGTCGCGCCCAATGCTGGTCAGGGCCGGCACCGTCTTATTGAAAATGTTTACGAACTCGGGATTGCAGCCACCCCACCCGTCCCGGAAATCGAGAACCAGGGCGGAGGCCTTTTGCAGCTTCCCGCCAATGGCGTCATGAAGCGCCTCCATGTAGCGTTCTCCCGCGCAGGAGAACAGGGGCACGTAAGCGACAGTCGCTCCGCCGCGCTCGATCAGAGTCGAGCCTGCCACCTGCGCTTCCAGCCACTCCTGTCCGGGATCGATTTTTCTGGGCGTGACCCGTATTTCCACCGGGAGCGTATCCGCGGTTCGCTGCACGCTCAAGACGACGGGACGGCCGGCCCGGTCCTTGAAGGAAAGGACCGGCTCGAAGGGCTTGCCGTCTGCCTTCAGGATCTGGTCGCCACGGCGCAGCCCGGCCTTTTCCGCCGGTCCGCCGGGAAAGACGACCCGCGTGAATCCTTCGTCGGTGAAATCGGCACCGATGCTGTCGACCTGGGCAGAGCGTACTCCCAGCGCCTCCCCGAAAATGGAGAGCAGGCCGAAGTAGCGGGGATCGACGGGCGTGTAGTAGCCGGTGTGGGAAGCCTTCAGCTGCGCCAGAGCTTCACGGGTCTTGATGATGAATTCGCTACGGCTCGCCACCCTGGAGCCATAGTGTTCGTGCGACACCGCCCAGGCCTCGCCGGTCTTCGCATCGTAGAAGTTTGCCCGGACGATCCGCGTGATCTCCTGCCCGAGGGAATCGAAGCTCCCCTCAGGACCTGCCAAGGGGGTGGACGTCGCGAAGGCCAGAATGCCGCCTAGCAGAAGGCACGCCGCGAAAGCGATGTCACTGGACCGAGGCATTTGCTTCGAAATGCGACACCCCTTGGGAGAAGACCCTCTACCGAGGGACTGTGCTTGGCTCCGCGGGGCCGAGCATCCAGATGTCGGACTGGTTGTCACCGCGCACCCCGAGGAGGGTTCGGCCGTCGGGAGCCAGGGACAGGTTGGCGATGCCGATTCCCAGCTTGTCCAGGACCGCCTGCGTTTTCCTCGTCGCGACGTCCACCGTGAGGAGGCTGTTCCTTTCCCGGTAAAGAATGCGGCGCCCGTCGGGGAGCCAGGCGACGGGGAATCCCGTCCTGGTCAAAAGCTCATATTTCTTGTTCTGCAGGGAATAGATGGCGACTCCGTCCCCGGTGGTTGTCGTGGTCAGGATGCCGACCAGCCATTTTCCGTCAGGCGACCACCCGGCGACGCCGAATCCGTGGGTTTCATCGACGGGCGGGAGGTGCTGGACCGTGCGTTGCGGAAGGGTCCCTGTCAGGTCAACCATGCCGGAGGTCGTGGCGATGTCCCCGCTGAACATGGGAACAGCGAGGGTCTTCCCATCCGGGGAGGGTAGAGGATTCGACATGCTGGTGCCCTCGGTCGAAGTGATCTGCTGGAGGCCGCTCCCGTCGCTAAGAATCCGCCATTGCTCATACCGCCCGGTGCGGTCGGAGAAGAAATAAATCTGCTCCGAGTCTGGCCCCCATGCGGCACTGCGATCTTTGAACCGATCGTTCGTGAGGCGGCGGATTCCCGTGCCGTCGGACGAGGCGATGACCAGATCCTCCTGGGCGTCGCGCACTTTCATGACCAGCCAGCGGCCGTCCGGCGAGGGGGCGGTCTCCCAGATCTCCCGCGAGCTTCCCAAGAGCGTGACCGGCGGCGCGGTGATTTTTCCCGTGGAGGCATCGAGCTGGTAGCGCTCGACACTGTAGCCGGTGCTGAGGGCGGTGTACACGACCTGGCCCGACTTGGAGATGGAGAGCTGACCGTTCCATTGACCGCCGGAGGTCACCGGCTCGGGCTCGCCGAGCGGCTTTCCGGTTGCCTCGTCGATAGGCCGCCGCCAGAGGTTCATCGATCCCGCGCGGTCGCTGGCGAAATAGAGATACTTCCCGTCCGGGGACCAAACGGGACACCAGTTGAAAAAGTTGTCGTCAGTCAGGGCCGTCGCCTCGCCGCCTTCGACCGACACCGTGAACAGGACTCGCTTGCCGGTTCCCTCGGGAAGGCCCCAAAAGGCGATGCGCTGGTTGTGGGGAGACCAGCTGGGCTGCACCGAATCATCCTGCTGGATGGGGATCTGCTTCTTTGCACCGCTCATCACATCGATGCGCCAAAGCTGGCTGCGGGTGATGCGCGTGGAGGGATCGATGATACCCTCCGTGGCGACCACCAGCTCCTTGCCGTCGGGAGACCAGGCGGGGTTGTATCCGAAATCGGCCACCCGACGCGCCGACTCGCCGGTGGCACCCATAACGAAGACCCCCTGGTTTTCTGCCCCATCCGACCGGTAGGCAATCCACTGCCCGTCCGGAGAAAACGCGGGAGCCCCATCGTCTTCCTTGGAATCGGGGGTGAGGTTGGTGGCGTTCTCCCCGCCCACGCGCTGAAGGTAAATGTCATTTTGCGTGCCCCCGGCGGAGTTGACGTAAACGAATGAACGTCCGTCGGGAGAAATGCTTGGCTGCACCTCTATGCCGCGGGAGTAGGTCAGCCGGGTGAATTGAACCGGACCGGCGGCGGACGCAGAAGGCTTGGCGTCGAAAGGTAGAGAGCGTCCCAGAAAAAATGCTGCCAGGACCAGACCGGCGGCGGTGAGGGTCCACCCCACCAGAGCGATCCCGCTACTCGGAGCGGGAGGAGCGGCGTCGAGAGTGGGAGCGCTTCCTGAGCTGCCTTCCACCGCCTCCAGGGCGAAGGCCAGGTCACGCGCAGACTGGAAGCGCTGCTCGCGTTCTTTCTCCAGGCAGCGCCTGACGATGCGCTCCAGCCCCGGGGAGATGCTACTCGCATCACGCGGGATGTCGGGCGGCTCGGCGGTAAGGATGGCGTTCATCGTCTCCACGGCAGAACCCCGCCGGAAGGCCCCGCGACCGGTGAGCATCTCATAGAGGATGGCGCCGAGGGAGAAGATATCGGAGCGATGGTCGGCATCGAAGCCGCGAACCTGCTCGGGGGACATGTAGCCGGCCGTTCCCATCACCGTCCCGGGGGTGGTCTCAAGCATGGCGGTCGGCTTCTGGCTGGCATCCTGGCCGGCCGGGCCGGAGACCTTCGCCAGTCCGAAATCCAGAATCTTCACGCGGCCATCGCGGGTGATGAAGATGTTCTCCGGTTTCAGGTCACGGTGGACGATTTCCCTGTCGTGAGCCGCGGCGAGGCCGGAGGCAATGCCGATGCCGTACTCCACCACCTTACGGACGGGCAGGGCCCGCCCCGCGGGGGGCGTCTCTCCGGATCCACGCGCTGCCGAGCCAGGGGAGGCCGGCAAGGAGGGCGATGCGGCGGCAGGACCGGAACCAGAGGAAGCCTTCGCCTTGGAGCGCGAGCCGGAGGAGGCAGCATCGGCGGAAAGCCGGGCCCGAAGGGTCTCCCCTTCGAGCAGCTCCATGACGATGTAGGGGGATCCCTCGTGGTTGCCTAGCTCGTGGATGGTGACGAGGTTGGGATGGCTCAGCGTGCCGGCGGCCCGAGCCTCCCGCTCGAAGCGCTGCAGGCGGTCGGCGCTGTCCGCAAAGCTTGTCGGGAGTACCTTGATGGCCACTTCCCGCCCGATGCGCGGATCGCGGGCCCGATAGACCTCACCCATCCCTCCCGCTCCGAGGGGACCGACAATCTCATAAGGACCGAGCCGCGCGCCGGGTTCGAGAGGCATGGGGTAAGAACAATAGCAGAGCCCGCGGAGGAATGGGAGGGGCCCCGGGTGCTGCGTCTTTCATCTGAGCATCATCGAGTTCGCGCGGGTTGCGTTGCTTTGATTGTCCTGCGGCGATGACGCTACACACCTGCATAACGCGTGTCAGAACCACGGCACTCATCACGTAAGTTGAATGCGGTCAGATAGTTATACCTCGGAGGCAAAGAGCTGGCAGCCTCGAAAAGCCTGTGGCATCGCCCTTGCGATGCGTCCGCGCGGTTGCAGTTCGGCGAAATGGTTCTCGACTCGGGCTGCTCACCAGGGAGGTGAACATGAGAATCTTCAAGGTAGCGCTGATCGCCGCAATCGTCGTTTTGGCAACTGTTTCGTTCTCGCCTTCGGTCCAAGCTGGAGTTTCCTTCTCAGCCTTCTACTCGAACCTCAGCCCCCACGGGTCGTGGCAAGTCTCGGCGCAGTACGGGCGCGTCTGGCAACCCGCCGTCTACTATTCCGGATGGAATCCCTACTACGATGGTCACTGGGCCTATTCGGACTATGGGTGGACCTGGGTGTCCGACTACGAATGGGGCGCGATTCCCTACCACTACGGCACCTGGGTTGCCGACCCCTACTACGGCTGGGTGTGGGTCCCGGGCTACACCTGGGCGCCCTCGTGGGTGGTATTCCGAACCGGGCCCGATTACATCGGCTGGGCTCCGGTGTCCCCC
>Ga0137425_1000054_pt1 | contig 38529 bp, 49 predicted proteins | sample EasRivERMZT640_2_FD_102318 | JGI IMG/M metagenome (GOLD analysis project Ga0137425, IMG submission 102318) | Soil microbial communities from meander-bound floodplain in the East River, Colorado, USA - East River MetaG ERMZT640_2 | ecosystem: Environmental > Terrestrial > Soil > Floodplain ...
ACCTACGACGAGGCCGGCCAGCACTGGGTCGTCCTCCAGGACCCCGAGGGCAACGAGTTCTGCCTGCACTGAGGGCCCAATGAGCCTCAGGACCGGGGCGGGACCCGTCCCGTGACCGTGGGTTCCAGCGGGTCAGGGGCTCGGCGACCGACCGTCCCGTTGCGCAGCTGAGCCAGCATCATGATGTTGAGCTGGTAGGCGAGCTGGTCGAGGCCGGCCAGCCGCTCCCCCGAGCTCGGCCGGCGTCGCCGGCGGCGCCTCTCCGGGCGCGGGCAACGGCGGCGGCGGATGCGGCTCACGGGCCCGGCAGCCGCGGCAGCGGGCCACGCCCTCGAGCTGCTTGCCCAGCGTGCACTCCCCGTGGACGGCGCAGGCGAACACGCTGAGCCCGACGCTACCCACGCAGCTCGGGCATTCCTGCTTCCGCACCTCGGCCCCGCGATGAATGCAGGGGAGCTGGTCGGCGACCTGGTCGCCGCCGATGCCGGCCCACCTGTCCCACAGCCGGCGGTAGCGGCGGCCGAGGCGGTTGTCCATCTGGGACAGCGCCTTCTCGCGCAGCAGATGCGGCCGCTGGTGGCGGGCGCAGAAGTCGTGCTCGTCAAGCGGGCAGATCATTCGGTCACCAGCACGCTGATGGATGAGCCGGGCGGACAGGAACCCAGGCCGCTGAAGGTCGTCATGTTCGTGCAGAAAGAGAGTGGGTCACAACTGCAGCCTCCGCACAGGCCGGTGTTGGCGAAACCCGCGATGGAAATAATGAACCCGTTGCAGCTTGCCCCGGTGCAGCAGAACTGGACGCTGACTTCCTGCCCGCACAAGGTCAGCGTGCCCAGCCAGCAGTTGCTGCCGTTCCAGGTGATCGTGCCCGAAGCGGTCGCGTCTCCGGTGATCGAGACGTGCAGCGTCGCCGGTATCTCGTTCGGGCAGCAGCTCGTGACTCCGCCGCCGATGCCCCCGCCGCCGCCGCCTCCGCCGCCACCCGAGATGCAGTCGCAGGTCCCGAGCGGGAATGGGCCATCCCTGCAGATCAGTTCGCCACAGACGTACGTGTCGTAGTACTCGCTGATGGTCGAGCCCGAGGCGGTCAGCGAGGTGAAGCTGCCGTGCAGGCCGCGGCACTCGACGATGTAAAGTGCTTGGCACTCGCGACCGTGGATGCCGCCCGAGCCCTCGAGGATCGGCGGGCCATCGTCATCCTCGTCGTCGCGTTCACCCTTGATCGGCGGGATGATGCTGTGGTAGACCGCATTAAACCGCATGCCGACCCAGAGCTTCTTGCCGCACGTGGCTGCGACGTAGACGCGCTCCTTCATGGTGTTCTTCCAGGTGCAAGTATCGACGTCGAATTCCTGGATGTTGCCCTCGAAGATGTGCAGGGTGTCCGAATTGCAGATCACGCACTCGTCGTCAGCGCCTTCGCCTGACCCGGAGCCCGACGGGCAGTAGACCCCGAGCTCGGCCTCGATGAAGATCTGCCGGACGGGGTTGCCGGCGTTGACCCCGTAGACCGGCGACGTCTGCACATAGGAGTTGCACGGCCCATCGATCGGATAGGTGAAGGCGGTCGGGCCTTCCGGCCAGTCGTCCGAGAGGCGCTGGGCGAAGTAGCGCCTGCCCTCCACCAGCGGCTGGCCTTCGAGGTCGATGACCCGGACGCAGGCGCCGTCGACCCACCGGTCGCAGTCGGGGTCCCACGTCTGCAAGAGCCCGACGTGCATCCAGGAGAGGCAGGGCTGCGCTGCCCCGGACCCGGTCTCTCCGGAGCCCGTGCAGGAGGTGAGCGGGCCCATGGCGCTGGCCTTCTGCCAGATCTTCACGATCGCCATCTGGGCGTCGCCGGCCCCGCTCATGCGGACGATCGCCCACTGCGGCCCCAGGCCTCCCTCGCGCCAGAGGATCTTGGCGGCGCCGCTGTCGCCACTTTCAAGCGAGGACACGATGCCCGTGCCCACGTCGGCGAATCCGTTCTCCTCGTGCAGCACGTTGATCAGCGCGGCAAAGACGCCAGAGACCCAGGCCCGGCCGATGCGGCCGTCGCGCAGGGGGGCGAGCAGCACGCCGAACTTGCCGCGATGTTCGGCCGTCGGCACGACACCCGCCACGGTCGTGCGCGACAGGAACTCGGACGTGCGATCAAAAGGCGAGACCAAGGGCGCCCCCAGGCCCACGACGGCGTACTCGTGGAGGTCCTGGCCGGTGTCGTTGCGGACGTCGATGATGTCGCCGTTGCGGAACCCGCCCTCGCGTTCGAAGGTGAGCTTGTGGCGCTTGGCGAACTGGGCCGCGTCGATGAACTGGTTGTGCGCTTCGGCCTGGGGGACGAAGGGTTCGCCGGACGTCACTTTGCGCAGGGCGTCGCCATCCATGGCTGGGCACCGTGGCTATTGATTACGAGGCTTCGCTGTCCACGACCTTGACCTGGGAGCGCACCAGCGTGACCTTGTGGCCGCTGGCCAGCGTGGCCCGCACGTCGTAGTCGGAGATCCGCACCTTGAGCACCGCGGTCTGGGCCGCGGTCAGCTCCACGCGGACTTTCTTGCCGGGGCCGCTGGGGGTCACCACGGACCCCGGCGCCACGAGCTCCCCGTCGGCGACCTGGAAAGCGACGGCCGCGCCCGTGAGATCGGGCCAGGTGTTGCCGGCGTCGGTCCACTCCAGGGCCCGGCCGTCCGCGGCCAGGTAGTCGTCGCCGGCCACGAGGCTGACCACGCCCTTCTGGGTGACCGGCGCCACGGTCGTGATCTGGGCGCCCGTGATCCTGCCGAGGGCCTGCCCGGCCGTGCCGCTCTCATAGGTGCCCGGCACCTGGTCGCTGAGGATGCCGACGTCGATCGTGTCGCACAGCAGATGCTTGCCGCCGGCTTCGCCGCGGAGGCGGACGTGGCCCGGGGCCGCACAGATCGCATCCGGGAGATCGAGCCGGTAGACCCCCTGGCCGCGCTCCTTGAGCCCGCCGGCGGCCCAGGGAGAAGTGATCAGGCTGAGGTTGGAGAGCGCGATCGACTGGTCGGCGTTGCTGCCGGCGCGGCTGTAGTTCACCGCGGGAAAGCTGGCGGCGACGAGCCCCGTCACGGGCAGACCGCTGTCGTCCACGATCTGCACATCGACCGATTGGGCCAAGGCGCCAAGGGGATAGATCATAACCACCTCCGCCTGGCAAAGAGGAGACTCCCGCCGCCCGGAAAGGTCGGCGCGAAGGTGCTCAACTCCAGAACCGCCGTCGCTGGCGTTACCAGGCGCGGCGTCCGGACAGTCGGAGCGAAGGTCGGCATGGTCAGCACCAGCGTGCCGGGCGTCGCCAGCCGCGGAGTTGTGACCGCGGGCGCAAAGGCCGAGATGGCTAGCACCAGCGTGCCGGGCGTTACCAGCCGTGGCGCTGAAACCGCGGGCGCGAAAGCCGAGAGAGTCAGTGCCAGGGTGCCGGGTGTCGCCAGCCGCGGAGCTGAGACGGCGGGCGCAAAGGTCGAGATCGTCAGCGCGAGCGTGCCGGGCGTTACTGTGACTCCACCGCCTTCCCCCACCGTCGGCGCGAAGGTGCTCAGAGCCAGCGCTGCGGTACCTGGCGTGGCCAGGCGCGGCGTCTGCACGGTCGGAGCAAAGGTCGCAACTGTCAAGGTTAGGGCGGCGGGCATCACCAGCCGCGGAGTCGAGACGGTCGGAGCGAGTCCCGTAGTGATCAGCGCCAGAGTTGGCGGCGTGACCCGCACGCCGACCGTGACGCTCGGAGCGAACGTCGCAATGACCAGTGCCGTCGTGGGTGGCGTGACCACGCGCGGGGCCAAGACGGTCGGGGCGAACGTGGCCAGCGTTAGCGCCTGGGTGGTTGGCGTGACCCGCACGTTGTTGGTCGCGGTGACCGTCGGCGCGAACGTGGAGATCGTCAGCGCCAGAGTTGTAGGCGTGACCGTCGTATCGACGATCGGATGGACCATGATCGTCTGCGCGCGCCACGCAGCGGATGTGTCCACGCCGAACGTGCCGGGGTTCTCGGCAGATCCGGTGTTGAGTTGTCTATGTGCCGCAACAATCAAGCCACCGAGATTGGTCCCGGCTGTACCGCAGGACTTCTGCAGCGGCGGGCTGGGCGTGTAGTTCGTCGGCGGGGTATTGCCCCAGGTGTCGTCGTCCGCCTCCTCACCAGCCATGCCTGCGAACGCGATAAAGAGATAGTCTTTCGTGGAACCAGGCGCTGCCGACGCTGGTGGGTCCGGCGTTGCCGATGTCCCGGTTCCTGTAGAGCCAATCTCAGGCGCGATCGCCTTGTTGGCTCCCGAAATACGAAACGAGATCGAGGCGTCACGGGTGTTTGCCGACGACGTGAAAGTTGGATTTGACGGGACTCCCGCGCCGGTGTATCGCAGGATTTTCAGTCCGTTGGCAGACGCTTCGTCAAGGATTTCACCCCAATCCGTCAGCGCGTTCAGAGTCGCTGACGTTGATCCAATGTCCATGACGATCAGAACAAGATCACTGGCGACAATGCCGGAGGGCAGCGTCACGGTGTGCGACGTGCCCGCCGTATTGGTCGACGATTCGGCAGTGCTTTCTACAACGGGGAATGACACGCTACTTCCTCAATTCGAGGCCAGCAATGGCCCTCTCCAGCTCTCGCAGCCGTTGCGTCAAGCTGGCATTGCTCTTGCAGGCGGCGAGAAGCTGGAGCGTGCGAATCTCCTCGTCCGTCCAACCGATGGTCCGGCACGAGCCTTCGATGCGCCCCAAGAGCGGGTTCTGAGCCAGCGCCTCCGCGTAGAGCCTGGGCAGCTCCTCGCGGGAGGCGGTGACTTTGTTGTCGGCCATCCTCGGGCCCCCTTTTAGGCGAGGGTGAAAACTCCGGAAGCGTGCGCCGCCACGGTGAGCGTATTGCCGTCCGTGGCCGTCACGTCGGCCGGCGTCGAATCGAGCAAGCAGTAGCAGAGCACGTTGCCGCTCACCTCGTAGATGACGGCGAACCGCGCCGTGATCGAGCCTCCGCTGGCGGTCCAGACGGGATCGGCTTGAATGTCCACAGTGACCGTGGTGGTGCCGCTGAGCGTCAACGTGATCGCAATGCCGCCCGTCGTGTAGCCGTTGGCGTTGGCGTGCTCGTTGGTCAGGCCGGCATAGGTCGTGGACGAGGCGCCGATGTTGGACGTGGACAGGAACAGCGCCATCTTCCACGAGTCGCTGTTGATGTCGAACGTGCCGTCGATCAGACTCGTGCGTCCGCTGTTCGTGAAGGTCCAGGCTCCTGCTGCCATGGGTAGCTCCTTGCTTTAATTGCTTTTCCCGCTGTCGTGCTGCGCTAGCCGAACGCAGCCCCGGGGTCCAGATCCAGTTCCCCGAAGTCGCTGTAGCGGTAGACGCGCTCGACGTAGACGCCCTTGGGTTTCTTGTTGTGCGAGGCGGCCGTCGGATCGACGCCGTCCTCGTACAGAAACCAGATGTACTGCCACCCCTCCTTGTCCACGAACGCCGGTTTTGGCTCCGTGAACTGGGGATTGCCGAAGGAGAGCTGGCGGTCGAAGTTGCCGACGAACAGGTCCTTGACGTTCGGCGACGCCGCAAACTTGTAGGTGATCTCCCAGAGGCCGTTGCCGCGATTCGATCCCTGGCTGCCCAGGAAGAGCACCTCGCCACGCTGGAAGAGCTGCCCCTTGGGCTCCCACCACAGGTAGTCATTCACGCTGCCGGTCATGCGAAACAGCGTTTGCCGGTAGGCCGGCGTCACGCGGCTGTCGTTGCGGTAGGCCACCAGGCCAAAGTGATAGACCGGCACCAGGATCTCGGTGCCCTCGACCCGGCCGTGTTCGCCTTCCGTCACGCCAATGGACCCGTGCATGTCGGGCGCGGACCAGCGGAACGGCGGCAGCGGATTCTCGGGGTCCTCCCCGGGCAACGTGCCCGGCGGCGCCCGCATCACGGTTTCCAGGCTCTGGGTGATCTTCTGCGTGCCGCCGCCGGTGTCGAAGGTATACTCGACGTGGCCTTCGCTCTTGTCCTTCTCCGGGCCGCCGTAGCGGACGTCGGCGTCCCAGACGCCGCCACCCAGGTGGGCGAGCTGGTAGCCCTTGAAGGCCTTGCCCCGGAGCGTCGTGGCCATGTTGCTTTCCAGGAACGCGGCCGCCACTTCCTCCTCTTCCGTGCCCCAGACGGTGTAAAGCAGATGATCGTCGTCGTCGCCGTCAAGGCTCCGCGAGAGCTGGATCTTCACAGGCTTCTGGTTGATGAACGGCATCCGCTGCTCCTACACGAAAGCCAACGCCGCCTGCCGGCGACGCTCCATGCGCTTGAGGATGTCCCGCGTCTGCTCCGAGGCTAAGGCCACGCGGTTGATGCCGTCGTCGCTGATGCCGGCGATCGCGAACGGGTTGAAGGTGCCGGCCACGGAGAACTGCTTCTCGATCGCTTTCTTGGCCTCGGCGTCCGTGGGCGGCTTCTTGTCTGCCGCGGCCGGCGGCTGGCCCAGCAAGCGATGGGGCTTGTCCCGCAGCGCCTCCAGCTCCTCGCGCAGGGCGGCGGTCTCGGGGCTGTCCTCCACCCGAAAGCCGGCCCCCAGGTTGCTCATGGTGGCGAGGAAGTTCCGGCGCAGATTGTCTTTGCGTTGCTCCGGCCCTTCCTCCGGCCCACCGATGACTTTGAACCAGCCCCCCGTCTGCGCCTCGATCGCCTTGAGCGCCTGAAAGAGACTGACCTTCAGCATCCCGGCGACATAGGTCCAGACGGCGCTGAAGCCCTCCTTGAGGAAGTTCCAGAACGGCGGCCACAGGTCCTTGATCTGGCTGAGCGCCAGCTTGGCTCCGGTCTTCAGCAGCTCCCAGGCCAGCGGCATATCCACCTGCATGGCCTGGATCACCTCGCGCAAGATGCCGCCCCATTCCTTGAAGAGCCCGCCGATGTGCGCGAGCGGCCCGGCGACCGCGGCCTGACCAAGCTGGCGCAAGGCCGCGAACAAGAGCCGGAGGGTGGCCAGGCCGAGCCCCACGGCCGCCCACGCCACAGCCAGCGCGGCGGCAAAGGCCGCGAGCGCGACCAGAGCGATCGTAATGGCGAGCACCAGGCCGACGCCGCCGATCAGGGCGTTCATCACCGTGAGGGCCACATTGAGGAGCCACACTGCCGCCTTGGCGACGAGCACGGCGGCGCTCCAGGCCAGCCACAGGCCGGCCGAGATCACTTTCCAGGCGACCCCGATGCCGAGCAGCGTGGTGAGCACGCCCAGGGCGAAGGCCGCCGCCTTCATGACCAGTCCGGCCGCGATCAGCGCCCCGCCCAGCAGGCCGACCGCCACGGCCGCGGCCGCGGCGGCGATGACCAGCTCCTTGTGCTCGCGAATCCACTCGATGACCAGCTTGACGCCGTCCTTGAGGGCGACGACGAGCTGGGTGACGACCGGCTCGAGCTCGGCGCCGATCACCATCATCACGCCCGTGGCCGCCGCCTTGAGATCGTGCAGTCGGTCGCCCAGCCGGTCGGCCCGCTCGGCGTCCTCCCTGGTGATGCCGACGCCCAAGGCCTGCCAGTCCTTGGCCAGGGCCGGGAGCTCGCGCATCATCTGCAGGAGGCCGCGCGAACTCCTGCCGAAGACCTCTTGGGCAACAGCGCTTGCGTGGGACGGGTTCTCGATGGCGGCGATGCCGGCGGCCAATTTCCGGAATTGCTCCTCGGGCGACAGGCCGGCGAGCTGGTCCACCTCGAAGCCCAGTGCGGCGAGCGCTATCTTGGCTTTCTTCGATTCTGGGTCGATCCCGGCGACGAGCTTCTGCATCTTGCCGATGGCGACGTCAACGTCCTCAATGCTGGAGCCCGTCTGCTCGGCCGCGTAGCCAAACTCCTGCAGGGCCTCGACGGAAACGCCGGTCTTGTGGCTGAGGTCGAGCAGGCGGCTCCCGGTGGTCGTGAAGAGGCGCACGGCGGCGGCGAAAGGCGCCGTGAGCAGCGCGCCGACACCCAGGAGCCTGGTCCCCAGCCCGACCAGCGAATCGGCGAAGGCGCGCAGCCTGGCCTGCGCCCGGCGCAGTCCCGCCACCAGCGCACTGTCCTTGGTGCCTAGCTCGACGTAGGCTCGACCTGCCCGGATTCCGCTGGCTGAGGCCGCCATGTCTGGTCCTTGGGAATGGCCCCGCGCAGGCGCGCGAGGGCGATGTCCCGGTCAACCTTGTCCGCCACGTCCCGCGCCGCGGCTGTCTGCGAGTACGGGTTGCACTCCTCGGGCGACAGCGCCCGCTGGGCCCCGAAGCCGCTGTTGTGGATGAAGGCCAGGAGATAGGAGTGCCGGCACCAGGCCTCCCGGGTCCGACCGTCTGCCATCCAGCTCAACTGCCGGAGCGTCAGGGGGAGGGGATCGACGCCGACGAGGCCGGCGAGCCGCCAGATAGCTGCTTCAAGAGTTTCTCCGCCTCCGCTTCCACGTCCACGGTCGCCAGGGTCTGCCCCGCGCGCTCCGCGGCCAGCTCCACCGTCCGGGTCGCCGTCCGCCGGGCCAGGTCCATCGCCTTGTGCAGCGTCGTCCGGGCCTGCGCGCGCGGGAAAAAATCCACGAACTCGGCCAGGAAGGCGTCCCGCGCCGCCTCGATGACGTCGCCGGCCATGGCCTCGCCGAAGCCCTCGTCGCTGACGCCGGCCGCCTTGGCCTGGGCCTCGCACAAGACGTAGATCACGTCGATCAGAGCCACGGGTTCGGCGAGCAGGCGGCCCAGCGGCTTCAAGTCGTCGTCGAGCAACTTGTAGAGGTCGATCCCCAGCCGTTCGCGGACGCGCTTGATGGCGGCCACGTGGATGGCGATCTCCCAGGTGTGCGAACCGGCCTTGAACGAGTGCATCCGTGCCTCTCCGGGTGGCTCCGCCGCGGCCTTCCTTGGCCGCGGCCAGTACGTGCGCCTGTACTAGCGCTCGCGCCTAGGGGATCTGGACCCAGCCCGGCTGGTGCGTCGGATCGGAGTCGTATGTGGGCTTCAACAGCACGTCCATCATGACGGTCTCGGTGAGCCCTTCGGAACGGGCGAACTTGGCGACGCGGCACAGGGCCCGCGGCCCCTCGCTGCCCGAATCGAGAATGTCGCCGGACAGGCCCAGCACGTTGAGGTCGGTCCGGTTGACGAAGGCGTCGCGGATCTCCTGATAGCGGGTGTCGTTCGGGTCGTGAGTGATCTTGAGGGAGTACTCGAGCTTGCGCAAGGTCGAGAGGGTCGCCTCGTAATTGCCGGTGCCGCGGTCCGAGGCGTCCGCCTCGCCGTCTTCCATGGAGACTTCGGCGTCCTTGACACGATTGACCGGGTTCCAGGCCGGGTCGGAAATCCAGGGTGCCGGGGCGATGTAGAGCTTGCACTTGAATCCCACGCGTGCGCCCATGAGGACCTCCTTGCCCTGCAGGGTTTCATTTCACTTGATCGCGCCAGGCCTCGGCCATGTTCGGCGCCTCCGCGTCCAGGGCCGGCTGCATGAACGCGTGTGGGCCGCGGTTGCCCCCGAGATACAGCGGGCCGTAGAGCCGGGCGTTCAGTTCGTTGGCCCGCACGACCTGGGCCGAGGTGCGGAGCTTGGCGTACACCACTTTCCCGCCCTCGATGCGGACCTCGCCGCCTTCGCCCAGGGCGCGTTCCCGCCGGCGGGGATTCTTGTAGCGCCCCACCGTGCCGCCCTTCTCCAGGATCTCCGGAGCGTCGCTGCCGTCATTGAGCTTGGCGGCGCCTGCCACGCACGTCTTGGTCGTGGCGTCATAGGCGAAGAGCACAAACTCCCGCAGCGGGCTGACCCGCTGCGTCTTGGTCGCGCCTGTCTTCTTGTTGGTCTTCTTCCGCGTCATCGAGCGGTGCACGTGCGGCGGCTTACCCGGCGCCGCTGGATTCTTCGAATACCGCAACAGCGACCGGGCCCGCCGGCGGACGAAGGCGCCCTGGCGCGACAGCACCCCCTGCCGGGCCCGCTCGACGGGATCGGTCACGGCCTCGGGCCGAAAGAAGTTCGCCTTGGCGGCCGCGATCGTCAGCATCCACGTCTCACCTCAGCAACCGGTACTTGACCTTGATCACCGTTGAGAACCGCCCCAGCTCCTGGATGGCGTCCTCGTCGCAGATCGGGTCGCAGGCGATGCCGACGAGGACGACGTCGAGGCCTTCCAGTTCCGCCTCCTCGAGGTAGTCCATCAGCTCCTGGGCCAGCAGCACCAGGCCGTCGATCTCCTCCTTGCGGGCGGCCTCGCTTTCCGGGTCGCTCTCCAGCCGCTTCGTCGCCCACAGCTCGCATTCGTAATCCTGCCGGCGGTCATCCCGGCTGATCAGCTCCCAGTCGAGATCGTCCGGCTTTACGGCAATCCGCAGATGCTCGTCCTCGAGCTTGAACTGCGGGACCCACTTCCGTTCGGCGTTCAGCGCCTGGCTCAGCCCCGCCGCGTTCAGCGCATCCACCAGGGCTTCAGCGATCGCGATGGCCCGTGCGCTCATGTCTCCACCGTCTTGACCAGCTTGGTGTGGATCCGCAGGATCATCCCGTAACCGCTGGCGTTGTAGACCGGCTCGCCGGGCGGCGCCAGGACCTCGTAGATCCGCTTCTGCCCAGCCTCGTCGTTGACATCCTCGATGCGGTGCCCGGCCTTGGGCACATTCTCCAGGCCGTCAAACCAGGGCAGCTCGTCCCGGGCGATCAGATAGTCCCGGTCCGTGTGCACGATGCCGCCGCCCTGGTCCTCGCTCAGCCGCAGCAGACTCTTGCCCACGGTCGCTGTGACGGGCGTCTGGTCGGTGCCGCGGACGTAGGTCACAGAACGCGAGGCATACTCTTTGAGCCGCCTCGCCAGGTGGGCGTGGCCGGCCGCGATGCGGTCGTCCATGGCTTCAACCCATCACGATCTCGCCTTCGAGGACCTGGGAGCCGGTCCCCACGAGATCGATGTTCTTGGTTGTGGAGCTGATGACCGGCGCGGCGCCGTTCAAAAAGAGCGTGACCTCCTGGCCGGCCTTCACGTCGAGCGTGAAGAGGTTGCCGAGGAGCTCGTAACCGTTCGCCGCTCCCTCTTTCACGGTGATCGGATTGGCGTTGTCCGACTTGCCGCGAAACTTGAGCACCTGCACCTTGAGCCCGTTGCCGTCCACCACGCCGCCATTGAGCCCCGACAGGGCCCGCAGGTCGATGGTGGCGACGCCGGCCGTGAGGGTGGTCTTGAACGAGGCCCGCTTGGTCGCCGGCGGCGTGCTGCCGGCGTTCAGGACCTTGTCCGTGGTCAATGCGAACGTGACCCCGTTGTCGGCGCTCGACAGATTCTCGTCGCCGAGGGTCTCGGTCGTCGTGATCTCAGAACGGTGCCGCACGGAAACTGGCATCGCAGGAACCCTCCCTTGAAGCGGTATTCCGCCAATCCCTCGTCAGGAACGGCTAGACGACGGGCGGCGGCACCAGGGTGTTGATGAAGGACTGGAGATTCCCCAGATCGACGTTGACCTGGCCGTCCGCCATGGCCTCGACCGCGTCCTTCTCTGCGACGTCGGCCTGTGCCTTCTGCAGCACCGTGTGCGCCTCGCTGCTGGCGGCGGTGGCCAGATCGGCGATCTTCTTGTCCTCCACCAGCTTGTCCACCAGCCCCAGGAGCTGGGTAAGCTGCTCGCTCGTGACCGGCACCTGCATGTTTGGCTCCTCCCTGGATGCCGGCCGCGGATCCGCGTGCGGATCCGCGGCGGGCCCCTTCGGCTAAGGGCGTTTCGGCTAGCCGCCGATCTTCGTGATCGTCAGCCGGCGGTTGGGCGCGACCGCCTGCTGGATGGCGTTGGCGGCCGCGTTCAGGGCGGCCTCGACCTGCTTGAGCGTCAGTTGCTGGGCCGAGTCGATCTGCCGGGCCTCGCGCTCCAGGGCCTTCCGCTTCTGGTCCTGCTCCCAGTAGGTGCGGAGCAGGTCCTCCGTGACGGAGCGGAGGCTCGGGGCTTTGGCTTCGGCGACGGACATCGGTCAGTTCCTCGGGACGGAGGTAGTCAGTACAGGCGCGCGCACTTACTTGTCCCCGGCCGGCGGCCGGCCGGAGGGCGGCTTGGGCGGAGCCGGCGGGGTCTGGTCCTCCTCGGCCGGCGTCACGAAAGCCACTTTCCGTTTCTTGTCGATGCGCTCGGCCAGGCCGGCGCCGAGCAACTGTTCGGCCGTGGCTTCGTCGGCGTCCACGACCTGCCCCTCCTTGAAGGCAGGCAGCCCCTGGCCCAGGTTGCGCAGCACGCGAATGTGCATGAGTGGTAGTCCTTTACTGCTGGAAGCCCCACGCCGCGCTTGCGTTGCCGGTCGCCAGGGAGCACTACACGCGCGGCGCCATCGGGTCGTGGTAGCACTGCACGGTGGCGTTCGCGCCGCCGCCGCCGCCGCCGACCACCACGCCGAAGACGGCGTTGTTGGTCGAGGTCGACGTCAACTTGTTGTTGGCGTCGTCCCAGTAGGCCAGGGCGTAGTTCGCCAGGTTCGAGAGCATGACGGCGTCGTAGACGCCGCCGCCGATCTCGAGCGTGCCCTCGACGTTGTTGGCGATGTCCTGGGTGGCGATGCCGCAGGAGACGCCCGCCAGGTTGCCCAGGAGGACCACCTGGCCGGCCGCGATGTTGCCGCCGGTCGGGGTGTGCTTGATCCGCCGGGGCTCGCCCCAGCGCTTGGTTGCTTCAGGCATGGGCCATCCCTCCAAAAGGACGCCGGCCGTGGGCCGGGTTAAACATCCACCAGCACGCCGGCCTGGGCGACCGTCGGCCGGACGACGGCCAGACTGCCGCAGCGGCCGATGATCGCGGCGCCGGCGGCGACCAGCTCATCGACCGCCGCGACCACGCCGGGGTCGATCTCGTGATAATCGTGAAACACCAACAGGCCGCCGGGACGCAGGAGCGGGATCGCCCCCGCCGCGTCGGCGCGGACCGATGCCTGATCATGGCTGCCGTCGATGAACACCAGGTCGTAGACGGGCGGCAGCCGATCGAGCACCGCGGCGGATTCGCCCTGGTAGATCTGCACCTTGTCCGCCACCCCGTGGCGGCGGAGATTGCGGCGAAAGCGCGGGAGCGTGTTGCCTTGCGCGTCCGTGCCGCGGCCGTCGAAGGTGTCGATGACGCCGACCGACTTGGCCTGCTGGGCCAGGCAGATCGTGGAGCGGCCGCAATAGGCGCCGATCTCCAGCACCACCTTGCCGGCCGCCAGCTCCGCCAGCTCGCGCCCCTCATCCTCGCTCAGCCAGCCGGCGACGTTGTGCGGGAACCAGTCCGCCGGCGGACGGCTATCGAGGACGCTCTTGTCGACGTGGTACTTGTCGAATTCGAGCGCGCCCCAGGGCTGATGGTTGCCGAAGACCATCGGGCCGCGATGGCCCAGCTCGATCTTGCGCGTGCAGCCGACCTTGAGGCCCAGGGCGTGGAAGGCCCGCGAGATGAACCAGTCCTCCGACTCGACCTGCGGCTCGTAGCACTGCTTCGTCTCGTTGAAGACGATCTCGTCGTTGACCGTGAAGTGCACCTGCTGGCACCAGGCCTGGTTCCACTTCACGACCCAGAGGCCGGTGTTGATGAGCAGGGGATGGCCGACGTCCTCACTCGTGAAGGTCTCCGGCAGCCGGTAGATCTCGCGCATGGTGAGCCGGCACTGGATGCGGAACGGGTCGCCGGATTCGTGGGCCAGGGCGATCGAGGTCTTGCCTTCCTGGTCCTTGATCGGCGCGACCACGCCGAGTACGTCGAGCTTCTTGTCCTCCAGCTCCTCGACCAGCTCGTCGAGCCAGCCGGGCAGCGGCTCGATGTCCGAGTGCTGCATGGCCCAGTAGTCGACGCGTTCGCCCCGGTGCACGGCGTTCAAGGCCCGGCACCACAGGTGATTCATGTTCAGGGCGAGCAGGCTGGAGCCCTGCGACACCCGGTAGATGTCCAGCTTGCCGCTCGGCGAGGCGGTGTAGAACGCGCGCGCGGCCCCGTCGGTCAGCTCCCCGTAGGAGGGCATCCCGAGGTAGACCACCTTCTTGGCGTCGCCGTTGTGCATGGAGCGGGGCCTCCGTGCCCCTGAAAGCCCCCGCCCCCTCCCCGCAGGGGGAAGGGGCAAGGGGAAGAGATCACTATGCGCCGGCCGCGCGGACGCCGGCCCGGAACTCCTGGAGCGCCACGCCCACGTCGATGAAGCCGCGGAGCGCGATGCCCAGAGTGTTGAAATCAGCCTCGGTCGTCTCGACCGTCGGCATGTAATTGCCGTTCAAGGCCACCACCTCGATGGTGGGCAGGTCGGCCGGGTTGGCGAGCAGGTACCAGGCGGTCGCGCTGTTGCCCGTGAAGGCGCCGTTGCTCATGTACGGCGAGCTGACCACCTCGTAGGCGCCGGCCAGTACGTTGCCCGACGGCGACAGCACGTTGGGAGCGGCCTGGGCCGTGTTGGTCGCCACCACGATCGTCGAGTTCATCAGGTTGAGCGCGGTGACGCGCAGGGCGGATGGGACCAGCAGGATCGCCGGGAAGATGCCCAGCGGCTGGCCGTCCGGGTCGGTCTGGAGCCGGAACACTTTGTCGGCTTCCGCCAGGGCGGTGAGCGACAGGGCCGACGTGCCGCCGGTCGTGACGTTGTTGTTGCCGGCGGTGAAGAAGGCGGAGTTGTTCAGGAACACAGTCCAGAACATCTCGTTGAGCCGGAGGGCGGCGCCGCGGCCGAGGCGCTGGCCGGCGGTCGTCAGGGCGCCCAGGTCGTCGTTGATCAGGTCCCGGCGGTCGATACCCAGCATGCGCGCCTGGGTGTCCGCCTGGTTGTTGTAAACGCGCTCGCCGATATCCCCGTGCTCGATCTCGCCGCCCGGCGGCAGCTTCTTGTAGATCAGCGAGCCGGTCAGGGATGGCGTCGTGATCTGCTTGAAGTCGTTGACCGGGCGGGTGGCCGAGATCCGCTGCCAGGCGCTGTCGATCGCCATGAAGCCGACGCGCAGGAACTTGTTGGCGACGTTGGAGAGGATGTTGGGCAGCGAGTACGTCGACGGGCCGGACACGCCGGCGCGAATGTCGGTCATGAATGCGGAGCGGAGGGCGGCGTCCAGGTTGCCGCTCAGGCTCAGGCCGCGATAGCCGTTGCGATGGGCCGAGGTCAGGATCAGCTCGCCCAGGCCGAGGCCGTTTCGCCATTTCTTGCGGGCGGCTTCCAGCGTGCGGGCGTCAAAGTGCTTGTCGAGGTCGCGCAGGCCACCGGCCATGCACACGGCCGCTTCGACCACGTCGTTGGTGAGCTGGGTCGAGCGATCGACGATGACGCCTGGGGCCCGGGGGCGCTCGCGGCGGATGAACTCCAGCTCGAGGCGATTGTCGTCCCAGCGGTCCGGGTCGGCGATGGCCTCGGCGCGGATCTCTTCCACGGCGACCGCGCTGATGCGGCCGTCGTCCATGGCCCTGATCAGGGCGGCCTCGATGCGCTCCTCGTGCTCTTCCCGGATGCGCAGGGCCTGCAGCGTCTCCGTCATGCTCCGGGAGCCGGCCGGCCTGCGTTCAGCCGGCGGCGCCGGGGGAGCGGGCGGTGTCGCGGGAGGGCTCGCCGGGGGCGAGGCGGGCGTCTGCTCCGCCTTCCAGGCTGCCTGCAGGGCCGCCTTCTGGGTGTCGTTCAAGGCCGCGAGCTCGAAACCCTTGGCCACGAGCCATTGTTCGAAGGTCATGGGCGAGACTCCTTGTGCCAGGGGGCCCGTGGCGCCCAGCCCCGCCGCGACCGCGGCCGAGGTGTTGGGGTCGGCTCCCATCGGGACGAAACTGACTTCACCCAGCGTGGTGGCGCGGGCGACGTAGATCGGGCCGCTGTAGGAGCGGCCGTTGACTTTCACGCTCTGATCGCGATCGACGAACTCCAGGCGTTCCACGCTGGCCCCCACCGAGGCCTGCCAGGGGAAGCCGTTGTCGGCCAGGGCCCGCACTTCCTCGGCGGCATCCCCGACGCCGCTCATCACGCCGGCCACCTTCAGCCGCTGCTGGCTGATCTCGATGCTCTCGGTGTGGCCGACGATCAGACTCGCATCGTGATCGCGGAGAATGGGCCGCTGCTGCCCCGGGATGTTCATGCCCTCGAGGTCCACCACGACGGGCCAGGCGAAGAAGGGGAGGCGCATGGCCACGCCGGTGTAGGCGGTCATGCGGAACTTGCGGAGGCGCTTGCTCTCGCCGTCGCCGGCCGCGGCCGCGAGAATCTCGAAGCCCTCACTGGCGCCGGTGATGGTGAAGCTGCTCGGCTCGCCGGCGGCGCGGAGGAATGCCGGGAGATCGATCTCGGCGGGCCCGTGGCCATTGCGGTGGCCGTTGAGCCTATTCCGCGGCCGTGCCGCCTCGGCCTTCTCCTTGTCCCCTTGTCCGCTTGACTCTTCGTCGTCGTCCTCGGACGACGCCGGCTCGGTGGTCGCCGTACCTGTCATCGGCGGCACGCCCTCTTTTTCCATGAGTCGCAGCTCCCGCCCGCGCTGACGAATGACTGCTTTCCAGTCCTGGCCGTACTCCGCGAGCAGCTCGGCCAGCGTGGTCGTGCAGTTGTTCAGGCGCTCGGTGTCCTGGCCGGCGGTGTCCTTGTCCATGCTCGGCCAGCCGGGCCAGTACCAGGCCTTCGGCAGGCGGGCGATGTCGATCTGCACGCCGGCCGGCAACCTGAGATAGCCCGGGAGCCGCTGCGCTTCCTTGGCCCAGGCGGCGTAGATGCGGTTCAAGACATTGCGATTGGCGAAGGCGCGATCGACCTTCAGGCCGCCGCGGTAGCCGAAATGATCGAGCTTGGCGCTCGAGAAGTTGTGCTGCGAGCTGTCGCCGGAGACGACGTTGGTCGGCATGCGCACCGGCCGGCCGCACTCGTTGAGGAGCTCGCGCTTGAAGGGGGTGAATTCCTTGGTCGGGTGCTCGGCCTTGAGCTGCGTGGCCTCGTAGCCGGCCGGCAGCATCGTCATCATGTTCCGCTCGATCTCGAGGGCATCGAACGGCTCGGGGGGCTCGACCTCGTCGGGGCTCGCCTCGCTCTTGATCAGGGCGGCGAAGCTGGCCGCCGTCTCCGCCGCACTCAGCGTCGCCAGCGTCCAGCGCCGCAGGTACGGGAAGAGCGCCAGGATCGCCGTCAGTTCGGGCACGCCGCGGAGCTGGCCGGGCCGATCGGCCCGGAACCAGTGGAGCACAAACGCCGCCGGCCAGACGTCCGCCTCGGCCTGGCCGAGGGCCTCGCTGGGGTGCTGCCGGAGGATCGTGTAGCTGACCGGGTTGCCGTAGGCGTCGTAGGTCGCGCCGTCGAGTTGCGTGTCGCTGCCAAAGCCGCCTTGCGGATCGGCGACCAGGTCCGCCTCGATCAGGCGGAGGTCGAGCTTCACGGCGTCATCGATCTTGGGGTTGGTGACCAGGAGCGCGAAGGCCTCGCCGTCGCGGTTCCGGGCCTGGTCCATGCAGTGGAGCTTCTCGGCCAGGCCGATCGCGTCCGCCCAGCGGGCAAACGCCTGCTCGACCGCCTCGTTGACGGCGTCATCGTCGGTGAGGACCTGCAAGGTCGGCCCGGTGCCGACCAGGTCGTCGGCCCGGCCGCGGACGATGCCGGCGCAATAGCCGCCGTTGTCGTACTCGTAGCGGCTCCGGTTGCGGAGCGTCTGCCGCACCGCGGCCGAGTTGGCGCTGGCGGCGGAGAGGCCGTCGGCGTTCGACCAGTGGCGGCGATTGTCTTCGTTGGTCTGGGCCGCGTCGTACTTGGCCTTCAGCGTCGCCATGCGCAGGCGCAGCACGCCATTGAGCCGTTCGAGCCGGCTCAGCGTTTGCGCCGGCGCGGACCGGGTTCGACCCCGCGCTGTGGATTTCCGGGAAGGCGCTGATCGGGTGCGTGGGCGGCGCTTGGCCACTTAGACGGTCCCCGGCGGAACGAGCTTGGTGAAGCGCAGGCCGCGGTGCTTCTTGGTAGCCGCGCTTTTGCCCTGGAGGTACTGGTCCGCCTGGATGAGCTCGTCAAGCGGTCGTTCCTTGACGTTCCCTTCGTCGGTCGTCACCTCGGCTGGCGTCGCGGCGGCGGTCTCAATCGTCTCGGAGAGATCGGGCATTGCATCGGTATCGGCGAGAGCGCCAGCTGCGCTGGAGGGGCCGGATTGCTACCGGTAGCAGGATTTCCCAAAAAACTTCGCCGCCCAAGTCCAAGGCGGGCGTCGGGTTCGCCCGAACCCCTTGGAAAACGCCACTTTCTGGCCGTTTCGCGCTTGACGCCCCGGCCGGGCGTGCTAAGATGTTTAACGTAACGATTAACGTAACGTCTAACGCAAAGGAGTCTCCGATGTCCGAAGTCCTCTACTTCATTGGCTGCATGATCGTGGCCAGCGTCCTGGTGTCGCTGTCCTACCGCGTGGAGCGCTGGGTGCGGCGGAACCTGTCGTAAGGGTGAGCAACCATCTTCCAAGGCAAATGGGGTGCAACGATGGCCGTCAACGTGAACGAACTGACCTACGGGGTGGAGATTGAGTGCTACGTGCCCGACGAACTGGTGCGGTCGGGGCGCATCCGCATCGGGGCCTATCACCACGGCAACCAGGTGACGGAACTGCCGGCCGGCTGGAACGCGCAGCACGATGGGTCGCTCGGCGGCCGTCGCGGCCGGCAGGGGGTCGAGATTGTCAGCCCGGTCCTTGCCGGCGCGGAGGGGCTGCGGCAGATTCAGCAGGTCACCAAGTGGCTGCGGGAGATGGGAGCCACGGTCTCCGTCCGCTGCGGGTTCCACGTCCACGTCGGCTTCGCCGAGAAGCGCGATCGGCTCGACACCCTGGTGGCGCTGGCGAGCAATTTCGAGGGCTGTCTGTACGCGAGCACGGGCACGAAGCGCCGGGAGCGGGGCGGGTTCTGTCACTCCATCCAGCGCTCCCCGTCGCACCAGCAGCGCCGCTACGAAGGGGTCGGCCGCTATCACGTGCTCAACGTCCGGCCGCTCCTGGACGGCACGAAGCCCACGGTCGAGTTCCGGGCCTTCGCGGGCACGCTCGACAGTGGCAAGATCATTGCCCACGTGCGGCAGTGCCTGGCGCTGGTCGAGAAAGCCTGCGAGACCAAGCGCCGGCCGAAGTGGATCGCCAAGGCCACCGTCCCCACCAGTCCACTGGCCCGCAAGGGCAAGGGCCTGTCGGCCCTCACCCGGTTCCTGTACCGCATGGGTTGGACGCGCGGCCAGGCGAAACACGTCTACGGCGCGGTCGAAGGGGAAGGGCTCCCCAGCATTGAACAGTCCAAGAAAGTCCTGCGGCGGCTGGCCCGCAAGTATGACCAGCAAATCTAAGCGACAGGTGATGCAGAGTGGTGCACGGTGCACCACTCTGCATCACCCGCACCACGAGAGGAGATGTCCATGCCATACCAGAGAAACTACCCCGCGACCGTCGTCGAGGTCCTCGCCGATCGGAAGTACAAGCCCGAAGTCCTGCGGGCGCTCAGGGCGTTCCGGCGAGCGAAGGCATGGCGGGGCACGGTCGGCCAGCGCACGCAGCGCTTCGCCGAGTTGCACCGGGAGCTGTGCCGCATTTACCGGCGGTCCACGGCGCTCTACTTCGAGCCAGGCCCCGGCGACAGCGGTTCGAGCTGCTACGTGCCGGTGCGGGACCAGATCATCCTCCGCGGCCGACTCTCCGTGGTGACCTATCTCCACGAATTCGCGCACGCACTCGGCAAGGACGAACGCGGGGCCTGCGCCTGGTCGATCAATCTGTTCCGGCGCATCTTCCCGCGCTCCTATGCACGCTGCGAACACGTGCGGCACACGCTTGTTAAACGAAACGTCTAACCTACACTGGAGACCATCATGTGCGGAGTGTTTGGATTCGTGGCCCGCGACGGCAAGGGGCCGGAGCTGGGCCGGCTCAAGCGGATTGCCGCGGCGACCATGGCGCGCGGCCCGCACGCCTGGGGCATGGCCTGGATTGACAGCCGCGGCCGGCTCAAGTGCTTCAAGCAAACGGGCCGGATCGTCGATGCCCTGGGGCTGCTCGCCATGGCCGCGGACGCGCGCATGCTCATCGGCCACTGCCGCTACGCGACCCAAGGCGCGCCGGAGAACAACCTGAACAACCACCCGCACCCGGCCGACGGCGGCTGGATCGTCCACAACGGCACGATCCCCGACTACCGCGGGATCATCGAGGCGGAGGAGCTGTTCCCGGTGAGCGATTGCGACAGCGAGGTCCTGGGGCTCCTGATCGAGAAGGGCTCTGGCTCGCTGCTCGGGCGCTCGATCTGGGCCGCCCGTCACGTGCGCGGGCCGCTGGCGCTCCTGGGCCTGTGGAGCCGGCCGGCGCGGCTGGTGGCGCTCAAGGCCGGCAATCCGCTCTGCCTGGGCGTCGAGGCGAAGCGCTACTATCTGGGCAGCCTGCCCGACGGGCTGCCGGGCGAAGTGCGGGCCTTCAAGGACGGCCAGGCCCTGGAGTTCACGGCGTCGAAGACCCACGTGCAGGAGTTCGCCGGCTCGCGCGCGAGCCGGCCTCAACGCGAGGGAGAGACATGGCCTTCAAGCGCGAGGCGCGGATTGTGGGCATGATCGGCGTGCGCGTGAGCGCCGCCGAGGACGAGCTCCTGGAGGGCCTGGCCCGGGCGCTTGAGCTCCGCGGCAAGGCGGACGTCTTCCGCGCCGCGTTCGACTTCTGGCTGGCCGAAAGCCGCGAGGCCAAGCAGGCGGTCGGGGTCCTGGAGAAAGGATCGAAGAGGAAGCGCGGGAAGTGATCCACAGATTTCGCAGATGACGCAGATTCTGAATCGGCGGAATCTGTGTAATCTGCGGATCAGATGGGCAGCTTGCCGTCGGGCGTGGCGGGGTCGAAGGGCCGGCCCTGCGCGTCCACACAGAACGTGAGCGCGACTTCCTGCCGGGTGCCGAACATCTCGACCTGCATCAGGCACTCGTCGCACTGGTACGAAGGAAAGATGCGGTCGCCGACCGTGAGCTCGCCGGCGGGGGCGAGCGGGCGGCCGCACTTGGGACAGGGAACCGTGTTGGCCGTTGCCATTAGGAGAGTTGTATGAAGGCCATCAGCTTGTGGCAGCCGTGGGCGTCGCTGGTCGCATGCGGGGCCAAGCGCTTCGAGACGCGCTCCTGGCCGACGCGCTATCGCGGGCCGCTGCTCATTCACGCGGCGAAGAAGGTGGTGCCATCTGACGTGATAGCTGCAATCCTGGACAGGAAGTTTTTAACGGGAGCTGTCAGCGACGAGCGCGCGTGCATAGACCGCGCGATGCATGACCTGGGGGCACCGCAGGGAAGCGAACGCGAATGCACACTTTCGTCCGAGTTCTGCCGGGCGCTCCGCGACGTCGAGCAGCCGCTACCACACGGCGTGCTCCTGGCGGTGGTGGAGCTAGTCGACTGCCGGCCGGCGGCGGAGGTGGCGCTTCACGTCTGCGACCAGGAACGGGCTTGCGGCGACTTCGGCCCGGGGCGGTTCGCCTGGGAGCTGGCGGGAGTACAGGCGCTCGCACTCCCCATCCCCTTCCGCGGGGCGCAGAGGTTATTCGAGGTCCCCGACGATGTACTGCAGCGCGCATTACAACTGAGGGCGTCAGCCTGATTTGTACTGCACACCCCGCAGATCGGCTCCCGGCTTCTGTTCGTAGGTTACGATCTTCCGGCCACAGTGCCGGCACTGCCGCCGGCGGCGGATGCGGCCTCGCGGCAGCGGCTCGGTGTGGGTCACATAGAAATGCCGGCAGCCGCAGCGGGCGCAGCGCAGCCCCAGCGGTTCTTCTTCTTGCTCCGTTGGGTTGGTGGCCTCTTCGCTCATCACAAGTCCCCACGGGCCCGGGCCGCGCGGACCTGATCGCTCCAGCGCACCCGTTTCTTCTTCTGGCCCTTGGCCGGCGTGGCTTCGCCGGCGATCAGCGTACAGCCCTGCATCGACGCGCCGACGGCGGCGCCCACCAGGCAGTCGAAAAAGTGATTCTCGCGCCGGCCGGGGCGGAGCTGCCACTCGTGCACCGTGCGGCCGCGGCCCTTGGTCTCCTCCCAGTATTCCGCCGTGAGATGGTCGAGCAGGACCTGGTGGGCGCGTTCCTCGGCCCGGCCGAAGAGGGTCAGGGCGCCGCGATCGCCGGCGGCCTGCTGCAGCCGGGATGCGACAAAGGTCTTCCAGTGATTGGTGTCGATCTGCAGTTGCCGGCTGGCGCGCTTCGAGCCCGCGGCCGGTTTGAGTAACCAGTGCGTGCCGAGCTTCTCCCCCTCGCGCGGCTTGTAGTCGGCGAAGGACATCGACCGGGCCCCGACGCCGAAGCCCTTGGACGGCAGCACCAGCGCCTTCTGCGCCTGCTCGAGCTGCCGGCAGAAGGCGAAGATCGTGTCGGTCCACTTGCCGCTATCGACTAGCAGCCGCTCGATCCCCAGGGTGACCCCGTCCTCCCGGCGAAACTCGCGAGCGAGCAGGGCGGGGACGAGGTGCTGCAAGCCCTTCAGGATCGCCCCTTCGACGCCGGCCCCCGGGGCGTTGCGCGCCAGCGTCCGCTGCGCGTCGGCTGCGGTGAAGAAGCGCACCCCTTGCTCGGGATAGGTTCCGTAGTCGATGACCGCCCCGGTAAAGTCGTCGGCCCAGCCGGCGACCAGCCAGTAGAGCAGCCGCTGCTGCACGTCCACGAACGCGGTCAGGTGCGTGCACTTGAGCGGGATGACGCCGCGGGCCAGGCCGCTCGTCTGGCCGGCGAGCTTCTCGGGGTCGAGCTGCCCTTCGGCGCCCAGCCGCTTCTCCTCGGGTTCGTTCTGGTATTCGGCCGCGAACGCCGCCCGGCCGAGCGAGAAGAAGAGGTTCATGGCCGACTGCAGGGCGGACAGCTCGCCCGGCTTCATGCGCTCCGGCCAGGAGACCTGGGCGCCTTCGTCCATCAGCCCCCGGCGATCGCGGTAGAAGGCGGTGGCCTGGCCGCCGTCGCCGCCGTTCCTGATCTCGTCGCAGCGGATCGACCAGTATTGCTCCCAGAGCTGCATGTTCTTGGGGAACGCCGGCAGCATCTTGAAGCGCCGCTGTCTCCAGCCCGTGTGCCGGGCGGAATCGAGGTAGCGGTGCATCAGGTCGCCGACGGCGATCACCGTGCCGGCCATGAGCACGGCGATCTCCCGGTCCGGGCCGGCCAGGCCGAGCACCGCCTGGTCGATCGTCTCCTCGCGCTTGCTGGTCTGCGTCTGCGACGTGGCCGAGGCCTCGGTCTGCGGGTCATCGAGGAGGACGAGCGTCGGCCGCACCAGCCGCTTCTTGCGGCCGCGGATGCGGCCGGTGATGCCGGTCACGCGGATGATGGCCCCGCTGGCCGGCGAGCCCTCGATCGAAGGCAGCGTGATCTCTTCCTTGGTGATGGCGATCCGGGTGCGCTTGCCCCGGTAGAGCTGGCCGGCCGCGCGGTTGGCGATCCCTTCGAGGCATTGGATCGGATAGCACACCTCGGGGAAGTCCGCGGCCAGGAGCTCGTTTTCCTCGAGCTCCCCCTTGATGCTGTCCAGCATCTCGACGGCGTGCCCCTTCGAGCTGCCGATGAGCTGCACGAACGGGTGCAGCCCCTGCATGGTCGCCTTGAGCACGCCGGTTTCGAGCAGCGACGTCTTGCCGAAGCCGCGCTCGCCGGCGAAGGCCTCCTTGCCGCCGCGCTGGATGACCTCGTCGAGGTCCTGCATCAGCTCGATGTGGGTCCGCGACCAGCCCAGCCGGAAGCGGCGGGGGAAGTACGTCTCGTTCCAGAGGCGCATGCTGGACAGCGCCCGGGCCCGGCGTTCGGGGTTGGCCACGGGGGGCAGCTCGCCGATGTCGCGGCCGGCGCGCGAGGCCGAACGCCGGCGGGCCGCGGCCTCGGACTTGATCTTCTCGTACCGGGCGGCGCCATCGCCGGCGGCGGGCTCGGGATCCTTGTTCCCCTTGAGTCGCCAGAGCTCGCCGCGGACGAACTTCAGCTCCGCCGGCGTGAGGGCGCCGGGGTCCTTGCGGAGCAGCTCGAACAGTTCCTTGAGGGTGCGTTTCGCCATGGGACTTCCTTGCCCGTCTGGAAACCTGAGCGCCCGCGCTCAGGCTTATTTGGAAAGCAAAGTTTCCGCGGCCGCGGCGTCGGCCGGGCCCGTATAGCGATAGGTCGAGATCGGCCGGCCGCCGAAGGTGGTCATGCCGCTGGCCGTGCGGGCCTGGGTGCCGACGTTGCGCCGGTGGCACACGCCGCGGCCGACCTCCTGCCAGTGCGCCGATCGGCGCAGCGTCCGGGCGAAATGGGCGGCCCCGGTCCCCAGGCGCAGTTCGAGGCCGGCGGCGCGATGAGCGGCGCCGAGGCGCTGTAGCAACATCATGCCCACGCCCAGGCCCTGCCAGTCGGGCAGCACCACGACGCGGTGCACGCGGCGGAGATCGTTTCGCCGCGCGTGCGGGAAGTTGAGGATCGCCGCGAACGCGACCGGCTGGCCGTCGATCGTCAGCACGAAGGCCCGGCACCCGGGCGACAGGTCCGCGCTCATGTAGTGGTGCAGCCGGAACAGGCGCCACACGGCACGGTCCGCCGCGTGGATCTCGCCGGCGAGCCGCGGCCGCGGGCCCGGAAGCCGCCACTCAAATCTCCACGGGCAGCCGGCGGCCGAGGGCGACGGCTCCCCGGCCTGGTCGAAAGGGCGCTGGCCGGCCGACCTCCGGATGAAGAGGAGCTCGCCGCCGCCGGGCTCCAGGATCCAGTCGGGCTGCAGCCAGTCGATGACGTCGTAATGACAGGTGACAGCGACAAAGCGTCGGCCGTTCTTGCGGACCCACTTCTGCACGGCGTGCGAACCGATCTTGGCGACCTGGCGATCGACGACCGAGGTGAACTCGTCGAGCACGATGGGTCGGTCCGCCGGCGTCTCCAGCAGCCGGCGGGCGATCTCGACGCGGAAGCGCTCGCCGTTCGACAGCACGCGGTAGGGCCGCATCCAGGCCGGCACCGTGTTGAAGCCGACCGCCTGGCACACCGCCGAGATCTCCTCCATCGACAGCCGCTGGTCAAAGTCGTCAACGACGCTCTTGCCGGTCCATTCGAGAGGCGGAGGCTCGCCCCAGACGTGCCGCATGACGCTCGACTTGCCCGAGCCCGACGGGCCCACGATGAGGCCCACGCTCCAGGGCCTGGTCGGGTCATCGATGGGCAGCTCGCCGGCGAAGCGCAGTTTCGCCTTCTCCGCCGGCGGCACGTCGAACATGGCCGCGAGCTGCTTGACCCGCGCGGAGCGCGAGAGATCGGTTTCGAGGGCGAAGTCGATGTGCATGGGCTTCCGGATCTGAAGAATGTGGCTGGCAGGCGGGATTCGAACCCGCGTTACGCCGGTCCTCCGCTAGCACCATGCGTCCGGCTTTGCCGCTCGCGCGACTTTCAGGCTCTTCCGTTTAGGTGCTTCCTCGCCCACTGCCAGCCGGCAGTCACACGATCAGCGCCTTGCAATCCAGCCCCTCGGCCTCGAAGCGCTCAAGCAGCTCGCGCTGGTGCGTCTCGTCCTTGCAGTTCACGATGATCTTGTGTTCGAGCTGCTGGTCGGGGGTATTGTCGGGAGGGGCGTCGTCCGGCTTGTCCGACCCGTCGGGCGGAACGACTCCGGCGTCCTGGGCGAGCCGGCTCATGAGCTGCTGCAGCTCCTCGTCGCCGAACTGCACGTCGCGGAGAAGGGCGTCGAGGGCGCCAGCATCGGCCTCAGCCAGGGCGGTGAGCGGGTCCAGGGTGGCGAGGATCTTCTTTTCGGTCGCCTCGTCCCAGTTTCCGATCAGCACCGGGACCTTGCCCTTGCCGGCGAACAGTTCGCGGCGGGCGTGCCCGTCGATGAGTCGGCCAGTGCGCTCGTTGTAGAGGAGGGCGCCGGCCCACCCGACCTCGGCCATGGCGGCCTGGAGCGAGGCGACCTGGGACTTGGGGTGCTTGCGCCAGTTGCTCGGGTTCTCGTCGAGCTCAGCCGGATCGCGCCATTCCAGGCGCAGGGGCTTGGGCGGCTCGGCGTGCGGCCCCTCGGCTTGTTGCGCCTTGTCCTTGCGGGTCCGATTCTTGGCCATCCGTGACTCCTCCCGGGGGATAGTGCGGGCGCCTGTACGCGGGACTACAGCCACTCGTAGCCGCGCGCCTTGGTGGACGACACCGGCTCAGCCCGCAGTGGGATGCGCGGGAACGGCGCGCCATCGGGGATGGGCGTCAACGCCGGCGAGCTGACCTCAAACAGCAACATGGCCGTCATCATGCCGTCCGGTCGTTGCTCGTGTTCGGCATCTGCGGTGACGAGCCGCAGGTCGCGAGGCAATTCAACGTCAGCACGGAGCACATGGCCGCCCTGGAGTACTCGCATGAAGTCGGCCATCGACAGCTCGAGAATGACGGCCATGAGACGCCTCCCCGCGCAAACAAACTCTCTCTATCGCCCTGTCTGTTCCCTGAACCCCGCCGGCCGGGCGACCTTCGGCGAAGGACCCGCCGCTACCAGGGCGGGCCAGCATATAGAACACGAATCGTATTAGCACGCAGAATGAGAGCGGAACGGCACACAATTACGGCAATGCGCTTTGCATCTGCTGCCGCCTGTCCTGCTCGAGCTCCGCGAAGGTGATCAGCGGCTCGCGCCCATGGCGCCGCGCGAAGTCGAACAACTCCGCGATCGTCAGGCTGAAGCGCTCGTGCGTTCCCTTCAGCCACAGCACAGCCCGGTCATGCACCAGCTCGATCATCACCGGCCGCGCCATCTCGCGCGGGTGGCGTTGCACGAGCACTTGCGTCTCGCGCACCACTGGTCGCGTTAGTAGTCTTGCCATCAATCACCTCCTGCCCGCGCGCGGCACTACCTGATCATACCGGGCTCATTCCCGTGAGGGGAACGCGCCGCTGATGGGTTGGCTGCTGCCGGCGGCTGAGGCGCCGGCCCCAGTCGGACTGCCCTGCGGCGTCCACACGCCGCCCGGCGAGAACTGCAGGGCGGTGGCGGGCCAGGGCTGACAGAACGGGATCACCTCGTTCGCCGGCAAACCGCGGATCGGCTCGAGATCCTCGTCCGTCGGCGACCAGCCGATCGGCGGACGCGTGGACGTGCCTTCCACGCTGACCGCGTATTGCATCGGCGCGTACGTCCTGAATTTCTCCGGCGGGATCGTGAAGCTCGGGTCGCTCGCCTCCTCGCGCGTGTAGCCGAAGTAGCGCGTCGCCATGGTCACGAGGATGCGCTGAAGGTACGGGGCCACCGCTTCGTAGAACTGCCCCGAGATGTCGTGGGCGAGCTCGTTGTCGGAGTGCTGCATGGCCTCGGTGATCATGAGCATGGCCAGCTCGGCGGTGTCGCGCATGAACGTCTGACGGCAGCCGCGGTCGCCGTAGAAGGGGATCGGGTAGAGTACGAACATCTGTGGCGACGGCTTGGCGTGCGTGGCCATCAGTCGCTTGTCCTTGAAGTCGATGGCCAGGTCGGAGAGCCGCTTGCGCGACACGATCACGAGCTGGTGGATCTCCTCCATCACGTCCCGGCCGGGCGGCCGGTCCATCTTCCTGTCCTCGTAGTGCCAGTAGACGTGGAAGAGCTGGCGGCCGGCGAGGGTCACGATCTCGTGGATCTTGCCGTTGTAGGTGTGCAGGTAGCGGCCGGTCTGCGGCACCGCGCAGCCGAGCTCCCCCCACACGCCGTTCTTGTACCAGCAGGGCGCGTCGCTGCGGAACGGCGGGAGCTGCGTTTGCAGTTCGGGCATGGTCGGGTCCTTCCTGGGGTTTGTGACGCGCTAAGAAGCGCGCTGTTTCACGTTCTGACCTGAATGGATCTGCTCGGCCAGCGACTCGATCACCGTGATGAACGGCAGGTTGCCCGGGTATTCGTCCGCCGCCCGCTTGAGCGCCTCGCCATAGGCGAAGCCCCAGCCGTCGGGCTCCTTCACGGTCACATACTCGCGCTGCCTCTCCACCACCTGCGGCGGCGGCGGGCCCTCTCGATAGATGACGCGCGGCGGCGGCTCCGGGATCGGTTCCGGAAGGCGATAGGAAGCTGGTTGCGCCGGCGCTCCCGCAGATGGCGGCGCGCTCGACCCTGTCGCGCGCCGCTGACGCCGGCGCAACCATGCCCGCAAGGCGAACCCGCCCAGGGTGATCCCCAAGCCGACGGGCCCGCTGATCGATAGCCCCAGGATCGCCGGCAGCCGGCTGAGCCAGGGGCCTACGGCCTCGATGACCGGCAGCGCCTTGTCGATGCCCTGCCGGGCCTCCTGGGCGTCCCTCTTCGCGGCGGTCGCTTTCTCCGCCGCTTGATCCGCCTGCAGGCTGATGTTTGAAAGGTCGGGCGCGCGGCCCGGTTCCCCCGGCACGCCGGGCGGGCCGGGCGGTCCGACTGGGCCCGCAGGACCAGGTGGCCCCGCAATCAACTGCACGCCCTCTCTTGGCGCGGGCGAGCTCGGCGGCGTCGTCAGCGGCGGGATGCGCGTGCCGCCGGCGGCGGGCGGATTGCCTCGCCGCGGCCAGCACCAGGCGATCCACGTCTGCTGCAGCTCGGCCAGGCTCTGGTAACCGTAATAGCGCTGGGCAGCGGCCTCCCACTGGTCGCCCATGCCTTCGCCGACGAACTTCAGGAACGTCGCCCGATCGCGCTGCTCCACCAGGAAGCGCGTGAGGCTGTAGCCCTGCGCGTAGAGCACCGAGAGGTCGTTCGCGCCCTTCGGATAATCCCGCAGGCACATCACCGTGTGTACGCTGAACGAATGGCCGGCCCGGAGCTGATCGAGGCACAGCTCGTCGTGGCGCCGGCGTTCCTGGTCATCCTCCGAGAGGACCGCGGCCCCCTCGTCGGCCCAGCGCGGCACCGGCCGGCGGAACTTGTACGCCAGCACCGTATGCGTGATCTCGTGAGGCAGCACGCTCTGGAGAATGCGGTCGAGCGAACCCTGCACGCTCATGTCCTGCGACTGGATCGTCCCCGGCCCGAACGCAAACACCGTGGCGCCGCCGGCGCCGCCGGCGGTGATGGTCACTTTGAGCGGGCAGCGCACGCCCCAGGCCGGCATCTCCCGGCCCAGCCATTCCACGGCTTTCTCACGCCGCCATTTCTCCGCCCATTCCCCGACGGTCTTGGCCGCGGCCGCCGGGTCATTGGTCCCGCCGGCGACGTGGATGCTGAAGTTCTCGGTCTGTGCGTGGGCGCCGCCCCGGGTCGCCTGGCGGGGCTGCGACCAGCCGGCCGGCGTCCCCGGCGTCTGGCCGGCCATGCGCGGGAGGCCGCGAACTGCGGCCATGGTGGGACCTCACGTGCCCCCCGGGGGACAAGCGGGCCCGATCGGCGCGCTGGGAAGCACGCGACCGGGCCCAGGGTTGGGCATGGCGCAGCCACTCGCGAAGATCAGTAGCAGCGCGGCCACCAGCTTCATCAACCGGGTGACCTCCGGGGCATGGCGGACGTGCTCCTCAAGGAACCGCCGGAACTCCTCCACAGCGACCCGCCGGCAATGGGAGCCCGGCAGGCGAAAGCCGTTGAGCCAGCCCCGATCGATCCAGTTGGCCACAGTCTTCGGCGCCACGCTCATGGCCCTGGCGATCTTGCCGGTCGTGAGCTGCTTGGTCATGGCCGCCTCCGGGACAGTCCGCACTTGCAGGCCACGTGCAGCGAGTTGTAGACCTCGATCCAGTCCTCGCCGTAACGGCATCGGTCATCGATGACGTCGGGAGTCACCGCCCGCGACGGCAAGCCGAAGGTGTAGGGGTTGTGCTGAAGGCGACGCGGCCAGCCCCAGTCATAGGCCCAGGCGACCAGGTTGCCGCAGGTCTTGTAGGGTAAGACGCCCAGGGTGCGGCTGAACCAGGTGGTCGAGCAGAGACCGTCGAGAGCGTAGAGGGGGAGCTTGAGCGGCGCGTACCAGTCGCCGGTCAGCTCGAGGGCCTTGGCGGCGACTTGGCGGCGCTCCACGTCGCTCAGGCGCACGTTCCGCCAGATCACAATCTCCTGGCCCTGGTAGCGCTCCAGCGGCGTGCGTGTGACGCGCCAGAGCGATTCGACGACCTCGGGCGTGCTGTTGAGGTCGCCCAGGGCCAGGGCGACGTGTGAGACGCGCGCCTCGTTGTCGAGGCCCTTGCCCTGCAGGAGCTGGAAGGCGCGGATGAGCCGGCTCGTGCGGCTCCACGAGCGGGAGAGCACGATGTCGGCCGGGAGCAGCTCGGGAATCGGAGCGCAGACCCTCACGCGACATCCCTTTCGCTGGGGGTGCAGGGGCTGACGCCCCCGACTCCGTTGTGCGAGGGCGGCTCAGGGCGGTGGTGGCCGCCTTCAATGCGATCGAGCCGGGTGCAGACGTCATGCTGCAGTGACTTGAGGGCTCTGAAGAAACCCCGACGCGCTCGGCGCTGGTCTGTGCGCTGATCCGCGATCAGCTTGGGGATCGCGCGGCGCACCAGGTACCAGTGCTCGTACAGCAACGCGGCGAGCAGGATGCCGCCGAGCCCCCATTTGACGAGTTCCTGGAGGATGGTGTCCATTGGGGCGCGTCGAGACCGGTCCACCAGTTGTCTGTTCCGGTGCGGCGGACCGATGAGCACTCGCGGGGTCGACCTGGTTGGCGTCCCTGCCGGCCGGGTCCCCGACGCCGTCCCTGGCGTCGAGCGCTCGTCCGCACCCTAATAGGCTGTCGGCATGAGGGCAAGCGCGAATGTCCGATTACAGCGGCCTTTGCGGGGGCACCAAAGGGCCAGAAGCGCTACGCCGGCCCGCACGGTTTGCCTAGTCGGCGTGGTCCGGGCGGCGGATGAGACGGGCGAAGGTCCAGTCGGCCAGCTCCGCGCGCGTCCCCTGGGCGGCGCATTTGCACGCGGCCTCGAGGGCCCGCACCGCCGGCGTGTCGTCCGCCGGCACGATGCCGACGATCGGCCCCTCGACGGCCTCGATGACGTCGAGCAGCGTGATCCGCTCCGGCGCCCGCCGCAGTCGATAGCCGCCGTTGGGCCCGCTGGTGCTGCGCAGGATGCCGGCCGCCACCAGCCGCTTCAGGCCCTTCATCATGGTGCGGGGGGGGATGCCGCCGGCGGCCTTGCCCAGAGTGGCGGACGAGCAGGCCCGGCTGGGCGAGGTGCTCGCCAGGTGGAACACGGCGAGGGCGCAGTTGGTGGCCATCGAGCCGGGCTTCATGCAGGGGGGCCTCAGTCCTCCAGGATCCGGACCTTGGCCGCCGGGGCCTTCTGGTACTTCTGCCCCTTGCCCGAGCCCTCGATGAGCAGGTAGCCGTCGGTCGCAAACGACCGGCAGAAGTTGGAGACGGAGGGCATGGCGATGCTGGCCCCGCGCCGGCGCAGCTCCATGAAAGCGGCATTGGCCGGCATCGGCTGATCGAAGAAGCCCTCGGCGATCAGTTGGGCGAAACGCCCCTGCGGGGTGTCGCCCTTGATCTCCAGCACCTTGCGCTCGACGCGCACCTGCAGCTCCGGCTGGGACAGGACGATGCGGATCACCTCGGGGTCCTTGGGCAGCTCCTGGATGAGCCGCCTCTTGATGGCCTGGTAGAGCTTCTCCAGGTCGCCGGTGTCGCTCGCCGGGTGGCCGTTCGGGTAGGGAGGGTCCCGCGGATCCGCGGGCGGAACCGCGGCGGGCTTGCTGTTGCTGCTGCGGAGCCCGTCCAGGGTTTCTTCAAGAGCCCGGATGCGTTGCTTGAGTTGTTGATTCTCGGCCCGCAGGGCCTCGGCCTGTTCGCTCGTCACTGCATTGCTCCTCTCCGCGGCCGTGGGCCGCTTGACTCGATCGACACTGAGTTCCCCCAGCGCGATCCGTCGTGCCTCATCAGCCGGCATCCAGGCCGGCTGCACGTAGACCTTGACCGTGCGGTCCTTCCAGCACGCGTAGAACTGGCCGCGCTCCAGCTCGGCGATCTGGCCGGGCTTGGGCCGCTTGATGTTGGCGGGGATGTTGGCCAGGTTCCGCCGGATCTCATTAGCCTCGCGCTGCACGCCGATCAGCCACACCGTGCAGCCGCGGAGGATCACCTTGTCGACGCCGGCCATGTCCTGGGAATCGACCCAGATGAAGTTGCCGATACCGGCGCCCTTGCGGACCAGCTCGACGGCGCCGGCCTTCACTGGCGAGTTCTTGCCCTCGGGCACGAACTCCCAGGCCTCCGGGACGACGGTCACCACGCCGTGCTCGCGCTCGTTGACCCAGTCGATCGCCGAGCGCACGAAGAGCATCTGCATGGCCGCCTGGTAGCCGCTGACGTCCATGACGTTCAGCCCCGGCCGCAGGCTTACCCCTGCGGCGAGCGGCGTCCGGCCGATCTCGGGCACGATCAGCTCGAGGTAGGCGTCGAGCTGGGTATAGACCCCTTCGTTGATGCCCTTCGCTTTCACGAGCGCCTTGCGGACCTCCTGGTGGACCTCGGCCAGCGTGCGCGTCGTCCGGCAGATCTTCATAATCCACGGCCGCAGGAACTTATTCTTCTCCTGCAGGGTGGCGTCGATGATCGAGGTCACAAACTGCCAGTCGGCGCGATCGCGGAAGTAGGGCGCCAGGCGGTTGCCGCCGGCGAAGCTGGCCTCGCCCCGCTTGGTGACGAACGCGATCGCCGGCACTCCCGCGCGATAAACGAGGGCCTCCAGCGTCGTGGTCTTGCCACTCTCCTGGGTCTGGCCCGTGACGGCTAGGTGCTTGAGCGGGATCTCGACGGGCTCGCCGGTGTCGACTTCGAAGCCGAGGTGGAGCGTGGTCATGGGCGCGCGCCCTCCTCGGTCTGGGGTCGAAAGCCCTTCGCAGCACCTGCCTTCAACAGTTCCTCGCAGCGCTCGACGTCAACGTCCGGCCCGCCGGTCACCAGGCCGTACTTGCGGGCCGAATCCACCTGCAGCCAGATCTCGGCCAGGTTCACGGCCTCCTGCCATTCGGCATCGGTCTGTGGCATGCGGCGCTTCACGCGCGGGCCTCCGGTGGAAAGGTCTGCACGTAGCGGCGCTCCAGCTCGCGCCAGACGCCGTCGCTGCCTTCGCGGAGCAGCAGCTCGTAGACCTGGTCGGCGTCCGACGAGCTATCCGGGTAGCAGGGCTGGCCCTCGGTGTATTCACAGACAACCAGATCCCCGTACTGGGCCGGCTCGATGATGGGCCCCGTGACGGGATCGACGCCGAGCCAGCGGGGCCCGCAGACCCTCTGCCGGCTGGGCTCGTGGCCCTCCCACAAGGGGCGTGTGCTGTGGATCTGCACACAGTGCAGCGGCAAGAACGTGCTCCTGATCTCGGACTCGTCGAAGAGCAGCTCGGCCGAGAGCACTGCGTCGGTCACGGCGGGCAGCATCCAGTTGGTGAAGAGGATGAACACCACAGCGCCCTCGGGGCCCTTGAGGGCCATGTGCAGATCGACGCCGTGGATGCCGAAGTTCTTGCTCGGGTCCGCATCCCGGCGATCGAACGCGGGCGTCAGCTCGATGGACCGTACCAACGTCATGGGCCTCGCCGCGGCGTGCACCTGGTCGATCCACCGACGCAAGTTCCGCAGCTCGATCCGGGCCTGCCGGATCTGCTCCTCGTATTGCCGTTGCAACGGCTTCCAGCCCCGGCCGTCTTCGACCAGGACGTCGAGCAAGAGGTCCAGCTCGCGCACGTGCCGATAGCCGCGCTGGACCAGGTCCCGGAGGCGTAAGCTGGCCAGTCCGGTCATGGCGCCACATACTCCTTCGCCGCGTCCCCGGCGGGCCGGCGGCGTCCGGTATCTGGATGCCGCGACCAGCCGGGCGGTTCGGGCTCGGTCTCTGGGTCCCAGGCCAGCATGGCGGCGACCGCCACCTCGGGCGAATCGTATCACCACACCGCGTTGTAGCCCCACGCGTCGCCGGCGGGGCCGATGCCCAGTCGGGCCCGGTCGCCGAATAACGGCAGGATCTCGATCGCGCGGCCGTCGTCGAGATGGCGGCGGGCTATCACTCCGTTGGGCATGGCAGCTCTCCCATCTCCCGCAAGGCCCACGTCGTCAGCTCGATCGTGTTTTGCAGGAACTCCGCTTCGCTCGTCGCGCCAATCATGGGCACACCGGCCCTTCTGCAGATCGCATTGGCCCGGATGCCGGATAGGACGATCGCGGCCACGCTGAGCTTGTGTTCTTCCTTGGCATCAGGCACTGCACAACTCCTCGAGCTGGCCCAAGAGTTGGCGGGCCTCGTTGAAGCCGCCCAGGCCGTCGACGGTCCGCTTGAGCTCGACGAGCTTTGTCACCGCATCGCCGAGCGGCGCCGCGGTCGGTCGAGCCGGCGAGCGCCGGCCCCGCGCCGGGTCGGAGGGCGGCTTCTGGGCCCGCGGCTTCCGCCCGGGCTTCCCCTTGGCGAAGCCGAGCAGCGTCCGCACCCGGTAGTAAGTCGCCGGGCCCAGCTCGCCAATTCCCTCCTTGCGCGATTGGGCCTGGGCCTCGGCAAGCGTGGCCAGCGGCCCCATCTCCTTCAGCATCGCCTGCCAGCGCCGGCTGCGCTCCAGGCGATTCGGCGCCTCCGACTCCGGCTCAGGCGCCGCCCGGGCCGTGCCGTTGCGGAGGGCCTCGTGGCGCTCCTTGATTAACTGCGTCCGGTCCATGTGCTGATCCTCCTGGATGTCTGCCCCCCCCCAATGGAGGGGTGGCTTTTCCTGAGTCCTGGATCTCCTGCCAGGTCGTGTCGCCGGCCTCGACGAGGAGCCGGTGCTCCTCGAAACAGCCGCGGCAGTTGCCCCACTTCACTGCGGGCTGTTGGTGACACGACAGGCAGGCTCGGGTTTGGGTGATCACCATCGTTCCTCCGCTGCTTTGGCGATGGCGTAATCGACGACATCCGCCAGGCCCATCGGGTTCTTGTCCAGTGGCCGACTGCGGAGCCATGCCTGGACCTGCTTGCACGCGTCCAGCAGATCATCGTGACAGTCGACCGCCTTGACGATGAGGGCGGCGTTGGCAAGCGCGATCATAGTGTTTCGCGGCCGCGCCTGTCGGCAGACCGCGACCGGCTGATTATCGGAGCCCATGACGTGGGTCCCATCCCGTCGCCACGGCCGCGCGGTCGCTTTGCTCATGCGTCGTCCTCCGCGTCGCTGTGATCCCAATCGATCTCCGGGTGCGCCTTCCGCAGCTTGGCCCGGGCCGACTTGCCGCGCGAGGAGGCGGTTGCCGGGTTCTTGTCCTTGGCCTCCTTCTTCGCGGCCTGCTTCGCCGCCTTGCGCTCGGCGACCAGGTCGGTCTTGGCCCGCTTCTCGAACGCCTTCCACTCGACGCCGGCGAACGCGAGGATCTTGTCCTCGACGCCCTTCACGTGGCTCCAGTGGCCGTGGGTGATGAAGTCGGTCGCGTGCAGGTCGAAGATCAGCGCCAGGAGCTGCGGCATCGTCGCTGTGGCGATCCACTCCTGCCACGGCTTGAACTCCGCGCGGTGGCCTTCGCGCGCGCTGCCCTGAATGCCCCAGCGCTTCGCGAGCGCTTCCGCGTCCCCGCCCATGTCCAACTCGCGGGCCGTGGCGACCTCGGCCAGGAGCTGCAGGAACTGCTGGGACTTCTTGTCGAGCACGATGGCCAGGCACTTCGTGGCCGCCAGCCCCGCCTGCACGAGCGCCAGCGCGGCGTTATGTTCCGCCCGCTTCCGGATCTCGAAACGATCGGGCGCCGCCTTGGCCGGCTTCGGTTGCGCGCGCGTGGCCGCGCCCTTCTTGCTCCGCAGCTTACGCATAGCGCTCTTGGCCTGGGCTGTCGGCGCCAAGAGCCGCACCTGGCCGCTCGGGTCGAAGGCCCGCACGGTCAGCTCCGCGGCCGCCTCGCCGAGGGCCTCCCGGTAGGTCACGGAGCGGCCGCCGTGCCACTCCGTGTCGCTCAGCTCGACGTAGCCGCTGTCATACTTCAGGCGGCCGTGCTCGAAGAGCTTCTTGGCCTGGTTGGGGGCGAGCACCTTCTTGCCCTCTTCCTGCAGCCGGGCGCGGGCCCGCTCCTCATGGGCCTCGACCTTCTGGCGGAAACAACCAGGGTCGGTGCAGATGTCGGCCCGTGAGCCGGGGTAGAGGTCTTTGGCGTTGCCGGTCCGCTTGGGGCAAGAGGTACAGGCGCCCGCAACAGGCAAGAGCTCGGCGTCGTCGCGGCTGAAAGGCGCCTGCTTGAGCTCGACCATGTAGTCGGATTCGATGAACGCCTTGGCCGTGCGTAGCGCCATCGGCCCCTTGTCGAAGTGGTAATAGCGGCCCACCCGACCCTGGAAATTGCCCCCCTTGATGATGCGCGACGCGGCCTCGGCGCGCAGCTTGTCGGCGGGGATCCGGGCGATCAGCTCCGCGGTGCTGGCGGGGATCGTGCCGTCGGCGAGCGCCTTCCGGGCCGGCTCGGGCAGCCCGGTGAGCTTGAGCCGCGCGTACACGTAGGTCTTGGCCTTACCGATCTTCTTCGCGAGGTCCTCGATGGTCAGGCCGTGCTCGTCGAGCAGCTTGCGGTAGTGGGCCGCCTCCTCCAGCGGGGAGATGCCGGAGCGCTGCAGGAAGGTGACGAGCTGGATCTCCAGGACCTGGAGGTCGGCCAGCTCGCGCACCACCACCGGCAGCCGGCCGAGCTCGGCGAGCTTGGCGGCCCGGTAGCGCTTCTCGCCATCCACGATCTCGTAGGCCTCGCTGCCCGGCTTGAGCTTCTCCGCCGCCAGGAGGGCTGCGGGGGCGGGCCGCACCACCAGGGGCACGATCACCCCTTTGGCCCGGATGCTCTCGGAGAGCTCGGCGACCTCGGTCTCGTCGAAGTGCTTCCGCGGATTGGTGGGCGACGGGATGAGCTTTTCCAGCGGCACGAGCGGGCGATACGCTTCCTCGGCTGCCTGCTGGGCTTGCTGGAACGCGGCCCCCCCCGGCGTCGATGTGGAGGTGAGGCAGGGTGGCGTCGCGCCATTCGCGACCGGTGCCGAGGCCGGTTGCTTTGCTTGGGCCCGCGAAGTGGGGAGCTCGGGCAGTCGGGCGGCGAGCCGGCCGTCGTGGTCGGCGAGCGGGTCCCCTTCGTCCGTGCGCTGAAGCTGCTCAAGCACGAAGTGACCGACCCGCCAGATAGCGTCCTCGAGCTGCGAGTCAGTGATGACGTCGAGCTTCTTGACCGCGCGGACGCGGCCCCAGGCGGCGTAGGCGTCGCGGGCATCGCCCAGGAGGGCGCCCACGCAGCGGAAGCCGCACTCCTCGAAGGCTTCGAGCACCTTGGCCGCCAGGCCCACCCGCTTGAGCGGCGCCTCGATCAAGGGCAGGCAGGCGCTGCAGAGGTCCGACTTCACCCAGTGGCACGGCTCGCCCGTACGCTCGACGCAGAGCATGCAGTCGCCGTTCGTGCACCGGCACACCCGACAGCGATCGCCGCGGACCGCCTTGGCGCCATGGGACTGGTTGCGCCGCCCGGCCATCTCGGCCGCGGCCGCCTCGACGCCGGCCCGCCGGCTGCGTTTCATGGTTCCGCTGGACATGGTGGGTCCTCGTGAAAGCGTTTGTAGTGGCCGCAGTAGCGGTTGGCCACGTCGTTCGGATTCCAGCTCGTGAGGCCGCAGACGAGGCACTCTATGCCCGGGCCGTGGCTGGCCTCACGTAACACGTAGGTCGGCTCCGGAGGGAGCTCGTCGAGTTCGCCGACGGGGTGATAGTGCACCTGCTGGTCGGTGATCTCGATCGCTTCCCGGATCCCCCGACGGCTGTCGATACAGGCGTCGCACAGGACCGCGACAGCTCGGCCTTCGTCGCCGCTGATCACGTTGCCGCTGACGGGGTACTTCCACGTCGCCCGACGGTTGAGGGCGCACAGGTTCACGCGGCCGATCTTGCCGCCACAGGCCCCACAACGAACGTGGGCCTGGATGAACTCGACGTAGTTGTCCCTGGTCGCGCTCATGACGCTTCCCCGTTTCGCGGCCACTCGATCACAGCCAGGGCCTTGAGCAGGCAGACCTCGTCGACCCGGCCGCGGCTGGCGACGAGCCGGGCGGCGGTCATCACGCGGTCCGGATCGACGCCCAGGCGGACACCGAGGGCCAAGACCTGCCCGCAGTGGGGCCCGAGGCCGTAGCGCCGGCAGAGGCAGTCGACGTCGATCCATCGGTCTACTCTCTCTCTCTCTCTCTCTCGCCGTGGTCGTCATCTTTCGGCCTCCGGCCAATGCAGGCCCTTCTTCCGAAACCGCCACTTGGCACTGCCCACGAAAAACATCCAGCGTTTGGTCCGGAGCTCGCCGGCCTTTTGCAGCCGGTCCATGTCGGCCACGATGGCGTCGGGGAAACTCATCGAGACCTGGCCGGCCAGCATGGCCTCGGCGATACGCACGCACGGCTGCTTGCGGAGCCCGCGATCGCCGACCAGGTCGAGCATCTGGTGGACCAGCTTCTCGATCCTCACCAGGTGCTCGAACTCGGGCGGCAGCGGCGACCCTCCTGCCGGCGGCGGCTTCGGGATGGCGTCCCGCAGCACGTCCGCCAGCGGCACGGGGCCCCCTTCGAAGACCTTCGGTGGGCGCGCGCTTTTTTCCTCCTTCGGCACCTTCGACCCTTCGCGCGAAGGTGGCGAAGGAGAGATTAATTCTTCTCTTTGCGAAGGTTTGCGAAGGTAATTACCTTCGCGCGCGCGCGCGCTGGGCGCTTCAGACGACGGCCGCGGTTCCGCGGCACGCGGTTCCGCGGCACGCGGTTCCGCGGCACGCGGTTCCGCGGCACGCGGTTCCGCG
>Ga0137425_1000058_pt1 | contig 37851 bp, 28 predicted proteins | sample EasRivERMZT640_2_FD_102318 | JGI IMG/M metagenome (GOLD analysis project Ga0137425, IMG submission 102318) | Soil microbial communities from meander-bound floodplain in the East River, Colorado, USA - East River MetaG ERMZT640_2 | ecosystem: Environmental > Terrestrial > Soil > Floodplain ...
CGGGAGTACGAGGACATCGTGAAGAACGAGGTCCAGCGCGCCATCAGCGCGGACGAGGACGCCATCACGAAGCTGTGCGCCAACTACATCGACAACATCAAGGCGTACACCCAGAAAGAGCGGGTCCGCAACAAGTACACGGGCCAGGACGAAGAGCCCGACGAGCGGCTGATGCGCTCTATCGAGGAAAAAATCGACATCCCGGAGAATCGCAAAGACGATTTCAGGCGGGAAATTATGAATTACATCGGCGCTCTGGCGGTCGAGCGCAAGACCTTCAACTACCGCACCAACGAGCGGCTGCACAAGGCCCTCGAGCTCAAGCTGTTCGAAGACCAGAAGGACTCGATCAAGCTCACCAGCCTGGTCAGCAGCGTGGTGGACAAGGAGACCCAGGAAAAGATCGACGTGGTCAAGAGCCGCCTCATCAAGGACTACAACTACTGTGACGTCTGCGCCACGGATGTGCTGAATTACATCGCCAGCATCTTCGCCCGGGGGGACGCGCGGGACTGAAGAAAACCGCCCCGAGACGAGCCGGGGCACCTCCCTATAGCGTCCCTTCCCGGGGCGATCCCGGATTCCACCATGATCCTTCGAATCGAACAGGACCACCATCGCTTCAAGCAAATCATCCGCGGAAAGATCAAGCAGGATCTGCGCAAGTACATCTCCAGAGGCGAGCTCATCGGCCGTCGGGGCAAGGAGCTCATCAGCATTCCCCTTCCCCAGATCTCCATCCCCCATTTCGTGCACGGCAGCCGTCAGGCTGGAGGCGTGGGCCAGGGTGAGGGAGATGTCGGGACCGTGCTGGGCGCCGCGGAGTCGGAGGATGGGAGTGGTCAGGCCGGCGATGCCCCGGGCCAGCACATCCTGGAGGTGGAAGTCAGCCTGGACGATCTGGCGGAGATGCTTGGAGAGGAGCTCGAACTTCCCCGCATCGAGCCCCGGGGTAAGAAGAACATCGTGGCGGAGAAGTCCAAATACACCGGTATCGCTCCGACCGGCCCCGAGAGCCTCAGGCATTTCCGGCGGACCTACAAGGAGATGCTCAAGCGATCCCTCGCCAGCGGAACCTACCGCCGCTCGTTCCCGGCTCCCTTCATCATTCGCGAGGACAAGCGTTACCGCACCTGGAGACCCACCATCCTTCCCGAGACCACGGCGGCCATTCTCTACATGATGGATGTTTCGGGCTCGATGGGGGAGGAGCAGAAGGAGATCGTCCGCATCGAGTCTTTCTGGATCGACACCTGGCTCCGGCACCACTACAAGGGGCTTGAGATCCGCTACATCATTCACGACGCGGAAGCTCGGGAAGTAGATCAGGAGACTTTCTACCATACCCGGGAAAGCGGCGGAACGGTGATTTCCAGCGCTTACCGGCTCGCCCTGGACATCACCCGCGCCGACTACCCCGCCCAGGAGTGGAACGTCTACTGCTTCCATTTCTCCGACGGCGACAACTGGTCCCAGGGCGACACCCAGGAGTGCGTCCGCCTGCTCCGGGAAGACCTGATACCCACCGTCAACCTGTTTTGCTATGGGCAGGTGGAGAGCCCCTACGGTACGGGGCAGTTCCTGCTCGATCTGAAGGAGGCCTTCCCCGAGGAGGAAGCGGTGGCCCTCTCCAAAATCGAGAGCAAGGAGTCCATTCATCAGTCCATCAAGGAATTCCTGGGGAGGGGTCGATGAGCCTGTCGCCGCTGCTGGCGTCCCTCCAGAAGGAGATCGAGACCCAGGCCCGCTCCTACGGCCTTGATTTTTTCCAGGTGATATTCGAAGTCCTGGATTACCGGAAGCTCAACCAGGTCGCCGCCTACGGCGGGTTTCCCACCCGTTACCCGCATTGGCGTTTCGGCATGGAATTCGAACAGCTCCAGAAGGGGTACACCTTCGGCCTGCAGCGCATCTATGAAATGGTGATCAACAACGACCCCTGCTATGCCTACCTCCTGGAGTGCAATGCCGACGTAGATCAGAAAATCGTCATGGCCCACGTATACGCCCATTGCGATTTCTTCAAGAACAACGCCTGGTTCTCCAAGACCAACCGGAAAATGATGGATGAGATGGCCAACCACGCCACCCGGGTGCGCCGCTACATGGATCGGCACGGAGTGGACAAGGTGGAAAACTTCATCGACATCTGCCTCTCCATCGAGAATCTCATCGACCCCCACTCCCTGTTCATCGTGCGGGAGCGGCCCGGCCCGGAGCCGACAGAGCCCCAGCGATCGGCCCGTCGCTTGAAGAGCAAGGAGTACATGCAGGACTACATCAATCCTCCCGACATTCTCGCCAGGGAGGAGAAACGGATGCAGGAGGCCGCGGACCGGAAAAAAACCTTTCCGGAGGAGCCGACGAGGGATGTCCTCAAGTTCCTCATCGAGAACTCCCCCCTGGAGAACTGGCAGCGGGACATCCTGAGTATTGTCCGAGAAGAAGCCTACTACTTCGCTCCCCAGGCCCAAACCAAGATCCTGAACGAAGGCTGGGCCACGTATTGGCATTCCAAGATCATGACCGAGCGGTGCCTCACCGACGCGGAGGTGATCGACTACGCCGATCACCACTCGGGGACGGTGGCGACGCACCCGGGTCGGCTCAATCCTTACAAGCTGGGAGTGGAGCTCTATCGGGACATCGAAGAGCGCTGGAACAAGGGGCGCTTCGGCAAGGAATTCGACGAGTGTGAGGATCTTCAGGAGCGTTCCCGCTGGGACAAGAATGTCGGTCAGGGCCGCGAGAAGATTTTCGAGGTCCGCCGGTTCTGCAATGACGTGACGTTCATCGACAACTACCTCACCGAGGAATTCTGCCGCCGGCACAAAATGTTCGTCTACGATTTCAACCCCAAAACGGGCCTGTATCAGATCAGCAGCCGCAGCTTCCGGGAAATCAAGCTGAAGCTCCTGTTCCAGCTCACCAATCGCGGGCTACCCTTCATGGAAGTGGTGGACGGCAATTATCGAAACAAAGGAGAGCTGCTCATGCGGCACCGCTTCGAGGGTGTCCCTCTCCGGATGGACTATGCCCGGGAGACCCTGCGAAACGTCCAGCGCATCTGGCAGCGGCCCGCCTGTCTCTCCACGATGGTGGACGACAAGCCCAAGCTCATTTCATTCACCGGCGAGTCTTTCGAAGAGGCCGACCTGCATGAACCAGCCGCCTGACCCGCCCCGTCCGCGCTCCTCTCCGGCCGCATCCGGCCCCTCCGCGCCTCGCGGGTCCTCGGTGTGGGCGATAGCGGGGGGCAAGGGAGGCGTGGGCCGGAGCCTGCTGGTGGCCAACATGGGCATCCAGATGGCCCGCCTCGGGAAAAAGGTGGTGGTGGCGGACCTGGACTTCGAGGGAGCCAATCTGCACACCTACCTGGGCATCCCCGCCCCCTCCAAGAGCCTCGAAAAACTTTCCACCGAAGAGGGAGAGACCTCGCTGGCGTCTCTTCTCCTCGACACGTCCGTGTCGGGCCTCAAGCTCCTCTCAGGCTCCCTCCGCCCCCTCTCGCAGGATCAGCGCGGCAGAATCCTGGAGAGATTCTCCAGGCAGGCGCCCAGCCTGGGAGTGGACCTGGTGCTGGTGGATTGTGGATCCGGGCGCGGCGGTGAGGTTCTGGAACTGTTCCAGCGGGCGGGCGGAGGCATCCTCGTGGCGACCCCCGAGCCGGCTTCAGTGGAATCGTTATTTTTGTTCATGGAATCGTTTCTGGAGAAGGCTCTCCAGGGAGAGCTGTCCGACGATGACCGGGAGAAGCTGGATATTGCCCGCTGTCTGGATGAAGGCAGCTCCGAAGGACTTTCCTCCTTCCGATCAGGCCTGGAGCGGCTGCGCGCCGAGGGCGAGACGGCCTTGGTCGAGCGGGTCCTGAAGACGCTGAATCCCATCCGCCTGCGCCTCATCCTGAATCAGGTCCGTGGCGAGGCGGACTCGGAGATTGCCCCGATGCTCCAAAGCGGGCTCGAGAAGTACTTCGGACTGGACCTCACCAGTCTGGGGTGCGTGGAGTATGACCTTTCGGTCCTGCAAGCCGTGCAAAAGCGCAAACCCCTCTCGCAGCAATACCCCAATTCTCCGGCGACGCAGGGAATCGAGCGGGCGGTCTCGGCCCTCATCGCGCCATTTCGTGCGCCGGAGGGCGAGCATCTCCCGCTGCACCGCAGCCTGGGAGAAGTCGATCATTACCGCATGCTGGAAGTGGCGCCGGGGGCATCCTCCAGGGAAATCCAGCTCGGTTATCAGATCCTGAAACGGGCTTATGACCCGGAAAACACCTTCCGGCACCCCCTGCTCTCCGACTCTCAGATCGAGCGAATCGCCGCTCAGATGGAATCCGCCTATCGGACGCTGATCTTTCTCGAGACCCGGACCGAATATGACCGCAAGCTGGTGTCCGAGGGGCTCCTGCGCCCCGACCAGGTAAAGAACCTCGAAGCGGAAGGTTCGGGAACCCCGCGAGCCGCAGCGACAGGCGTGGCGGAATCGGTGAGCGCACTGCCGGTTTCCGCGCGCGACGACTCGACTCAGGCCCCCGCCGATGAGCCGGGGAAGACGGTCCAGTCCGCGGTCCCCGGGGATGGCATTCCGGTCACCGGCGCTTCTCTGCGCAAGCATCGCGAAGAGAAAAAGCTGACGCTGGAAACCATCGTGGAGAAAACGAAGATCCGCCCCGCCATCCTGGAGGCGCTCGAAGAAGACCGCTTCGCGGACCTTCCCGAGCCGGTTTTTCTCAGAGGCTTCCTCCGCCAGCTCGCAGCCTGCCTGGGATTGGATCCGACCGTGGTCTGTCGCGAGTACATGCGACGGCTCGAGCCGGACATCCCCCAGGACGCAGCCCGTCCTCGATAGCCCAGGTTTCCCCCCTGCGGATTCGCTAGGATTCACTCTCGGGAATAGTTAGAATCCCCTGACCAGTTCAGGAGTGATCATGCCGGAACGCGACCGGGTCCTCACCGGCCCGGAAGATTTGGAGAATTATTTCGACCAGGGTTCCCGTCCACGTGAGGAGTGGGGAGTCGGTGTCGAGTACGAGCGGCTGGGTGTGTTCCTCGACAGCGGCCGTGCCATCCCCTACCAAGGCCAGCGCTCGCTCTCCGCCCTCCTGGCACGACTGGTCGCGCAAGACGGGTGGCGCCCGGTTTATGCCGGGGGCGACATCATCGCCCTGGAGGGGGAAGGCTCCCGCATTACCATCGAGCCCGGCGGCCAGCTGGAGCTTTCCGGCGCCGTCCACACCCGGCTGGTCGATTTGCGCGATGAAGTCGCTCGCTTCACGACCCTGATTCAGCAGCACTCGGAGCCGCTGGGGATCACCTGGCTGGGGCTGGGGCTGCAGCCCTTGACTCCGCTCTCCGAAATCGTCTGGGTCCCCAAGCCGCGCTATGGGCTCATGTCGGCGTACCTGGCCAAAAGCGGATCCCTGGGGCACGTGATGATGAAACAGACCGCCGGGGTGCAAATCAACCTCGATTATTCCGACGAGCGGGATGCCCTTGAGAAGCTCCGAGCGGCGATGGGCCTCACGTCTCTCGTCACGGCCCTTTACGCGAACTCCTCGCTCGCGGAGGGGCGGCCTACCGGATACATGAGCTATCGGAGCTGGGTTTGGCAGAACACCGATGCCGCCCGGTGCGGTCTGCTTTCCTTCGTCTTCGACCCTAAGGCCTCATTTTCCGACTATCGCGAGTACGCGCTGGACGTTCCCACGATGTTCATACTCCGGCAGGGGGTTTACCTCGACGTTCAGGGAATGCCATTTCGGGAGTTCATCCGCCGGGGCTTTGCGGGACACCATGCCACCTTGGCGGATTTTCAGCTCCACCTCACCACGCTCTTCCCCGAGGTGAGGCTGAAGCAACACCTGGAGATTCGCGGCGGCGATTCGGGGGATCCCGCCCTGGCCGTCTCCCAGGTAGCTCTCTGGAAAGGAATCCTCTATGATCCCGCCGCCCTGCGGGAAGCGTGGGATTTGGTCGCCCCGCTCAGCTGGGAAGAGCGCCAGGCGTTTCACCGGGAAGCTGGCATGTCCGGCACCGAGGCCCGCCTGGGAAGGCTCTCGGCCCTGGAGGCAGGCAAGACGCTCCTGGCCATATCCCGGGAGGGTTTGGCTTCACAAGGCGAGCCCCGGGAGCTCCTCGACCCCCTGGCTGAGATTCTGGAAGAAAAGGGAGCCTGCCCGGCAAAGACGCTCCAGGATCGCTGGCTCGGAGATTGGCGGGGGGATGCGCGGCGGCTGGTCCAGGAATGCTCGCGCCTGACACTCAAACCCCATGAAGTTCCCGGAGGAAGCCTTGCCGAAGATTATTGAAGCCGTACCCAACTTCAGCGAGGGCCGGCGCAAGGAGGTGATCGAAACGATCGTCTCCGACGTGCGTCAGGTAGAGGGCGGCGCACGCGTGCTGGACCTCTCTTCCGACGCCGACCACAATCGCTCCGTGCTGACGCTGGCCGGCGAGGCCGAACCGATGCGGCGCTCCATCCTCGCCCTGTTCCACGCGGCGCTTTCCAAAATCGATCTCCGCCAGCACCAGGGGGAGCATCCACGCCTGGGGGCGGTGGACGTGGTCCCATTCGTCCCGGTGTCGGGAGTGACGATGCCGGAATGCGTCGAGCTGGCGCGCTCGGTGGGCGCGGAGCTCGCGAAGGAGTTTTCGCTCCCCGTCTATCTGTACGAAGAGGCCGCTACCGCCGAGCACCGCCGCAACCTGGCCGAGATTCGCAAGGGAGAGTTCGAGGGCCTGGGCGAGAAAATGCGGGACCCTCGCTGGGTCCCTGATTTCGGCCCCCAGGAGCCCCATCCCTCGGGAGGAGCCACCGTGGTCGGGGCGCGCGAGTTCCTCATCGCGTTCAACGTCAACCTGGGCACCTCCCGCGTGGAGATCGCCGAGAAAATCGCCCGGGCCATCCGCCATAGCAGCGGGGGCCTGCGCTATTGCAAGGCCATGGGAGTGGCCCTGAGCGAACGCGGCATTGCCCAGGTGTCGATCAACATGACCCATTTTCGCAAGACTCCGCTGCACCGCGTCGTGGAGATGGTGCGAAGCGAAGCCGCGCGCTATGGCGTCTCGGTGGTGGGCAGCGAGATAGTGGGATTGGTCCCCGGTGACGCCCTGCTCGCTGCCGCCGATTTCTACCTGCAGCTGGAGGATTTCGACCCTTCGCAGGTGTTGGAGAACCGCCTGGCCAAGATAGGCGAGTGAGGGGGTGTCGACGCGGCGGACCAGCAAGTGGTCCACCGACCTGTTCGCCCTCATCCAGCGACGCCAGGAGCGCCCCGCCCGGCCTGATTTTCTACAGTTCTATCCCGGCCCGCTGACGCTTTCAGGGGCTGCCCTGCTCGCCGAGATTCAACGCGTCTCGGACGCCATCTCGCGACCGCAACTCCCCCCGGGCGCCAGAATCCTCGTGCAGATCTCCCATCCCCTGGCTCTGCTGTTGGCCGTACCGGCGATCTGGAAGCTCGGCGGGGTGCCGATGCTTGCCGAGGCGGGCGCTTCCCCTTCCGAGCGGGAAAACCGGCTCGAGCAGTTCTCCCCCGATGCCGTGCTGCAGGATGCCGGAGAGGCCCCGGCAGGATCGGAGAGCCTCCTCGTGCCTCCGCTGCCACTCCTCAAGCTCTTCCCGGTCGCGGCACGCAGCCGGCTCCACCTCCCGGCCAGCACGGTCCTGGTGCGCACCACCTCGGGCTCCACGGGAAAGCCAAGAGGGGTGGCCCTCTCCGCAAGCCAGGTGCTCGCCGATGCCAGGAACATCGCGGGGTCGCTGCGGCTGTCCTCCTCGACCCGTTCGCTCGCCGCCATCCCAATGAGCCACGCCTTTGGGTTTTCCACCCTGCTCACGCCCTGTCTCTGCCTCGGAATTCCTCTGGTCATCCTGGAGAATCCCCTCCCGGAGCTGTTCCGCAAGGTACTGGGTCGTCACCAGGCTCTCTTTTTCCCGGGCGTTCCGCTGCTTTTCGAGCTTCTGCTTTCCTCACGCCTGTCGCATCGGCTGCTCTCCCGGCTGAGCCCTTCCGTGTCCGCAGGGGCTCCCCTGGCGCCCGAGACTGCGCGCCGCTTCGTCGAATGCACCGGAAATCCCCTGAGAAACTTTTACGGGGCCAGCGAGTGCGGCGCCATTTCCTGTGAGCGTCCCACCCAAGGACGGGCCCGACCGGGATGCGTGGGGCCGCCGCTGCGGGGGGTTCGGGTCTCCCTGGAGTCCATCCAGGAGCTGCCGAAAGGCGTTCCTGGCCGCTCGGGCAGGGTCGTGGTGAGGGGAGGAGCGGTGGCACTAGGGTACGTCGGAGCCGGGACACGCCCCCGACGATTCCACGGCCGATTTCAGACCGCCGATCTGGGCCGCCTGGACACGGCGGGGCGGATCTTCATCGAGGGCCGACTGGATCGCATGATCAACGTCGGCGGGCGCAAAGTCTTTCCGCAGGAGGTGGAGCGGGTTCTCGCCGCGGCTCCGGGAGTGCGTGAGGCAGTGGTCTTCTCCATCGCAGATTCCCTCCGTGGAGAATTGGTCGCGGCGGCCGTGGTGGGCGTCAATGGGCTTCGGGAGGCCGCGCTGCTGCATCACTGCCGAGAGCACCTCCCGGTGTATCGGGTCCCCCGGCGCCTGCTGGTGTTACCCGCATTGCCGCGCACCTCCCGGGGCAAGGTGGACACGGCCCGCCTCCACTCCATGCTGGCGAATCACTGACTCGACCCCACTGCTCGCGTCGCACCCGGCCATCCTGACGTGTAGAAGCGCCCGGGTCCAGGGTCTTCGTCCCGAACCCTGGGATTCTTCGGAAGTGGCGTTGACGCCGCAGCGGGGCGCCTGTTAACATCCCCGCGCCATGCTCGACATGTTTCAACTCAAGAAGGAAATCAAGAGCTTCATCGTCAAGCGGCTGCGCCTGACCGATGTCTCGCCGGAGTCCATCGGCGATGCCGATCCCCTGTTCGGAGGCGGACTCGACCTGGACTCGGTGGATCTACTCGACCTCGTGGTGGGAGTCGAGAAAGAGTATGGCATTCGGATCGCCAGCGCGTCGGAAGGACGGGAGATTCTCGCCTCCGTCAACTCTCTGGCCGAGCACATCTCGCGCTCCCATTCTTCGGCCTGATGCCCCGGGCTGTTTCACTTCCCGGCAGGCGCTCTCATGGGTGACATCGTGGCCGTGATCCCTGCCTACAACGCCTCGCCTACCATCGCCGCGGTGGTTCGAAAGGCCCGCTCGCATCTCACCCGTGTCCTGGTGGTGGATGACGGCTCCACCGATGACACCGGCGAGCAGGCGCGTCGCGCCGGGGCCCAGGTGATGACTCAGCCGCGAAATCGTGGCAAAGGTGCAGCCCTGAGGACCGCCTTTGCCGAGCTCGACGGACCTGGCGTGGACGCCGTCGTCACTCTGGACGCGGACGGCCAGCACGATCCGGATGACATCCCGAAGCTGGTGCAGTCCTTCCGCGCCGGGGGCGTCGACCTCATCATCGGCTCCCGCTGGCGGGACTTCTCGGGAATGTCGCCGATGCGCCGGTTCGGAAACCGCTTCTCCTCCTCGGCCCTGGCCTTCTTCAGCGGTCTGCGCGTCCCCGACTCGCAAAGTGGATTCCGCCTCTATTCCATGCCTTTCCTCCGCGCCGCCCGCCTCAGGGGCGAGGCTTACGAGCTGGAAATGGAGGCGATTCTGGCGGCCGCCGCCCTGGGCCGAAAGGTCCGGACGGTCCCCATCTCCCTTTTGGTCGCCGATGGCCGCGCCCTGAGCCATTTCCGTCCGGTGCGGGACACCTATCGCATCTGCGCCTGCGTGGTGGGCTTCTCCCTGCGCAGGCTGCTGGGAAGGGCTCCATGAGTCGCCGCGACAAGATTCTTTTGATCTCATCCTCCCACCAGAACCCGGATGGCAGCGTGGCGCGCTGTGAGCGCTACTGGACCTCCGCCTTGACCCTGGTCTACCTGAAGGCCTTCACTCCCCCCGGATTCCAGGTGGAGCTGGTGGACGATTTCCTGAAAGCGCCTCCCCAGAGCACCGACGCGTCTCTTGTGGGCATTACCGCCATGGGTCTCCAGATCGGACGCGCCTACCGGATGGCCGACTCATACCGGCAGCTGGGCAAGACGGTGGTGATGGGCGGGCAGTGGGTTTCGTTGAATCCCGAGCAGGCGCTGGAGCATTGCGATGCCATCGTGCTGGGGGAAGCGGAGTACGCCTGGCCGGAGCTGGTGGAAGACTTCCGCTCAGGAAGCTTGAAAAAGCGAATTTATCGATCCGACCGCCTGCACGACTGGAAGGATCTGCCCAGGATGGATCTGCAGAGCCTGCCGCTGTTCCGGAGGGAGTTGATGCGGGAATCCCTCTACCGGGATTATTACTTCCAGTTCCCGTTGCTGGTCACCCGCGGCTGCCCCTTCGCCTGCGATTACTGTTCGGTGGCCCAGTACCACTCCAGCGGCTTCCGGACGCGGCCCATCGGCGATGTGTTGAGGGATTTGCAGGATGTACAGTCACTCGGGTCTCGCAGCGTCCTGTTCATGGACGACAATCCCGTCGCGAACCGCACCTACGCCAAGGAGCTCTTTCGTGCCATGGCGCCGCTCGAGATGCGCTGGTGCAGCCAGTGCACCATCCAGATCGCCCAGGATCCCGAGCTGCTCGACCTGGCGGCGGACTCCGGCTGCTTCCTGCTCTCAATCGGCTTCGAAACCATTCGACAGAGCAACCTCTCCGACATCAACAAGAACTGGGCCAAGGCGCAGGAATACTCGGAGATGATCCGGGAGATTCGGGAGCGGGGCATCCAGATCGTCGCCCTCATCATGCTGGGGCTGGACGATGACACACCAGAGGATTTCGACCAGACGCTGGAATTCCTCATCCGGAACAAGGTGGCGATGGCGAAATTCCACCTGCCGATACCCTATCCCGGGACGCGTTTCTTCGACCGGATGGATCGGGAAGGACGAATCCTCACTCGCGACTGGGACGCCTATCACTATGGCAACGCCGTGATCCGGCCCCTCAAGATGTCACCCGAAACCGCCATGGCCAAGTACTGGGCCACCTATGAGGATTTCTTCTCCCTGCGTTCGATTCTCCGTCGCTTCCTTCCGCCGGCCCGGCGCAATCTCCACATTTCCCTTCACTACCTGCTTGCCAATCTGGCTTTTAGAAAGCTTCAGCGGGCCGGCACCCACCCTTACCTGTTCTGAGATCCCAGGCGGTTTCAGTCGTCCTCCTCCAGCTTGCCGCTGGCGTAGTCCTCCAGGTGCACCTGGGCAAAGAAACCGTAGCCATGCTGCAGCGGCTCTGTGAGAGTGCTGAAGTCCTCGGCCACGATCCGGCCGTCCACTTTGATCGCGATGCGGACGCGTGAGCCGATCTTGGGATTCTCAGCGCTGACCTCCGCCGTTCCCCCCACCTCGGAGGGCACTTCGACTGAATAGGTGCGCGCTCCGGGGCCGATCTTCTCCCAAGTCTCGAGATACTTGTGATTTTCCGAATCCACCTGGTCATGGGTCTCGAAAGTCATCGAGACCCGAGAAGGGTCGGAAGTCTCGACCTCGACGAGAACCGTGCCTCCGCCCCCGTTCCAGACCTTCTGGGGAATGTGGGAGAGTGAGGCGCTCGCCTCGTCGGTGAGCCAGCCCTTGACCGTCCAGAAGCCAAGCATCACGGCTACGCCCAGAATCGTCAATGCCCCACGCTTCAGCAAGCCTGCCATCGCTCCTCCTTCGCCCGCCAGCCTGGTTGTAGGAATCCATAGGTCGGTTCGCGGGCCAGGGAAAGATAGGCGCCAGCCGAGTGGGGAGCAAGCCCCGATGGTGGGTGGCCGACCCTGGAGGGGAGCTACCGCCCGCTGGCCGGGCTTCCTCCTGAGCTTGACCCCCGGGGTCGATCCCATCCTGGTGACCGCCGCGGCCGCCCCGATGAGGCGCACGGGACGTCCATCAGGGTCCAGGGTGCTTTCAGTCGGCCTGCCGGATGGTGGTGTACGCGTCCAGCGGCGGGTCGCGCACAATCTGCTCGCCGCCACCGGGCCAACGGATCCTGATCTCGCGATGAGCCGGAACGGGACTGGGCCCCAGACCGAAGAGAATTCGCGGATCGTTGGAGGAGAGGTACGAATAACCTGGACGGACTTCGGCAACCTGGATGCTCTTTTCCGACCGCAGGGTCACCCGCGCTCCGATGGCGTCCCGGTTGCAGCTCCTGCCGATCAGCCTGAGTCCGATCCAGTGGGAATGATTCCCCGTGTCGTTGCGCAGCAGGCTGGGCGTCTCGTCGATGTTGTTGACCAGGATGTCGATATCCCCGTCATTGTCGAAATCGGCAAAGGCCGCCCCGCGGCCGGGTGTCTCGGTCATCAGGCCGGGGCCCGCGACCGCCGCCGCCTCCTCGAACTTGCCGTTCCCGAGGTTCACATGCAGGAGTTTGCGCTGCCGGTAGCGGGTCCCTTGATCGTAGGTATCGACCTGGGGCTGCGTGTGGCCGTTCGCGACGAAGATGTCTTTCCACCCATCATTGTCCAGGTCGACGAATCCCACTCCCCACCCGAGCGACAGGTAGGAGGGCGGTCCCACTCCAGAGGCGAAAGTGACGTCGGTGAAGGTGCCGGGTGAGTCCTGTCGGCGAAGGGTATTGGTGTCGTGGGAAAAGTTGGTGACAATCACATCGAGATCCTGGTCATTGTCGTAATCCGCCATGTCCACGCCCATGCCGGCCTGTTCCCGCCCCTCCTCGTTGTAGGCCACGCCTGCTTCGGTCCCTTGTTCCCGAAAAGTGCCGTTTCCGAGATTCAAGAACAGGAGGTTGGGGGTGGAATCGGCGGCCACGACGAGATCGGCATCGCCATCGTTCTCCACATCGCCCCAAACCACGCCCAGGCTATAAGCTCCCCGCGCTGTCTTGATGCCGGCAGGATCGGTGACGTCCTGGAATCTCCCCTTTCCCGTACCCCTGTAGAGGCGACTGCGGTCCGGCGGCAATCCCCGAGGGCCGCAGAACGCCGGCATGTTGTGCCAGCGGCAGAATTCCCCCGAGCCCGGCCGCGGGGTGCTTGCCAGGTCGAAGACGACGTAGTTCGCGACGAACAGATCCAGCCATCCGTCGTTGTCATAATCGGCGAACGCTGCGCTGGTGCTCCAGTGCGGATCATCCACCCATGGCGCGTGGGCGACCTCTGCGAAGGTGCCGTCGCCCCGGTTCAGGAACAGCGCGTTGGGGCCCCGATTCGTGACGTAGAGATCGGGGTCGCCGTCGTTGTCGACGTCCCCCACCGCACAGCCATGTCCCCACCCGGTGTCACGGATGCCCGAGGAGGCGGTCACGTCCTGGAAAGTCCCGTCGCGGCGATTCCGGTAGAGCGCGTCACGAGGGGACTCCCCGGTTCCTGGGGTCATGGGAAGGCCGTTGGGGAGGAAGAGGTCCAGCCATCCGTCTCTATCGTAGTCCAGCCAGCAGGCGCCGTTTCCGAGGCTCTCGACGATGTAGTCTTTGTCAGGACCACCGCTGACGTTTTTCAGCTGAATACCGGCCTCCCGGGCAACATCCACGAAATGGTACCTGCCCGGTGCCACACTCCCGGCCACTCCGGATTCCTCGGGCTCATTTTCCACCGCCGCATCCCACCGGACCCACTCCCCCTTCGCGCCGTTTCCTCCCTCTGCCGAGACGGGCCGGTGGTAGAGACGCTCCATCAACTCCGAATGACGGGTGAAGTGTGACTTCGCCGCTTCCACCTCTCCCATCTGCATGAGGGCCCGTCCTGCTGCGTACTGAGCTTGGGGGTTCAGCGCATCACCTTCCAGGGACTTCACCAGGAGCTGAGCCGCCTCGGCCGATTTCCCTTCTTCCATCCGCAGGAAACCCAGATAGTAAAGCGAGTACGGATCCGACGGGCCCATTTTTACCGCCGTCTCGAACTCCCGTCCTGCTTCGACTCTGCGATCCAGCATGACCAGCGCTCTTCCCAGATTGCGGTGGATTTCAGCGGAATCGGCGCCCGCCTCCAGCGCGGCGCGTAAGGCAGCCTCCGCGCGCTCGGGGAGCAACATCTTCAGACAGAGATTTCCCAGCAGCTCCAATGCCTCGGCGTCCGCCATCCCCTCCTTCCACGCCTTTGTGAGGAGCGTTTCTCCGCGATAGCCTCGACCGAGGTTTTGGTAGAGGTAGGCGGCGGCGATGTGGAAAGTCGGTTCTCGCGGCGACCGGGCGGTTGCCGCATCGAGGAGATCTCCAGCGAGTTTCAAGTTTTTCCTGCGAAAGGCGATCTGGGCCAGCGCGAGCTGGGCTGCAGGCGAGTCGGGCACCTCGCGCTGAAACTCTTTGACCCTCGATTCGGCCTTCTCAATCTGGTTCTGACGGATGAGCAGGGTGACGATTCCCAGGAGGGCTGACGTATCGCGGGGATCGTTCGCCAGGGCCTGATCGAACAGGTTGCTCGCAGAGTTGAAATCTCCCTGCCTCAAGAGCTGCCTGGCCTGCTGGACCTCGGGGGATTCGCTGAACGGCGCTTGCGAGGATTCACGTCGAGGAGAACCGCAATTCAGGAAGCATGCGACCAGAACCAAACCGAGCAGGCCCAGGAGGCGAGATGGGTACACCACTCCATTTGGAAGCGCCAACACTTCGGCCTCAGGGGGAATTGGGAATCTGAATCTATACCTGAATCATAGGAAGAGTGTCAAGGAGAAGGAGCACTTCGGGCGTGCGCAGCAGCAGGAAATTGCGCGACCGGGCCAGCCGATTCGGCGCTTCCAGGCAGAAATCTGCTGGGCGGAAGCGGCACCGCTTCCGCCCAGCACCCTGGGCACGAGCCTAATGGCAGCCGCAGCCCCCCGCCGTGGCCCCGGCCTGCTGGGCCGGGGAGGAGAGGATCTTCAGGCCTGGAACGGCCACTGAGGTGGCCGTCGGGAGCGGACCGCCCGCTACCAGCGTCTGATCCGGCAGGGGAACGTTCTTGCCCCCGGCGTAGACGGCATGACGGCCCTTGCGGGAGAACCAATCGGCCGTGGTGGCGGTCTGGTGGACGTGCTCCACGATCTGCCTCCAGCCGACCCCGGTGTTGTAGGCGCAGAAGGAGATTTCCCCCATCTGGGTCGCGTAAGGAATGATGCACATCTCCGTGCGCCGGAAATCGTAGTTGAAGAGGTCCTGGAACCACATTCCCGCCACCAGCATGATGCGCCACTCGTAGCGGGCTTTTTCGGCAAGGTTCAGCCGGCCGCCATTGTGCCCGTCGATAATCTTGAGCAACTGCCAGAACCCGACTCCTTTGGGCGCCTCCTGGAAGCGGAAATTCCTCATGACCGACAGGGCCACCTGGGCCACGGTCAGGAACTTTCCTCGGGCGGAATCGTTCACCTGCTTCAGATCCTCGAGGAGCCGGTCGGTGTCGAGGAGCTGCGGGATGGGAAGGATCTCTTTCGTGCTCTGGTTCACCAGGAGCATGGTTCCGATTCCGCAGTTCGGGTGGCAGCCGCACTTGAGCGATCCGAACTGAGCCTCCACGCCATCCAGCTGGTCTTTGAGATCCGAGAACGGTCCGGAGGCCGACAGCGGGTACCAATCCCTCAGCGGCTCGGTCACGCCCAGCTGCTCTTTCACGTCGTGGGCCAGGTGGGAGAGCGTGTAGCGCTGGCGGTGCCGATCTTCATCGAGGATTTCGTCGTCCCGGCCGGTGAAGGAGACCGGCTGGAACGAAACGGCGTTGATCTTGTCGATGTTGTCGATGGCGAACTTCACGATCGGCCCGACTTGATGGTTGTTGACCGTGTTTACCACGGTGACCACCAGCGTCACGTCGATCCCCGCCGCTTTCAGGTTCTGCAGCGCCCGCAGCTTCACGTCGTAGAGGTTGCCCACCTTACGGTGCTGGTTGTTCTCATTTCCCACACCGTCAAACTGCAGGTAGACAAGCCGCAACCCTGCCTGCTTCGCCTTCTTGGCGAATTCGGGCTCCTGCGCGAAGCGAATCCCGTTGGAAGCCGCCTGGGTGGACTGGTAACCCAGCTGCTTGGCGTAGGCCACGGCGTCCAGGAAGTATGGGGAGATGGTCGGCTCGCCGCCCGAGAATTGCACCGAAAGCTGGCGGCGGGGCTTGATGCTGATGGCGTTGTCGAGGAGCTCCCGGATGTCTTCCCAGGTCAGCTCGTGCACGTATCCCACCTGGTTGGCGTCCATGAAGCACGGGTTGCACATCATGTTGCAGCGGTTGGTCAGGTCCACGGTGAGCACCGCACCCCGGCCGAACTGGATTGACGACGTGCCATGCTGGTGGAGATTGTCCTTGGCCATCCGGAAATCGCGCCCGGGATAGAGCTTCTCCATCCGCTTGAGGAACTCCGAGTCCACGGCCATGAGATCTTCGAAATGACCGTGCCGGGAGCAGTCCTTCTCCATGTAAATCTTGCCATCGCGCTCCACGATCCGCGCCTTGATCTCACCCGGCTTTCCCTGGATCAGGACCTGCCAGTCCTCCCTCCCCTGCATGATGGCGGAGCGAACCTCCAGGACGCACTTGGGACAGAGCGAATCGGTCTCCCGCGGGAACCCCAGGGGGGGCTTGCTGCGCTCGTAGCTCTTCAAGAGCGGCGCCGGGGCCCAGTTCGGCTGGACCCGCTTCTGGGGGAGCATGCGATTCGCCGCCTGGAAGGTGCTCCAGGCGGTGTTGGCGAGGTGATGCGCCAAAGAGCCGATGACCCGGCGGGCAGCACGCCTGGCGGCTCCACCCGGCACCGCCGCGTGCTTGACGAGCGGCTCATTGATTTTTGGAATGCTGACTGCACGAACCGGCTCGCTGCCTGTGCCTTTCTTTCTCTTCTGCTTTTCATCATGGAGAACGGCGGCTTGACTCATGATCCCACTCCTTTTCTCCTGTCTCCGGAACGAGGGCCGGAGAATCGTGATCCAGGACTCCGCCGGGCCTGGCCCGGTGCGGCGATGTTTCGACCGGATGGGGGGAACGGGGGGTCGCGTCGGTCGGAACGCGCCATCCCGCTTACATGCAATCCAGGAATCGACGGGAGTCCGCTGGCTCCCGACAAACTCTTCACGCGATTTCAGCCTCGGCCGACACCGCGAGGGAACTCTGTCGCAAGGAAAGAGCCAGGTCCCGTGATAGCTCGCGGGCCGCCCCGAGCACCCGGGCCTGCCGGAACAGGGTGCCGGTGGCCGGCAGAGCCACGAGGTGCAAAGGCAGGCTCACCAGAGCGCAGGCTGCTGGCACCCGCCTCTCTCCCGGGGCGTAATGTTCGTGGCGGTTGCTTACCAGATCGGCATAGTACTTCGCGACGATTTCGTAGGCGTCGCACAGTATAGGGGCCACGCGCGCGGAGAGCCCTTCCGATTGGACGCGCCCGGCCAGCAGGGCGTCGAGGAAGGTCTCGCGATCCACTGCTTTGGCCACCGTCCAGGTCCAGCCGATGCGACGGGTGGTGTGAGCATCGCTTCCTCCCGTCCTTCCCACGGGTTGCCCGTCGCTTTCCAGCCGTTGAGCCAGGAGTTCGGCCACCGCGTTGGAGGCGGGCAGCTGGGCCCCGTTGCGGGTTTCGATGAGGGGGAAGGCCGCTACCACTTCCATCAGCTCATCGAGCGAGCGCGCGCGCCGTACCAGCGAGGAGCCGACATGATTCAAGGAAGCAGGGATGCCCTCCCTGGATAGGTAGGTGGCAAGATCCCGCACGTCCGACCGCAGCCTCTGAGCCTCCCGGTGCTGGCTTTCGTCGATGCCGAAGACGCTCACATGGAACCTGACACCCGAGCGCGGGTCGCAGGTGCTGACTTCCTCGGAAATAAAGAAATTGTCCAGTGGCCCTTCGCGGTCCAGCAGCTCCAGGCAACCGTCAATGGTGTCGTGATCCGTGAACGTGACCAGATCCATGCCGCGCTGCAGCGCCCGCCGGTAGACTTCTGAGGGCAGGGAGTAGCAATCGCGTGCCTTCAGCGCCGGCAACGACCGCAGGCGGGAGTGCCTGGTATGGACGTGGAGATCCACACGGATATCGGGTTTTCCCATCTCGGATGCGCTCATGCACCTTCCAAACCGGACAATTTCTGTCCGAATAGCGGTTAAACGAGTTTCTCGCCTGGGGCTGCGAAGCCGTTCGAGGTCAGGTCGGCCACGGTCGTTTCTTCTAGCACGGCACGGACTCTCGCTTGGGCCCGCTCGAGCGCATGCTGGAGGAGCCCTCGCCCGCCGGCGTCAGGAATCTGACTCGTCGCGGGCGCTGTTCGCGGGATCGGGAAGGAAATCGGTCCTTGGAGCGCTTCTATGACTTCTCGGAGCGTGATTTGACTCGCCGGCCGGGCCAGGAAAAAGCCGCCGCGGAAGCCGCGCCGGGAGCGGACCAAGCCACTGCGCACAAGTTTCTGGAAGATTTTGGCGAGAAAGGTTTCGGAGATGGAGGTCGCCCTGGAAACCTCTCGTAGCATCGTGGAGCGGCGCCGGTCGGCGCGCGCCAGGACCGTCAGTCCTTCAATGCCGTACTCGACCGCCCGGTTCAATCGCACTGAACTTCCCTCAAGCACCTGAAGCCGGTTTCAGCCTCAAAAAAACCGTGTAACCTCAAAAGGCGCCGCTACTTTTAGCAGACTCCCCCCCCCAAGTCAAGGCGCGATCTCTCAGCTTCCCTCCTTGATTCCATAAGCCTTGAGTTTGCGGTAGAGATGGCTTCGCTCGACCCCCAGGAGCTCCGCTGCGCGGCTCACATTCCCCCCGACTTCCTGCAGCATGTGGGTGATGAACCGCCGTTCAAAGGCGGCCCGGGCCTTCTTGAGTGAGGTGCCATCATAGGCATCCCAATCATGGCTGCCTTCCTTTTCCTGTCCCCTGACAGCCGCAGGGAGGTCTTCCAGCCGGATTTCGGTCTGCCCGGTCATGATGACCATCCTCTCGAGGGTATTGCGGAGCTCCCGGACGTTCCCGGGCCAGTCGTACCGCTTCAGAGCCTCCAGCGCTCCCGGCGACACCTCCCTCTTCCGGGCGTACTCGGCGCCGAAGCGCTGCAGGAAGTAGCGGGTGAGCGCCGGGATGTCCTCGCGACGCTCCCGCAAGGGGGGAACCATCAGGGGGATGACATTCAGACGGAAATAGAGGTCCTCGCGAAACCCCCCGCGGGCAATGGATTGCGCCAAATCCTTGTTCGTGGCTGCGATGACTCGGACGTCGACCTGGCGGGTCACTCCCGCCCCTCCCACCGGCTCGAAACTCTGCTCCTGGAGAACCCGCAGTACTTTGGCCTGGGTCCGCAGGCTCATGTCGCCGATCTCGTCCAGGAGGAGGGTTCCGCCGTCCGCCAGATCGAATTTTCCCCGCTTGTTCTCCACCGCGCCCGTGAAGGCGCCGCGCATGTGGCCGAAGAGCTCCGATTCGATCAGCTCCTCCGGAATCGCGGCACAGTTCACTTCCACGAAGGGTTCGTCCTTGCGCAGGCTGCGGGAATGGATCATCCGGGCCACCAGCTCTTTGCCGGTTCCGTTCTCTCCCAGGATCAGCACCCGGCCGAGGGTGGGGGCGGCGAGCGCGATCTCCTCGCGCAGCCTGCGAATGGGCGGAGAGTCCCCAACGAGCGTCTCATCCTGCGAGAGCTCCTCCTTCAGGAGACGGTTCTTTTCCTCCAAGCGTCGCTGCTTGAGGGCGTTGCGCAGCGTCAGGGTGACTTTCTCCAGCGACAGGGGCTTCTCGATGAAATCATAGGCCCCCATCTTGGCCGCCTTGACCGCGGTTTCGATGGTGCCGTGACCCGAGATCATGACCACGGCCGGCGCCCCCGGACGAGCTGTCACTTCGGTCAGGATCTCCATCCCGTCTCTCCCGGGCATCCAGACATCCAGGAATACCGCCTGGTACTCATTCCTGCCGATCAATTCCAGGCACTTCTCCCCCGATTCCGCCGTTTCCACCAGGTAGCCTTCATCCCGGAGAATGCTCATCAGCGAAGAGCGCACCCCCTCTTCGTCGTCCACCACGAGAATTCTGGCCCTGGCCATCCTGAGTCCCTAGGCTCTGCGGGCGGGCAGCTCCATGATGAAGCATGCGCCCCGCGGCCGTCTGTTTTCGGCGTGAATGTAACCGCTGTGGTCGGAGACAATCCGGTTCACGATGGCTAGTCCCAGGCCCGTACCTTTCTTCTTGGTCGAGAAATACGGAACAAAGAGCCGATCCCGATCCCCGGGACGAATGCCAGGGCCCTCGTCAGCCACTTCCACCCTGAGCGATTCCACTTCGGGATGGTAGGTGGTGGAAAAGGTGATTCGCCCCGAGCCGCCCATGGCGTCCCGGGCGTTATCGATGAGATTCACGAAGACCCGCTTCATTTGCTCCGGATCCAGAAGGACCCTGGGCATGCGCGGATCATAGCGCTTTTCAAAGCTCAGCGCGCCGCCGTCTCCCCCATACAGCGCCACTGAATCGTCGATGAGGGCGTGAAGATCGCAGGCAACGGGGTTCACGGCCGGCAACCTGGCGAAGTGCGAGAATTCGTCCACCATCCGCTTCAGGCCCGAGACCTCCCGGACAATGGCTTCGGTCCCCTGCTCCAGGACCTCGGGAAGCTCGGGGCTTCCCTCCTTGAACTTCTTGAGGATGCGCTGGGCCGAGAGCTGGATCGGCGTCAGGGGGTTCTTGATCTCGTGGGCCAGGCGCCGCGCCACCTCCCTCCAGGCGGCCACCCTTTGCGCCCGCATCAGGGGAGTGAGGTCTTCCATCACGAGGAGCAGCCCTGGCGCGCCTCCTCTCCCGTCGGCCAGCGGCGAGAAGGAGACCGCCAGAGTCAACGGATTCCCCTGGATGCTCAGGGTCATCTCCCGCGCGGGGGTCAAATCCCGATCCCTCAGGCTCTTCTCGACGGCGCTTCGAAGCTCACTCATCTCGGGCGCCGCCAGGACATCAGCATAGGGCCGGCCCACAACCTCCCGCCCCGCCTCCAAGTCGAGGATTCTCGACGCAGCCCGATTCAGGGTCGTCACGGTCCCTGCGGCATCCAACGAGATCACCCCGGTGGTGATGTTTTGCAGCAGGGCCTCGATGTACCGCCGGCGCTCCTCCAGCTCCTGGTTGCTCCGCACCAGGTCACGGTTGGAGCGCTCGATGGTTTCCTTGCTGCCCTTCAGATCGGCGGTCATCTTGTTGAATGACTCCGCCAGGATTCCCAGCTCATCCCGGGTTCTTACTTCCAGGTGAAAGTCCAGGTTTCCCGACGAGACCTCCCGGGTTCCCTCAGCCAGCATTCCGATGGGCTCGGTGACTCCCCGGGCCAGATAAAGCCCAATCCAGGTCACGGAAAAAAGCACCAGCAGCGTGATGAACGCGAAGGCGAAGATATAGACGTTCTTGATGGAGCGCCGCTGAGCCTTGTCCTGGCGGTAGCGCTCGGAATAGTCATTGATCTGGCTGGTGAGCTGGGCCAGGTCCTTGGGGATGTAGAAGCCGGCGGCTACCAGAGTCGGCGGCCCGCCCGAGGCCCCTATCCCGGCGCCGCATCGCACCACCACCCCGCTTCCCAGCCGTGAAATCCAGTGAAACGTCTCCCCATCCTTGCCCCGGCTCAAGACCTGGGCGGGAATGCCTTCCAGCTCGCCAATGCGCGGCAGGAGAGGGTCCGCCACGGTCAGCGGCTCGCCTTCGCCACGATACAGGCTCACCAAGTCCACCCGCTCCGCCTTGAGCATGGCATCCATCTCCTGGTGAATCCTGGCTTCGGATGTGCCGGGCTCCAGGAGCTGCAGTGACTGAAGGTGCTCGCCGATCCGCAGCGCCGCCGCCGTGGCGCGGCGCTCGTAATCCCCATAGAAGGAATCCACGACGGCCTGGGAGCCCGCGGCGATCCGATCCACGGGCGTGGAAAACCACCGGTCGACGCTTCCCTGAATGGCGTGCAGGGCCGCCCAGAAGATGATGCCGGAGGGCACGAACCACAGCGCGAGCATGGTGAACACCAGCTTGGTCTTGAAGCGGGATCCCAGGATGTTGCGCCGTCGCTCGCTCAGCGTCTTGATGAGGTTCCGCATGAGCAGGCTCAGCAACGTCAGTATCAGGATGGCGTTGGTGATGCCCAGGAAGGAAAGCAGGACGGAATTCGTGAGGTACGGCCAGGAGAACTCCTGGGCCCGCCGGGCCAGGAAGTACCCGGCCAGGAAGAACGCCAGCAGCACCGCAAGGCCGAATAGAACCAGCCGGTCGGTGCGAATTCGGCGCGGCCGGTGGCTACGGGCGGTGCTCATGCACGGTCACGGGAAGGGACGGGAGCGCAAACCGGACCCAATCGGTGTCCCGGTCCCAGGGAATGAAGAGCAGAATGAAGCGCGGCGGAAAGTCGGCTTTGACCCGCACCGCGTACTCCTGGTCCGGGAGCAGCTCCGACGTCACCCCAAGCGAAACGTCCTGGACGACGGTGAGCCACTGTTCCATCTCCTCCACCCTGTCGGTCGTGGAGCTGCGCTCGACCTCCCCGTCCAGCTTCAGGGTCAGGCCGTACTGGCGCGACAGGCTGTCGAATGTCGCCGAGGTCAGAATCCGGTGCTGCCGGATGCGCGCGTCGGGCCAGAAGCGGCGCTTGCGGACCAGCTCTACCCGATAGTCGAAGGTCGTCTCAAGCCCCGAGGCGATGCGCGCGCGCGTTTCCGAATCCAGGGCTCCCGCCATATGGAAAGTGGCCAGCACCACCCCCTCGCGGATTTGCACGTTCAATCCGGCGATACTGGGGGAGCTCCCCGGTTCCGGCGAAGGAGTTTCCTCCGCGGCCGAAACCAGGCTCGTCAGGACCATCAGGAGAGCGAAACCGGGAAGGATCCGCGGCATCCACACTTCTTTCGAGGGAAACGCGAAGGTCAGGGTATCTCGGCGGGGTCAGTTTAGTGGAACCGGAGTGGGGAAAACAAGCGGGCAGGACGGGGTTGGCGCGGGGCGTCAGGCGGTGAGGGCTTGTCCGGGGAGAAGGCCGGCCTTCTGCCGATCGAAACCTCGCAGCAGCTGCGAGGGCAGGGATTCCCGCCCGCGACTGAGGGCCCAGGCGTCCGGTGTCTCCAGCAGGCGGCGAACCAAGGTCGTGTGCAGCCGGTGCCCTCCCTTGAACGCCACCACATGGCCGCGGAGAGGGCGCCCGACGAGGCTCAGATCCCCGATAAGGTCGAGAATCTTGTGACGCACGAATTCATCGTGGTAGCGCAGCGACCCGGTGAGGATTCCATCATCGCCCACGACCACGGCGTTGCCCAAATCTCCGCCCAGGGCCAGGCCCTGGCGGCGCATTTCTTCCACGTCCCTGTAGAGGCAGAAGGTGCGCGCCGGTGCGATCTCCTCGGCGAAGGTGTTCCGGGAAACGTGGAATTCCCGCTCTTGATAGCCAATGGCGGAATGTGGGAAATCAATGGCATAAGTGATGCGCAGATCGTTCGAAGGGAAGACCGCGAGGCGCTTCTCTCCATCGGCGACGACGACGGGTTTCAGCACCGTCAGGAAATCCCGCAGTGATTCCTGCCGGAGCAGCCCGACTTCCACGAAAGCCTCGACGAAGGGGGAGGCGCTGCCATCCAGTATGGGGATTTCGGGCCCGTCCAGCTCCACCCGGGCGTTATCGATGCCCAAGCCGGCGAGTGACGCCAGCAGGTGCTCCACCGTGGCCACCTGAATTCCGTTGCGGGTGAGCGTGGTGGAAAGGCGCGTGTCTCCAAGGCATTCAGCCCGTGCCGGAATCAGATGATGGTCCTGATCGGTTCGAATGAATTTGATGCCGCTGTTGGCAGGGGCAGGGAGAACTCGCAGGGAAACCGGCTTTCCGGAGTGCAGGCCGTGACCTTGGAACCTGACTTCACCGCGTAGAGTTTTCTGCTCGAACATCTTCCCTCCGCCACCCAAGCCCCGTAGTCGAGGCGGAGAGCGGGAGAGCAGGGTCCGTGCCAATCGTCCATCGGCTTGTGGGACATCATGTAACTTATTATGTTATAAAGATTTACAGATAGACATCCAAAGCTCCGGATGGGGCCTTCGCGCCCAGAGATTCTCTTTTCTGCCACAGAGTTTGTGGCTTTTCCACGAATCTACCAGGGCTCCAAGTAGGGTCTCGCCTCCTCCTGAACTTTTGAGGCTACGAGGCGCCTCTGTTAACATGACCTCTCTTGTTTCAACATCCGGTTGACTGCCGCGCTGATCACCCGAGGGGTTCGCCTTGATGAATCGACCCACAGCCATTTCGTCCCGCTCCGGGTGGATCCCGGTCTTCCTGCTATCGCTCTGGTTCGCTTCGGCAGTCTGTCCCGGACTCCTCCGAGCCCAGGAGAGCCAATCCCAACCCGCACAGGAATCGCCGGCAGCGGAAGCACCGATTGATTTTGTGGCTCCCTCCGAATTGGGGGTTCCCATCGAGTACCTGGAGGGAGTGACTTACCTCGGCAATTTTCGAGAAGCATGGAATACCGATGTCCTGAGCGATCCGTACCTGGGGGCGATTTTTCTTGCCCTGCAGGATGGCGCCACCCGAGCCGACCTGGAGAAGTTGGGACTGCCGGATTTGGAACTCGCCTTGGACGATCTCATGGCGTCGAGGATGGTGCGCAAGACGGGTGATGTTTATCGTCCCGCCTTTCCGCTCCTGCGCGGCGAGGCGCTCAACACCTTCAACCAGACGGTTCAGAAGGCCGCCGAGAGCGTCTATCCCGACCTGCGCCCCTACTTCAAGAAGGCGCAGAAAGCCGCCAAGAAGGAAAAGGTGGCCCCGTGGCTGTTCGCACTGTTCTGGTCGGAGATTCTCGAATCCAGACCGGCAGAGGAGATGCTCGTTGATGCCGGGGCCCTGGACGCCCGGCGCATGCGGGATGATGGGTATTTCTGGATTCAAATCCCCAGAGACCCCGCCCTGATTGGGGTCGATCGCTACGGCTCGGGGACCGAGACGTCGCATTATGTCTGGACGCCCATCTCTTCCCTCAACCCCACCGTGCAGGACTTCTCCACCCGGCGTCGTATCCTGGATGGATCGCTGGCGCATCTCCCCTGGACCGACCCCCGGACGGAAGAGACGCTCCAGTCTCTGGGCATTCTGGACAGCGGCAAAAAAGTTGCCGTTCCTTCCCTCAAAAAAAACAGCGCGCTGCTGGCCATTCTCCGACAGGCGTCCCAGCTCTACGTGAAGCGCGCCCTGGCGGCCCTGCATGGAAACCAGCTGTCCGAGAAAATCGGGGCGACGCGCGACGAGGCGTTCGCCGCGGCTTTCACCTCGCTGGGGTTTCGCATCATGGAAAGGGCCCGGCAGGACGGCTGGATACGGATGCCCGAAACGCTCGCACGCCCCTTCGCTCCGACCACTGGCCTGGTGGAGGCGCTGGTGACCACGCCCGAAGAGACCTTCCGCCCCCTGGAGCACGCCTACTACCTCTATGATCGCGATGATTACGATGCTTCCATTCGGCAGGTTGAGGAGTACCTGAAAAACAATCCTAACGACCCGGAGGCCCTCTTTCGACTGGGTATCGCCAACATGAAGGCGCGGAAATACCCGGAAGCCCTGAGCGCTTTCGAAAAGGGGATCGCCCTTCCGGCCGATTCCTCGGACGTCTGGAGAGGCTGGCTTCTGCTGCGCGCCGGCAACACGCTGGACATGCTGCAGCGCCGCGATGACGCCCTGCTGCGCTACGAGCAGGCGCTGAGTTGTGCCAATGTCAACGGCTCCCGAGAGATCGCCAGGCAGTGGCTGGAGATCGTTTATCAGGACTGAATCCTCGGAACGCCCCCTCTGCTATAATGCCCGCCGCTTGATGGCCGTTGTCTACCTCTCCAAACCTGATAGGCATCGGAGGAAAATCATGGCTCCCCTCGACCGACAAGGGGCGGAAGCCCACGTTCTGCGAATTCTCCAGGAGCGGGCGGCCCGGTTCGCCACCGGAGTCGAAGCCCTGGGGCGCGAGATGGCAGAACCCATCACGCTCGACGCACTCGAGCCGGGAGACGCGAGAGAGGAAGCCCCCTTCCAGGGACCCGAATTCCTCGTGGCGCTGGTGAAGGGGCTTTCCCAGGCGGCGGATCAGATCGCTCTGCTGGACCGCGTCTTGGAAGGGGCTTCGCTGTGCTTTTCCCGGGCCTGTCTTTTCATGGTCCGGGGCGACTCCGCGCATGGCTGGAGCTCCGTTGGACTCCCGGAAAGCGAGGACGGCGATCCCGCCCGTTCGCTGAGGATTCCCCTGTCCGGTGTGCCGCTGCTGAGGAGTGCCATCGAGTCGCGCGCGACCATGCGCAGCGAGGACGCTTCGGAGTATGCCTCGCTACTGCCGCCGCCGGTTCCCGGGCAGCGCATTCCCAGCACTGCCGTGGCCGCTCCGCTGATCGTGCGAGACCGGGTCTCCGCGATTCTCTACGGAGACGACGGAGGCGATGGAGCGTGTCTCTGCGATTTCCCCTCGGCGGAGGCTTTGATTTGCGTCGCGTCGCTGGCGGCGGACAAGCTGGCCCTCGAAACCCGGCGGGAGTCGCCCGAGGTCGTAGCCCACTCCGACGTGGAGATCCGCATCCCCCCGGTTGGCGAGACCGATGAGACCGAAGAGGAGGCACCGGCGACGGAGCTCCTCGAGCCGGATCCTTTGGATGAAGAGCTCGAATACGCCTCTTTCGCCCGGGAGAGTTCGGCCGGACCTTCCGATCTGTCTCCCGAAGAGACCCGCCTGCACGACGACGCCCGGCGCTTCGCGCGCCTGCTCGTGTCCGAGCTGCTGCTTTACAACGAGGACGTGGTGGTGGCGGGGCGCAAGCAGAGGGATATTTACGACAGGCTCAAAGTCGAGATCGACCGCAGCCGGCAAGCCTACGATCAGCGGATTCCCGCACCGGTCCGTTCCAGCTCGGACTATTTCAAGGAAGAGCTCATCCGGACCCTGGCCCAGGGAGATGCGCTGGCGCTGGGGAGATTCTAGCGACGCCGTTATCCCTGCGTGCTAGCGGGGCGCCCCGACCTGCACCACCCTCTTCGAGGTGGCCGAGTTTCCCGCCGCATCGCTGGCCTTCACCACCACCGTGACTTCCCCGGCCGCGAGGTTTTTCACTTCCACCCGGTACGCCTCCTGCGGCGAATCGGTGAAGCCATCGACGGGAGGCAGCAGGTCCCATTCCCTGGCATTCACCGAGTAGAAGACCTCCCCCATGTCCGAGAATGAATCGGTCGCTTCGAACTCGAGCTTCAGGCTTGAGCCGGACACGGCGCCCTGGATGGGACTGATCAGAGGTGGGTTGTTATCCACGTCGAAGGGATCGCTGAGCCGCTCGGCGGACAGGGACGCGCCCACCGGGTTGGAGGGGGAATCCTCCGCCACGATGCGGAGCAGGTAGGTCCCGTCCGCCAGAGAAGTCGCGTCCCAGCTGAAAAAGGAATCGGTCAAATCCGTTTCCATGACCTTCCACTGCGTCTCTTCCGCCCCGCGATAGTAGACCGAATAGATCAGGTCGTCGCCGTTCGGATCCGAGGCGCCCCATTGCGCGGCTCGCCCTTCCGGATCGCTCTGGGGTCGAGGCTGCTGGGATGCACGGCGACTTCCCTTGTCGCGGTCTGCCTTGCCCGTGGCGCTGCCGCCTTCCCCCGGCGTTGCGGCGCTGCTGGATGACCGGTTGGCCTTCTGAAAAACCGTACCGGGTGCCTGGACATCCACCGATTTCAGCTCGGGTGGAAGGTTTCGCTGCAGGTAGGTCACATCCACCTCCCCAAGCCTTGGAGACTCCTTGCCGCCGCTTTTGAGCGTGGCCTTCCATTGCACGTAGCGGGCACTGGGGCTATCCACACTGCTTCCGGCGCGATTCGTATAAGGTGCCGACCACTCCGACCAGGTCGAGTCGGGCTCAGCAGTGTTCCCGGTCCGGACCTGGAGGCTCACCGAGGAGCCCGAGGGAGTCTCCTCCTGCCAGCTCATCTTTCCCCAGGATGAAAACACCTTTGTGTCGTAGGCGGCGGATTCAAAGGAACCCTCCGGAGCGACCTTGCCCCCCAGACGGTAAATGGCCCCCAGGTTGCTTCCCGCTGCCAGGACCGACCCATCCGGCTCTTTGAGCAGCGCGCTCAGCTGCGAAGAGTCGGCTTTCTCCAAGAGGGTGGACTCGGAGCGGATCGGATCCACCAGGTAGATTTTCCCGTCCGTGCCTCCGCCGGCAATCACCCTTCCATCGCGATCCACCGCCAAAGAGAGAATCAGCTCTCCCTGCTGCGACCAGATTTCACGGGAGTAGCCGTCCATCTCCAGCACCATGATCTTGCTCTCCACCGCCGCGCCGATCTGGGCCGCTGGCGCGGCGGCGGGCGGCTGCTGCGCCGGAGGCTGCGGAGCGGGAGGTTCTGCTGGCGGCTGTCCCGGTATCCGCTCCTCCTCGCCTCCCTGGCCTGGTGCGGGTCTGGGGGGTGCCGGCGGCGCTGCCGGGCGTTGGGCCCCACGCGAGCTGCTCTGGCCTGCGGCCGCGAAGTAGATCCTCCCGGCGCTTCCCGTCACCAGTGCCGTCACCTCCGCCAGTGGAGAAGTCGTGAGCACCTGGCTTTTTCCGGTTGCATCGATCTTGAGGATCATTCCCTTACCATCGGTGCCCGCCAGAAGGTCTCCACCCGGCGTCTTGTCCAGAACTCGGATATGGGCTTCATCGGTGTCGAGGAAGATCTCCCCCTTCCCGGCGGGCGAGATCCTGTAAATCCTCCCCTGCGTCCCGGTGCCGGCAATCAGGTTGCCTTTGCCGTCGAAAAGCATCGACCAGATATAGGTCTCTTTGGGATCGAAAAACTCTTCGGCCTTACCGGAAGGAGCAATGCGGTAAATCTTCCCGTGCGGCGAGGTGCCGACGTAGAGGTTGTCTTTGGCGTCGACCGCAAGGGCGTGCACCTCGAGCTCCTGCGAGTCGAAGAAATTCTCGAGCTTGCCGCCCTTGGCCAATCGGTACACCTTCCCTTCGTTGCCGCTGCCGGCGTAGAGGTTGCCCTTGGAATCGCGGGCCAGCGACCAGACATACGGATCCGCGGCAGTGGCCAGCGTCTCGAAGGCCGGACCCAGCGTGAGCGTCCCGTCAGCCTTCAGGGAAACCCCGTTCAAGTCTCCCTGTTCCCGTTCCGATCGGCTCCGGTTCTTCCAGGCCAGGGTGGTGACCGGCCAGGCCTGCGTCACCGCTAGGCCCGCAAAAGCCGACAGAATGAAGAATCGCCCTATCCAACTCCCGCGTCGCATCCTTCCTCCCCTTCTTCCGTGATTCATCAGCGAACCTGAATGACGGTGCGCCGACCGCCGGTCAGGACGAAATCGGTCTTTTCCATGACCTCCAGCACCGGCAGCTCCGCCGCGGGATACTCCTCCCCTACAAATCGGTTGCTCCCCAGGGTGAAGAGCACCGAGAGTGGAAGCGTCGGGAGCGTCTCGCCCTGCACCACCGCTCCCAGCCCGCGCCGGGTCAGTTGGAGATAGAGGCCGTTATCGCGCCGCAGTGAGTTGACGAAGCGGATCAGCTCGTTCACGCCGGGCGATCCGCTGAAGCGCTGCTGGAGCACCCCTCCCTCCAGCCCGTTCAGGTTCGAAGCGCTGGAAACCAGGACATTCAGCGGTCCCTTGGGAGTATCGGCTGGAATCCGCACCCGGAATTCCTTGAGGAAGGCTTCACCCCGATAGGGCTGCACGGCGGCCCGCACCGTCAACTCGCCCCCGGAATGGACCTGGGAAGGGCTTATGGAGATCTCGCTCACCCGCGCCATGCGAGCCTCAGGCAAGGACGTGACCTTGATGTTGGCCGACTTAACCCGCACCTCTTGAAACCGGTTGCCATAGATCACGTTCAGGAGCATCGCGACTTCCCGGGCCACGCCTCCGGCGGCGGCCGACTGGATTCCGCCCGTATCCGATTCGATCAGCGAATAGCTCAGCGTCGGGTGTTGCTCGCTCTCCACGCGAATCTCGGCGCGCAGCGTGCTCTCCGCGGAGTACTCGAGAATCCGCTGCAGGCTGCCCTGGACGGAGAGTCCTACGAGAATCGGCGTGAGCACGTCGTCCTGAACCACTTGGAAGCTGAATCGACGGTTCCCGGATGGGCTCTCCAGGCTCACGGTCACAGGGAGCATTTCCGGGGCGGCGCCCAGCTCTCCTTCGATGCACGTGAGACGATCCTGCAGCAGAGTCCCCATGATCGAGGTTGAGTTGGCGATCTTGAAGGAGCCGAGCAAGGAGGGGTAGGTGATGATCACCTCCGCCCGGGCCATCGGATAGCGCACCGAGCCGGTGCCGAAGAAGGGGTGGCCGAAGCCCCAAACCTTGTTCCCCTGAACGTGAGTCACGGTCCCGGTCGCGGCGATACTGAGATCGCCGCGCAGCAGCGGGACCGAGATGGCTACTCCCGGCGTGATGGGGTAATCCACTCCCGATCCTTGTCCACCCCCACCGGCCACCGGCTCTAGCCCTCGAGCCTGGAACAGCGGCGTCACCTCCCGGATCAGGGATTCGGGGAAGCCGGCGAACACCAGCGGCGTGCTGATGGGTACCAGGGAAGCCGCCATGCCGGGAACCGGGACCGCGCGGGAGGAAGCGGCGACCGTGCCGGGACTCTCCCATTCCTTCAACAGGGAGGCCGCCGCCAGCGAGGCGACGGTGGAGCGGGGCATGTCGGCGGCCTTCAGCATGTCGGCGAGGGGAGTGATCCCCGCGATGGCTTCCTTCTCGAACGTGCCCAGCCGGTACGAGACTGCACCGACGATCTTGCCGTCGAGAGTGACGGGGCTCCCGCTCATTCCCGCGATCACGCCGGTGCGCTCCACGTTCTTTCCATGCAGCCGCGACACAATCATGTCCTGCTGCGGCCCGATGCCGTTCTTCAGCACGCCGAGGATTTCCACCTGGAATTCCTCCGGAGTCACCCCCTGGAACACGGTCCGTCCCACCCCCATCATCCCGGGGCGCAGCTGCGCAGGATCGAAAATGGGAGTTTCCCCGGAGGCCGGGGAAGCGAGGCGGAGCGCCGCCGGCGCTGCACACGCAGCCAGCAGGCAGATCGAGAACAGCCACCGCTTCGTTCTCATCATCCGGAGGCTAGTCCTTCTCTTTGCCTTTGAGGCTTCTTTTGACGGATTCCACGATGAAGTTTTGCATGGAGGGCTTTTGCTTGCGAACCGCCTCGTAGACCAGGCACGGGAGCTTGAGGGAGATCTGGATTCCTTCTTCGCTCAGGGTGTCCAGCCAGCGGACGAACTTCTCCCAGCTCTCCCACTGCATGGGCTCCACAGAGCCTTTCCCGTACAACTCGACGAGCGTCACTTCATCCTTCAGCTTGAAAATAACGTTGCTTTCATCGTAATCGGAGAAGTCCGAATAGGCGAAGAATTTCACCTCACCGGCCGTCTGATCCCTTCCTTTTACGCTGATCTCAGGCTCCTTGTTGCAGCGCATGATCACCGAATCTCCCCGGCCTTTGAAATGAAAGGCAAGGATGGGATCGGTTCGCCGATTGTTGTCGGTGGGGGTCTTCAAGGCGCGATAGACGCGGCGGGCGATGGCGCCATTGCTGGTATACGCATCCCTGACCATTTATATCGATCTCCCTGAAAAGGCATAGCAGCCCTGAAGCGCGAGAATAGTAGGGATTAACCCTGCCTATTGTCAAGGCAGCTCGACAATGTCGAGCTTGTCCACAGTCCACAGGGAAGTTTCTCTTTTTCCTTGCCCAGCGGCCGATCTCGTCGTATGAGAGTAACCAAGTCGGGTTGTTCCTCTGAAGTGCCCGTCCCACAAGGGTTCTGAGAGAAAGGGGTGAACCGGTTTGCGCCGGCGCGGGGGATTTCTTTTTCCGATTCTGATGCTTTTTTCCTGTCTGGCTGTCGCCGCCGGAGTGCCGATCGCCACGGGCGACGATTTTCAAAGCATCCTCGCAGCGATGCATCCCGACTACGCCAACTACATCGGGGCGATACGCAGCGGATCCACTCGTTTTCATCCGTCGACGCTCTACATGGGCCTGGTTCGGGAAGGGGGGAACGATCCTACCCAGCCCGATGACGCGCCGCTCCTGGGCCACGGGGTCAAGAACGACGTGGTCGTCTATGCCGATTCCCGGGAAGCAGGACGGAGCCTGGGATGGGCCATGCTGCTGATCGATCATGAGTACTTCCATGCGCGTCATCTCGCCCGGGGAGATCGCACTCCCGTGCCTTCTTTCGGGAATCCCGAGGTGGACCGGCACTTCTACGAAGCGGTGGCGTGGGGGTACAACCTGGTGCAGGCCGAGGAAGGCGAGTATCCGACCCTGACCCATGCGGATTACGGGGAAGCCTTCCGGAATTACACCATGCACTTCGAATCCTTCAGGGATTACATCCTGCGCAAAGATCACCACGCCTGGGCCCACTACCAGCGGTTCCTGCCGGAACCCGCCTCCCTCGAGCGCACCGTGCTGGCCTGGAATTCGCCCGTCCCGCTCCCCTAGCGAATTTACATCCTCCCGAGAAGCGGCTATTTTGATCCGGCCCGGAGAACCCCCCGGGAGGAGAGATTCCGTTGGATCTGGCGCACGTCTCGCTCCGGCTCGTGCTGGCCTTGCTGCTGGTGGCGGGTAACGCCTTTTTCGTAGCCGCCGAATTCGCCATCGTGCGGGTTCGACCCACCCGGATTCGCGAGCTGGAGCTTTCCGGTGATCGCCGGGCGCGGCTCGCCGCCGACATTCTCCATCATCTAGACGCCTACCTCTCCGCCTGCCAGCTGGGGATCACCGTGATGAGCCTCGGACTCGGCTGGATCGGTGAGGAGGCCTTTGCTCCCTTCTTCGAGTCCCTGTTCGGCTGGGTAGGCTTCGGCTCCTCTCTGGCGGTGCGCTCGGCCGCCCTGACGGCCGCATTCGCTCTGATTACCGTGCTGCACATCATCCTGGGAGAGCTGGTCCCGAAATCCGCGGCTATCCGAAGGCCGGGTCGCCTGACGGTGCGCATCGCCATTCCTCTCCGGCTGTTCTACCTGGTTTCCTACCCGCTTCTGGTCTTGATGAACTCTCTCTCCATGCTGGCCCTGCGGGGGCTGGGAATCCGCCACACGGAGCAGGAGATGCGCCGCAGCGAGGAGGAGCTCAGGATGGTCCTCACCGAGTCCTCCCACCATGGGATACTGACGCCCGCGGAAATGGATATCATGCAGCGGGCCACGCGCTTCTCCGACAAAAAGGTCGCCGATGTCATGGTGTCCCGCGGTCGCACGACCATCTGGAATCCCCTGCTTCCCGTCGAGGCCAATCTGGAGCGCGGGCGGAAGACGGGGCACACGCGCTATCCGGTGGCGGACAAGGCGGGCCTGCGTTTCGTGGGGGTCATCAATGTGAAGGACCTGGTGTGGCTGAGCCCGTCGGACCGGGCCTCCCTCGACCTGGATCGCATCCTGCGTCCGATCCTGGTGGTCTCCCCTCAGGACCGGATCGACGCGGTGATCCGCGACATGCGCCGGCGGCGCATCCACATCGCCTCCGTGGAGGACAAGGGCACCGCCATAGGCATTCTCACCATGGAGGACATCATCGAGGAGATATTCGGGGAGATTCAGGACGAATTCGAGCCCGCCCCCGCGCCGGCCGGATAGGCGCTACGCGGGGCTTTCCCAGCCTGCTTCCGAGGAGATCCCATGATTCGCCGTCCCCTTTTCCTGCTCATCGCCGGAGCCGCCCTTTCCACATTCAGCTGGCTCCCCGGTCTCGCCCAATCGCATCACGACCGAAAGCCCGACGAGATCTTCACGGTGGAGCCACTCTCGGGAGGCGTCTATGCCCTTTACGGGCGGGGCGGCAACGTGGGATTCTTCGTGGGACCGGACGCGGTGTTCGTGGTGGACGCCCAGTTCGAAAAAATCGCACCCGGCATCGTCGAGCAGATCAAGAAAGTCACCGACAAGCCCATCAAGTATCTTCTCAATACCCATCATCACCCGGACCACGTGGGAGGAAACCCGGTTTTCCGCCCTTTCTCCCTCATTCTGGCCCACGACAACGTGCGCAAGCGCATGCTGGCCGCACCTGGCGAAATCCTCAAGGAATACCCGGCCAAGCTGGAAGCGGCACAGAAAGCAGGCAAGAAGGATGAAGCGGCGTACTATGCGGAGCAGATCGAGTGGGCCAGGAAGATCAAGGTGGAGGAAATCGCCGCCCCTTTCCTGACGTTCGACTCGGAATTCCGCCTCTATCAGGGGCCCGAGACGATCCAGATCTGGCACACTCCCCCCGCCCACACCGACAGCGACAGCGTGGTCTATTTCGAGAGCGCCAAGGTTCTGCACGCCGGAGACCTGGTTTGGAACCAGGTCATCCCCTTCATCGATGTCCAAGGCGGCGGCTCCGCCACGGGCTACGCCGTGGCGCTGGACAAGGTAATCTCCCGGATCGCGCCCGATGCGAAAGTGATTCCCGGCCACGGCAAAGTCACCGACGTGGCCGGGTTGAAGGAATTTCGCCGCTACATCGCCGACCTGCTGGAAACGGCGCGGATCGCAAAGAGCAAGGGAGTGTCCCGGGAGGATTTCCTGAAAAGCGTCGAGCTGGCGGCCTACAAAGACTATCGTGGATATGCCGACCGGTTCCAGGACAACTGCGCCGCCGCTTACGATGCGGTGCCTTGAGCCGTTCATCCCGCCGGGCTGCAGCCTGGCGCAGCCTCTCTCGGTCCGGGCCTTGCCGCAGATACCTCGATTGAATAGGATGTGGGTCTTCGCAGCCAGGATGTGGAGATTCCATTGGATACGCCCACCACGCTGACCCGCCCCGCCCCCCGCGAGCGCCCGGCCCGCCGGCGCTGGTATTTTCACGGCTTCAACAAGCCGCTCTCCTGGGAGCTGATCCTCCGAATCACACCGCGGCTCCCGTTCTTCATCCTTATCCCCTTGCATCACGTGACGAGCTTCATCTTCGTCCTCTGCACGGGGAAAGAGCGCGGCGCCGTGCGCCGCAACCTTCGGCGCATCACCGGGACGACGGGAATGGCCAATCTCCGGCTGACCTACCGGCTGTTCTACAACTTCAGCCGTTTCATGGTGGCCTACACCGAGATTCGGCACCTCTCCGTCGAGCGCTTTCGCGCGCGCCTCGACTCGGGAGAATCCGAAACTCTCATCCGGGAGCTCATTCGCGAAGGCCATGGGGTCATCATCGCGACGGCGCATCTGGGCCACTGGGACCTGGGGCTCAAGCTGCTGCAGATTTTCGATCTACCGGTTCATGTGGTGATGCTGAGCGAAGACCCCGCGGAAGTCACCCGCTATGCCGACGAGGCCAGGGACAATCCGAATCTGAGAGTTCATCAGATGGGAAGCTCGCCTCTTTTGGCGGTGGAGTTGATGCTGGCGCTCAAGCGGGGTGAGGTGGTGGCCATTCAGACGGATCGGCCGGTCGGGCAGAACGTGATGTCGCTCCCCCTTTTCGGGGCCGAGACCCAGCTTCCCACCGGGCCTGTGGAGCTGGCAATTGCCACCGGAGCGCCGATTCTGCCGGTCTTCATCTTGCTGGATCGTGGCCGGCGCTACCGGATACGAACCCATCCACCCATGCGCTTCGAGCGCCATGGAAAGGCCGATTCGGAGGCTGCGACGCGCTCCGCCATGCTCCAGGTCGCCTCCATGCTCGAGTCGGTCATCGCCGAAAATCCCGATCAGTGGTTCAACTTCTACGACGTGTGGCCTCAGCCTGCCTCACGGGCACCGGAGCCTCCCCATGCATGACGTGGCGATTATCGGCGGGGGTCCGGCCGGATCCACCGCGGCGGCGCTCCTCTCCGCCGCCGGCCGCAGCGTGGTGCTCTTCGAGAAAGAGCGCTTCCCCCGGTTTCACATCGGCGAGTCCTTGCTGCCGTTCAACCTCGACTTGTTCCGCCGGCTGGGAGTCCTGGAGGCGCTGGAAGGCCGCTTCATCGAGAAGTGGGGCGCGCGGCTGTTCTCCAGCGACGGCGCCATCACCCGCTACATCGAGTTCCAGAAAGGGCTGGTGCCAGGCCATCCGCGGGCCTTCCACGTCCTGCGCTCGGAATTCGACGCGCTGCTTCTCCAAAACGCCCGGAGCAAAGGGGCCGAGGTTCACGAGGCGTCGGCGGTGGTGGAGGCCCATCCCTCTCACCGGGAAGGGTGTGAGCTCAGCGTGCGGGGGGAGGGTGGCCGGATCGAGCGCCACCGGGCAAGATTCCTGCTGGACGCGAGCGGGCGCGACGCGTTCGTGGCCAGCCGGCGCCGCCTGCGCTCTATGACTCCTCACCTGAAGAAGGCCGCGGTGTACGCCCATTACGAAGGTGTCGTGAGGGACGAAGGGCCTGCCGCTGGAGACATCGTCCTGGTGATTCTGCAGGATGGCTGGTTCTGGCTGATTCCCTTGCCTGACCAGAAAGCCAGTGTGGGGCTGGTGATGGAGGGCTCCACCCTCAAGTCCCTCGCTCTGCCCCCCGAAAGACTCCTGGAGGAGGCGCTTCAGAGCTGTCCGGCCGCCCGCGCGCGAATGACCGAGGCTCGCCGCATCTCCCCCGTTTATTCCGCCAGCGATTACAGCTACCAGTGTCGCGAGGTGGCGGGCGACGGCTACCTTCTCCTGGGGGATGCCGCCGCCTTCATCGACCCCGTCTTTTCCACCGGGGTCTGGCTGGCGATGTCTTCCGCGGAAATGGCCTCCGACGCGCTGCACGAGGCCCTGGGCTCCGCGCACCGCGCCGCAAACCTTTCCCCGACCCGATTCTCCGACTACGAAAGGAAGGTGCGCCGCCATCTGCGGCAATATACCCGCATCGTGAGCCGCTTTTACCAGCCGGGGTTCATGGACCTTTTCCTTCGCCCCGCCACCCGCTTCGGAATCACCGAATCGGTCATCAGCCTCCTGGCCGGAGTTCCGGAGCCGACCCTCTCCGTCCGCTGCCGGCTGGCCATTTTCTATTCGGCAATCCGGCTGCACCGCAGCTTCCGGCTTGCGCCACCCATTCCGCTCCTGAAGGTGCTGGAGCGAATTCCCGCGGGGGCCGGCAGTTGAGCGCCGCCCGCCGGGTGGCTGTCACGGGGCTTGGAATCGTCTGCGCCCTGGGGAGCAACCAGCACCAGGTCTGGGGACGGGCCCTGGAGGGACGCGGCGGGATCGCCCCACTCAGGCTGTTCGAAACTGTGGGTTGCTTGAGCGAACTGGGTGGAGAGGTTGCGCACCTGCCGCCACTGCCAGGCTTCACCCGCCTGGAGGCGCGTCGCGCCACCCGCACCGATCGACTCTGTCTGACCTCCGCTCTGGAGGCCGTGCGGCAGGCCGGGCTCGAGGGGAAGGGAGCGCTGGAGGATTTCGGTGTTTGTCTGGGCACGTCGACAGGCGGCATGCTGGAGTCAGAAGTGTACTGCCGCGAGGCGGTCGAACGGGGCCACCGCGTGGCCCGCGCCTCCCGGGTCCTGCGCTTGCCCAGCTCCTCCCCTGCCGACGCCGTGGCGAGAACTCTGAAGACACGAGGGCCAAGGCTCTCAAACTTGACCGCCTGTGCTTCCTCCGCCCTCTCCGTGGGCTTCGCCGCGGATCTGATCCGGGCCGGGGAGGCGCCGGGAATGATCGCCGGCGGAGGCGATGCGCTGTGCCGCATGACTTACGCCGGATTCAACGCCCTGCGATTGGTGGACCCGCAACCGTCGCGCCCCTTCGACGCCTCTCGATCCGGGCTCTCCCTGGGAGAAGGCGCCGGGATTCTGGTCCTGGAGGACTGGGAGCATGCGCTTTCCCGAGGAGCCTCGGTGCTGGCAGAGTTCGTGGAGTACGGCTCGAGCTGCGATGCCCATCACATGACCGCGCCTCATCCGGAAGGGCGGGGCGCGGCCCGTGCCATGCTCGAAGCTCTGCAGCGCGCGGGGGTGAGCCCCGATCAGGTGGGTCACATCAACGCCCACGGCACCGGAACTCCGATGAACGACGCCACCGAGACCCG
>Ga0137425_1000063_pt1 | contig 36538 bp, 22 predicted proteins | sample EasRivERMZT640_2_FD_102318 | JGI IMG/M metagenome (GOLD analysis project Ga0137425, IMG submission 102318) | Soil microbial communities from meander-bound floodplain in the East River, Colorado, USA - East River MetaG ERMZT640_2 | ecosystem: Environmental > Terrestrial > Soil > Floodplain ...
AGATCACCAACAGGCAGTTTCCAGCAAGCTTGGCCGACTCGGTGAGGGCCTGGGCGAACGTGAACTGAGTCTCGAAACCGCCAGCGGGCAGGTCGCTCTGGTCGTGGAGCTGACGCGCGTAGGCCACCCACTCGTCGATCAGGATCAGGCACGGCCCGTACTCCTTGAAAAGCTCGCGCAGTACGTCGCCGGGGTTGGTGGCCTTCTCGTCATCCGCCTTCACGCGGGCGAACGCCTTCTTGCCGCCGAGCTGCCAGGCCAGCTCGCCCCAGAGCGTGCGCACCACCGTACCGTCCGCTTTGGTGACTGGGTTGCCGGGCGAGATCTTGTTCCCCACCAGAACCACGCGCTTCGCCGCGGCCAGGCTCTTCACGCCCGCCTCGGCCAGCACCGCGTCCACGCCCGCGAGCTCGCCCGGGTTCGCCCCGGAAAACAGGTGGTAGAGCGCCAGCATCGAGTGGGTCTTGCCGCCGCCGAAGTTGGTCTGGAGCTGCACCACCGGGTCGCCGCCCTTCCCCGCGATGCGTTGCACTCCGCCCACGAGCAGACGCTTCAGGCTCTCGGTGAGATAAGTGCGGCGGAAGAACTCCTGCGGCTTCTTGTACTCGTCCGAGCCCTCGCCCAGATGCACCTGCCAGAGATCCGCGGCGAACTCCGCCTGCTGGTATCGCCCGCTCGCCACGTCGGCGTGCGGCGTGACGATCTCGCGCCAGGGTTTGAGCGTGCTGGTCGCCGACGCCTCGATCAGCGAGCCGCCGGCCTTGCGCTTCTCGCTGCGCACCTGCTCGTCAAAAGTGAGCCGGCGCAGCTCCAGCTTCATCTTGTTGACTTCGTCCGCCTCTGGGGCCGAGACCGCGGTGAGTAGCCGCGCCATCGAGTCGAGCGCGCGATCGGCGTCGTCGCTCGAGAACGGCTCCTGGTGCGCCCACTTGTTGCGGCAGTCGCGCAGCTCCTGCACCAGCGATCGCTCGGCGCGGCCGAGCGTCTTCCCGAAGACGTCGTTCCATGCCTCCCACATCAACTTGAGCAGCGCCGCCACGTCCCACTCGGCGACCGGCTTCTTGCCAACCGTGCGGTCGTCGCCGAAGTAGCGGCGTGCACTCTCGGCTGCGTGCGCCTGGTGCTGGCTCTTGAACTCGCGCTCGACGAAGGGGGCGAGCCCCGCACGCAGCAGCTCCATCGCCTTGCCGACACGATCCTGGTTGGTGATGGCCATGCGCTATGCTCCTCTGGTCACGGCGTCGGCAATACGAAGCGCGCTTTGGACGTGCGCAGCATCTCGAATGGCGTCACGAACTTCACCGTTACGCCAAGGCATGCATCCGGGATCTTGATGCGCTTCCTCGAGGTGGACGGAATCTCGTGCGTCACGACGGTATGCCCGTCCGCCAACGCCTGGCTCACGAGATAGTAGTCGGCCACCTGAAGGAACGTGTTCACCGCCGCCTGATCGTAGTTCTGGTTCGCAGCCCATGTGCTGACTCGAGTGAGCGCCGCCGGCAGGGACGTGGTTGGCTTGAGAAAGAAGCGCTTGCCCTGCAGTTGCGCCCAATCCCAGAGCTCGTCGGCGCCCGCCTCGATCTCATCGCTCACCTTCTCGATGCTGACGACCCGGCCGGCGGTGTTCTCGTTGACCAGCCACTCCCAGAAGGCAGGGCAGAAGTCCAGACCGTAGTGCAGCTTCTTCGCCTGGATGAACACGTTGGCGTCGAGCAGGTAGGCCATCAGAGCGTGACCCCCAGGGTCCGCCCCAGCTCGTCGAATGTCCTCATCTTCGAAAAGCCGAGCATGCGCAGAGCGTCGCGGTAGAGCGTCTGGCCTTCGAGCGTGCTCGACACGAGCGCACGGGCGAATCGCTTGCTGACGCGCGCGGGCAGTGTGAGATAGAAGTTGCCGCCGGCGCCGGAAGGGAGCGCCCTCAGCCGCGCAAGTTCTGCGTCGTAGGCTTCCCACAGCTCCTCGCGCGTGAGGCCGCCCACGTCGTGAATCCGGCGCAGAATCACGAGCGTGCTGACCTTGAACCGCCGGGCAAGCCGATTGGTCTCGGCCGCAAGGTCCTCGCTGTCACGGTACTCCTGGCGCAGCGTGTCGATTGGCACGAGCAACTCAGCCGCCACGCTATTGCACCAGCGTTCTACGGCCTGATCGGGCACGTACCTGGCATCCACGTCCGAGAGTGCCGACTGTCCGAGCCAGACGTGGGCCAGCTCGTGGGCGAGCGTGAACATCTGCGCCGATCGGGTGTCGGCGCCGTTGATGAAGATCACCGGCGCAAGCGGATCGGCCAGCGCAAAGCCGCGGAATTCCTGCGGATCGAGCTTGCGGTGCGTGTTGCTTCCCACGATCCCGCTGCACATGACGAGGATGCCCAGCTCGTCCGCCTGGGCGATGAATTCGCGCAGCGCTTCACTCCACGTCGGCAGAGTGCGGCGGCGCTCTGCGTCGAACTGAAGCACCGAACGGATGGTCGCGGCGGCAGTGCCGATTGCCGTCTGGACAGTGAACGAGCCAGCGAACGGAAGGGCCGCGTCTCCTGCCGCGCGTGCGAAGTCGCGATACCATTCCTGCCGCTGTTCGCAGATGTAGATTGTCTCGAGAAGGTCGGGGCTGGGGTGCGCAATGTGCGCGTTGTCCACGGTGCGGAAATCCGGGATCGGGATGTTCTCGACCGGAGGCTCGGGCAGGAAGAGGTATCCGACCGGGGCGTGCGTGGCGCGCGCGAACTCCTCGAGCTGCTTGAGTGTCGGCTGAACGGTGCGGCTCTCCCACTCTAGTAGCTTGGGAAAGCGCTTCGAGAGCTGTGCGACGTCCAGCTCGGCGCGTTCACGCGCCCATCGCAGGAGCGCAGGTTCAACAGCAACGCGAGTCACTCAGCCTCCTCACCGAACAGCACCGCCTGCTCTGTCTTTGGTTTGCCGCCCTCGCGGGCGAGGCGGACGATCTCGGGCCAGCTCTGAACGAGGCCGTTGTAGGCGAGCGCCTCGGCCGCACGCTTCTTGCGCTCGCAGAGTGTGTAGAGGCGGTAGGCCAGCTCGCGCGCGATCTCGGCCTTGGCGCCGAACTTGGCGACCAGTTCAGCGGCCGCGCTTTCGCCGCCGCTTGCCAGCGTGCGAATGAGCTGGTGGACGATCTCCCACGCGCTGAGGCGCGGGTCGGTGGCCGGGTCCCAGTCGGCGGGCAGCTCCTCGGGCTTGAGCAGGCGCACCTTGCCGCGCTTCGATTCGAGGATGCCCGCCTCGACCATGCCGGCGACGCTCGTGTTCTTGGACTTGCTGAGCTGCTCGGCCACGCCGTACTCGCCCTCGTCGAAGCCCGACTGCTCGAACCAGGTGAGCGCCCAGCGGCTGTCTGCGTCGAAGTCGCCCTCCTGCTCGGCCAGCGCCCCGTCGAGGGTCTGGTTGATGAGCGCCAACGCCTCGCGCACGCTGAGCGGCTTCCCCTCGGCGTCGAGCACCTTGGCGTAGCGGGTGTAGACCGCCATGCCCGGGCCGATGGCCGCCTGCGCGAGATCCACCGGCGCGATGTTGCCGCGCTGGAGGTGGGCTAGTGCGACGGGTACCTCTGCCTTAAGCGCAGTGACGAACTCTCGGCGAGTGGCGGTGGGCGCCTCGTCAGAGCGCTTGCTGCAGACGAGGATTATGCTGGAAGCAAGGGCGTTCGCACCAGAGCCGATCATGCGATTGCTAAGTTCGGTTCGCATCGGCCAGGTCCCGCTTATGGAGAACCCGGCACGGATTACAGCATCGAGAAATGTGTCCCAGCCCGTGCTGGCCGTGCCGTCGGCACCATCACTTTCAGATTGCTTGAAGGCGTAATAGATGGTGACCGGGAAGGCCGGGTGCGTTTGTTCGGCGAGGCAATGCATAGCCCGTGTCATGCCATGCAGGAAAAAGGTCTCTGCACGCTCTTTGCTACCGTGCCGATACGTTGAGGCAATCAGTTCCTCGGTCTTTGGTACAGCAAGGGTAGCGAAGAGATCGGGAAACACCTGTTTCAACGAACGGCGTAGCCAAACGTAGAAAAAGTCCGAAAGATCCGCATAACAAATGTTGTCGTAGTATGGTGGATCGGTAGAAGTTACCTTACCCCCGCTTAATACTTGAGAGGCAGCATCCGCCGGGACGGATACGCCCAAAACAAATCCGGAGAGGGCGGTGATAGCTGGCACAATCCAGTCGAACGCGCTGGTATAGCTTCCCCCAGAATCACTAAAGGGATTGGCCTCCGCGTAGTCCCAAGCCATCTGAATTGCTTGTCGAGAGAAAAGATTCCTAATTGAGGCCGTTCGCGCGGAGCCACCAGTCGATGACCTTGTTCCAACGGGTCCGCTATCCCAAGTACACAGTGAATTGTTTCGGTCTGCAAATCGACTCATAGCCAAACCCAGATACATCGCAACCGAATCAGCGTAAGCCGTCGCACCGGCGCCACCGTCGTTGATGCTAAGTTTATCGTCGAACAAACCGGCGGCAAGAGCATCACGCCTCACTCGCTCACGTACTTCCGGCGCCAAGTCGGAGAATGCTGTTAGCGTCACGAGTTGGCGCGAAGTGAACATGTCTGCGAAAGTATTCATGCCGTAGAGCGGTAGCTGATCGCGGCACTTGCCAATGAGTTCAGCATCTGGCCTCCACTCTGGCTTCGTTTGGGGCGTACCTGCCTCCATCGCCTCGGCCGGCGACAAGTACACCCTCTCGCGCTGGCCTTCCGCGACGATCGCCATAAGCCGCGTCCCCATCCGCCCGGCCTTACCCTCGGTTTTGATGTAATCGCCCGAGATCGGGGCGCCCGACATCAGACAGCGGAAATTGGCGCCGCGCGAAAGTTTGGTACCGTTCTTCGCAGCCACTGTATCCTTCGGCTTCCCCACTTTCACAGTGAAGCGGTAGCCGCTGTTCTCTATCACCGGCTCGACATACGCCTCCTTGCCAGCCTTGGTGGAAAGAATGAAGGTCGAGGCGAGCGGTACGGCCACCTGCGCGAATGCCGGGTTGGGGCTCTTCACTGTGCGCGCCCAGAGCCAGGCGATCACGGTGAGCTTTTGGCCGACGTAAGGCTTCAGGTCCGGTCGCACTCTCGCCATCTCGGCGGTGACCTCGATCTTCGGGTAGAGGTGGCCGATACACTTTTCGGCCTCGTCGCGCATCCACTGACCGTAGTAGCGCACATCCTCGGCAAGGCCCTGCGCGCCCTTCCACTCCCGGGCGATGAGGGACTTGTCTTTGTGCGCCTCGGGATTCACCGGCGGCTTGCCGGCGAACTTGGGCGGGATCTCGATCATCGCCTTGTTGATCAGCACCGCCACCGGGTTCAGATCGCTGGCGTAGCTCTCGAGCCCGAGCCGCTGCGCCTCCAGCGGCAGCGCGCCGCCGCCGGCGAAGGGATCGTGGAAAGCGGGCAGCTTTTTGCGGTCGAACAGCTCCTTTGCCCGCGGATGGTCGGCGTTCTCGGCACAGGCGCGCCGCCAGCTTTGCCAGATCTCGTCGCGTGCCGCCTGCAGCACCTTTTCGTTGGTGGTGTTCTCCCACATAACCAAGTCTTCGATGATGCGGAACAGCCGCTGGCGCTCCTTCTCCTGCTTCTTCTCTGTCGGGAACAGGTCCGGGTGCGCCGACGGGTCGTCCACCATTTGCGCAAAGATCACCGCCCGCGCCGCTGCTAGCGGCCGCCGCGCCCACCACAAATGTAGCGTGCTCGGATGCCCGTGCCGGATTGACTTCTCTCGCGCCGAAGCTTTGTTGATCGCATCGAGCGGAAGCGCGACCTCTATAAGCTTCTTTCTATGTGTTGTGGCTATTGTCATACACCAGTCTGTAGCTCGCCGGATAAAGGGTAATCATGCCTTCCTCGCGCATGGCACGGAGCATGGCTCCGGTGACCTCGATAGGGTTACCATGGATATCTGCCAGCACGAGCGCATAAGTATCTGGGTGCTGCTCAATTAATCCCCAGGAATCAGCCTCGAGCTGCAGCGGCTCGCGCTCCAGACAGTGCTCCCTTGGCAAGTAGTACCGCACGAGATCGCCGCCGGCGGTTCGGAGCTCCCATGGGAAACTGGCGCCGCTGCTCTTGCCGATCCAACTGCCATTCTTATGAAAAAACCGCTCACCACTGTCTTTCCGGAAGCCCTGCCCCCTGGCAAAACGCTCGATGATGCTAGGCCTCGTTGGCTTCTGCGCGGGGCGCGGGCGGGGTTCTCGCGTGTCTACATCTTCGTCGCCGGTCTGTTCACCTTCGGCATTCCCAGTCGACACCTCGGAACTTGACTCGTCAACACCCTCAGTTGGCACGTTGTCTGGTTCACCGAAGGGCGTGGCGTCAGCGATACCCGCTCCCTGCTTGGGCTCCGTCTGGGTATCAGGCTCGTGCTCGACGTCGGATGGCGGTACTGGGTCGGTTTGATCAACCTGAGCAGGGAGAATCTTGAAATTCCCTTCGAGATACTCCCGAACGTCCTCAGCAGATCGTTCGAAGCTATAGTCCAGAGCAGCCTTCATATCCGCTCGGGAGAAGGCTCTGCCAATCTCCTCAGGCACTCGCCGGGCTAACTTCGCCTTGGGAAGAGGCTCGACATAGAGGGAATCACCGAGCCAGAGCACGTCAGCCTTCCGAGGCGTGCCAGCTGGAGTGCCGTCGATATAGGGGACGATGTCGAGCCTTGACGATTCGACCCAGTTGGTCCTGGCGAGAGACTCCGCAAGCAAGCGCACCCGCTGGGTCTCCTCCTCGGCATCAAGTTCGATCCATCGCAAGGTGGTCCCCAGGGTTGCGAGCCATTCCCTTTTCACTGGCGGCCCAACAAGCATGGGATTGTCCTGTAATTGCTCTTTGATCCGAGTGGACAACAGAGGCAGATCCGAAAACGGTGGACTGATGATTATTTCGCCGGGAAGGCACTGAAGGTCTGCTGTTTTCTGCTTCACCGATAGGTGAAGATGACGCCAAGGGATGAGCGACTGCATCGTGAGCACGTAGGATAGGCTCTCCACCGGCGCCCACTCGCCGGCCAGATTGATCCAGTGTCGACATCCCTCCCAGATCCGAACAGGGTGCCTCCCCAGAACCCCTCGCACCCGCTTCGCGTCTTCCTGAGAGAGGATTCTTCCAGATGGCAGCCCCCTCAGCCACTCGATCGCCAGATCCGCGGTGGGACGCTCGGCGACGCCGAGCTTCCTCCACAGTGCCAACTCGGCGACCGAAAGTCTGATTACCGCGGCGTCCGGCACATCATTGTCGGAGGACTGAAACACGCTCGAGGCTGTTGCCCAGGCGTCATCCTGCGCCAGAATGAGCTGCTCGGACCGGAATGCTTCCCTGATCTTCTGTAGATCGGTGGTCGAGCACATATCCACCATCTGGTCAAGACGCCGGTACCACTTCTCCACCTCATGAATCGGCGGCTTCTCTGCCTTAGCCAGACTTCGCAGGCAATCAAGGAGGCGATCAGGCCCTGTCGGTATACTCCGTACCCCAAAGAGGTCAAGCAGCTCGCGTGTGGCTTCTCCATCCAATCGACCATGGACGAAAGACTCCACGTCCATCAACGACTCTGTTTCCGGTGTACGACGCAGGAGTTCCTCGGGCCTGCGAGGGAAGCCACGGGTGTCAGGGAGGCAGGGCTGCTCGCGCAGCCGGAGAACCCATGACGGTAGCAGCTGGTCGGTAGTCGTCGACCGCGTGCTTCCCGTTGTCGCCACCTGCAGGATTCGTGCGGTCCTGGCCCGCTTCCAATGCGCATCCCGTTGCGCCAATAAGCGCTCCGTAAGTCTGACCCACAGCCGTTCATCGTCGGCGGCCAGTGCCCGCCAGTGGCGCCAATAGAGATCTTGGAAGTCCCAATCCTCGATGAGGAAATGCTCGGTCACATACGGATACGACAAGTCACTCTGGAGACCGCGCCTCTGCGCTTCCCTCTCGATCTGCCGCCTGCTATAGACGCTGATGCGCTCCTGCATTAGGGGGATGAAGGTGAATAGACCCGATGAGCCAGATGCCACCCACCTCAGCCAATCTTCCTGTGAGCATGATGTGAAATCTGCCGAATAACTTGGATGCAGAAGCAGCGTCTCGTGCTGTGCTTCGGGTACTATCTCTTCAAGCGTGCCATCCTTGTCGAAGAAGATAGCCGTATTTGAAGCACCCGTCCCTCAACGCATAGCGAAACGCATCCCCCGCACTCGCGCCTAGTTTCGCGGCTATCTGCGCAAGTTGCACAGACCCTCGCAGGTCGCTGCTCTCCTGAGAAAAAAACTCCGCCGCAACTTGATCAATGACCTTGTTCACGTCGCTCGTGCTGTCCAAGCCGACCTCAGCCAGAATGGCGTATGCGCCTTCGACACCTTCCTTGGCCGTGGATTCCCCTTGTTCGGCCGCGTCTCGACGCTGCTCTGCTAGGAAGCGTGGCCAGTTCTGATTTAGGACGATCAGGTACCTCGACAGGAACTCCCAATCATTCTCGGACTGAAGCAGCTTCTTTTCCCCAAGGCGGACAACTTCCTTCGCAGCGTAGAGCACATCCCTCCCTTGGACTGGGACAATTCGGACGTCTCCGGCGCTCACGTAGCAGCGATATCCGGTGATCTCGGGCGCAACATAAGCCCATAGACTCAGGAGCTGACGCCAGGTCGCCGGCTTGGGGAGATGCTTCTGCTGGAGAATGTCAAGCAACTTCTGCTTGGTGATCTCATCAACGACCCCCCAGCGCAAGAGTTTTTTTCGGTCGGTTGCTTCGACATACTGACAAAGGGGCGGTCGGCCGTTTTCATCCAAAAGCGCTGCCGCCTGTTCTGGCGGCCAGACGGCTAGAACGGCTGCCGGAATGATAATGCTCTGCTTCTGCGGGGTAAGGTGTCCGTCCTCCGTAAGAAGCAGGTCATTCCCACCAATTGAGTCGGCGAAGGCTTCCTCTACAAGCTTGCCACACACACCTTCCAAGGAGCTGTTGTCGCGGTCGACGTCTGGAAACAGACCGTATGCGGATGCACGGTCAGCAAGTGATATCCCCGCGTCGCGCAGCCAGAGAAACATCGAGGATGCGGCGAGCTTCCCGGCACGATCAAGCAACCATCGGTTTGTGGGTGATGTTTCAGGGTCCTTTATCTTGAGTCGTGCCGGATCCTGAATGAAGGGTGCATTGCAGGCAAAGGGAAGCTTAGTCTCTACACCTGTTGGGAGAACTACATAGAGCCGTCCGGTAGCGCCCATCACGATCTCAATTGCGCAGGGAGGAAAGTCCCCATCCTCCTGGGTACCCAGCATCCGTTCCTGTCGGATCTCAGCCAGGGCCTCAGCTGGGAATGCTTCCTCTCCGGATCGGATCAGGAGGAACGGTTCATCCTCGTTGTCATAAAGAGCCATCCATTCGCTTTCGGGGATGGGGCCTGGGCCGAGACTACCCCAATGGACATCCCGGGTGCCAATCCGCACGCGGCGTATGTTCTTGAAGAAAAGCAGCGAGACTGGACTCTTGACCCATTCCTCCAGATTGTTATCAGCTTCCTGCTTCCGATAGTGATCACTGATTTCTACGCGAACGCGGGTTCGACCTCTCGTGTCCTCCATCATTGGCAGCCACTTTGGCTCGGTAAAGCGCCCACGGTGAAATCCGATGCTGAGGGATGGAGTGAAAAGCCTGACCTCGTCTCCGAGACTGAAAGTGCTTTTGAATCCGACGCCGCGGAATCCAATCGTGTGTAAGGACCGCTTGTTGGAATATGCAAAGCGGCACAGTGACGCAAAGTGCTCTTCCGTAAAATCTTCGCCGTCATGCTCAAATATCAAGACTTGGTCCTTGATACAGACGGACGCCTCTGTGGCCCCAGCATCGTCCGCGTTCTGAAGGAGTTCAGAGAGGACATGCCGCGGGCTCTGCACCTGTTTGAAGAGCAAGTGCCAGGGGCCGGCAAGTTCCGGATCCTCCTCCAACTGGTCCCACCGTCGCGCAGCCCTTTGGCGAATGTGCTCGAAGAAAGCGGGCTGAGCTTTCACCTCGGCTCCCCTGCCCGCTGCAGCAGCTCAGTAAAGTTGTAGTTCACGCTCGTGACGCCGAAGTCCGGCTCGCGATGGAAGGGACACCGCAGGTAATAGACGCGATGCGTAACGCCATCGATGAGCTCGACTAGGGCGAGGATAAAGTCATCCGGCTTGTTGAGGCTCGTCAGGATCTCGTTCTTAGTCACAGTCACGGTGTCCGCACCGGTCACGCGTCCCTTGACCTCAATGAAGCGCAGCCGCCCCTTGTCCGGGCCGGAGACAACGCGGCTCTCGATGTCGTAGCCGAGCCTTTCGAGCTCGCGATCGGTGGGCTCGAAGCCCAGGGCGCGCTCGACCTCCATCACGAGGGCACGGGCGCGCGCAGCGGAAGCCTGGGTATCTACAGGGCTCGTGGGTACGGCGAGCGTGCGTCCCGTCATCGTGGCGACGAGTCCGAGCGGCACGACCACGAGCCCGCCCAGCACGACGGGCGGCAGCGCGGAGATCTGCGCTTCGCGGTCCAGCTCGGCGAGGCGGCGCTGGAGGCGCCCCTGCAAATCGTCGGCGCGTCGGCGGGCCTCCTGAGAGTTGAGCCGAGCGCCGGCCTTGCCCGCCTGCTCCTGGAGCTTCAGCTGCTCGGCGCGGTGGTCCCAGTAGGTGATCTCCTTGGTCAGACGGTCCTTCACGGCAGCGTGGGTCTTCTCGATCCACGTGAGCCGCCGTCCGCGCACCTCGGCAACGTGCTCGGGGACAACATGGGCGATGGCGTGGCTCTGCGCCTTCTGTTCGATGTTCTGGCCTGTGGCCCGCGTGATCCAGGCGCACTCAGGGCGGTCGAGCAGCTCGGCCACCGCGGGCTCGCCGTCGGCGAGCGGGCGGTAGTCGAGGTAGGGCGCGTACTGGAGATGGCGCGTGCTGCCGTCGGCTTCCATTTCGACATAGAGCATGCGCCGCGAGATGGTGCGGCGCTCGCCCGACGGCAGCAGGCTAGCGTCCTGGATGGCGTGCTCGAGGGTGAAGAGCACGCGCGGTGAAGTTCCTGGGTTGCGCTCGTCCACCAGCACCGTGCCGCGTTTAAGCAAATCGCGGTGGCGCTCGAGCGTGAGATCGAGGGCGGCATCGAGCAACGGGTGGCCCGGACAGACGAAGGCGGCGAGCGGCTCACCCTGGGGCGCGATCAGCACCTTCTCGAAGGCGATGCGCTCATAGCGCGACAGCACCGGATCGCCCGTCCCGATCTGACGGTCGCGATTACGCACCGGCGCTGGCACGTGGGTGACCTCGTAGCGGCGCGGCTCGCGCTGGCGGACGGTGCCGCCGAGCCGCTTGAAGGCCTCGAGGAAGAACGACTCGATGTAGTGCGGCTGCAGGCGGCGCGCCTCGGCGCGCTCCATTTCTTCGCGGATGCGTGCCACGCGGCTCGAGTCCATCGTGTCGTGAGCCAGCGCGCGTTCCTCGATAAGTCCTTCGAGGTGCGGCCGGTCCACCCCGTGCTCGATGGCCCGCGTGAGGCGCGCGCGAACCTCGGGCTGGTCGCCGTAGCGGATCGCCTCGATCAGGAGGTCGCGCAGCGGCCGGCCCTCGAACTGGAGCTTTCCGAGCACGTCGAAGACCTGTCCGCCAAGCGCCTGGCGAGCTTCCTCGAGCTTCTCAAGGAGCCGCCGGTAGACGTCGCCCTCACGCGTCTCCCCTGCCACCAGGTTCCAAAGGTGGCAGACCTCGGTCTGGCCGATGCGGTGAATGCGGCCGAAGCGCTGCTCCAGGCGGTTGGGGTTCCAGGGCAAGTCGTAGTTAACCATCAGGTGCGCTCTTTGGAGGTTGATGCCTTCACCGGCCGCGTCAGTGGCGAGCAGCACCTGGACCTGGGGATCGTGCAGGAAGCTCTCTTGCGCCTTGCGACGCTCTTCACGACCCATGCCTCCGTGGATCAGGACGATCGACTGCGGGCGGCCGAGAAGCGAGCCGATCTGGCGTTCGAGGTAGCTGAGGGTGTCGCGGTGCTCGGTGAAGAGGACGAGCTTCTGACGCGGCGAGGGAGCGGGCTTGGGGATCGGCCCGGCGCCGTAGGGCGCCGCGGGCTCGGCGACTCGGCCACCCAAGCCCGCGGGCGTAAAAATCTCGCCGAGCAGGTGCGAGAGCTCGCGCCATTTGGTATCTTGCCCGCTGCGGCGCACTTCGGCAGCGAGCGTTTCTAGCCGGCCGAGCGTCGCGATCTCCGCTTTCAGCTCCGTGACGGTCGCGGCCGCGGTGGCCTGGTCGAGGATCTCTTCCTCGGCGGCCTCGATCTCGTTCTCGGGAGCTTCTTCGAGATCCTCCACATCGTCGGCGTCGAGCACGGGACCGGCCACCGTCGCCGCGGGCACCGTGGCGCCACGCTGCAGGAGTTCCAGCTCGCGCAGGCGCTTCTCCAGGCGCTCGCGGCGGCGGCGCAGTGACTGGTAGATCGCCTCCGGCGATGAGGCCAGGCGCCGCTGCAGGATTGTGAGGGCGAAGCCGACCGTTCCAGCGCGCTTGTCGTTCTGCAGCGCTTCGGCGCGGTTGAACTCCTCACGCACGTACTCGGTGACTTCCTTGTAGAGGCGTGCCTCGGTGTCGGAGAGCTTGTAGGGGACTGTATAGGCGATGCGCTCCGGGAAGAGCGGCCGGCCATCAAACTTGAGCAAGTTCTCCTTTACCATGCGGCGCATCAGATCGGATACCTCAACCTGGTGCACGCCGTCGCGGAACTTGCCCTCGAACCGGTCTCCGTCGAGCAGCGCGAGGAAGAGCTGGAAGTCTTCTTCCTTGCCGTTGTGGGGCGTGGCGGTCATCAAGAGGAAATGGCGCGTGAGGCCCGAGAGCAGCTGGCCGAGCCGATAGCGCTTCGTGTACTTCACCTCGCCACCGAAAAAGGTGGCAGAGAGCTTGTGCGCCTCGTCGCACACGATGAGGTCGTAGCGGCAGTCTGGCGCGCTGAGCTTTTGTTGCACGTCCTCGTTGCGCGACAGCTTGTCGAGGCGCGCGATGGCGAGATCGTTCTCGAGGAACCAGTTGCCCGTGCGTGCGGCCTCGAGCTTGTCGTTGGTCAGGATCTCGAAGGGCAAATGGAATCGCCGGTGCAGTTCATCCTGCCACTGCTCGACGAGGCTGCCCGGGCAGACGATGAGGCAGCGCCTGAGGTCGCCGCGCACGATCAGTTCCTTGATGAAGAGCCCCGCCATGATCGTCTTGCCGGCACCGGGATCGTCTGCGAGAAGGAACCGAAGCGGCTGGCGAGGGAGCATGGCCTCGTAAACGGCCGTGATCTGATGCGGCAGTGGGTCGACGAGCGAGGTGTGGACCGCGAGCACCGGATCGAAGAGGTGGGCCAGCCGGATACGGTGCGCCTCAGCGACAAGACGGTACAGCGATCCGTCCCCGTCGAAGCTCCATGGCCGGCCGCCCTTGACAATTTCGAGCCGAGCCTCGTCATGACGATAGAGGATCTCGTCCGCCACTCGGCCGCTCGGCCCTCGATACACGAGGGTCAAGGCATTCGACCCGTGCCACTCGACGCTGACGACAGTAACCGCCGCATCGGGCATGATGCCCCGGACCGTGGCATCGGGTTGTAGTTCTTCAAGCTTCAACGGTAGCTCACGCCTCGAAAAGGGGTGCTAAGCGTAAAATTCTCCGTGTTCACGCACTGAACCCTGCGTAAGGAGTCCCTCGACTCACCAACGACCAGGCGTCGCTTAACTCTGTCATGGTCGCCGTGAGTTAACGGGTTTTCAGTTTCGTGCCGACCGAAGAAAAACGGCAACTCCGGGGTACAGATATCTGTCCGATGCTATCAGCTGGCGCATTTCTGGTGGGAATAACCACGCTGATGCCGAGCAAGGAACCGAGTTCAGGTAGCCGATCCACTCGTGTAGCCTGGCATCCACGTGAGGACGTTGCCTTTTGGGAAGGTACGGTGCAGCGAAGACAGCTCCAAAGCGCTTCGCGCCACCCGCCCGCACTTTTCGAACCTCGGCGCAGGCCTCATCAAGAAGCTCGTCGATATCACCTGCTGGTGAACCGGCTCGTGATGAGCAACTCGGCCAGGACTGCTTGGCCTCCATAATCAAACGCTTGCTCCCGATCGAAAGATAAAGGTCTACCTGTCCCTGGTATTGGCCACGACGCCAAGGCTTGTTTTCCGAATACTCTTCGATCGCAGTTCCCCCGAGGCACCAGGCCGCTCCGGCGAGGGCGCTCACGGAAGCACGCTCGTTATTCCACCAGCCGCAGTCCTTCCATTTCAATGATCTGGCCAGCTCCTCGTTGACACCAATCCACTTGCTCAGGAGACGTCTCAGAAATGGGTCGGCTGGGGAATTGACTGACTTGAAGTACGGGCTACGCATCAGGGCTCCTCGGTGCGGGGCGGAAGTCGACCTGGCGCCTCGCTGCAATGGTAGGGAAAAATCGGCGAAATAATAGCAGGAACGAGTGTTGGGGGTAAAGCCTAGGCGACAGGTCGCGGAAGCCCTAAGCCCGCCGGGGGGACGGGAATTAGGAAGAAAAGGGCGGCTGCCGCCCTCCCCTGTCAGATGCTCCCGATTCGCCCTCTACGCGCTACGGGCAGAACGCGGCCACGATCTTCCCTGTACCGAAGTGGTCGGCGTTGGAGGAGTAGCCCGGATCCGTCTTCACCACGATGATCTTCACGATGTTGCCCGACAGTGCGCTTCCCGCTTTGGCGACCTTGTCTGTGCCCAGGGGGGCGGCTGGTGTGCCGCCCCCTCCTCATTGGGCGTCGTACTCGTCGTGGCGGCGCCACCAGATGCCCGTCTCGTTGCGTCCCTTGGGGGCGCGGTCGAGCCACTGGTACATGCCCCAGAGACCGTCCACTCCACGCGCATAGGTGGAATACTCACTCCCCGCCGTAGCAGTCCCGGATGGGCTGGCAGCGGAGCACACGCTTCGCTTCGGCTTGCCGGCCGCTCGCCTGCGCCGGGTCCACGGATTCTCGCGGCGGAGCATCGCAGCAAACTTCCCGCGGGCTGCAGGCGGGCCCGTCACCGCAGCGGCATTCGCAGGTGTCGGGATTGAGCTGGCCCGAGCAGCAAACGCCTTCCTGGCAGAGCGAGAAAGGGGGGGCGCACTGGGCGTCGCTCACGCACTTCGACGGTTTGCCGAAGCAGCGCCCCGGCGGCGTGAAGGGCTTTTCCAGGTGCTGGCCCTTGGCGAGCTCCTCTTTGCTCGGCCGCGGCGGCTCTTTGGCGCAGCCCGCGAGCATCACGACGCATGCGATGACGATCAGAGCGTAACGCAATAAGCCTGGCATGCGTGCCTCACTTGGGGCGGATGGCGCCCGCCCAGACGTGTTGGTGCTTAAGGCGGATGCCCTGGTCCGTGCACCCTTCGCGCGAATCTCCCCACGCCCCAACGATGGGGGTCGTCGTGGGCGCGAGGAATTCGAAGACGCCGCTCAAGTACTCTCCAAAATAGCCGTTGCACAGAACCTGGCAGGGATAAAAGTAGAACCCGATGTTGTCGTCCTCCGGCCGGGGAGCGGGATCACCGGCGCGCCGGGCAGTCAGTGTGAATGGCCCACGATAGCTGAGCCCGCCGTCCGTGCTGACCACACCTTCGACGATCGTACGCGTGCGCATCTCATCCGTCACGCTCATCAGCCCTTTGTAGGGCTGCGAATACAAGATCATGCCGATCCGCCGGTCGATGGTGCCGTCCGGAACGCGGCCGCTGAAGACCGCGACCTTCGATTCCCAAACCCCGGCACGATTGCCAACCGAGTCCATTTTGGAAGGGATGGACAGACCGTCGACCTCCGCCGCCGCGAGACTCGCGCCGCAGCTGTCGAGATCCCCGCGGTGCCTCACGGCATTACAACGATCGGCACTGGGCAGCCGCCATTGGACGACCTTTTCAACCTGCGCTTCATCCGGCTCGGTGCCGGCTCGGACCGACAGATCCGCCACGACTACGATTTCACCAAACTCGTCTTGAGCGACGGCGAGGGCCGGCAGGCTGCTGCCTCGATCCACCCTGGTTCCGAATCGCACCGCTCCACCGATGTCCTGCGCATTGAGCACGCCAAGGGTCGATGAAGCCATACTGGGGGGAGTTACTGACAGAATTCTCACGAACGGAACGCCCAGCGCGATGCCGATGGGAATGTTGCGGTATACCTCGAGCCGCTCCACGAATGTGTTGCCGCAGTGATAGGTGACGTTCGCCGCAACATAGAGCGTGCTGACACCCGCGGCGACCCGCGGATGCGCCGAGGCCCCAAAAAACGTGCAGGAAGAGGCCGGGGGTGTGGCGATGGACGCCGGTGAAATAACTCCCGTGCTCGTGGCCTTAAGGGTCGGTTGATTGAGATCCCATAAAAGCCGGAACGGAATGCCGCCCAGGAAAGGCTCATTCCAGACCACGAGCGCCACCTGGCCGTCGCCGGTGATGGCGATTTTCGGGCCATCAGGAACCGGGCCCTGGGGTCCGAGGACCACCTTTGAATCCGCGAAGGTCTTGCCGTTGTTCAGCGATCGGGAGACGACGAGGTACCAGGGGCCTCCGTAATGGTCGAGCGTCCTCTGCGCCACGCTGACGTACAGGACGATGCCGGGGACGTTGCAATCCTTGCTGCTCCAAGCCGCGAGCCAGGGATCGCCATGCCGGGCGTGAACACCTTGTGCTTGGATATCCGCAGTAACCCCCAGCTGACTGTGCCTGACCCAATTCCCTCCGAACTCTTCCGAGGTGGCCCATCCATCGAGGCTTGCGCGCTCCATGAACCGCCAGCAGGAAGCGGTGGAGGCCTGGATGACGCTGGTCGTGTCGTTGTAGCCGACGATGTAGCGGGCTGCCGGCTCCCGTGGAGGACGATTCGCCGGTTGATCGATGCGCACCATCGACGTCTCGCTCTGAGCAAACGAGCGATGCGACCCGGCGGGATCGCTCGTGGGAGACGATACGGGGTAATTGACCGACCCGCACCCGTGGCAGGCGCAGTACAAACAGGGCGCCAACAGGACCCACCGTCGCATTCCTGCCTTCCAACTCATCGAGATGCTCCCGTTTGGACCGCTTCACCAACCGCCGGCTCGTCGGCGCAAAAGGAAGCCGGCGGCCGTCAGGAGAGACAAGAGCATGACCATCGCTCCCACGTCCGACAGAGCGGGGATGCCGAACGCTGGCGAGCTGAGGCAAGCGAAGCCTTCCATCGGCCCCGGAGCGACTCCGGGCAGGGAGAGGCTCGGCTCCGGACTGTTCGCGGGAGGCTGGGCACCCGGGACGAACGTGGGAGGCCCTGTGGCCTGGAACTTAGTTCCATTTATCTGTATCGGAAGACAGGACCATCCCTCCGTCTGGACGCCGCCTCCGCTCTTGTAGTGGCTGTAGAGCTTAAAGTTCCCGCCCCCGAGGTCCCGCGCGACGCCGTCCCCGCACATCTTCGCTGTGGGAAGCATGACGGGAGGCACCATCGCGCTGTAATATCCGTTCTCGCAATCTTCGATCGCTTTCTTGTGGGCGCCGTCCTGTGTGTGGCCCTGCGCGTCGGTGTAATCGTCGTAGGGGATCTGGTCCCGGAGGGAGATGATCACCTCCCAGATCTCGTGCATCAAGATCGCGCCCCGCGTCTGGGTCCCCGTGGTGTTGTTGTCTCCCAGCTTGTCGATGTCGTCCAGGTCGATGTCCTGGGTTCCGGTGGACTTCGTGTGCGTCGTCCCGTCCGTGCCGTGGAAGCCGCCCATCAGGACACCGTCGAGGTTCCGGCCCACGTTCAGAGTGACCGCCTGGGGGGCATTGATCGCGTTCCTCAGGATCGTGGCGCAGGCGTTGCCTCCGTCGGCGATCGACATGACTCCGTTCGCGGCGATCGTCACCTGGGTTCCGGTGACCGCGGTCAGGATGGTCGCTAGGTCGGTCCGGTGCTGGTTGATCCCACCGACGGCCGTCACCGTGATGCCCGCCCTCGCCGTGCCCGAGGAACCGGCCAGGATCGCCAGCAGAAAGAGAATCGCGTACGCGATCCTCCCCCAATTCATCGATACACTACGCCACAAGCACACCACTGGTCGTCGCACTCTGTTGTGCCTCCCATTCTCTTACACAAATCCTCCATCCCCGAGCATGAGTAAAGCTTGTCTAAAGGTGATGGGTTCGCAGGTGGACCCCATTTGCAGGCGCAACCAAATCCCGTGCCGTCACCGCTGCACACGAATCCATTCGCGGCTCGCGCGGCCGCAATTTGCGCTGTTGACGATTTCGACGGTTCTCCGGGTTGCCGGCTGCCGCATGCGGCGATGAACAGTAAGAGCGCGAAGATGAAGATTCGTCTCATAGCGGTTCCCGATGGGGTGGCAAGGGGCTATTGCTTTCGCCTGAGCGTTACCAGAAAGTCCTGATCCTGCGAGGTATCAATGAGTCGCCGGAAAAGCAGGGTGGAACCCAGGTAGACTTGCAGCAGGTATCGTCCCTTTTTGACCTTCGTAAATCCGTACTCGCCGCTGACCCCGGTCCGAGTTACTCGTTCCGGCTCCTGGGAGGAGCGGGGTGGAGTCAGCCTCACGATCATTCCAGGAATTCCCCGGTCAGTCGTTGAATCGAACACTCTTCCATCGACCTTGTCACCGCGGACATGACCTTCAAACCCCCAAACCAGTGTTGTGCTGGCAGCGGCGAAGCACAAGAGCGCCAGGGTGATTCGACGCCGGCTGCTCATGGCGTCCCTCCCGCACCCTCGAATCCTTCGGGAATTGGCTGAATATCCGGCACGAATGTGGTCGTTCTGCCGTTGGCGATTTCCTTCAACCGAAGCCGCACTTCACCTTGCTTGCTGTCAGCGAGATCGATCGGATCGTCCAGCACCGTATCCCCGGCAATGTACACAACCTTATAGTTTTCTCCCGCGTCATGGAGCTTTGGGAGGCTGAGGCTGAATTCCCGATCCTGCTGCAGCGCATCGGACCAGGTCGAGGCGTAGATGAACACCGGGTGAACGTCGGACTTCACAGATCCCCGGATCCTGATTTGCTCCGCAATTCCCGAGGACTTGGCCATTGGGTAGATAAGGGGGATGAACCCGAGCGCGAAGAGAACGAGGGCTGGGTAATTGGTTTTGAATTTTCCGATCGGAGTTTCAATTTCTGTAACCGTTTTGCCCTCATGGTCGAGGTATATCTTTTGTTTGTACACAAGCCAGATGCCGCCCACGACCATCACCAGGCCGGCGAAGGAGCACATGTAGTACAGCGCCACAAAGCGCGGGTCCACGGAGTGGCTCTCCTTTTGTCCAGGGTCCTGCCCGTTACATACCGCCGCAATCGGACCAGATGGTTTCTGCCCTCTATATATGTAAAACGTCGTGGTGAGAAAAAACGCACAAACAATTTGCGGTGAGGAGTCAAAAACCCCAAAACAGCCTGAGTGGCGGTAGAACGAGGCTGTAAGCTCAGGGACGTGATTGCCCGGCGCGGCGTGCTCGGCCGGAGCTAGGGCGCACACTGATTGAGCATCTGAAGCCTTGTGGACGACTCCGATTGCGTCTCCGTGGCCGGAACGGCCATGCACCAGTTGTGATGGTAGTCATAGGCTGAGCTCCACCGTCCGCCTGAGAAAGTGCAACCGTTCTCCTCGTTCAGCCGATTCGCTTCGACGGCCAACGTGGCATACAGGTAGCTCCGGCGGGTTACGAGTGGACTTGGTGATCCACCCCGCCCACGAGATCCTCAAGATCGCAGATCTCAACCAAAATGCTTCACCTCCCCTTCTTCTTCGAATCTCCGGCGGGACGCTTGGGGAGCTCGGTCTTATCCTTCTCAGACACGGTTGTCTCCGTATTTGTCTTGGATTGGGTCGGGGTGCTAAGGCATCCCCCCTGCGCCGACGGATAGAGCGATTTCGAGAGGTTTTGGCACAAGTCCATGAGAGCTCGCGCGGTATTCACTTCGCTCTCCAGGTCGCTCAATGTCTGAATTTGCTTGTTGAGCTCGGGAGCCACGCCCAGAGTTGTTCGTTCTTCTGACGACATTTTCTTGAGTTCCTCAAGTGCATCATCAGGCGGTTTTGTGGAGATTTCAGGAGCCAGGGCTCTAAAGCCTTGGGATTCGGACAAGGTTTTAACTGACACTTGTAGCTTGGGTAGGGCGTTTTTCGCTGCCTGCTCACGTCGCTTCGCTTTTTCCAGCCTCTCAAACACTTGCAAGCAGTATTCGATATGACCGTTTGCATAAACTTGTGTGACAAGCTGGCTCACGACGCATGCGACCGCCGCGATGTTCTCTTGGCGCGGCTGAACGGTGGTCGGGCCAAGCCGAACGGTTTCGGTAACCGCGCTCAGGTCTGAATTGAGCTTTGTCTTCTCGAGATCCTCTGTAAGCTGCTTGATTGCATCGTCCTCATACTTGACAGCCTGATCTGCAGCATCCTTTTCCTGCCTCTTCTTCTGCAGTGTCGTGCAGGGGTCGGTCGTGGCTGCTTTGCTTAGCTTGCAGTATTGTTCGGCTCGCGTGTGTTTCTCCTCGTCCGTGCCGTTTGGTGAGTCCTTGATTTCAACGTCGCACAGGGGCTTCCCCGAGTCGGATTCGGTACATTCTTTCAGCCCTGATTTGCATCCGTCCTCGGCCACCGTTACCTTGCAGACTTCATCGGCTCCCTTGCCCAGCTCCTCCGCCGCGGAATCCGCAGTGGCTTGCTTTTCCTTCTTGAGCTGCTTCTCCTGTTCGAGCTGCTTGCTGAGGTCCGCCATGAGGCCGCCTCGGGTAATCGTCGAGCGGCCTGTGAGCGCGACCTGGGTTGGCCTGGTTGCTTCAGCGAGCGCCGACACAGCCGCCAGCGTCACCATGGACCGCTGGTATCTCTCGTGCAGCGCGTAGGCTTGCGTGTCTTTCATGTCTCCATTGAGGGCCAACTCGCAAATCCGGTACATCGCATCGCGGAGAAGTTGAATTGTCTCCGTCCTAACTCCAATGGTTGCAGCGGCTTCGGCAAGGGCTGCCTTGAATTCCGCTTTGGCCTTGTCCTTGTATTGAGCGTTGCCTTCGAGAGCGGCGCTCAATACTGAAAACACATCGGGGCTTGGCTCAAGGCAGATTTGCCGGAGCTTGTCACCCGCTGGAGGGGTCGTGACCAGGAATCTCTGCTTTGCATCCACGGCGACGATTTCGGTGTCGTTTTTGACGTGTTGGGAGCGGTAGATCGAGTTGACCCTGGCGCAGGAGCACGAGATTGAAACGAGACAAAGCAATCCGAGAACGCTCCGACTACTCTTCATTCTGAACCCCTATTGGGCACCTACGAGTCTGTCCAGGTCACGTACGCACTGTTCCGCAACGCCTCACTTTCTAGCTCCTCTGGCGATCTTCCGCCTACAGGCCTCCGAATCGCCCTTGTAACAATACCCTCCGGATGAGAAGGTGCTGTTCGGTACATTCCATACTCCATCGTAGCCATGCGCCCGACAGAAATTGGTCTTGTGACCAGACCTCCAGCCGAGAGCCTTGATGTCCTTGATCTCATCGCAAGTGGCAGCGGGTGTTTGGCTCTGTTGCGGGCAGGTGCTCATTAGGTTTCGAGCTATCTCGTCGTACTTGGCCGCCGCATCGCTGCCCACAATGCCCGCATTCAAGATTGCCTGAAGATAGGTATTCTGATCTTTTGCCTCCTGGGTGCAAGGAGCCTTTACGATGCGTTGTATCGGCTCTCCCACGAGTCGATACTCGAGGTCGCCATAGCTGAACGAAATCTCCTGTTGCCTGATGAGAAGCTCACTTTGCTTCTGGCTGAGATCCAGCAGAGAGAAAGCGACGGTCCCCAAGCCCCCAAGAACCCCAACGAGAATCGTGTTCGTCCAGAACGACAAGCGTAGTTCTTTACGCTTCAGCTCGAGTTCATCATTGCCTTTCAGGCTCCCTTCAGTCACTTTTGCCCTCCAGGACCTAGCGTGCATTTTGGCGAATCAGCGCCTTCTTCTCGCCGTGCGGCGGCGGGCGACCGACTTCGTTTTCCTTTTCACCTTGGACTTGGTCTTCTTCCCGGGCTTTGCCTTGGGTTTGGACCGCGGGTAGATCAACGAGATGAACTTGCGGTCCGATCCGTCGATGTCGGTGCCGCCGACGATGGGCTCACCGTTCTTGGTGATCTTCCCTGGAAGCTGGTAGCACATGATCGAGCTCGCGTCGGCTGACGGCGTGCCGAGCAGCGAGCTTTGCTCGAGAGGCGTCAAAACCTGAGCCCGTACCTCGTCCGCTGACCATCCCTGCGTCTGCCCGAAGTAGGCGATGGCTTTGGCTTCGTCAATCTTGGCGACAAGCTCCTTGCGCATGTGCTCGTGAGGAAACCCGAGGGTGTGCCCGGTCTCGTGACGCACCACCCGCTTGTATTCGGATTCCGGGGTCTTCATCGTGAAGCTGTCCAGATTCATCGTGGGTTCGTTGGGCTTGATGTGCAGAATGTCGGTTCCGAGATAGGACCAGTAGCCGTCATCCGGCACCCGAGCGATTCGGACCTGCGGATCCCTGCTCGAGGCGACGAAGGTGACGTTCCCGGTCTTGGCCCAGGCATTCATGTGCAGCAGGATGCGCTTGCGGAAATCCGCGGCGGCGGAATCGAGGAAGCCGACCGTGAGCTTCACGCCCTTGGTCCCCCAGTACTTGGTGGTCAGCACCGAAAGCGCGGCCTTCGTGGGGGTGAATCCAGGTATGACCCGCATCAATCGCTGGACCGGAGGATGATTCACCGGATTGATCGCCGCCGCGGTGGCGGCGGATTTCTCCCAGAGGTCGCGCGGGAGCCGCTTGGGGGTGCAGACAAGGCGTGTGTCCATTTGAATTCTCCTGTTTGGCGGAACGCTCAGAACTTCAGGGTCACTTCTTCGCGCAGCACTTCCGGCTTGAACTTCTCCGTATTCACCAGGTTGCTGTCGTCGTGCAATGCATTCAGCAGCGTGGTTCGCGGGACTTCAGTCTTGCGGTCCGGGCTGCCGTGCACACCCTCCTTGGTGGACAGCAGGGTCTGCAGCCGACCTTGCTTGCTCTTGCCCCCCTTGCGCGCGAAGGCGTTCCAGAGCGTCTTGGGAGTCGCATTCAGGCTTCCGTGATGGCCGACCTTGTAAAGGTTGACGTCCTCGAGAAGCTTGCGCACCTTGGGTTTGCTCAAGGCGTACATCCAGTTCTCATACTGCGCGTCGCCCGGAAACAGGATTTTCTTGCCGTTCGCTTCGAACAACAGTATGACGCTCGTGTTGTTCATGACCTTGTCGAGAATCCGTACGATGGAGAGGAGTGAATCACCCTGTTCCTTCATGACGGAGTACTTGAACCAGCCGGCGGATCGCGGCAGCGCTCCCACAGGGTGCCGCGGGAACAGAGCCCTGGCACTGGTTCCATGCGCTTCCTTGGTGGCGGAGAGTCGCTGCCAGAAGCGGGCGGAGAGGTGCCAGAACTCATCCGCGTCGGTGCTGCGCATGGTCTTGATGGTGTTTGTCTGAGCGATCGTGGGCGGGCCGAGCACCGTGACTTTCACCCCCGGCAGGATTCCGCCCAGGCCCGCCTTGGAGCCGTGGTACACAAAGCGGTTCGGAGCCATGGACATCAGATTAGCCACCGCGTCCGGGTTGCCGATATTGTCCATGCCGATGACCGCGAGCTGGGCGCGCATCTGACGGAATCGATCGCCGTAGAGGGCGCGTGAGCTCTCGACGACCTTGGCTGCCACGTTGCGCATCTCGAGCAGCGTGCGAGCGAATCCACGTCGCCACGGGGCGGTGGCGTCCCTGGGCGCCTGCGGATCTTCGGTCCACGGCTGGATCACGACCGCGGGCTTCAGCGCGCGGATGATTTCCCCGGGGCCCTTGCCACGCTGACGCTCAAAACCGCTGATATGGTCCCGGTGGCGGTGCGTAGCGACCACGACATCAAGCTTGCCCCCGCAATCCTGCTTGATGGCCTCGGCCACTTTGTTCATGTATTTGCCCGTTACCCTCTTGCCGGTCGGCAGACGCATCGTGCCGAAGTCGATCAGGACGTGGCGTTGGCGGCGCGGGTATTGAAAGCTCAATAAGAAACAGTCGCCGAATCCGACGTCGTAGGTCCGGACGGTCAAGCTCTTGGGCGAGTTGGATGCCATGACTACCATTGCTCCTCTGGATGCCCGGCACCACCCAGCATGCGGCGGCGATGCAGGTCCGCGAATTGGGTTCCTACGCCGGTGTCGCGATTGAATGCGCCACGCTCGTAGAGACTCTTCAGGCGGTCGCTCTGGCGGGGGCTGCGCACGCCGGTCGCGATGTGAAACTTCACGTGGCCAAACTCGCTGAACACAAGCGTGCCGCCGCCGTAAAGTGGCAGGAAGGTCTGCCCCGAGAGTCCTTCCGGACACTTGATGCCGAATCGGTCCAGCTCGCGAGCGAACACCCGCAGCGTCTGCAGGTACTCGACCACGGTCTCACGCAGGACGAGGCCGTCGGTGCTCACGCGCACGCACGGGCGCACCGAGGTGACGCGCGTGAATGCATCGCGGTCGATGCCCAGCGCATTGCGGTTCTCCCATATGAACCGGAAGAGCGTGTTGGGATCGCTCTGCAGTGTCTCGAAGTGCAGGCCGTCATAGCGGAGCTTCTCCGCCGTGGGAGGTGGATCCCAGGCCCCGTCCTCCCGGCGCCGGCCGGAGGGTGAGATGCCGAAGCTGGCAAAGGCTTCGCGCAACGTCTTCCGATACAGATACTTGGAATCGTTCGGGTAAAGTTGTAGATCTGCGGTTATCATGGCGCTGAGATAGTCACCGAAGTTCAAATCGATGGGTGGCAGGTAGTCGAGCCCGCGGATGGCGATGTGCAGCAACTCCCTGGCGGCCGCGGCGGCTTCTTCGGCAACCACGGCGCGGTTAAGAGCGATGCCGCGGTCCGTCCCGCGCGGCTCGAGCCGCTTGCACCACACCTTGAGGAATGCCTGGAAGATGACGGCCACCAGGATTTCGCCTCGCCGGTGCGGCTCCTGGTATACCTGCTGCCCCAGCAAGGTTGGCGAGGGGTCCAGCGCCACGGAATGACGCAGGGCGTCGCCGCGCACGAATGACATCTCGCGGCCAAACTGCTTGGCCAGCTTGAAGAGAATGTTCTTCTGGCGGAGGGACTGGTACGTCAGGTCCCGGCTCTTGATCAGGTTCCGTCGGTCCGAGATCTCCATAAGCCCAAGCTCCACGAGCTCGGAAGACTTCAGCAGCGACAGCAACGCCACCACGTCGGCAAAGGCCTCGTGGAACGCGGCCTGGTCCGCGTGGGACGGGCGCAGGAAAGAAGCTCGCAAGCCATCCAGCAGCGCGTGCGCGGTTTCGTGGGCGACGATGTCGTGCGACAGGCAGGTGAACACCGTGTCACCGCTTTCGCCGCTGAAGTAGCCAAACGACAGACTCTCCGATTCGCGCGAGTAGTAAGCGTTGGCGTCCGCGAAGGCGTGGGGGGCGATTTTCAGCTGAGGCGCCTGCGAGTTGAAGCCCCAGGAGATGGGACGGCCCAGCGCTGTCTGGAACACGCACAGCACATGCATGGCGATGGCGTACACATTCTGCTGGTGGAAGTACGGATCGTTGACCAGCTTGTCGATGTCCCCTGTTTTCTCATAGCGATCCGAATAGAAGTCCTGCTGGCGTGGCTCGTAGTACGCGTTGCGTGTCGCGTCGAAATCGATGACGTGGATGCGGTGTCCCTTCGGGCCGGCTTCAAGTCGTTCCGCCGGGACCGCCACCCGGGTCGTGAGCGCACGCTTGCCAGGGCCGAGGACGGAGGGGTCCTGCGCCAGCACGGTCCAGGTGCGGGTCGGGACATCCTGCGAAACGGGATCAAAGCGCTCGCGACGAGATCGGGCTGTTCTGTTCATGGCTGGCCGACTCCTGATCCTGGATAGGGAAAAGCCGCGGGTGCGGGCAGGGAGGTGTCGAGCCAGGAGCGGACGGAGGCATCGCACGCGGCGTAGCCCCAGTTGATCAGCCGCTCCTGGGTCTTGGCGTCCTTCTCGCCCAGGTCGGTGCCTAGGGTGGCCAGCTTGAGCGTCTGAGCGTGGGGGCAGTCCAGCTTTCCCGGGGCCTTGAACACAGCAATGTCGACATCGATGTCCCAGAAGGCCCCGAGGCGGGCGCCGGTCTCGAACGAGTTCATCAGGAGGCGCTTGCGTAGCGCGCGGACCTGGTTGTCGACGACGTTGATCACGCGTCCGCTAAGCCGCACCCAGTCGCGTGCCACTTTCTCAGCCGGCTTGAAGGGTGCTCCGGCGTCACTCACGAGCAGCGTGCGGAAGCGCTTGTAGGCGGTCTCCAAACCGAGGTTGTCGTACACGCCACCGTCGGCCAGCGAGACATGGGTCGTAAACGGCGGACGCTGCAAGTTGTACTCGCCGCGGCCACCAGTGCCCGCCGTGAAATCGCTATTGCTGAGCTCGAAGGTGGCTGGTGCGAGCATGGGTGGAAACGCCGACGAGGCCGCTACGGCCTGGGCGACGGACACTTTGTCCGTGTGCTTGTTCTCCCCCACTTTCCAGTCACGCATGTAGGGCGACATGAAACGCCATAGCGCACCCGATTGAAGGTTCGAGGCGTTGATGACCCAGCGCGGTTCCGCCGGCAACTGGCTTAGCTTCGCTTTCTCGAAGAGGTGCTTGTCATAGGCTTTCGCAACGTGCTCGTTGACGGAGCCCGGAGTGACGATGGCCGAGAGCACCTTGAAAGCACCCTCCGCCGTCTCGGCCGCGAGCGTGACGTTTGCAAGATCGCGGATGGGCTTCACGACTTCGGCCTGGTAGCTCTGGACGAGCTTCGGCGGAGTGGAAAAATCGAGATTCTTCCATTTGAGGCCGAGCATGCCCGAGATGATCGAGCCACCAGAGACGCTCGAGACACGTTGCAAGGTTCCGATCGGCACTGTGGCGCCGGCGGGTTGCCTGGCCGTATGGTCTCCCGGGCTCAGGAGCCCCAATTCGAGCAGACGCCAGAGCGCCCCAGTGTGAAACAGCATCGCTCGGTAGCCGCCACCCGACAGGCAGACGGCGATTCCATCCGTGGGTGTCTCTTTCTCTCCTGGCACCGCGGATACCGGGGAGACCAGTTCTGGATCGGGCATTGAGATCCTCCCGTTGGACAACTGCAGGTACACGGACTCCGGTCTTGGCTAGGCCAATCATTCCAGGCACACAAATGGACTCGGAGCGATTCTTGCCGTCTATATAGATAAAACGTCGTGGAGAGAAGAACCGCACAAGAAATCTGTGGTGGGAATAAAAAAGGGACAGGGGTTCAGCGTTTCCTTGCTGCTATGGCATTGAGATTTCCAATGTTTGTTGGCCGAGCCGGGGGACCATGTCTCTACACAGGTTTTTGAAGTAAATGCGCTAGTGTTCGTTCCTTTATTCCCTTCGAGATATGACGGCTCCGCACGGATGTTTTCCAGACCGTTCTCTATCAGCCATTGCGAAGCCTGCAGCTGAAGCTTACGGAGCTCGGAGGAAGGAACCGACTTCCCGGCGCCAGCTGCGCCGCTCCAGTGTTAGCGAAGTTCCATTGTGTAGTCGAGCAGCGCTGACCACAAGGGATCTTTCACATCCGCTGAGAAGCTCAGCTCAGGCCAGCAAGCTGGCCACCACTCTTCTCGGGTGGTGAGATGCAGTCACCAGCCTTCTGAGGCCCGAATGGAAGCGCTCTGAAAGTCAGCCGTGGCAGGGCGACATATTGCGAAGGGAATAAACGCAACAACACTAGCGCACTAACTTCAAATTCACGCGAGAGACATATGGTCCCCCCGCTGGCACAATTCAAAGGTCAGTCCGATTTCGCGGCCACGTCGAGGGCCCGGTCGAGCGGGGCCGCGGCGAGCCGGGAGAACTAAAGTCTAGGGGCCCTTCGGCGCAGGAGTTACCGGCGCTCGTGAGGTAATAGTACGCCCCCCATAGCCCAGGGTATTGTCGTCCCATTAAGGGTGTGGCAGGCGGTCGGGCGCGAGGCTAGCCTTGTGGTTTCTCGGGCTCAATCTGTGGGAATTTCTTGGGAGCCGTCCTGGTCGGATTCGTGCTAGATTACCCACCTCAACCTTTATCTATATTGTGTCATTCAGAGTGGGAACACCGCACCCGAAGGTATCGGATTGGGCCGCATCCCGCGAAGAACCGCTAAGTATCGCGTTATCCATGAAGGACTTCTCGTCCTTCCAGTCCTGTGCATTGCCTTCTTGAGCGTGGGACACGGGAGCCCCGCTCCCCCCATGGGCCCTCCCGCTTCACCCCCGTCCGCAGGCCGATATGTCCCCAGCGAAGTGCTCCTCAAGTTCAAAGACCACACGGCGCCTTCCGAGCGCGCGAGCGCACTCGGCCAGGTCGGAGGTCGCCGTATCAGGACGTTTCGCAGCGGCGCCGAGCAGTGGAAGCTGGGACAGGGTGCGGGCGTTGAGGAGGCCGTCGCCCGTCTGAAGAAGAATCCCCACATCCGTTACGTCGAGCCGAACTACCTCGTCGGTATCGATGCCGTTCCCAACGATCCCCGCTATCCCGAGCAGTATGCCTTGAACAACACCGGCCAGACGGGAGGAACGCCCGGGGCCGACATCCATGCCGAGAGCGCCTGGAGCGTGACGACTGGGAGCCACAGCGTGGTGGTCGCGGTCATCGATACGGGAGTGGACACCAGCCATCCCGATTTGCAGGCGAACCTCTGGACCAATCCGGGGGAAATCGCTGGCAACGGGATTGACGACGACGACAATGGCTACGTCGACGACGTCCACGGCTGGGATTTCATCAACCACGACAACGATCCCTTCGACGACAACCGACACGGGACTCACGTCGCGGGCATCCTCGGGGCCGCGGGGAACAATGCGATCGGCATCGCGGGAGTCAGCTGGCAGGTCAGCATCATGCCTCTCAAGTTCATCGGGGCCAATGGATACGGCAGTGACGCCGACGCCATCGCCGCCATCGAATACAGCGGCGCCATGGGCGCTCGCATCTCCAACAACTCATGGAGTGGACCTGACTTTTCCAGGCGTTGCTGGATGCCATCAACGGCGTCGCCGAAAGCTCCCTGTTCGTGACCTCGGCAGCGAGCTCAGGCTCCAACAACGACTTGTACCCTTTATACCCCGCGAGCTTCGATGCCCCGAACGTCGTAGCCGTGACCTCCACCGACGCGAACGACCAGCTTGCTCCTTCCGCCAATTACGGACCTACCTCCGTGGATCTCGGAGCTCCGGGGGTGGACATCCTCAGCACGATGCCGGGAAACACCTACGGCCTCCTCAGCGGCACCTCGATGGCGGCGCCTCAGGTTTGCGGAGCGGCGGCTCTCATTCTCGCCGTCTATCCCGACATCGATGTCTTGAGCCTGAAAAACCTTCTCCTCGCCACGACCGATCCCCTCCCCTCGCTGGCCGGCAAGACCGTCAGTGGGGGCCGGCTCAATGCCTACCGTCCGCTCGCCGTTCCCGATCACACGCCTCCCGGCCCCATCCAGGATCTGGCCGCCGACGCTCCCAATTCGAACAGCGTCACACTCACATGGACCGCCACCGGCGAGGACGGTGTGTCGGGCACCGCCAGCAGCTATGAGCTGCGTTATTCCACGACGCCGATTGACGATGCCAACTTTGTGAGCGCCACTCGGGCCTCGAACACGCCCGCTCCCGGGGCGCCGGGCACCCGCGAGCAATTCACCGTCTCGGGATTGCAATACAACACCTCTTATTACTTCGCGGTGAAGGCCCGGGACGAAGTAGGCAATGCCGGAGCTCTTTCGAACATCGCCATCGCCGCAACTCCCGGACCTCCGGTCCTGCAGGCTTCGCCCTTGTCGATGGACGTAAGTCTCGTGCACGGAGAGGCCGCGACTCGAACGCTCACCCTTCACAATACCGGGGAGGGCGATCTCACTTTTTCCTCGAGCCTGAAGCAGACACCCGCAGCGGGGCTTGGTGATTTCGAGATGCTCGGCTCTCTTCCGGTGCCGCTTGCCTGCATCGTGGAGAACCCTCTCGATCAGGCGATATACGGAATGTCATTGAATGGGTCGACGCTCTATCGCTACCATCCTGTCAGCGATACCTGGGACTCCCTCGCCAGCACCTCCTCCATGAACACGTACCGGTGCAATGCAGCCGTGCTCAATGGGAGGGTTTACATCTCTTCACCCGACGAGATAGATCTGCGGGTCTATGAAATTGCGACGAATTCCTGGGGCGGGCAGCCCAATCCCCTGGGATTGACCGGCGGGGTCATCACCAGCGACGGATCGCACTATCTCTATCTCGCCTATTTCTCGACGTTTCTTCGACTGGATCCTACGAGTGGTGCCACACTCCAGCTAGCCGCGCCTCCGTTCGTGGTCCGTGACAATTCGGGGCTTCACTATCTCGACGGTCAGATTTTTGCCCACCAGGGAGACTCTACCGCTGGATTTGCACGCTTCGACATCTCGCAACATGCATGGGTCGTACTTCCCTCGGTTCCCGGTCAAGCCAGAAGGGCTTCCGCCATTGATCCCGTTGAGCGAGTCTATTACGTCCACGCAGACTACCAGACTCTCATGCGCTTTCCGATTGATTCCGGCGTTTGGAGCGCTTCGACCCTTCCTTCCTTCAGCGTGTACGATGGCAGCATGGCATGGGTCTCAGGCTCTTACCCCGGAATCTACTTCACGCGGGACGGCAGCACCAGCGAATTTGCTCGAGTGCGCACAGGGGAGTCGTTCCTGCGCATGCAGCCCCGGAACGGCACGATTCCTGGCGACGGCTCGTCGGCCGTCCAGGTGATCTTCGATGCTGGCAACCTGGTCGCCGGCAGCTATGGCGCGGACATTCAAGTCGCCACCAATGTCCCCTCGCAACCGCTGCTCGAGATTCCCGTGACCCTCGGTGTGACGGGCATCCCGGAGATTGCCCTCCAGCCGATCGCGCTCGATTTCCCCTCGACATTCACCGGACACAGCAGCTCTCTTGCACTGCGAGTCATCAATCGAGGGACGGACGAGCTGCACGTGGACATCGTTCAGTTCGACGGAGAGTTCAGCTCCGATGTCCCGCTTCCCGTGACGGTTCCTGTCGGCGGCTCGCAATCCGTCGCGGTGGACTTTACGCCCACGACTTCCGGCCCCGCGGTCGGCACGCTCTTCCTGCACAGCGACGATCCGCGAGGAACGATAGAGATGCCACTGACAGGCTCGGCGCTTGCGCCGCCCATCGTTCAAGTCGAGCCAGCTTCGCTTCACTCCACGCTCTACAACGGGCACAAGGAAAGCCTGAGCCTTTCCGTCTCGAACGTCGGCGATAGCGATCTCGCCTTCTCATTGATCGCTCACGCCGCGGGTGCCTCTTCGATCTCCAATTCTGAAATCGCTACGGTCCTGTCGATCCCTGGAGGGCCGGGAAGCTACCAGCTATTGACCCCAAGCCCGGAGCCTCTTACCGGTGTGGTGGAAGATCCGACGTCAGGGATGATTTACGCCCGATCGGTGCAGCGCGAGAACTTTTATCGCTATCGGGCCGGCACGGGACGGTGGGAACAGCTTGCCAGCGCCGACTCACTCTCTTACGACAACCCAAGCGCTGCACTGCTCAATGGCAAGATATACATGCCCAAATTTGCGGCTCTCGAGGTTTATGACATCGCCACCGACGTGTGGACCCGAAGGTCGCTTCCCACCAGCTTTACGAGCTGGAACATCGCCAGCGATGGAAGCCGGTATCTCTTTCTCCTCTCGGGCTCGAGCTTCTTCCGGCTGGATCCGGCGATCGGAGACTTGTCTCCTCTTCCCACGCCTCCGATCGGCTTCCCTCGGTACGGGGGTATGCGCTATCTGGATGGCATCCTGTATGCGCACCAGGGATCTAGCGGCTCGGCGGGACGAGGGTTCGCCAGCTTTGACATCGCGCAGAACAGCTGGGTGACGCTGCCGTCGGCTCCGGAAAACCTCCTCCTCGGGTCGGCCATCGATCCCATCGCGCGCCAGTACCTTGCCGTTGCCAACAATTCGGGCTCGCACATTCTTGCATTTTCCATCGACTCGGGAACGTGGAGCGTCTCGCCATTTCCAGGGTTCAGCGTTTCGAATGGCGGAATGGGATGGCTTCCCGGACCCGTCCCGGCTCTCTATTTCGTGCAGGGCACCAGTGGAACGGGCTTCGCGCGCCTCCTGACCGGCCTTCCTTATCTGAGTCTCAGCGCCTACCGGGGCTTTCTGTCGCCCGGCGCCACGGCGAACATCCAGGCGCTTTTCGACACCGCCAATCTTCCGGGAGGCGTCTATTCCGCGCAGATCGAGGTGGTGAGCAACGATCCTGGCCGCTCCGTTGTCTCAGTGCCGGCCACGCTCACGCTCGTTTCGGCGCCTGAGGTGGATGCACAGCCCGAATCGCTCGAATTCCCGACGACTTTCACCGGCCAGAGCAGCTCGCTTCCGCTGACCATTCTGAACACCGGGCAACTAGCATTGCACATCACCGGTGTGCAGGTCGAAGGAAGCTTCGCGCAGAGCGGGCTGACCCCTCCCGAGATCATCCCGGCCGCCGGCTCACAGGTCATCACGGTAATCTTTTCTCCCACCGACTCTGGCCAGCAATCGGGACGCCTGATTTTTCAAACCGACGATCCCGACGAGCCGGAGGTAGTGATTCCTCTCACCGGGGAGGGGCTGCTGCCGCCCATCGCCCGCGTCGTGCCTGATTCCATCCAGTCCCGACTGCCTTCCGGTAGTGGTGAATTCGACGTCCTTACGCTGTTCAACACCGGGTCGAGCGATCTGCAGTTCTCCATGGGAGCCGTTCCTGGAGACTTCCTGCCCATGCATGCCAGCCCCGTCGGAATCGCCTGCATGATAGAAGATCGCGCCAGTCAAACGATGTACGCGCGATCGGGCGACGACTCCTTTCTATATCGCTACCGCACCGCCACGAACACCTGGGAGCGCCTGGCGGCGATTCCCTATTTCCTGGCCACGGAGTGTCCAGGCATGGCTCTTCTGAATGGAAAGATTTACACGCTCGTTCCCAACACCGCATTGATGGCCTTCGACATCGCGGCCGGCACCTGGACCGATTTGGGGCGGCCGTTCGATGTCAGCAGGGCCGTCGTCGCCAGCGATGGTACGGCCTTCCTGTACTTCGCCAACGGAACTTCCTTCTGGCGCTTCGATCCGCTAACCCGGGTCGTCACGACTCTGCCGGCGCCGCCCTTCCAAACCCTCGAGTTTGGCGGCCTGCGGTATTTCGACGGCGACGTGTATGCTGTCCCGGGCAATGCCTCCTTCGCACGGTTCAACGTCGCCTCCAACACATGGATCATCCTGCCTCCCAGACCCACTGCGGCCTTCAGCTGGCCGGCCATCGATGAGAATGCACGAGAGCTCTTCGCCTGCGGCGCACCGAATACATCTTCTTACTACCGCTTCTCCCTGGACCGTGGCGGATGGCGAGCCTACACACTGCCGCAGGGCGCTACCTGTCTGTTCAGCTGGCTGCCTGGCAACGATCCTGTTTCGGGTGTCTACGCGGCCCGCTCGGCACTCCTTTACCGAATCGAGCCCGGCGAACCTTTCATCAAATTTGACCGAATAAGCGGGACCGTGTTCGCGGGCCAGGTCACGGACATCACCGTAATCCTCGACACGGGCAGCGCGCCGGAGGGCACCTATTCACACATCATAAAAATATTCACGAACGATCCCGCACACCCCACTTTGTCGGTACCGACCTCGCTGGAGGTTTACCTTGACGCTGACTTCGACGGGGTCACCGACGCCACGGACAATTGCCCCCACGCCTACAATGCGGGCCAGGAGGATGCCGACGGCGACGGTCACGGTGACGCGTGCGACGTGTGCACCGACCTGGATGGAGACGGCGCCGGAAACGCCGGTTTTCCGGCGAGTACCTGCCCCCTGGACAACTGTCCCGCCGTGTCGAATCCCACCCAGACCGATATCGACGGCGACGGGCCGGGCGATGCCTGCGACCTCTGTCCGCTGGATGCGTCGAACGACATCGATACCGATCGGGTGTGCGGCGATCTTGACAATTGCCCTTTGATCGCCAACGGCGGCCAGGAGAATCTCGACGGAGACACATTGGGGGATGCCTGCGACAACTGCCGACTCGTTCCGAACGACTCCCAGACGGACATGGACGGCGACCGTGTGGGCGACGCGTGCGATGTCTGCCCTCAGCAAGCCGACCCGGAACAGGAGAACCAGGATCAGGATGGATTGGGCGATGCCTGTGACAACTGTCCGACCGCCTACAATCCGGACCAGCTCGACAGCAACGATGACGGATCCGGAGACGCCTGCCAGCCGTTGCTGACGTTGTCGTCGATTCTCCAGGACGGTGGAAGCGCGCTGGAGGTCCGGGCCCAGGCCCGGGACCCGCAATCCGAGACCCTTTCCGGGAGTATCGAGATCTTTCCTCCCGCCTCGACCACAGTTCTGCACGATGCGCTGCTCGGCACGTTCTGTGATTCAGGGTTCTTGCCGGATCAGGTCAACGGCGAAGGGCTCATCTATCTCAATGGCAGTATTGGCGACAACCCGGTCCTCATCGACATGGACAGCACCCTGGGATGCGCGGATGGCAACACCGATTTCGAGCTCGCACCTGGAACCTGCGCCGCGCCCTCCGGCGCTTTCCAGACTCTTCTGGAGATGTCGCCGCTGACGACTCCATTTCCCCTGTGCGTGCGCCGTCTCTCTACCGGCCGGACCTTCGAGTACGATGTTCTGGCGTTCGACAACACGACGCTGACGCTCACGTCGAACAATCCGGTCCTCGACCTTCCCTACTCCTCATGGCCTCCGCGCGGGCTTCCCCTGACCTCCCTTGCGGCCGGGGTGAGCTATCGACTGGAGCTGATCCTTACCGATGGGAACACGATACCGGTCAGCGCGAAAGGCTCATTTTTGTATCAAGGGGAAGCCACGTTGCTGGTCAACAACCCGCCTGTGGCCCGGGCCGAAGCGCTGGGCTCGGAGCACTGCAACGAGCTCGGAGGCGCCTCGGTGCTGCTGGACGGCTCATCCTCAGGAGATCCCGACTCCACGGCCGGGACCCATGACGACATCACGCGCTTTGACTGGACTCTGGATGTCGGCCAGCCGTCGGAGGCGTTCCTGGGGAGCGGCGAGACTCTGTCGGCGGTAATCCCGTCCGGCAGCCACCAGATTACCTTGAGGGTTACCGATGCCACCGGAGAGTCCGACACGACGGTCCTTCTCGTCAGCGTCGTTGACACGACGGGGCCGATTATCATCTGTCCGTCCAGCCAGGTGCTCGAGTGCAGCTCTCCGGCGGGCGCCCTCGCCTATGTCAGCGCCACCGCCTCCGACGGGTGCAGCCCGGTTGTGCAGCTTCACAACGACAGGACGTCGGGCGGAGCGGACGCGAGCGGAACCTATCCCCTGGGGATGACTTCCGTCACGTTCACTGCAACCGATGCTTCAGGGAACTCCACCTCGTGCACGACGCAAATCACCGTGCGAGACACGGTGCCTCCTGTCGTCACCGTCAGCTGGGCTCCGGCTGTGCTGTGACCGCCGAACCATCGTCTGACACCCGTCTTGATATCGCCACAGGCCACCGACCTGTGCACTTCCAATCCACAGGCGGTCCTGGTCGCCGCCACCAGTAATGAAGCAGACGATGCGCCGGGGGATGGTGACGGCTCCACCACCGACGACATCACGGGCGCCGATCTGGGGACTGTCGATCTGGCGGTGTCGTTACGGGCTGAGCGGGCAGGCACGGGGGGCGGTCGAACCTACGAGCTGCGGTATTCGAGCGTCGACGCAGCCGGCAATGCAGGAGAGGGCACACTGCGCGTCCAGGTGCCGCGTGACATGCCTCCGGGGGTCGATCCTGCGCGCCTGTCCCTGGAGCTCGAAGCAGCTTCCGGAAGCATGCACATTTACTGGGACCCAGTGGCCGGCGCCGCGGGATACGATCTGTTGAGGGGAAGCCTCGAAAGCGTATCGCGCCTGCCGAACCTGCTATCGTTGGGCGAGGTGACGATGCTTGCCTCGAACTCGCAAGCAACCCATTATTTCGAAGCTTCCGGGCAGACCGTTCCTGTCGGAAGCGTCATCTTCTACGTCCTGCAATACCGCCTGCCCGATGGCACGCTGAGCGGGTATGGGAATGAGTCGGCTGGACTTCCCCGCGAGCCGGGCTCCTGTACCGGCGGCTGCCCGACGCCGACGGATAGCCACCAGGCTGGAGGCTCGACGATACACGATGAGAGTCAACGGCTCCCAAGCCGCGAGTCGAACTGAGAGTCTTCGACTCTTCGTCGGGGCGAGCACAGGCCTAGCATTATCCATTTCCTGAAAGCCTTGTGGTCCTACTGGGTTCGCGCTTGAAGGACTAACCGTATGCGAAAAGGGTTTACGAGAAAACCGCAAGTCGACGAGCCCGCCGCGCGAGTCAAGAACTACATCACACCGAGCGGCCTGCAGCGCCTCAAAGACGAGCACCGGTTTCTGCTCACCAGGGAACGACCGGCAGTAACCAAGGTGGTGGCGTGGGCCGCGAGCAACGGCGATCGCAGTGAAAACGCCGACTATCAGTACGGCAAGCGGCGGC
>Ga0137425_1000067_pt1 | contig 35166 bp, 37 predicted proteins | sample EasRivERMZT640_2_FD_102318 | JGI IMG/M metagenome (GOLD analysis project Ga0137425, IMG submission 102318) | Soil microbial communities from meander-bound floodplain in the East River, Colorado, USA - East River MetaG ERMZT640_2 | ecosystem: Environmental > Terrestrial > Soil > Floodplain ...
GCCGTCGCCGTCTTCCGGAATGGATGCCGCCCCCATGCTCGCCTTGCCGCCGGGTGAATCCGAGGAAGTCGCCGCGGCCCTGGCGCGAACCATGTGGATGAAAGCCGGCATCCGCCGTGAAGCGGGTGCCCTCGCTTCGGCTCTGCAGCAGATCGACAGCTGGGAGGCCTCCCGGCGCGTGGAGCCGATTCGGCGCGAGGGGATCGAGACCCGCAACTTGATCTTGCTGGGAGGGCTGGTCTGCCGGGCAGCGCTGGCGCGCGAGGAGAGTCGCGGCGCCCACTACCGCTCCGATTACCCGTCAAAGCGCGAGGAGTGGCTCAGGCACCTCGACAGCAAGTCACCCTCGCCGGCCGAGGATCTGCCGCGGCTCCCATGAAACGAAACCGACTCAGCGGATGAGGTTGAGCGAGCGGCTCCACCGGGTGCGGGTGAAGAGGTGGGTGATCTTGGACCAGATGGCGGCGGCCCGGTCCACCAGGCTGGTGCGCAGGTAGGCGTCCCTTTCTTCCTCATAAGACCAGAAGATGACGAAGGCGCGCCCCTTCACATTGTCCCTGGGGACGAACCCCCAGGCGCGACTGTCCCGGCTGTTGTCGCGATTGTCTCCCATGGCGAAATAATGGTCGGGTGGAATTTTAGTGGGAGGATAATCGTCGGTGTCAATGTTGGTGCCCATCGGATACACGTGCTGAACGTAGGGCTCGTTCTGGAGCACGCCGTTCAGGTACAGCTGCCGGTGTTTGACTTCGATCACGTCACCGGGGAGACCGATGATCCGCTTGATGTAGTCCTTCTCCGGCTCCTCGGGGAACTTGAATACGATGATGTCTCCCCGTCGAATGTCACGAATGGGGAAGAGCTTCTTCTCCCAGTCGAAGCTGGTCGGGGCGTAGACATGCTTGTTGACCATGATGTAGTCCCCGATGAGCAGCGTGGGGATCATGGATCCGGTGGGGATCTTGGATTGCTGGAAAACGAACGTCCGGGCGAAGATGACGAAGATGACGCAGGTGATGATGGTCTCCACGTAATCCCGCACGATTCCCTTGGGGGGAGGCGACTGGGAAGAGGGAGCCGGGGTTTCGTTCATCGAAAGAAGGAGGCGATCTGCTCAACCGCCTGCTCGGGAGTGTGCGCCATCCGGGTGATTCCCATCTGATCGGATTCGACCATGTTCAGGTTTGTCAGGGAGCCGAGGATCTCCTCCCAGAAGTCCCCCAGCAAAACGATACGCGTGGAGGGGAGGAGGCCGCCCCGATTGAGCGCCCACAGAAACATCAACTCAGCCAGCGTTCCCGATTTTCCACGGAGGATTATATAGGCGTCGGAAAGCTCTATCAAACGCCGGGTTCGTAGAAACAGATCGGGCTCCCGCTGCTCCTCGCTGAGGAAGGGATTGCCGGATCCTCGACCCAGCACACTGGTGGTGACGCCAATCGAGTGGCCGCCCGCTTCACGGGCGCCGCGGCTGGCCCCCTCCATGACTCCCCCGTAACCCCCACTGACCACGGTGTAGCCTGAAAGCGCCAGGAGGCTCCCCACCCGCCTCGCTTGCTCGTAAAGAGCGTCACCCGGCAGGGGTTCGCTGCTCCCGAAGACCGCGATGGCCTTGTTTCGCTCCCTCACGGTGTCACCTCGAATTGCGAATCCTGGAATTGCGACGGCAGGATGATAGCCGAGCCTCGGAGCCCTGGGAAGCATTCATGAAAGGAACCCTCCGGTTGAGAGCCGGAGGGTTCCTTTCTTCAGCGGCGCGCGCTCACAGCAGGTGGGGGGGAAGTGGAAGGAAAAATGCGCCGCTGTCAATTCAGCTCGATCTCAAAACTCCCTTCATCGACTAGAAGCTGGATGGGATGCCCTGGCGCCGACCGCCGGATTTTCCTCCACGCGTCCCGGGCATCGAGAACCTCTCCATCGACTTCGAACATCGGCTGGCTGCTGCTATGGCTGGCGAGGAAATCCATCAGCTCGACCGGAACCCGAAACTGGGCCCTGCGCGGGCAGCCATGAGCCTCGGAAATCCGGATCGTGGCCCACGCGGCCTCATCCCCGGCGATGGCTTCCCGGGGAGCCAGGACGTCCGAACAGAATGAATAAAGGAAGATACTCAACACCAGGCAGGAGGTAAGGAACTTCGACCCACCGCTCAAGGAGCACCCCTCCCCTCAGCACCGGACCAACCCCGATGTCTGTATAAACGAAGAATCGCTGAGAAAGGTTTAGTAAGAGGGTCGAGAAGTTTCGGGGAAATTCTGCCGGCTTACCCTTCGTATCCCCCGGGGAGGCGCGCTTTCAGGCGACGAACCTGGGAAGCCACCGTTTTCAGCCGGATGGAGAGGCTGAACAGATAACCGGCCAGGACGATCCAGATGAGCGTGTAGGCCCAGAAAAGGTAGTTCAGATTCTTCATGTTAGGCTCCTGACAGGGTTTCCCGTTCCTTGAGCTCCATGACGGACTCCCGTAGGAGTCCCAGTCGAATGCGCATGGCCAGGAGGAGGAGAAAGAGGAGGGTGAAGGTGGTCATGCAGAGCATGAAAGTCTTCAGCATGATCGGCTCCAGCCCCTGCCCGCCACTGGACTTGAAGACGATCGGGTGGTGTCCGCGCCAGATCCGGACGGAATAATAGATGATGGGGACATCCAGGAACCCCACGATTCCCACCACCGCCGAAAGTCGAGCCGCCTGAGCCCGGTTCTCCGCCTGGGTGCGCAGCACGAGGTAGGCCACAAAAACCATCTCCAGGACCAAGGTGGTGGTAAGCCGGGCCTCCCAGGTCCACCAGGTTCCCCATACCGGTCTCGCCCAGATGGGGCCGGTGAACAGCACGATCGAGCAGAAGAGCACCCCCAGCTCCGCCGCGGAGTGGGCGACCACGTCCCAGAGCAGGCGGCGGGTGGCGAGGTACAGAATGCTCGAGGCGAAGACGACGAAGAAGCCCATGAAGGCCACCCAGGCCGAGGGCACGTGGAAGTAGAAAATGCGCTGCACCGCGCCCATGGTCACCTCGTCGGGCACCACCTTGAAAACGAGGTAGAGACACACAGGCATCAAGACAGCGACGAGGAAGAACAGTACCAGCTCGATGCCTCGCAGCAACCGCTCAGTACGCTCCACGGTAAAGCCTCCTCATTCTTCCATCACGAAGTCGAACAGCAGGACTCCGGCCACGGTGAAAATGACTCCGAAGCAGGCCGACAGAGCGACCAGATAGCCATAACTGTCCAGGGGCCGGCCGGCGAGGCACAGCCGCGTGGCTTTGACGCCCCAGATGACTACCGGAGTCGCAGCGGGCAGCAGCAGGAGCGGCAGGAGCAGCTCGCTTTTCCGCGTGCGGACCGAGATGGCTGCGAACAAGGTACCAAGGGCGGAAAAGCCGACTACGTTCACCGTCACGACCAGACAGAGGCCCGGCAGAACGCGGAGCAGATCATAGCCGAACAGGAGACAGGAAATTGGGAGAACCAGGGTCTGAACCACCAGGACGAACAGCGAGTTGGCCAGAAACTTCCCCAGGAATACGGCGCTGGGATCGCAGGGACACAACGCCAGTCCAGCGAGGCAGTTTTTCTCCCGCTCGATGAGGAAAGAGTTCTGAAGGCTCAGAATGGCCGAGAAGGTCAAGGTGATCCAGAGGATTCCGGCGCCGATTTCCTCGAAGCCCAATCCCAGGCTTTGAAAATCGAATGAGAAACTGAAGACGATGAGCAGCAGGAGGGAGAAAAAAAAGGTGGCGGTAAAGCTTTCGCGTGTCCGGAGCTCCTGCCGGAGGTCCTTCCAGCAAATGGTCAGGGAGGCGGAGTGAGCGCGCAACGCGTGACCCTCAGGCTCCTCGTCCGGCGAGCGCGGCGTAGGTGCTCGCCAGCACATCCAAGGTGAGTCCCTCGCAGCGCGCTTCGTAGGCCAGCTTTCCGCCCCAGAGAATGGCGACCCGCTGAGCCGCGGACAGTCCCGCCTGCAGATCGTGGGCGGTGAACAGGACGGCCTTGCCGCGCCGGGCCATATCCGCAATCAGGGTTCCGAGGCGACGCGCCGCCCTTGGATCCAGGCCGGAAAATGGCTCGTCCAGCAATAGCAGATCCGGGTCGTGGACCAGGGCCCGGGCCAGGGCCAGGCGCTGCTGCATGCCCCGGGAGTATTCTTCCACGGGGTCGTCTTCGCGCCCTTCCAGCTCGACCTGCGCGAACAGCTCCGCGCAGGTGCGGTCGGGTTCCTTCACGCCGTACATCCGTGCATAAAAGAGGAGATTCTCCCTGGCAGTCAGGCGATCGTAGAGCATGCTTTGGTGGGCCAGGAATCCGATTCGCCGGCGCGCCTTCGGCCGCGCGCTCCGTCGCGAGAGTGAGACACCATCCAGAAACGTCTCGCCCATCGAAGGCTGGATGAGGGTCGCCAGGAGCCGCAAGAGCGTGGTCTTGCCCGCGCCGTTGGGTCCGAACAGGGCCAGCGCCTCGCCGCGATGAAGAGTGAGGGAGAGTCCATGAAGGATTCGTCGTTGCCCAAAGCGAAAGTCCAGATCGAGGGCCTGGAGGAAGGCCGGTGAGCTCATCAAGGGCTCTTTTCCTGAATGGTTCCCCGGGGGCGCTTTCGGGGCTCCACCTCGAGCCGTGCCTCCAGGTCCTCCACCTGCCGCAGGATCTCCGCCGCCTCCCCCTGATAGCGAGCCTTAAGCTCGTGGTAGTCCTTCTCGGCCATCTTTCCCATGCGAAAATCAAACTCGAGATCCCTCAGGGTGTCATAGGCCACATCCCGAAGCACCAGGAGATCCTTTAGCTCGGAGGCGGGCGCATAGTCGGCGGTTTGAAAATCCTCGCGGTCCAGGAGGGGCCGCAGAATCCAGAATCCCAGTCCCAACGCCAAGGCAAGAAATCCCAGCACCGCCATCTCAGCGCTCCACGTCGTCAATATCGTCCTGGACGCGCTTCAGGAACGAGGGATCCGGCGCTCGCGGACCGCCACCGCCCAGCGGAGCCAGAGGGGGCTCGTGCCAGGGGACTCTGGCCCACCGGCGCAGGGCCAGGATCAGAAAAGAGGCGGCGAGGAGCAGGGCTGCGAAAGGGGCCAGCCAGCCCACCAGATTGAATCCCTTCGCCGTGGGGGCGGCCAGGATCTGCTCGCCGTATTCGTCCACATAGGCGCTCACCACTTGGGCGGGGGTCTGGCCGGCATCCAAGCGTGCGCTCACCTCCGCGCGCACGCGATCGGCTTTCCCGCAAGTGCATTCCTTGATGGTGAGATTGGTGCAGCCGCAATCGCAGATGAGCTTTGCCGTAACCGCGTCCACGGCTTCCTGGGTGGATGGGCTGGCGGGCGCCGCGGGAAGCAACATCGCCAGGAAGAGCCCGAAGCGCACCGCGGACCTAAGCAAAAGTGCGCTCCTCAATCAAGCGAGACCGGGCGAGAAGGGCACGCTCGCGTGGATCCGGCCAGACTGCCAGGTGGGTTCCCACGAACAACACGATCCATCCGATCCAGATCCAATTGACCAACGGATTCAGGTAGTACTTGAAGGTGGCGAGCCCGGACTGGGCGTCGAAATCGATCAGGATGAGATAGAGGTCCTCGCTCAGCGTCGAATGGATGTCCACCTCGGTGGAAGGCTGGTTGAAGCTCTTGTAGAAGTTCCTCCCCGGACGGAGGTGACCCACTTCCCGACCGTCGCGCGATAGACCGAGGATCGCCTCGAACCGATCCATGTGCTCGTCGCTGGACGAGGCGGTGTCCTGGAACCGAATGGTGTATCGACCGGCCTGGACGGTTTGATCCCGGCGCAGCGAGAAGGTGGCCTCCTGCCGGAAGAAGGAAGACCCCACCACCCCCATGAGAATGAACACGACCCCCACGTGCACCGTGTACCCGCCGTAGCGACGCCGGTTCTTGCCGATCAATTTTCCCAGGGCCAAGAGGAAAGATTCGCCGGTGGACCGCTGGCGCGCTCGCGATCCCCGATAAAACTCGTAGAACATCGTCCCCAGGACGAAAGCGCAGAGGGTGAAGGCCACGAGCGGTGAGAGATCACGAATCCCCAGAACCAGGAGCAGGCCGAAAACCGCCATCGCCAGGGAAGCCGGATAGAGAAACACGCGCATCAGGTGGCTCGCTGAGGCGCGGCGCCAGGCGATCAATGGACAGATGCCCGTGAGGGCGAGCAGCGCCATCGCCAAGGGGAAATTCACCGTATTGAAAAACGGTGGGCCCACGGTGATCTTCACACCCCGCACGGCCTCCGAAAGCACCGGAAAGATCGTGCCCCAGAAGACGGTGAAGCAGATTCCCACCAACAACAAATTATTGAACAGGAAGCTGCTCTCACGGGAGACGAAGGAGTCGAGGCGTCCCTCGCTCTGGAGGCGAGGGAGGCGCCAGACGAGGACGGTGACCGAAAAGGTGATGACGGCCCCGAGAAAGACGGCGAGCACCGTGCCCACTCCCGACTTCGCGAACGAATGGACCGACGAGATGACTCCACTGCGGGTGAGAAACGTCCCGAAAATCGACAGGATGAAGGTGAGAATGATCAGGCTCATGTTCCAGACCTTCAGCATTCTCTTTTTCTCCTGGATCATGACCGAGTGGAGAAACGCCGTGGCCGTCAGCCAGGGCATCAGGGCCGCGTTCTCCACCGGGTCCCAGGCCCAATAGCCGCCCCATCCCAGCTCGATGTAGGCCCAATATCCCCCCAGGAGTAGACCCACGCCGAGAAAGAGCCAGGCGAACAGGGTCCAGCGGCGAGTGGTGCGAATCCAAACGTCACCTACGCGACCGGACATCAGCGCCGCCATGGCGAATGCGTATGGAACTGAAACCCCCACATAACCCAAATACAGGCACGGTGGGTGGATCGCCATGAGCGGGGTCTGAAGCTGGGGATTGAGCCCCTTTCCGTCCGGTGGCGTGAATCCGAGCAGGTCGAATGGGTTGCTGGTGAAATTCAGAAGCATCAGGAAAAAGACGGTGATTCCCGAGAGCGTGGCGACCACATAGGGGATCAGGCCACGATTCTGGTGCCGATTCTGGAGCACGACGATGGCCGAGAAGGTCGAGAGCACCAGGACCCATAGCAGCAGGGACCCGGCATGCCCCCCCCAGAAGGCTGCAACTTTGAAAAGCGAGGGCATCGCGCGGCTGGAGTAGGACGCCACGTACTCGACGTCGAATCGATCCGTCAGGAACAGGAAAGTGAGCGCCGAGGATGCGATGCCCAGCACGGCTGTGACGGCAAGGGAGCTTCTCTCACCGCTGGCGATCAGGGAGCGGGAGCGAGTGAGCGCTCCCAGGGCGGAGGCAACGAGGGACCATGCGGAAATGAGCAGCGCCAGGATGAGACAGAGACTGCCAAACAGGGGCATTCTCTACTCCAAAAGGGCGAAGGGAGTTCTATGGCCGTGGGGGCCGGCGCCGAACCGTCGGAGACTAGGGTGAGGCGGAATAGCTCGCCTTCTGCTGACTTTCATACTTGGATGGGCATTTCGCCAGGAGTGTGTGAGCCTCGAAGACACCTTCCTTCATCCTTCCTTCCACGACGACTTCCGCATCGTCCACGAAGGTGTCCGGCAGCTCCTTTCGAAACGCCACCTTGACAATGCCCTGACCGTCCGTCATGTCGAAGTCCGCGCCCAACACCCCGCTTTGCTTGGAAATGCTCCCCGGGACGACTTTGCCGTTAACCCGAAAGTGGTCGTCCAGGTTGGACGGGGGGTGTTTGAGAAATTCACTCACGCTAAGGTAGTAGACCATGCTACCGCGAAAACTCAGGCTGACGAGGGTAGCGAACGCCGCCAACAGAATGGCGACGCTGATCGCAATTTTGGGGCTAATACGGGATAACCTGCCGCCCGTCATCGAGTTGAATACTCCCAGAAGAATTCATAGTACCCTGGCCATTCCAGGGAAGTCAAACCAGTTGGAACCGAAAGGCGGGGGGGCAGAAAAATAGTCTTGCGTCACCTTGACATTGCGGCTGGGATCACTACATTGTCTTCAGATTTCGTATATATATTTTTTTGAATGCTTACCCTACCTGTGCATCGAAAATATATATATACAACTGAGACAGTCACAAAGCCTCCCAAACAACAACCCGAACGGGGGACCGAAAGGTCCCCCACCCCCCTTCTCTGAGAGCCGCTGAAGGCCCGCCGCCCCTTGCCGGTAAAGCCTTGACTTCACAAGACGTTGACATCCGAAGGTTCCGATCGTAGACTGCGAAGACCTTTCCAGGATGGTGCACTCACGATGTTCAAACAGGCCATTGACAGGCTCGAGAAGGAGCTTCGTCAACTCGAGCACGAATACCGCCACGATCTCCCCAAGGAGATCAAGAAAGCCCTGGCGATGGGAGACCTGAGAGAAAACGCCGAGTATCACGCGGCGCTTGAGCGCCAGAGCTACGTCAAGGCGAAAATCGGCAACATCAAGAAACGTCTTCAGGAGATCTCGATGATCCGGATCGAGGCGCTTCCCAAGGACAAGGTCGGCCTCGGCTCCACCGTCGTCCTCTACGATCTCAAGGAAGACAAGGAAATCCGCTACGACTTGGTGTTTTCCGAGGATGCCGATGCTTCGCGCGGCTTTATCTCGATCACCTCACCCATCGGAAAAGGGCTCGCCGGACGACGCGAGGGGGATGAGGTCACCATCCAGGTTCCCAGTGGGGTAAAGCATTTCGAGATCAAATCCCTCCTCACGGCGCACCAGAAGGGAGCCGTGGCTTCCGTATCGAGTGAAGCAGAGGAATAGTCGACGATGAACCGCCGGGAATTCCTGGATCTTCTCTCCCGGAAGGTCCTGGTGCTGGACGGCGGCCTCGCAACCACGCTCCTCGCCGACAAGATCCCTGGCCCGGGTTTCTGCCCCGAGGTCTTTCTGCTGAGCTCCATGGAGGAAGTGGTCGCCATCCACGCCCGCTATGTGCGCTCGGGCGCCGATTTGCTCCTCACCAACACCTTCGGTGGAAATCGAGCGCGCCTCCAGGCGGCGGGTCTGGCGGACCGGCTGGAAGTGATCAACCGCAAGGGAGTGGAGGCTGCGCGGCGGGCGGGAGGATCACGCTGCCTGGTAGCGGCGGATGTGGGACCCACGGGCCTGTATCGCAAGGGAAAGCGACGGCCTCCATCTGGAAAGGTCCGGGAAATTTTCCGGGAGCAGGCTGTCGCCCTGCTTTCGGGAAAACCCGATCTTTTCGTGCTCGAGACCTTTGCCGACCCAAAGGAAGTTGAATTGGTCCTGGAGGCCATTCGCAGGATTTCCGACCTGCCGGTGGTGGCGATGATGACGTTCGCGGGGGCGACGACGGCAATGGGCTTCGAGGCGATCCAATGCCGGGAGGTCTGTCTCGCGGCAGGCGCCGACGTGGTGGGAGCCAACTGTTCCTCAGGAGCCAAATCGGTTCTCGAGGCGCTCAAGGCGATGACCTCCGGCAGGGCGATTCCGCTGGCAGCAGAGCCGAATGCGGGGCTGCCGCGCTGGTTCAAGGGAAAGCGACGGTACCAGGAGGACCCCTCCGTCCTGGCCCGTTACGCGCCGCGGTACGTCCGTGAAGGCGCCCGTCTCATCGGCGGTTGCTGCGGTACGACACCCGCCCATATTTCTGCCCTGAAGAGGGCACTGGTCTGAGGACAATGACGATGCTGACTCATCCTTCGCGCCGCCGGAGGGCCACGCTGTCACTGCTTTGCCTTTTCAATGTGCTGCTTGCTTCATGCGCTCCCGAAGTGGACGTGGAAAAGCTCTTCGTCCAGGCGAAATCCGACGATCACGAGGAACGGGTCGAGGCACGGCAGAGACTGGGGCAGCTTGTGGAAAAAGGGGATGTGGAACCGTTCGCCCGTGGTCTCAAGAGCCGCAATGCCGAGACCCGCGTTCAATGCATCATGCACCTCCTGGCGATTCAGAATCCCGAATCCAAAAAACCGCTGGTGGAGGAGCTGGAGCTCTCCAGGCGCTTCAACGTGTTTTATAACCCCATCCGAATGGTTCCAGTCTCAGTCCCAAGCGACAGCCGGATCATGGTGGCCAACATCCTCTGGACCAAGGGGGGGGATCCGAAGGCGGCCGAGGTGCTCGCGGAAGGCTACGGGAAGGAGCCCGACGTGGATACCCGCATCGCCACGGTATTCGCCCTGGGCGCTCTGCACGACGCGACCGCTATCCCTGCCTTGAAGAAGGCGCTGAAGGACAAAGAACTGAAGGTGGTCAAGGCGGCCCTGGAGGGCCTCAATCTGATGCAGGCGCCCGACATCTCGAGGAGCCTCCTGGACGGGCTCTCCGATTCTCAGGAGGAGGTGCGGGCCAACAGCGCTTCGGCCCTGGGAGGATTCCATGATCCCGCCGTCGGCGCGGCTCTGCTGCAGGCCGTTCACAACGATCCATCCATGAGAGTCAGAGTGGCGGCTCTTGGTGCCCTCCCCAATGCCAGCGGCTTCGGCGCTTTCGCTCCGGTTCTCGGCGTTCTGAAAGATCCACATGCCTCCGCCGAGCTGAAGGCGAAAGCGGTCACGGCCCTCCAGAGTCTGACCGGTCAGGATTTTGGCGAGAATGCCGCAAGCTGGTCCGGATGGTGGGAGCGCAACAAGGCCAGCCTGGGGCAGTAGAGGAATCGATGTCGCTCTCCTTCTACGAAAAGGTGGTCAAAGCCCTGAAACAAGGCAAGCGACTGGCCATTGTCACGGTCATCCATTCCTCCGGCTCCACCCCGAGGAAGGAGGGCGCCCTGATGGCAGTCCTGGAGGGAGGCGATTTGCTCGATTCCATCGGCGGCGGAGCGTTGGAAGCGCTGGTGGTGGATGATGCGAAAAGGCTGCTCCTCTCCGGCGGATCGATAGTGAAGGAGTACCACCTCAAGGAGGGCAACGAGCCGGAGTGCACCGGGATGATTTGCGGAGGACGGGTTCGGGTGCACCTTCAGGTGGAGATCCCGCCCGAGCGCCTCCTCATCTTTGGAGCCGGCCACGTGGGGGCCGCCCTCGCAGCCCTGACGCCGGCTCTGGGTTTCGCGACCACCGTGCTCGACGACCGGGAGAAGTTCCTGGAGGCGGCGCGATTTCCCGAATCCGTGGAGCTTCGTCGGATGGGCCCTGGATTTTCCGGAGAGCTGCCCCCAGTGGACGCCTCCACTTATGTGGCGATTGTGACCCGCTGCCATCGGACGGACCTTGAGGCGCTGCGAAGAGTGCTCGAGAGCTCTGCCGGATATATTGGGTTGATTGGCAGCCGACGGAAGGTGCGGCTGATCCTGGAATGCCTCCGGGCGGAAGGGTTTCCAGAATCACGTCTGAGCGGGTTGCGGGCTCCCATCGGAATTCCCATCGGAGCCTGCACACCGGAAGAGATTGCCGTGAGCATCGCGGGGGAGATGATTCAGCTTCGCCGAGGCTCGGTCGCGCCGCGCTCCGCGGCACTTCCCGTCGGACTGCCCCGGAGCGCCGAGAGACATCGAAGGAGCAAGCCCTGATGTCTTCGGGGCACGGGGAACGGAGTGCTGCGGCCTACTCGGTGGTTCCCAGCACCTTCCCTGTTGCCCGACCCAGTTTCAATAGAAACAGGGTTGTGAGGATCTTGATCCCGGCCCGGATGGTCCCGCTCACGGTGCCGGTAATCTTGGAGACCCCCACTCGGCGCCGATAGCTCACCGGGACTTCCATGGAGCGCCATCCTGCCAGGGCCGCTCGTGCCTGCATCTCGACGGTCCAGCCGAAGTCCCTGTCTTTCATCCCCAACTCCATCAGTGGACCGTACCGGGCGGCGCGAAAGGGCCCAAGGTCCGTGTAACGCACGCCGTAGAGCGCCCGAAGGAGAAGCGTCGCGAGGCGGTTGCCGAGCCTCGCCTGAGGCAGAAGGGCGCCGGTCTCCGCTCGACCGAGAGTGCGCGAGCCGATCACCAGATCGAATCCTCCGTCCTGGATCGGCGCCAGGAGCCGGGCCATCTCGTCGGGATGGTCGCTGAAATCACCGTCCAGGAAAACTACGATATCCGGCGGGCGGCTTCGGAGGTATGCGAGCCCGGCAAGACATGCCGAGCCGTAGCCGCGACGTGTCTCGGTGAGGACCGTTGCCCCCTCCGCTGCGGCGATTCTGGCCGTGGCGTCGGTGGAGCCATTGTCGACCACGACGATTTCGCGCGCCAGGTTCGCGGGAATGCCCTGCAGCACCAGGGAAATCGAATCTTCCTCGTTGAAAACCGGAATGATGACGCAGGTGCTCAGAGGCTGTGAAAGTGCTCCGCGTTTCGTACCCTCGTCAGGCATCGTCATAAGGCTTCTCGCCTTTGCAGCTCTCATCATCGGGTGCTAATATCTGCCGCGGCCGGGTGCCGCAACCCCTCCTTCTGGAGCGAAATGCCGGAGCCTTCCGAGCAGAAACGTACCCAAGGAATCCTTTTCGACCTGCTGGAATCCATGCGTCCCCAGCAGTGGGTCAAGAACCTCCTGCTGCTGGCGCCCCTCCTGTTCGCCAAGAGCCTGGGCGACCGGACTCGACTCTTCGAAGCCCTCCTGGCGTTCATCATTTTCTGCGCGTTGTCATCGGGCGTTTATCTGCTCAATGACGTCCTGGATCTCGAGAAGGACAGAAAGCACCCGCTCAAATCGAAACGACCCATCGCCTCCGGCCGCCTGAAAGTGAGCACGGCGGTGATCATCCTGGTGATCCTCCTGCTGGGGGCACTGGCCGCCGGCTTCGCACTCTCCCCTTACTTCGGTGCGGTGGGACTGGCCTACGTCCTGCTCAACCTGGGGTACTCTTTCTGGCTCAAGGAGATGGTCATCCTGGACGTGATGATCATTGCCTTTGGGTTCGTCCTCAGAGCGCTGGCGGGGGCGCTGGCCATCCAGGTTGAGATTTCCCCCTGGCTCATTCTGTGCACCATCATGCTTTCGCTCTTTCTCGCTTTCTGCAAACGCCGCCGGGAGCTGGAGCTGCTGGCGGATGGGGCCCAGGATCATCGACCGGCCCTGAGAGAATACTCGGTGGCGTTCCTGGACCAGATGATTTCCATCACCACCTCCTCCACGGTGGTTTGTTATTCCTTCTACACCATCTCCCCCGAAGTGGAGCAGAAACTGGGAACGCATCACTTGTTCGTCACCATTCCCTTCGTCCTCTACGGGGTTTTCCGCTACCTCTACCTGGTTCACCAACGGGGCCAGGGAGGGAACCCCGCCTCCTCTCTTCTCACCGATCGCCCGCTGCTGATCTGCGTGGCTCTCTGGGCGCTGGTGGTGGCCGCTATCCTGTATTCTGGTACTTTTCGGTAATTGCAACTCGAAGGGCCTGACGCTACAATAGCCGTGAAAGGCCCGTCTGGACCGAACTTTCCCGGAGCTGCCGATGTCCTCATCCCGTGTTGCCGTGATCCGCACCGAGCCGACCACGGTGCTCAGCGATTATCGACGCCTCATGCATCTGGCAGGGTACCGCCAGGTGCTGGATCCCTCCATTCCGCTCCTGTTGAAGCTGAACCTTTCCTGGACCAAGTACTTTCCCTCCTGCTCCAGCCAGCCGTGGCAGTTGGAAGGGGTGCTGGGCGCGCTTCGGCAGGACGGGTACTCCGATGCCCTCCTGACTCCCGTGGAGAACAAGACGGTTGTGACCGAGCCGTGGGCCGGTGCGAGAGACAACCGATGGCTCCCGGTGCTGGACCGGTTCGGTTTGAAGTTCCAGCCCCTCACCGAAGTGAGCTGGATGGTCTACCGGTTCAAATCTCCATTGCTGCGATTGAACCAGATTTTCCCCGAGGGGATTGAGATCCCCTCGATCTACCCGGGCAGGAACATCCTTCACCTCCCCACCGTCAAGACCCACGGGCATTCCACCACCACGGGCTCCATCAAGAACGCCTTCGGAGGGCTGCTCAAGGAAGTGCGCCATTACGCCCACAAGTACATTCACGAAGTGCTGGTGGACCTCATGATGATGCAGCGGGAGCTTCACCCGGCTGTTTTCACGGTCATGGATGGGACGGTTGCGGGAAACGGCGCCGGCCCGCGCACCATGGTCCCGGTGGTCAAGGACGTGATTCTCGCTTCTGCCGATCCGGTGGCCATCGATGCGGTCGCTGCAAAGCTCATGGGATTCGATCCCCTGGCCATCCCGTACCTGCGCATCTGCCAAGACCGGGGCCTGGGGATCGCCGATCCGCGGCAGATCGAGCTGGTGGGGGATTCCATCGCAGGGGAGAGCTGGGGATTCAAGACGAGCAAGAGCCTGGTGATCTGGGGCGATCAGATGCTCCGATTGGGACCGCTGCGCTTCCTGGAGAAGCTGGCGTTGCATTCACCGCTGGTCGTTTGGGCCCCCTTTGCGTCCAACGTCTACCACGACTGGATTTGGTATCCCACGGTAGGTCGGGCGAGGATTTCCCGCTTCAGGAACACCAAATGGGGTCGAATGTTCGACGAGCGTTACGGGGGTGGGACCCCCATGGGGGCAGGCCAGACGGCGGCTTTGCCGGCTTCCTCTCCTGGCCCGGCTCGCTGAAACTTCGGGCTGCTGATCTCTCCGGAGAGGTGCCTATTTGCCGGCGCGCGAGAATCGAGAGCCCTCTCCGGGCTTGGCCCTCGCGCTGGCGGTCGTGGCGATTTCCTGGGGCTCCATCCTAGTCCGGCTCTGTAGTGCGCCCCCCCTGTCGATCGCGTGCTATCGGAATGCCATCGCAGCAGTCCTGCTGGCGCCGTTTGCGTATCGCAAGATCTTCTCTTCCCACCTACTTCCCGGCACACTCGGACGCATCCTTCTGGCCGGTGCCTTCCTGGCGGTTCATTTCGGCGCCTGGATCTGGTCACTCGAGCTCACCAGCATCGGGAGCTCGGTAGTCCTGGTCTCGACCCAGCCCTTCTTCGCCGCTCTGGTCTCAGGATTCGCTCTCGGGGAGCGGGCTCACCCCAAGGTCTATGTGGGGATGGCTCTTTCTCTGGCTGGAACGCTGCTCATTTCGGGTGCTGATTGGGGGATCTCCCCAGAGCGCTTCCTGGGCGATGCCCTGGCGCTGGTGGCGGCCGCTGCCGGCGCAGGGTGCTTCGTGGTGGGGAGATCGGTTCGCAACCAGATCCCATTCCTGGACTACTTCTTCCTCCTATGCGCCACCGCCGCGGTGCTGCTTGCGGCGGCCGCCCTGGCTGCACAACAGCCCCTCACGGGTTTCACGGCCAGCGATTATCTCTGTCTGGTCGCACTGGCTGTTTTTCCCACTCTGGTCGGGCACGGCTGCCTCAACTGGGCCGTGCGACACCTCAGAGTGTACCTGGTCAATCTGGCGGCCTTTGGCGAGCCCATCCTGGCCACCCTTTATGCTTGGATTCTCTTCAGAGAGCCCGTCACGCTAGCGCTCCTCTCGGGGGGCGGCCTGATTGCCATCGGCATCCTCCTTTCGATTCGAGCTTCGAGCCGCGTGACTGCTGGAGCCCGCTGAAATGGCCTCGACCCGATCGTCCCCAGCGGCAGCGCTTCGCCTCAGCTCCCCGCTGACCGAGATTCGTGGAATCGGCCCGCGCCGAGCGGAGAGTCTGGCGGAGGCGGGAATCCTCACCGTGGAGGATCTTCTGATGTACCTGCCGTTCCGCTATGAAGACCGCAGTCACTTCATCCCAATCGCCGCGCTCTCGGTTAATTCTCCGGGGACGGTTCGAGGGACGATACGAGACTCACGCCTGAAAAGGACCCGGATCCGCGGATTTACCCTGTATGACCTGCATCTCGAGGACGAGAGCGGCGAGGTCGCCGCGCGCTGGTTCAACCAGCCCTATTTGAGGAATGTCCTGAAGGATGGCATACGGGTGGTGCTTCACGGGGTTCCATCTCCAGCGGAGAAAGGCACCCGGAGAGTCCTCCTCAAGAACCCTCAGTTCGAAGTGCTGGGCGAGGATCCGGAGGGGATTCACACCGGTCGCATTGTTCCAATTTACCGGCGCATCGCTGAGCTCTCGACGCGTTCGTTACGCACCTTGATCCATCGGGTGCTCGCCGCACTCCCCGGATCCCTGGAGGACCCGCTCCCTGATACCGTGGTGCGCCGCCTGGCGCTCGAGGATCGTGCCAGTGCCCTGCGGCACGTTCATTTCCCACCTGCTGGCACCCAGGCATCACTCCTGGAGCAGGGACTCACGATCTCTCACCGGAGGCTGGCGCTGGAGGAGCTGTACCGTCTCCAATGCGCCTTCAACCGCGCCCGCAGCGCACGCGGCTCCCGCGCCGGGCTTCCGTGCTCGTTCCCCCCCGACGCACAAGAGCGGCTGATCTCCCTGGCTCCTTTCAGTCTGACGAATGCCCAGAAGAGGGCCTTGGCCGAGATTCTGGCGGATCTTGCCAATGGCTTTCCCATGGGCAGACTGCTTCAAGGGGATGTGGGCTGCGGCAAGTCGATGGTGGCTCTCCTGGCGGCGATCGCGGTCATGCAGAATGGGTATCAAGCGGCCTGGATGGTCCCCACCGAAATCCTGGCGGAGCAGCACGCCCGGCGTGCGGCGGAAATCCTGAGCGGGACACCCCATTCGATAGCCCTGCTTACATCTCAGTCACGCATCGCATCGGGGGGGGAGCTGCTGGAGTCGATCGAAAGCGGTCGCGTCGACCTGGTCATCGGAACCCATGCTCTGATCCAAGACATGGTCCGCTTCCGGCAGCTGGCGCTGGTGGTGGTGGACGAGCAGCACCGATTCGGTGTCCGGCAGCGGGAAGCCCTGGGAGGGAAAGGGAGCAATCCGCACCAGCTCATCATGACCGCCACCCCTATCCCGCGCTCCCTGGCCATCGCGCTCTACGGAGACTTGGATGTCTCTCTCATCGACGAGATGCCCCCCGGTCGAGTGGCTGTCAGGACCGCGGTTCGGGCGCCTGAAGACCGGGAGAGAGTCTATCGATTCATTCGGGAGGAAGTGGGGCGGGGGGGACGGGCCGCCATCGTGGTTCCGGCGATTCGTGACTCCAAGCCCGCACCCGAAGGATCGGCCCTGAGCACGTTCCGCCACCTCTCCTCCAAGGTGTTTCCCGATCTGCGAGTCGGGCTCCTTCATGGAAAGCTACCCTGGGAAGAGCGCCGGCGAATCATGCAGGAATTTTCCAGCGGATCCGTCCAGGTGCTCGTGGCCACCACGGTGTTGGAAGTTGGGATGGATGTCCCCGATGCCTCCGTCATGGTGGTGGAGCAAGCCGACAGGTTTGGATTGGCTCAGCTGCATCAGATCCGGGGTCGGGTCGGGAGGGGAGTCCGTCCATCGTGGTGCATTCTGATTCCTGCGAAGGAGATCTCACCGGAGGGAGCGGCGCGTCTCAAGATCCTCACCGAGGTCTCGGATGGATTTGAGATTGCACGTCAGGATCTTTCATTGAGAGGCTGCGGGGAATTGCTCGGAGTCCGGCAGTCTGGGAGACCTGATTTGCGAATCGCCGATTTTCCTCGCGATCTGGATCTGCTCGAGCTCGCTCGTGAGGAGATGCACCTTCCGGGAAGCCGATCTATCGACGACTGAAATCTTGCTCACCAGCGTCGACTCTTCCTCGCAAGACTCCTGCTGAATCGATTCAGTGGTTCTGCCTGTGTCCGATCTGTTTCATCCTGTTCGAAGTGTACCTTACCATTTGGTCCACCAGGATACTCGTAACTTGTTTTTTTCTAGTTACTTAAGATGTCAGGATGAAATCGATGTCAGAAAGGTGTCAACAAACTGAAGCCAGTTTTTCTCTTGACAAGCAACCACTTACGCCGTATCGTACCACCCATACAGACGGGCAAATGGCTCAGGATTCAGGTGGTTCCCGTCCAAAAACTGGACACGGGGATTAGCTGAAGTCGGGTATCAATAGGGAAAGGGGTGTATTGGCCGTTCCCGACCCGGGGAACAGTCAAGTAAAAGGCGGGGTGTAGAACGTAGTCGTTACTGCGAACAGTTCGAGGTGTATCGAATGAAGCTCGACACGCCCAAACGCCGGTTTTGCAGAGTTAGAGAAGCCGGGGACTGTTTCGCGCGTCAAATGTACGACGCCCCCTCGGTGCTGTCAATCCCGAAATTGTAACTTTTTGATTCTCTGGGGCGGGATTCCCAGAGATGGGTATCCCCATTTCAAAAAGGAAATGGGATGTCGAGCTCTATTCAAGGCCGAATCGCTACAAAAACGTATCTCTCTCACTTCTGCTTCTCGAAGCGTGATGAAACTCGATGGCTTGGGCCCTGGGCCCGAGGAGGTTGGTTGATTCGGAAGTGTCTCGTGTACGGCGCCGCAGCTTGGGTCCTGGTAGCCCTGGCATTTGTCACGCCAGTTTTGGCAGCTCCGCCCATAGCCGAGAAGGAGTCGGATCCCTCAACTGCGGGGGACTACCGAATCGGAGTCGGTGATGTGCTGAATATCCAGGTCTGGAAGGAAGTAGACCTGACTCGCTCGGTTCCTGTCCGACCCGACGGAAAGATCTCCTTCCCCCTCCTGGACGATCTCCAGGCGGCGGGGCTCACGCCCCTGGAGCTGAAGCTGGTGCTGACCGAGCGATTGAAACAGTACCTGAGCGAGCCGCGGGTCACCGTGCTCGTGGAGGAAGTGAACAGCTACAAGGTGTACGTGATGGGTCAGGTGGTCTTACAGGGCGCCCTGATCTTGAAGAACAAGACGGATCTCTTACAGGTGATCTCGCTGGCAGGAGGCTTCACTCCCTTCGCGAAAAGGAAGGAGATCATCATCATCCGGAACAACGGCAAGAGCGGCGCCCGGATCACCGTCAACTACGAAAAGATTCTCAACGGAAAAAGCCCGGAGCAGAACCTGGTCCTCGAGCCCGGGGACACGGTGGTCGTGCAATGAGAGGCCGACCCCAGCGCTCCCATCGACCCTTGTCGATGAGCTTTTCGCTCGTGGTAGTCCTGGCGGGCTGGACGGGAATCGCTCGGAGTCAGGCCGTGACCAAGGAAAAGCCGGGCGTGACCGCGGGGAAGCAGGCCGTGACCACGGGGAAGCAGGAACCGGACGAATTTCACCTGACCGCTACGGTGGGGGAGCGTACCAACTCCAATGTCTTCTTTGCGGCGGGTGAGCCTCAAGGCGATTACATCTCCACGCTGGTCCTGGCTCTGAGCGTGAGACGCCACTCCCCCAGGACGGAGTGGTTCCTCAACTACCGGCCGATCCTGAGCCACTATCTGGACTTTTCCGAGCTGGACTCCTTCAGCCAGGCCTTCGACGGCTCTGCTACCTACAGTCTGACCGAGCGCTCCCGGCTGTCGATACGGGAGACGTTCACGCTCAGCCGCGATCCGGTGATCGTGGCGGTGCCCGGTGACTCGCCAATTCTTACGAACACGCAAAAGCGGTGGCGCAATCTCTCGGGCATCGACTATTCCCAGGAGCTTTCCCAATCGCTTTCCTGGGAGGGAGGGGTCCAGTACTACGCGAACCGATTCGACGATCCGGGTTCCACCGACAACAATGGGCTCATTGGCACCTTGAGCATGAGTGCGCTTGTGGCAAAGGAAGACACCCTGACGGGTCTCTACTCTCCCGGGTTCGTCAGCTTCTACTCATCGGAGCCCACCTTCGCTGTCGATCCCTGCGCGACGGCCCTTCCCGATGAGGTCGTGGCCCAGACCCTATCGCAGACTCAGGGCTCCACGGCACACCAGTTCGGCGTCGGCTGGATCCATGCCGATACCAGGGCGTGGGGAGCCGAGCTCGCCGTGGGCACCACTCTCGTGGATCAGCAGGTGCGCGACTATACGCGGACGGTGATTTGTCAGCCGGGTCAAATCGAATCCGAAGTCAACACAGAAGAGGACAGGAGCAGGAGCCAGCGCCTGTACGTCGGCCGGGCCGGCCTGAGGCGGGCGTTTCTGCGCATCGATCTGGACGGCGGGTATCAGCGTCGACTCACGGCCGATACCGGCGCGGATACCGTCACCGTGGGGGACTCCCTGTACGCGAATCTCAACGGAAGGATCGGCCGGAACTTCACCTATGGAATCGGACTGGATTACAGTACGAGGAAATCGCTGGGAGGCGCCACCACCGCGGTGGATATCGTGTCCGAAGGCGTGGCGCTACGCGGCGATTACACCATCAACGAATGGGTCAGCCTCACGGCGCTGGCCAATTTTCGCGAGCAAAAGAACTCAGGTGTGGCTGCGGATACGCAAACGATTGAAAACTATTTTCTGGGTGTGGCGTTCAGGGTCTTCTAGGCAGAGGAGTCCTAAAAAGAGGGGCGGGGGAATATGGCTAGAAAAGAAGAAATCCTCACCAGTGCAGAGGCTCGAAGGTATCTCAAGATCGGCCGTACCAAACTGTGGCAGCTCACCCGCGAGCAGGTGATTCCCTGCTATCGGCTGGGGAGCTCTCCAAACGCCTCGCTCCGCTACAAGAGGTCGGAGCTGTTGAGGTGGCTGGAAAAGAACCGGCTCGTCCCATCGAGCGAAATCGAGAGTGCCGACAACGGAAACGGAAGTCACGGCTAGGGACCGGAGGGAGCGCGTTGTGTCTTGCTGGTACACAGTCCAGACCAAAGCCCGACGGGAGCGATTGGTGTCGGCCGCTTTGAAGCGTGCGGGCTTGGAAACCTATTGCCCCAGCATCCGGCAACGACGCCGCCGCGAAGGCAGGCGATTTATCGAGGAATCGCCACTGTTTCCTGGATATCTTTTCGTGAAGCTGTTGTTTGCCAAGGACTACCCGGTGATTCGATGGACCCCGGGCCTGGTGAGGGTGATCACCAGTGGCGGCTCCCCCGTCCAGATCGGCGATGAAATGCTCTCGGAGATCCGGAAGGTGGAGCGCGTTGGGCTGCGGCATCGACTCCTCGGCCGCAGCCTGGAGCCGGGATCCCGGGTGCGGATTGTGGAAGGACCTTTCACCGGCTTTGAGGGAAGCGTGGAAGCGCACCTCAATGGCGGCGAGCGGATCCGAATCTTGCTTGAGCTCTTCCGGCGGCAGGCGTCCCTGGACTGCGATCCAGAGTTCCTGCGGCCGGCTGCGGCGGTTGGATTTAGGTCGTAAGTATTTCTGCTTAAGTGGTTTAACAAGGCGGGAGAGCTTCCCCTCGATGGCGGAGCTACATCTTCAAATCGATTCGGAACATGCAGCGAAGGACCTGAAAGGGCCGGGAGCCGCTTGGCAAGGGTTTACCTCGTGGCCTAAAGGCTCCGCCCCTGTCTGGCGCAGCCTCCTGTTTCCTGCACCCGGCCAGCGGGCGCTGGTGCTGGGTGAGCCCGGTGCCGAGCTTCTCGTGCTCCTCAAAGCCCGCGGCGTCCAGGTTGAGCGAGGTCTGTCGGCTCCGCGTGGCGTAGGTGGTCGCGGGTTCGATTTCATTCTGGAGGAGATCGGCGGATGGAGCTCCAGGCTTCACCGGGCCAACGCCGACAATCTGCTCTCCGAGGATGGTCGCTGGATTATCGCGCTCCACGGGAAGCGAGCGGTGGGGCTGAAGAGCCGAATCATCCTCTCGCAGCTTCGCCGACAGGGATTCGGAATGGTCGATCGGTATTACGCCCATACTTCACTTTGGTCTCCCGAGGTGCTCGTGCCCCTGGAACGCAAAGAGCCGTTCGAATTCTTCCTGCGCCTGACCGTGGGCGGAGGCGCCGTGCGCCGGTCGGTGATTCTGGCGGCGTTCAAGATGTTCAGCAGCCTGGGAATTCACCGGGAGCTTCTTCCGAATTGCATTGTCGTCGCCAGGAGATCGCGCTGATGGACGTGATGTCGGAAACTTATCGAGATTTTGCAGCCATGGGCCTGGGCGTCTCGCCGCGGGATATCGCGGTGATGATGATCCATCGTCCCCATGAGGATAAGAACTACGCCGACCAGTCCGTCTATTTCTTCTTCCTGCCCCAGCAGCGCTATCCCGCGGCGGTGGGGAAAGTGGGATTCGATGTTGCCGGCATCAAGCACCTGGATCGAGAGCATCGCGGGCTCCAGGCACTGTGCCTCGCCGGCGAGCGCCTGCCGGCAGGGTCCGTGCCGAGGCCGTTGCTCTACCGCGAGGTGGCGGGCCGGCGCATGCTTCTCCAATCCGCGCTGAAAGGCGAAAAGATCTCCAAGTGGGTCACACCTCGAATGCGGTTCAACGGGCGCTGCGTGCGCCTGCTGAATTGGGCCGCAGATTGGAGCGCCAGCCTGGGGAAGGCGACGCGCGGTGAGGCCGGGGGACTGGTTCCGGTATGGACTGAGGAATTCAGCGTGAAGCTGGATCGGACGGGCCGCTCGCGGACCATTCTGGAATCGGCCGCCCGGGAGGTGTGGGAAGGGTTCGGAAGTTCCTTCCCTTCGGTGCTGGCCCACGGAGATTTTTGCGGGGAGAATATTCTCGAAGACGGTCTGCACTATGGGGTTATCGACTGGGAGCTATGCGACGAGCTCTCTCTGCCTGGCTATGACCTTCTGGATCTCTGCCTCTGGGTGGCATTTCGAAGCGAGGGCTCCGGACGCTGGGATCCTTTTGGGGCGCTCGACAGAATCCTGAACGGTCGCGATCCCCTGGCTTGGGAGCTTCGCCGAGCCCTTGGGCGGTACGCACACAAGATGGAATTCCCCACAACCATCCTGCCTCCGCTGCTGGCCCTCGGCTGGGCCGGGTTCTGTCTCAAGAAGTTCCGCTATCTGGAGCAGGACGAGACCGGCAACTTCGCCCGCGCCCGCGCCGGAGTTCGCAAGATTCTCGAGACACCTTCCGACGTCCTCTCGGGGGCGAGAGAGATCTCATGAACATCGGCCGGCTGGCCCGAAATATCACGGCGGGATATGCAGGAGCGGCGGTGAACGGCCTGATGCTGCTGGTTCTCACCCCGATGGTAATCCGCCACCTGGGCGCCGTGGATTACGGGCTATGGGTGATGGCTACGGCCCTGGGAAGCTATTTCGGCTTTCTCAACGCCGGCAGCGGCGCCGCGGGCGTACGCTCCGTGGCTGCCCACGTCGACGCCGGGCGGCCCGATCAAGCCAATCGAGAGCTTGGTTCCATCTTCAGGATCTACCTCCTGGTGGGAATCGTCGCCTGCGCCGGGCTCATTTTCCTGAGCTTCACGGCGCTGGAGCGGTTTCATGTCGCCCCCGAGCGCCAGGGCTCGGTGCGAATGCTGCTGATTCTCATCGCTTTGAATTTTCTGATCTCGTTTCCTTTCGGAGTGACCCGCAGTGTTCTGGCCGGTCTGCATTGCTTCGGCCTTATGAATGCCATCGAGGTGTCGACGGCGCTGTTCCGGCTGGTGGCCACCGCGGCCCTCCTCTCCCTGGGATTCGGAGTCGTCTCCCTGGGAGTGGTCCAGCTGATTGCCTCGATCTCCGGACACCTGGCGCGCTGGATGACGATTCGTCGAATCGCTCCGGGGATTCAGTTCACTGGAGGAAGCGCCTACCGGGGCCTGGACAAGGGAGCTTCCCGCTTCTCGGTGCTCTCCTTCAGTTATGAGAGCGTCAGGACACTCTTCGAGAATGCCAATCTCTTGATTCTGGGAATTCTGGCGGGTCCCCAGATCGTGGCCGTTTTCGCGGCAGGAGCCACGCTTGCTTCCCTCGTTCTGAAGGGCCTTCAACCCATTTCCGGCGTTCTCTTTCCGCTGGCGTCCCGTGTGGACACCGAAGGTGGTGGTGCCGGTGCTGCGAGGATGCTGGAAGTCGCCACGCGCGTAAACCTCGCCTTGGCCATGCCGCTGGCGACCCTGCTGCTGGTGGATGGGGGAGCGATCCTGCGCCATTGGGCCGGGGCAGGATTTATCGAAGGCCTGCCGGCGCTGCGGTTCCTCACCCTGGCGAGCCTGGTGGGAGCCGCATCCTTGACCGCGACGACGCTGCTGTTCGGAGCCGGAAGGGTCTCGGAGCTGCTCAAAGCCGAGTCCCTCCGCTATGGGCTGAACCTGGTGCTTGTGGTGGCGGGGTACCGACTGTTTTCCGTGGCGGGGGCGGCGGTGGGCACCCTGATCGCCACACTGGGAGTGGATCTCCTCCTCATTCTCAGGCGTGGCTGCGCCTGGGCGGGAGTGCCGTCCTCGGACTTTCTGCTGCGCTCGGTCGCCGCTCCCCTGGGTGCGGGCCTGCCCGTGGTCCTGGTCATGTGGCTTTGGAAAAGCTGGGTACCCGATCCGACGCTGCCCATTCTGGCGGCGCGGGGAGCAGCCTGTCTGGCGGGGTTTGCCCTGGTCTATCTCGTGAGCGGGACGTTCCGTGAGGAGCGGCGGCTCGTCGGCAGGGCCTGGGCGGAGGTCACGCGATGAGAGGCCCGGGGCTGTATCGATCGGAGTCCAACCTGCCGCCACCTATCGGGCAAATCCGCCTGAAAGAGTGGATTTTTCCCCTGCTCCTGTCGGGCCTGCTCATCGTGATCGTCGGGATTCCCTATTGGGATGCCTATTCGCGACAGAGCGCCTCGGAAAGATTCATGGGGCTGGTGGGTTCTGATGCCATCGATGACAACAACGTCTACCTGGCACTCATGCGACAGGCTGCGGAAGGGAAGACGCTTTTCACCAATAATTTCACTCCCGAGCCCAACCCTCCGGCGCTGTTCAATTTCCTCTACTTGTCCCTGGGAAGGCTGTCGGGCTGGCTGGGATGGAGCCTGGATCTCACCCATCGGACGTTTGGGGCGGTTTCCATCGTCCTGCTAGTCCTCACGGCCTATTCCTTCATCGCCACGGGAATCCGCCGCCCCTTTTACCGCAGATTCGCCCTTCTCCTGGCCATCTTCGGAGGAGGTCTCCTCTGGTTCACCCGTCTGGTCCTCCGGGCGACCGGCCTCGACCTCAGGCCGGTCAGCAACTGGCTCGTGGAGCTGAATCTCTTTCACGCCATGATGGTTTATCCCCACTTCATCTTCGCCGCGGCGCTGATGATCGGATCGCTGGCCCTGCTGCTGAAATCCGAGCGAGTGAGGCGGTTTGGTCCTGCCTTGGCGGCCGGCTGCTGCGCTGCCGCGCTCGCTACGAGCCACGCTTTCGAAGCGGTGGCGTTCATTCCCATCGCCGGCATGTATCTGCTGCTGGACTGGCTTGGCAAGGGTCGCGCCCCAGGCTGGAACCGCCTGAAGTGCGTGGCGCTCGTCCTGGCTCTGCCCCTGGCGATGTTGCTCCTCAACCGTTTTATTCTGGCGAAGGAGCCGAGGTGGGGAGACGTGGTGTCTCGACTCAATTTCGCCACTCCCGAGCCTTTCCGCCTCGGCATGGGATTGGGCGCCAGCTTCATTGTCGCCGTGCTTACCTTCGACGGCTTCCTGCGCACGCGCCGTCCTTCCGGGGAGAGGATGGCGAAGGCTTGGGTCCTCACGGTGTTGATCCTTGCCTACGTACCCTACATCAACTGGAGATGGCACCTGCTGAACGGAATCCAGGTCCCGCTCGCGGTTCTCGCCACCCAGGGTTTGCGTCGAACCGTCTTCCGCCAAATCCTTCTCCGCCGCCGCGCGAGAAGGCGTGTCCCGTGCCGGCCGCGGGGCCTCTGGGCGCCGCCAGGACTGGTGGCAGCCATGGGGGTCATGCTCGTGGCCTGCTGCCTGAGCACTGCCAACCTCTTCCTGTCCTATCGACATCAGGCAGCCGTCGTCGAGGCGCCGACCTACCTGCCCACCACCGAGCTGGCGGCCATGAACTGGATGGACCGGCAGATACCGCGGGAGGCCCTGGTTCTCGCGTCCTATCCGGTTGGCAATTACGTGCCCCGGTTGGCGGGACAGCGGGTTTTCATCGGGGAGGACATGCTCACCAACGAGCTGGATGCAAGGCAGCGGGATATCCGGCTCTTTTATTCCAAGGATTGGGACGACACCAATCGGGAAAAACTGCTGCACCGCTTCGGCATCGACTATGTCTACTACGGGCCGGATGAGCAAGAGCTGGGGTCGTACGATCCCGATGGAGCTGAGTTCCTCACGCGAGTCTACGACCATGGGGGAATCCGGATCTTCGAGGTGAAGGGGCGAGTCGCCACGGCGCGCGCCGCGGACACCGGAGGAGGGATGCCGTGAAGCCGCTGCCCCTGACCGCCGGGAGCGTCACGGTCGTGGTCTGCACCCGCAATCGTCCCGTCCTGCTTGGGAGGTGCCTGGCGCGTCTCGGCGATCTCACGCCGCAGCCGCTGGAGATTCTGGTGGTGGATCAGAGCGATGGCTTCGAGTCGGGCGAAGTGGCACGCCGGCATCAGCCTCAAATCCCCGGCCTGAAGTGGATACCGACATCCAGCCGCGGCCTCAGCCGGGCGCGAAACCTGGCGGTTCGCGAATCCCGTGGCGAAGTCCTGGCCTTCACCGACGATGACTGCCTGGTGCGGCGCGACTGGGTGGGCGCGCTGGTCCGGGCCTTTTCGGAAGATGCAGAGTTGGCCGCTGTCACGGGGGGCTCCCTGCCTGAGCCGAGTGACTGCGCCGATCCGCGCATCCTGGCGGCCACTACCTGGCACTCTGCGGAGCCAAGGGTCTACTCGAGACCGGTCGACCCCTCCACGGTGGGAGGCGGGTTCAATCTCTCGGTACGCAAGAGCTGGCTGGAACGAATCGGTCCCTTCGATCCCGAGCTGGGCGCCGGTGGACGTTATCGCAGCGCCGAAGACACCGATCTGATCCACCGCCTGCTTCTGCGCGGCGGCAGGATTCGCTACGACCCCGAGGTAATCGTGGCGCACCTGCCCTGGCGCGACGGCGTGACCCAGTCGGCGGTGGAGTGGGAGTACGGCTACGGAATCGCCGTCTGGGCGCTCAAGCGTGCGGCGAGCGGAGACTTTTTCCCCGCGCGGGTCGCTTTCGGAGTTCTTCTGACTCAGGGCAAAACAGCGCTGCTCGGGGCCTTGCGGCGGGATGCTTCCGCCTGGCGCACCGGTTGGGCCTACCTGTCGGGCCTGGGCCGTGGCTTGGCGAGCTGGTTGATTTTCTCCGGGTTCTCGCGCTTGCGCGAGGAAGCCCGGGGGGAGGCGAAGTCCGGTGCTTGAGAGTCGAGGCGTGAAAATCCTGATGTACCACTGGATCAGCGGGAACCCGGGACAGCGACTGCGCCACTGGGGACTGACTCCCGATCAATTTCGCTCCCAGATGCGAGCGCTTCATGAGGGTGGCTATCGGACGATTCCGCTGAGCGAGGTGGTGGAGGTGGCGTCTGGGGCCCGACCGGCGCCGCCCAGGTCGATCTCCCTCACCTTCGACGACGGCTACCGGGATTTCCTGGAGGAAGTGGCACCCGTGCTGGAGGAATATGGGTTTTCGGCGACGATTTTTCTCGTGACGGATCGGGTCGGCGAGAGCAACACCTGGGATGCACGGCACGGGGATCCGCCGCGGCCCCTCCTCTCCTGGAGGGAGGCCGGCGAGCTCGCCACCCGGGGGATTGAGCTGGGATCGCATGGCAGGACCCATCGCCCGCTTCCCAGCGTTCACCAGGGCGATCTGCGTGAGGAGATTCTCAGCTCGAAGCAGATTATGGAAGATCGGCTCGGAATCCGGGTGCGGCACTTCTCTTACCCGCACGGGCTCTTCGATGATCGCTGTCTCTCCCTGTTGCGCGAGGCGGGCTATGAGAGCGCCTGCGCCGACATTCGCGGAGGCAACCGCGAAGGGACTGATCCCTTTCAGCTCCGACGAAGCCTCATCACCTGTCACGAGACGCAATGGTCCTTCGCTTTCAAGCTGAGGACCGGCTTCGGCATGCGGGAATGGGCCGTTTCTTCTCTGGCGACGCTGGCAGGCCAGACGACTCCGGCACCGCTGCGAGGCATGTCATGACCCCCACGACCGTGTCCGTGGTGGTTCCCACCTACAACCGCCGGGGGCTGTTGGAGCAAACGCTGCCGGTGCTTCTGCATCAAGCCGGCAAGACGGCGGGAGTGGAAATCGTGGTGGTGGTGGACGGCTCGCGTGACGGGACGCTAGAGATGTTGCGGCGCTTCAGCAGCCACGGGCTGCTGCGCGTGATCTCCCAGGAGAATCGCGGCCTGGCGGCCGCCAGAAACCGCGGCGCGGATGCGGCCTCCTCGGAAGTCGTCCTGTTTCTAGACGATGACATGGTTCTGAGGGAAGGATCGATTTCCGCCCACCGAGAGGCGCACGCGGACGGCAGAGAACGGGTTGTCTTCGGCGGCCTGGCTCTGGCAGACGGATTGCGACGTTCCTTCCTGAAGCAGGGCATTGAAATCTGGGGCGGCAAGGTGGAGGAACGCCTCTCGGCACCGGGCTACGAATTCCGCTTCGACGATTGCCATTTCGGCCACGCCTCCATGTCGCGGCGGCTTCTCAAGGCTGCCGGTGGCTTCGACGAGTCCTTTGTCCGTTACGGCAACGAGGACTACGACCTGGGCTGGCGGCTCATCCAGGGGGGTGCGGAGATGCGTTATCTCTCGGCCGCCGTGGCTTGCCAGATATACCACAAGACCCTCTACCGTTGGCTTCGGGATTGTGAGTGTGTCGGGATGGCGGATCGAGACCTGGCAGAAAAGCATCCATCTCTGGAGAGTGACCTTCGCTTTGCTTCGGTTCCCCGCCATCTCCTCAAACGCGTGGCCCGCGTAAGTGGCCTGTCGACATTGGATCCACTCGCTCCAGCTTGGGGTTTGCTGGAGGCGGGGATGGCGTCGCTGGAATGGATGGGGGCGCGTGGAAGCATCCTTGGCAAGACGCAATCCCTTCTGGGGGAGCGACGCTACTGGAAGGGAGTCCGCCGCTCGGGATTTTCGCCGACGGAGCCTTTGCGAGAATCGAAGGCACAGCGGGGGAGGACAGCATGAGAGCCCCTCGGATTTCCGTGCTCATCGCCACCGCGGATCGCCCGGAGCTGCTCGCCGATTGTCTGTCCCACCTGCGCCGCACGCGCTTTGAAGGTGTGGAAATCATCATTCTCGACCAGAGCCGCGAGTTGCGGCGACGCGAGGCGACCGAGGACGGGCCCTCACGGTGGCTGCGCCATCTTCAATGTCCGCGGCGCGGAAAGAGTGCAGCGCTGAACCGGGGAATCGCGGAAGCCAGAGGCGACCTGCTCGCCTTCACGGACGATGACTGCAGGGTTGCGGAAGATTGGCTCGAAGTGATGCACCAGGTTTGCCTGGAGACACGCGGCGGGGCGGCGCTGACTGGACGAGTGCTTCCGGGGGAGCGGGAGGGGAACGCTGTCAAGGCGCCATCACTTCGGATCGATGCCCGGGAAAGGGAATACCGACGCCCGGCGTTCCGGGACGTGCTGTTCGGCAACAACATGGCCATCCCAGCGGCCGTGCTGCGCAGGGTCGGCACCTTTGACGAGGCGCTCGGTCCCGGGACGAGCCTGCCGGCCGCGGAGGACAACGATCTGGGCTACAGGCTGCTGCGGGCCGGGGTTCCCATCCGCTACCTGCCGAACCTGATCGTCACCCACCGTTCCTGGCGCGAAGCCCACCAACAGCAAGGGCTGTTTCGCGACTACGGCATCGGCCAGGGCGCGTTCTACGGAAAGCACGCCCGCCGAGGAAACTTCCACATGGTGGCGCGCCTGGCGCGAAACCTCTGGGACGGGTGCAGGGATGCCGCCGGGGCCGCGGTGCTGGGTCGGGGACACGATCTGCGTGCCTCGCTCTGCTTTTCCGAAGGGCTCGTTCGAGGGTTCGTGCGCGGCAGTCTGGCGAAAGAGACCGGTAATCCTGCCTCGCTGCAGGCGGGGAAAACGTGAGCAGGCTGAGCGCGACGGGCCAAAGCGGAAGTAAGCCTCAACGGGAAGCCGAGCGGGTGATACGGCGCATCTCGGAGCCCAGGCCCTGGCAGTATGACTATCTGATGCTGCGCGAGATCGCCGCAGGGCTCAAGCGGCAGGCAGCGGCCCTCAATGGAAAGGCAGGTCTGGAAATCCTGGATGTGGGGTGCAAGTACAAACCTTATCAGAAATTTTTTGCAGCCAGGGCCTCGCGGTACGTGGGACTGGATCTCGACCCCTATCTCGGCGTGGAAGTCCGGGGCGACGCGCTAGCGTTGCCGTTTCGGTCAAATGTTTTCGACCTGGTCCTTTGCACCCAGGCCTTCTACCGGATGGTCGATTTCCGCAAGGTTCTAAGTGAATTCGTCCGGGTCACCCGGGCGGGCGGAACGATCATTCTGACGACCATCGGAATCTGGCCGTATCCCCCTCCCGATCGGCTGCACCGCTGGAGCCGGAGGGAGCTGGAGGAAGTCCTATCTGAGTTTGGCGATGTCCGCGTTGAGGAGAGCGGCGGTTATCTGCAGCTCGTCCCGCAGCTGGCGAATGCGGTGCTGGCCTTGGGCGTGGAAGGTCACATGGTGAAGCAACATCCCCACCTGGGGAGGGTGCTGGCATTTCCCCTGAAGGGGATCTATCTCGGGGTCAACGCCCTTGGCCTCGCCTCGGAAAAGCTGATCCGGGCAGCCTCCGCCTCCGGTTGGGGGCTGGCGCAATCGCTATGCGAGGTGGACACGCAGCTGGCGATCAATTACCTGGCGGTGGTTACACCCAAGAAATGAGGCAGTGAATTGTCTTACGACCTTGGAACGAGACTCAAGGAGATGCTGTTGAGGGCCGGGCCGGTATTCATGGCCGACCGGTGGCAGGCCCCGCGTGTGCTCACGTTCATGATGACCTATCGCTGCAATCTTCGCTGCACCATGTGCTGGCAATGGGGCGAGCAGGGGCTGTTCCACGAGCTCTCGAAAGAGCACGAGATCCAGCAGCTCGATCTCGCCACGCTCCGCTCGGTCATCGAGGACGTGGCGCAGGACGGAACGGGAGTCTTCCTGTGGGGTGGCGAGCCGTTCCTGCACCGGGACATCATGCCGTTCGTCGAGTTCATCAAGTCCAAGGGAATGTACTGCAGCATCAACACCAACGGGACCTACCTTCCCCGGGACTCGCGCCGCCTGACGGAGCTGGGAGTCGACGCCATCATGGTCTCCGTCGACGGGCCGCGGGAAGTCCACGATCGAATCCGGGGCATGCAGGGCTCCTTCCAGAAAATCGCCGATGGGGTGAAGGCCGTCCGCGAGGCGCGCAATGGCAATGGCCGCAAGCCCGAGATCGTGGTGAACACCACCATTTCTCCCGGAAACCAGGACGTGCTGCTGGAGACCTACAAGACGGTGGAGGCGATGGGCGCCGATCGAATGATCCTCTCGCAGCTCTGGTTCACCAACGAGCAGATCGGCAAGGCGAACGAGGCTTATTTTCGCGAGAAGTTCAGCGCTCACGCCCCCTCATGGCGCGGTTTCGTCGCGGATGTGTCGGTCCTGGACACCCAGCGCATCGCCGACCAGATGGGTGAGATGTCGCTTCTGAAAAGCCCGATGGAGCTTCGGTTTCTGCCGGACCTCCACCCCGGGCAGGTCCGCGACTATTACCAGAAGCCCTCGGAAGCCTTCGGAAAGTCGCGCTGCCTCGTCCCGTGGCTGGAGGCGGAAATCCTGCCCAACGGAGAGGTGACGCCCTGCTCGGATCGCCCGGATCTGATCATGGGAAATGTGAAGAAATCCCGCTTCCGCGATATCTGGAACAACGATCAGTACCAGCAATTTCGCCGGGCCATGCGCGAAGACGGGTTGTTTCCCTACTGCTCCCGCTGCTGCGGGCTCTGGTCCCACTGAGGAAAGGCGTCGAATGCCGCGAAGCGTTTCGGTCCTGATTTGCACGCGCGATCGAGCTGAGATGCTGGAGTCCTGCCTGCGCTCGGTTTTGGAGAGCAGCGTCGCCGCGGCGGAGGTGATCGTGGTCGACCAGAGCCAGGATGAGGCCACCCGCCTCTCGGTTTGCCGGTACCAGGGCGGCAAGGTGCCGGTGCGCTACCTGCGGGGGAAGGGAGTCGGCGTATCCCGAGCCAAGAACCAGGGGATCGCCGACTGCACGTCGGACATCATCGTCTTCACCGACGATGACTGCCAGGTGGACCCGGGATGGATTGCAACGCTCATCGAGCCGTTGCTCGCCGGGACGGCGTCCGCCTCAGTGGGCCGGACGGTCTCGGGGCGTGCGGAGGGGGATGGAGACGAAACCTTCTCGTTCTACGCTCCCGGAAGCGCCATGGCGTTCGGCCCGAAGACCCATCCCTGGCGCGTGGGGGGCGGTGGGAATTTCGCCGTTCTGCGCCAGGTCCTGCCCACGGCGGGGCCCTTCGATGAGCGATTCGGGCCCGGCGCGCCGCTGAGAAGCGCCGAGGACATGGACCTCGTCCATCGTCTCCTGCGCGCGGGCCGGCGCATCGTCTATGTCCCGGAGGCGGTGGTGCGGCACCGGTCGTGGCGCGACCACCATGGATCCCGCCGTCTCTCGCGCAGCTATGGCATCGGCGCCGGGGCCTACTTCACCAAATACCTGCTGGCGGGAGATCTTTTGAGCGGATGGCGGTTCTTCCAGCGCGTCGGGGTTCGCAGCCTTCACCTGATGTCCGGGGTGCTGCGCGCGGACCGACGAAGGATGTCCGAGCAGGCGGAGTACCTGTTCGGGCTCTTCGAAGGGGCGGCGCGATTCGTCGTTCAGGGGAGGGAGACTGCTCCGACGCTTCCCAATCTGGAAAGCAGGCAGGCATGAGGGCAGGAGCGTTTCCTTTGGATCTACGCCTGCTGGTGGGAGCTCTGATCGCCTTCGCGGTGGGGGTGTTTCTCGTGACCGCCCTGTTCGGGCTCTTCAACCCTCGAGACACTTCACAGCCGGAAGGAGCCGTGGTGGCCGGCGCGTTGAGGGTGGCCCATGGGGAGCCTCTCTTCCTGGATATCCGGCGGGGTCCGTATGTGACCGCCATGTACGGCCCTTTCATCTATCTGACGCTGGGGGCCCTGGTGAAGGTTTTCGGAGCCGGAATCGGCGGGGCGTACTTGCTGGGGCGGGTGCTTTCCCTGCTGTCGGCGTTCGCTTGCGCCTTCCTGGTGGCGGGGCTGTCACGCCGCTGTGGAGCCAGCGCTTTCGGCGCCTGGGTGGCCGGAGGGCTGTTTCTCGCTTCTCCCGTCATCCTGCCGGTCGCCTATTCGACGCGAAGCGACGTGCCGGCGCTGGCTCTGGCATTGGCAGGGGTGACGCTTTTCCTGAAGTGGTCGGATTCGCCGAAGTTCTATCTCGCGGCATTGCCGCTGGTGGCGGCGGCGTTCACGAAACAGACGGCCCTGGCCGCCACTCTGGCTATCGGCTTATGCCTGCTTCTCGAAGGACGGGTCGGACGGGCCCTGTTATTCGGACTGATCGTGCTGGGCTCCTGCGCCGGCATTCTCTTGTGGCTGAACCGTTCGACCGGAGGACTGGCAGCGCTGAATCTGCTGGAAGTGCCCGGGGCCTCGCCCCTGAATCTGGGAAGCCGCCCGCTGGGCGCGCTCGCCGGATTCCTGAGCACCGCGGCATTGCCGCTGATCCTGGCGGCTCCTGCCCTGTGGAAATTGGCCCAGGGGGATCGAAGGCTGCGATTTCCGCTCGCTTACTTTCTGGTGGCTGTGGCGGTTTCGATGGCAGGTTCCACGAAGCTGGGAAGCGACACCTACTACTTCATGGAGCCTCTGGCCGCGGCCCTCGTGCTCTCCGGAGTTGGGATCAGCTCCCTCATGGAGGAGGGGATGGACTCCCTGAGGAAGGCCCACGCCGCCGTGCTTCTCGGGCTGTTCGCCGTAGGAATCGCCGGATCGGTGGGCTTGACGGCCAGGATGGCGCAGTTCCGGTACGAGTCCAACGAGCAGGTGATCCTGGTGGCTGCCCGCGCCAGCGGGGATGTGCTCATCGAAGACGAGAATATCGCCCTCAAGTGCGGCAAGCCTGTGACCATCATGGATCCCTTCGCATTCGCCTACATGGAGAAACGCTCCCGGTGGGATGCCGGCCCCCTGAACCGGCGCATTCTCGCCCGGGATTTCGGCGCCATCATTCTCCGCGCTCCGTTGGAGCACCCCAGCCACTACCAGGGGGAGATCTACTGGGCCGCGACAACCCTGGAGGCGATGGAGCGGGCCTACCGGATGGAAGAGATGGTGGACGGCTATTTCGTCTATCGCCCGCGAGCCGAAATCGGCTCACCCCTGGCAGGAGGCAGCTCATGAACCTGCGCTGGGACAGGGGACCGGTGACCGTGGGAAGACTGGAGTCAACGATGCCCACCCTGGACTCGCTGCGCGGCTCGCGGGTCTGGGAAGCCATGCTGCTCCTGGCGGCGCTCGCCGTTTTCGGCGTGGTGCTCGGGCCGGCTCTGAGGGAATCAGGCACGCCTCCGGGGTGGGACCAATCGGTTCACTTGAAGGACAGCGTCGTGAGCGAGCGTCTCCTCCTTCACCCCGAATGGATCACGCCGAAAGCCATCCGCGCCATCCTGCGAGGATCCGAAGACTATCCGCTGATGACGCCGTCGGGATATTACCCGCCGTTGGTGCCCGCGGCGACCGGCCTCCTCTATCTGACGGCAGGGCGCTCCTACGAGACCGCCATGGCCACCAATCTCATCTTTCTGGGGCTGCTCCTCTGGGGTGTATGGGGCCTTGGCAACCACTTTGCGGGCAGACCTGCGGGGATCGTGGCGGCCCTCCTGCTCCTGTGCGCTCCGGGGGTCCGCCTGGCCGCAGCGGAGTACATGCTCGACCTGCCTCTCACCTGCATGGTCACCCTGGCGGCCTGGGCTTGCCTTCTCACGGAGGGGTTCTCGCGGCGGTCCCGCAGCGTCTTGTTCGGGGTCCTGTGCGGATTCGGCATGCTCACCAAGTGGAGCTTTTTCCTCTTTCTGATCGCGCCCACGGTGATGATCTTCCTGGAAGGCCTGCGGCAGGCGCGCGCGGGGCAAATCCCGCGAGGTGTGAGGTTGGCGAATCTCGGCTGGGCCCTTCTGGGCGCATTCATCGTAGCCGCCCCCTATTACGCCCCGATCCTGCCGGTGCTGGTCAGGAAGACCTGGGTCCATTCGGGAGGGGCAGCGGATGGGTTCACCAGTCCCTGGACCCTGGAGTCGGCGCTGTTTCATCTATGGGCACTCCCCAGAAGGCTTCTGGGCTGGCCCCTCACTCTGGCGGTGGCGGGAGGGATTTTCGCCGCCATCAAGACGAGAGGCGAGGCCCGCCGAGGCGTGCATTTCCTGCTGATCTGGGCGGCCTCGCTCTATGCGATTTTTACCTTCGCAATCGTCAACAAGCAGTCGCGTTACCTGCTCCCGTGGCTTCCGGTGCTCCTCCTCGTGACCAGTCTTGGCATCCTGGATCTCTGGCGACGACGCCGGGAAGGGGTGGTCCGCCCCGCCGCAGCGTTCACCATTGTCCTCCTGGCGGCGCTGGGATTGCGCGGCAGCTGGTACGTGCCTCCGA
>Ga0137425_1000068_pt1 | contig 35145 bp, 31 predicted proteins | sample EasRivERMZT640_2_FD_102318 | JGI IMG/M metagenome (GOLD analysis project Ga0137425, IMG submission 102318) | Soil microbial communities from meander-bound floodplain in the East River, Colorado, USA - East River MetaG ERMZT640_2 | ecosystem: Environmental > Terrestrial > Soil > Floodplain ...
GGAGAGCTGGGCGGCACACGGTAAACGGCGCGCGCCAGGTTATTGCCGGGCTGGATGCTGACCTGGCGAATCTCGATGCGGCGCTGGCCGTGTTCAGTCTGGAGAGCAGGCCAGTCGAAGGATTTGGACCGATCATTCGCGGCCCAGATTCGCCCGATGAGCCGGCCACCGGAGACGGTGAATTCCAGGCGCGGCGGTGCCTCGATGGAGATCAGGTTGGCACCCGAGGACCCGTAGCGCTGCTCCACAAGCTTCCACCGCCCCTCCAGCGTGGGGGCCGGCAGCGCGGCGAGGCCAAGCAGCAAGGCCAGCGCCGCCGTGGCACCTTGAACAAGGCGTCGGGTCACGGGTTTTTCCACCAAGGTTCGGAAATCATACCTCTCCCCCTCGGCGCGCGTCGAGGCCCCCCTGCGACAGGGTGAACCCCATGAGGGTCGATCTCACCAACCGAGCCTCCGGGGATCAGAATTTGGGCCTCTTGACATTTGACGGGTAAAATCCCTCATTCCGGTCCATCACCGGCTGCAGGGCCGATTAGGAGGTTCTTGATGCGCCGTCTCCTTTTCCTTCTGCCCTTCCTCGCTTGTCTTTCGATTCTCCTGTTTGCAGCAGCGTGTAATCAAAGCTCCGGTGGCCCCCGCCATTCGCCAGGAACCGCCACGCTCAATGTACGGCTGACCGACGCCCCCATCGATATGTCCAACGTCCAGAGCGTCAATGTGACCTTGAGCGGGGTCATCATCTACCCCGAGGATGATGATGTCGAGTTCGACGTGCCGGAGCTGGGAGAAAACATGCAGCAGGAATCGGCAGCGCGCCCCACCTCTCTGATGAGCCACCCCGCCACCTTCGATCTGCTGACGCTGACGGGAGGCGTCTCGACGCTGCTGGCCTCCGGCGAAGTCCCAGCCGGGAAATACGGCCGAATCCGACTGGAAGTCTCCAGCGCCGAAATCGTTTACCGGGATGCCACCACGGCCGCACTGAAGCTTGAATCGAACAAGGTGGACGTCCCGATCCACTTCGATCTCACCGCCAACGAAGACGCCGGGATCATCCTCGACTTCGATGCGGCGGCATCGGTCCAGGTGAATGAGACCGCCTCCGGAACCCTCATTCTCCGGCCGGTGGTAACAGCGAAAGAGACCGATTGAGTCAGCCGTGCCACAAGCCAAGCGGGGTGCTGCGGGCGGACCCAGGCAGCTCGGGGCCCTGCTCGAGGTCTGGGAAGCCGCAGCGGAGAATGATTTTCCCAAACACCTTGAAAGGGAGAGAAGGATGAGAATCGGAGTTCTCGGGTCGGGTGACGTGGCGAAGACCTTGGCGAGCGGATTCCTGAAGCATGGTCACGAGGTGATGCTGGGAACGCGCACCCCGGCCAAGCTGGCGGACTGGTTGAAGCAGAATTCAAAAGGGCGGGTGGGCAGTTTCGATGAAGCTGCGAAGTTTGCCGATCTGGCGGTGCTTGCGGTCAAGGGAACGGCGGCGACGGAGGCGGTGCGCGCCGCCGGCGCAGCCAATCTGGCGGGAAAAACCGTCATCGATGCGACCAATCCGATCGCCGACCTGCCTCCCGAGAATGGCGTGCTGAGATTCTTCACCAATCTCGACGAATCCCTGATGGAGCGGCTGCAGCGGGAGTTTGCCGAGGTTCGTTTCGTCAAGGCCTTCAATTCGGTCGGCAGCCCGTGCATGGTGAACCCGGAATTCAAGGCCATCCGGCCGACCATGTTCATCTGCGGAAATGACGAGGCGGCGAAGGAATCGGCGGCAGGCATCCTGGAGCAGTTCGGGTGGGAAACGGCTGACATGGGAAAGGCCGAGGCGGCCCGCGCCATCGAGCCGCTCTGCATGCTCTGGTGCATCCCCGGATTTCTGCGCAACGACTGGAAGCATGCCTTCAAGCTGGTGAGCTAGGCCACGCGCGTTACTTGGACGACGGCTGGTAGACCTTTCCAGGTGTGCCGCCCAGGGCCAGAATCACCACCCCCTCGGCCCCCGGAGTGATTTTCCGCTTCTGCTGGTGACCCACGCGTGCGAGCGTGCCGGGCACGAGCTCCCAGCGCTCCCCGTCCGCCTCCATGGTCGCGTTGCCCTCGAGCACGACATAGACCTCTTCCTGCCCATCCTTGAGATGGTCGTGATTCGGATAATCCGACCAATTCGGCGGAAGCCGAAGGATGTTCATCCCCCATGCGGTCACCCCGAGCCCTCTCCCCGCGTAGAGGAATTGACCCTGATAGCTGTCCAGATCTTCGAAGCGCTTCACGAGTACGTCTGCCATGGGCCCTCCTGCTTTCGAAATTTGCACTCCTCGACAATCGACGCTGCACATTCAGATGTCCCATGACTCCACTGCGGGGAGCTCGAACCCTGGCGGTCATGGTTGTTCATTCTGCCACATAGAGGGGGGTAAGGCAGCGCTAGAGATGATTCCGGCCGGGCACGGCCTGGATGATTCACGTCCGGGAAGCCTAGAAATCGCCGCACTCCAGATCGACTCGGCGCCGCGGGATGCAACTCAGGGTAAACTACGCCAGAAGGCGGGGAATTCTCCTGAAAACCGGACTCGAAAGGAACAGGACCATGAATGAGCCATACTTGGCGGAGGCAATCAAGATTCAATCGGTGTTTCATCCTTCGGATTTTTCGGACGCCAGTGAGGTGGCCTTCACCCACGCTCTGAAAACCGCACTGGCGACCGGGGCCGATCTGAGCATCCTGCACGTCGTTCCCGACCGCAACGCCGATTGGCACGATTTCCCCGGCGTCCGCGACACTCTGGAGCGTTGGAAGCTCATTCCGAAGGGAAGCTCCAAGGACGCGGTTCTGGAGCTCGGCATCGATGTCCGTAAGATCATCGCCTCGAGCACCAATCCGGTGAAGGCGTGTCTTGATTTCCTCGGGAAGCACTCCGCCGATCTCATCGTCCTGGCGGTGCACCAGCGCGAAGGGCGCATGCGCTGGCTGGAGAAGTCGACGGGCGAGCCGATCGCGCGCGGGGCCGGGAAGATGACGCTGTTCATCCCGCACGGAGTGGAGGGGTTCGTGTCGCGCCAGGACGGCTCGGTTCGACTCCGCTCGATCCTGATCCCGATCACCACCAAGCCCCGCCCACAGCCGAGCCTGGAAGCCGCCAGACGCCTGATCCTCGGCCTCAAGCTGCCCGCCGGAAACGTCACACTGCTGCACGTCGGGCCCGCCTCCGAAATGCCAGCGGTGAGCCTTCCGGAAGACACTGGATGGAATTGGAGCCGCCAGGCGAAGGACGGCGAGCCGGTCGACGCGATCCTGGAGATGGCCGCCGAGCTCGCCGCGGATGTGATCGTGATGACGACCGATGGACCTGATGGATTTCTGGACGGACTGCGCGGCACCACCTCCGAGCGGGTCCTGAGCAAGGCGCGTTGTCCCGTGCTCAGCCTGCCGGTCGGTTCCATGATGGGCTGAATGATGCTAGATTAGCGAACCTTCGCGGAGAGGGTACGGAGCGAAGCCGGGCGAGCGCGTGGGAATGATTCTCGCGACTGCGCCAGCGATCAGAGTCGAGCAGGGCACTGCGGAGACCCGGGGATTTGGACAGCGGCCTGGCGCGAACAAAGCCTCGAGTATCGTTGACACCGGTTTCCATACGGATCCTGGCGAGTGTCCTCATCCTCGGATCGACCCTCCTGCGGGCCGAAGAGACACCAGCCCCCGAGCCGCCGGCGGCCTCCACTCGCGCTGAGGTGACCGTCGTCTGCGTCTCCCAGCCCGGCGAGCGCCAGCATTGCCCCGCCGACACGTCGGCGGGCATTGCCCTGTTGCAATCCACGGGGTCCGCCCCCTGCCTGCTCGGCAAGACGTGGGGCTACGACGATCAAGGCGTCTGGGTGTCGGACGGTTGCTCCGCCGAGTTCGTGGTCGGGAAAAAACTGTCGGAAACTGCGGAGAAGGCGCAGACCAAGCAGAAGTCTCCGGAATACGTCCCCAATCAGGGATTCAGGCTCTACGAGGGTGAGAAGGGGCAGATCTACATGCGCCTCTACACCTATGTCCGTTACCTGAACCAGATGGGGCTGGATCCGACCTATACCGACTTCAACGGCACCGTCCATGATGTGCAGCAGCGCCAGGACATCCAGCTGACCAAGGTGTTCATCCCCTTCTCCGGCTGGTTCCTGACGCCGAAGTTCCGCTACTACCTCTACGTCTGGTCTTCGAACGTGGCGCAGGGCGATCCGGCCCAGGTCGTGGCAGCCGGGAACATCAGCTACAATTTCAACCGCTTCGTGACTCTGGGCGGCGGCATCACCAGCCTTCCCACCACGCGGAGCACCGAGGGCCAGTTCCCTTACTGGCTCGGTGTGGACGATCGCCTGACCTCGGACGAGTTCTTCCGAGGGTCGTACACCACGGGGATCTGGATCAAAGGCGAGCTCACCACCAAGCTCAAATACATGGCGATGCTCGCCAACAATCTGAGCACCCTCGGCGTGAACGCCGCCCAGATCGACAATACGCTGAATACCTCGGCTTACTCGCTCGTATGGCTGCCCTCGACCGGCGAATTCGGTCTCTATGGGACCTTCGGCGACTACGACTACCACGAGAAGGTGGCGACCCGACTGGCCGCCCACTACACCTACAGCCGCGAGGACAGACAGAACCAACCGGGAACCAACTCCATCGAGAACAGCCAGATCCGGCTCACCGACGGGAGCATCATTTTTACGCCGGACCTCTTCGGCCCCGGTATCACCGTCAACAAGGTCACCTATGAAATGTCGAGCGTCGACGGCGGGATCAAGTACAAGGGCTTTTCGCTGGCGGCTGAGTACTACTGGCGCTGGCTGAGCGACTTCTCCGGCCCCGGCACGGAGGGAATCGCCGACATCGACGACTATGGGTTTCAGGTGCAGTCCTCGGCGATGCTTGTGCGAGATAGACTCCAGATCTACCTGAGCGGCTCGCAGATCCGGGGCATTTACGGCGACGCTTCGGAGCTGCGCGCGGGCTTGAACTGGTACTTGCTCAAGACGCGGGGACTTCGCCTCAACGCCGAGTGGATCGACCTGCGCCATTGTCCCGTGGGATACACCGCCGTTCCCTATCCCGTGGGAGGCAATGGAGATGTCATCAGCCTTACCGTCGAGATGAACTTCTGACCGCGGAGGGCGATGCAGTGAAGGCCCATCGTCAAGAGAAGCTCCTGATCGGGCGTTGGCACGAGCGGCCAAGGTCAATCACGGCTGGTTTCGCGCTCGCCCTCGGTACCGCTCTCCTCCTGACCGCGCACCCGGCGACGGCTCGTCCCAGCCCGGCGCCGATACCGAAGGAAGCCTACATACTCAACGATTCGCACTTCCATCTGACCAACTACATCCAGGAAGGGACCGACATCCATGATTTCCTGAGAATCATGGGGACCAAGGTCGGCCGGGTGGCCCTGTTCGGCATTCCGCTGCAGCAGATGTGGTCGTACGGCAACTCGGGCGACTTCGCACCGACCTATTATCTCCAAAGCGACGCGCCGCTCTACTATTACTCCTTCACCGACGCCTTCATCGCCATGGCCTACCGTTCGCTCTCGAAGCAGGAGCAGGCGCGGTTCGACCCGATGATCACCGGCTTCAACCCCGCCGACATGTACGCCGCCGATCACATCCGCCGGGTGCTGAAGACATTTCCAGGCGTCTTCACGGGGATCGGTGAGTTTACTATCCACAAGGAGTTCGTCTCCTCCAAGGTAGCGGGCGAAGCCGCCAGCCTGCTCAACCCCGCTCTCGACCGAATCCTCGATTTCGCAGGCGAAGCCGGGCTCGTGGCGCTCCTGCACAGCGACGTCGACATGCCGTTTCCCAAGCCGGGGCAGGACCCGTATCCGGTCCGGCAGCTCGCCGATCTCGTGAAGCGCCATCCCGGAACGACGGTCATCTGGGCCCACATGGGCCTGGGCCGGATCATTCACCCGGTCGTGGATCATGCCGGGATGCTGGAGCGCGGTCTGTCGAACCCCGAGCTGAAGAACTTGTACTTCGATATTTCCTGGGACGAAGTGGCCAAGTACCTGGTGGCTTCGCCCGAGTCGCTTCAGCACTCGGCCGATCTCATCAACCGCTATCCCGACCGCTTCCTCTTCGGGACGGACGAGGTCGCGCCGAAAAACCAGGCGTCCTACCTGAAGGTCTACGACATGTACGCACCGCTCCTGACCCGGCTGACCCCGGAGACCAGGAAGTCGCTCCTGAAGGGAAACTACGAGCGCTTGTTCGACGAAGCCAGGCGCAAAGTGCGGGCCTGGGAAAAAGTCAACGTCCGATGAGCCTGATGGGCTCGAGGGAGGAAGCATGGCGGTGAGACGACACGTTTCACGACGAGGGGCCGCATGGGCCGTCTTCGTGGCAGCGATCCTGGCGGCGGTCGCCCTCGGCGCCCCCGCGGTGGCACAGGAGGAGAAGCCTCTCGTCGAGGTGTACGGCTTCGCGCAGGCGGACTACATCCAGGACTTCGACCGGGTCGACCCTCTCTGGGCGGACACCCTGCGGCCGTCGAAAATCCCGACCGTTGACGGAGTGTTCGGCGAAGACGGCCAGGCATACCTCTCCGTGAAACAGAGCCGGCTCGGCGTGATGATGAATCTCCCGACCAAAAACAAACCCGTCTTCAGCGAGATCGAGTTCGACTTTTTCGGCGTCGGGGTGGACGCGGGGCAGACGACCATCCGGCTGCGTCACGCTTACGGCGAGTGGGGCGAGTGGCTGGCCGGCCAGACCAACAGCCTGTTCATGGACGGCAGCATCTTTCCCAACGTCATCGATTACTGGGGCCCCTGCGGCATGGTGTTCCTGCGCAATCCCCAGATCCGCTGGACGCCGATCTCCAACGAGCACCACGCCTTCGCGGTTGCCATCGAGCGACCCTCGAACGACATCGATACGGGGCAGATCCGCGAGTTCGACCCCGATCTCGCCGCGGGCATTCAGGGGAGCCAGAAGGTGCCGGATCTCACCGGTCAGTACCGCATGAAGCAGAACTGGGGACACCTCCAGTTCGCGGGCATCCTGCGCAAGGTGGGGTTCGATACCGCCGGCACCCCGAACAACGAGCCCAAGGGAAGCGAGCTCGGATGGGGGCTCGACGTGACCACGGGGATCAAGGTCCTCGAAAAAGATCAGATCCTGCTCGGCGCGGTGTACGGCAATGGGATAGCGAGCTACATGAACGACGGAGGGGTGGACCTGGCGCCCGGGGGAACTCTCGCCGACCCCCACGCCGAGGCCGTGCCACTGCTGGGGATCTCGGCCTATTACAATCGCTACTGGAGCGATAAGTTCTCCAGCTCGTTCGGTTATAGCCGCACGCAGGTCGACAATACCAGCCTGCAAGGGGTGGACGCCTTTGCCACCGGGCAGTACGCCTCCGCGAACATCCTGTTTTACCCTACCGAGCACGTGTTCATCGGCTGGGAGGCGCTCTGGGGGGAGCGCGAGGACAACGACGGGGCCACCGGCGACGACGTGCGTGTCCAGATGTCGTTCCACTTCAGCTTCTCGACCAAGAACATTTTCAAAAAGACTTGACGCGAGCAGAACAAGGAGAACGAGTCATGAAGTTGATTCGCAGAGGCACCGCCTTCCCGGTGATCGCACTGGCCGTTTTTCTCACGGCCACGCCGGGAATCGTCCTGGCGCAGGTGCCGGCCAAGACCGCCGTGGAACCCGCCATGAAAGCGGCCTACGACAAGTACAAGGGACTGCAGGAGGGCAAGAACGCCGATTACATCCCGGCTCTGGCCAAGGTCGACCCGAACCTTTACGGAATCGCCCTGATCGGCGTGGATGGCTCCGTGTATACGATGGGAGACCTGAAGTCCGAGGTGTCGATCCAGTCGATTTCGAAGGTCTTCACGCTGGCGAAAGTGATCGAGGAGCAGGGTCCCGACGCGGTTGCCAAGAGCATCGGCGTGGACGCGACCGGCATGCGCTTCAACTCGATCGTCGCTGTCGAAATGGCCCAGAAGGCGCTTGGCGGCCCGGAGATGAACTCGCTGGTCAATCCCGGGGCAATTGCCACCACCAGCATGGTGAAGGGCGCGACCCGCGACGAAATCTGGAAGAGCACCCTGGCCTTCTACTCCGATTTCGCCGGGCGGCCGCTCTCGGTCAACCAGGAGGTCTTCAAGTCGGAGTCCGACACCAACCAGCGCAACCAGGCCATCGGCATGCTGATGTATGCCTACGGCTACATCAAGTCGGACCCGATGCGGGCGACGGACATCTACACCGAGCAGTGCTCGGTGAGCGTCAACGCGAAGGATCTGGCGACCATGGCGGCGACGCTGGCGAACGGGGGGAAAAACCCGTTGACCGGCAAGCAGGTCATGAAAGCGCAGAACGTGCCGAAAGTGCTCGCCGTGATGGCCACCGCCGGCCTTTACGATGACTCCGGGAAATGGCTGTACCGGACCGGCCTCCCCGGCAAGAGCGGCGTGGGCGGCGGCATCATCGCCGTCTCCCCCGGCAAATTCGGCATCGCGGTCATCTCGCCGCCGCTCGACGAGGCGGGCAACAGCGTCCGGGCGCAAAAAGCAATCGCCGACATCTCGAATGCCCTCGGAGGCAACCCATACGCCTCCAAGGCTCGCTGATCTCTGTGTCTCACGGCGGCGCGCGCCAGCGCGCCGCCCGCAGGACGGGCATGCGCGGCTCGCTGCTCCTTCTCGCCTTTCTCGCGGGCACTCTCGTTGCCCTTGACTCTCCGTGTGCTGCTGAGGAGAAACCGAAAAGTGCTGAGGAAGAAAAAGCGGAGGAGGAAAAACCCAAGAGTCCCTGGACGAACTCCACTGAGCTGAGCCTGGTCGTCACCAGGGGGAATGCCCTCGCACAGACCGTGGGGTTCAAGGAGACGCTCGAGTACAAGGGGAAAAAGGGCAACACCCGCTTCAAGATGGACACTCTCCGGGCCGACACCAGCGATGATCCCTACCTCCTGGTCCAGCCGGGAATCGTTTTCGAGCCCGGTGAGCAGCCAATCGATTTCACCACCATCACGGTGTACCCGGGCACGGAGCCGGACGTGGAGCGCTACTTCATCGAGGGGCGCTACGAAGGGAACCTGCCCAGGAAGGCGACCTGGAACACAGGTCTCAGCTGGGATCGCAACGAAGACGCCGGCATTCTGAGCCGCTACATCGGCTTCGCCGGGCTGGGGCACACCTGGCAGGATCGCGACGACCTCACCTTCCGCACCAGCTACGGATTGAGCTACACCGATCGCGAAGAGGCATTTGAGGATCCGGAAAGGGAGGAGCGGTTCGTGGGAGTCCGCCTGACAACGGATTTCAAGGACAAGTGGGGCGAGTCGACCACCTACGACAACGATTTGACCTTCAACATCAGCGTGAAGGATTACCAGGACTACAACATCGACTGGACCCAGGGGGTGTCGGTGTCCATGGGGAAGCACCTAGCCTTGAAGGTCAGCCTGCAGTTCCTGTACTCGGGCCAGCCGGCCCTCGAGGAAGTCGATGTCATTGCCCGGGTGATTTTAGTCGACCCGGACGGCATCCCGGGAAACGGCGACGAGTTCTTCGAGACCGTCGAGACGGGCGGCATCGAGATCACCACCGGCCAAGACGTCCTGCGCAAGGAGCCGCTCGACACCACGTTTCGGACTTCGCTGCAGATCACATTCTGAGTGAACGGTCTCACTTTCTATTGCGCGCATCCTTCACCCCCGTGGCGTTCCCGGACGGAATGATCTTCAGCTCCGCCAGGTCGGGATCGGCGTCGCGCCATCCTTTTCTTGCCGCCTCGAACTCCCGGGCGGCGCCTGCCGTGTCCCCCTGATGCTGCAGGACCAGCGCCATGGCAAGATGGCTCCCGCCGTACGCCGCATCGTGATCCAGCATCTGCTTTGCCGTGAACTCCGCCAGGTCCCAGTCCCCCACTTCCCGGGCGCTGCGGGCCATGGATTCCAGGCGAAACAGCGCCTGCGACCAGGCGTCGGGACCCGGGATCGCGCGCATCGCCTGCTGCACGCTCTTCAACTGTGCGCGGCCCCGCGCTCCCTCGCCGGTCCGCAGAAGAATCTCGCCCTCCAGGGCCTCGACCCAGGGCTGCACTGCCGATCGGCGCGGCACGAGCCCGGCCGCCACGAGCGGAACCGCCTGCAGCTCCTGGCGCGCCGCCTCGAGCTCCACGCTCGCTTCCGGGACGCGCCCCAGCCCGATCAGCGCCTGGCCTGCCAGGGAGTGGCCTGCGGCTCTCGACTGGGGATACGACGTTCGCGTCATGGCGCGCGCCGCCTCCAGGGCCTCCTGGTACCGGCCTCGATGAATCAGGAAATTAGGAAGCTCTCTTGCGTTGAAGGCGCGATAGGCGTCCACCGCCTCCAGGCTCGCCGCTTCGCGCATCGTCTTCTCGGTGAGCTTCATCTGACCCTTGTGCTCGTAGCAGGTCGCCAGCAGATCGAGGTTGTGACCATGGTGCCAGTCGAGGCTTGGGCTCAGATTCTCCTTGGCGTAGTACTCGCGCTCCAGCGAATTCACTTTGAGGAACTGGGCGATCGCGTCGTCCACCCGACCGACCCGCCTCAGATCGTGCCCCCACATGTGCGCCGCGTGAGGGATGGATGGCGCCAGGCGCGCGTAGACCTCCCCGTGCTCCAGCGCCTTGTCGATGCGCCCGATGGTCTCGTAGGAATGAACCAGGTAATGATGGGCCGAAGATTGATTCGGCTCGAGTTGCAGGACCCGCTCATAAAAAGCCACCGACCCGGCGGTGCCGCGCTGGCCCCTGCCCGAGGCATTGGATTCCTCCGCATTGCCTCGCAGAAGCCAAAGCTGTGTGTCCTCGAGATCGACGCCGAGGGCATCGTCGATGGCTTTCTTGTAGGCGAGCAATTGTGATGCGTCCTCCAGCTGGTCCATGGCCGCGAGCTGTTTCTCGCGGATCGCGATGCGGCGACGCTCCCGTTCACTGGCCCCCGATGCCAGGGCCTTCGCCTTCTCGAAGAACTGTTTCGCCGCCGCGGGATTGTCGAGCCCGGAAGCGACGCGGCTCAGCCCGACATAGGCCATCGCCAGCTTCGGGTCGATCCGAAGCGCCTGATGGAAGGATCGGGAAGCCTCGATCCAGACATACGATTCCAGGTAGTTCAGGCCCTGGTCATAGAAGGCCTGAGCCTGCGAGGAGGCCGTGGTCACCGTCTCGTGCGAGTTGCCGACGCCGGTCCGCAACGCCACCGGCCGCAGCAGAATTTCCTCCGGCACGTAGCTTGGAGGCGCCGAGCAAGCCGCATGCGGGTCCTCCTGCGTTGCGGCCGGCGTGCTCCCCCCTTGCATCAGGATCGATATCACGATCAAGCCTACGAGCAAAGGAATGGGTCTCATCACGCATCCTACCCCTGAAAAAGTGAGCCTGGTTCAGCTGGCAGCACCATCTTAATACAGTGCCTGGACAATTGGGCAGGGGCACACTCCAGGCACCGCCTCCCCGGCATCCGCTCAGACGATGCGGTAGCGTCGACACCAGCCGAGGGCCGGTGGGTTTCCGTCGTGAAGGCTGCGGGGCGGAAATGCAGCCTGTGCCGGGCTTATCCAGGGGTTCCCGCTCGGCCCCCGCCCGATCTGGACATCTGTTCCGGCCTCCGCTAGTCTGAGCCGGCGCCCGGACTTCGGCGTCGCGAATAGGAGGGCCCGGCTTGAGATCCCGCCTCGCCCAAAACCTCGCCCTGGCCGCGGTCGGTCTGCTGGTCGGTCTGGGAGTCCTCGAAATCGGATTCCGGCTGTTCCGTCCCCCTCCCAATACACTGAGAGACTACGTCGCTCCCGACCCGGTAGCCGGGTGGCGGCCCATCCCGAATATCACCGTCATCCGGAGGCGGACGGAATACCGGACCGAGATCCGCATCAACTCGCACGGCTGGCGGGACGTGGAGCATGCGTACCGGAAACCGGGGGATTCGTTCCGAATCGTCGTGTTGGGTGACTCGTTCATGGAAGCGTTTCAGGTGAAGGTCGCCGATTCCTTTCCCCGCCGGCTGGAGCGGGCCATCCGGGCCGGCGGGTACTCCGGTGTCGAGGTGATAAACCTGGGGGTGAGCGGGTATGGCACGTACCAGGAGTACCTGACTTTTCGGGAGGAAGGGGTTCGCTATCGCCCGGACCTCGTCATCCTCGCGATGTATCCTGAGAATGATCTGATCGACAACACCCGGGAGCTGGCCTACGCGTTGTGGGGGGATGGCGATCCCCAGGCGTTCGGCCGCCCGTACCTGGTCCCGACGGGATCCGGCTGGACGGAATTGCCGCCCGATTACGATCGGGCGCTCCGGCTTGCGAGCTCGAGGACATGGTGGCGTCGGAGCGCCATTTACGGCGTGGCGTCGGCACTCGGCCGGCGAATCTCAGAGGGGGGTGCGGACCAGGCCGAGGACATGTTTCTCGCCCCCTTCCGGTGCGAATTGGCGCCGGTTTATGAGCGGGCGTGGAGGACTACCGACGAGCTGGTGGGGCGGCTGGATCGGGTGGTTTCCGCCGCCGGGGCGCGGCTGGTTCTTGCCTACGTTCCGGCCCGGGTGGAGGTGGAGGGGCCCGAGAGATCCACGGCTTCGGAGCAGTCTGCGCGGGGCTCGCTCTGCCTGGATCCATCGGTACCGGCATCCCGCGTCACGGAGTTGTCCCGCCGTCTGAACCTTCCGCTGCTGGACTGGCTTTCGGCCTTCCGCTCCGCCCCCGCTCGCGGGGCGGAGTTGTTCTATCGGACGGATCGCCACTGGACCCCCTCCGGGCACGCCCTGGCGGCCCGGGAGGCCTTCCGGATCCTGATCGAGCGGAAGCTGCTGCCCGAGCATCGACGCCTCACTGACTCGACCGGACCGGGGGCGGGCCAATCGGCGGCGGTGCGCTGAGAAACCCCGTCGTGTCAGGATTGGGCAATCAACTCACGGCATTGTCGTCCCATTAAGGGCCTCCGAACTGTCAAGGAGCTTTCCGGCGCCTCCTGGCCCGGAGCGCCAGTCCCCTCCCGCTCCTGCGATATCGCCGCCCACACTGGCAATCCAGATTGGCAGCAAGTCTCAGGCCGCACTCGCAGACATAGCCTGCAGGCCGAGCGGGATTTCCCAGAACCAGGACGTAATCGCCGACATCGCGAGTCACGACCGCCCCCGCACCCACCAGACACCAGCGGCCCAGAGTCACTCCACTGAGGATGGTTGCGTTCGCTCCGACCGAGGCGCCCATTTTGACGCGGGTTGTTTCCCACAGCGCCGCCGCTCTCTTGAACCGCGGATCGGCGCGAGGGACTCGATCGTTGGTGAAGACGGCCGCTGGACCGACAAACACGCGATCATCCAGTCGGACCTTTTCCCAGACCGCCACGCCGTTCTTGATCACGCAATGGTCCCCGATCGGGTAGCTGGTCTCCACGAAGACGCCCTCCCCGATGTTGCACCCCTTCCCGATTCGACACTGAGCCATGACATGAGCGTAGGCCCAGACGCGCGTACCCGCTCCGATCCTGGGGGTCTCTACCACCGCGAGCGGATGGATGAACGTCCTGCCTGGAACCTTTCTCGTCACCGGCGGGCTCTCCGCACGCTGTCTCGCAGCACAACCCTCTTCCCTCTGGCGGAGAGGGAGTTCTCCACGGCCTCCAAAACGCGGACCACTGCGAGTCCCCCTTCGCCGTCGCATCGGGGGGTCTTGCGCTCTTTGATGCAATCCACGAAGTGGGCCGCCTGCGCTCGGACCGGTTCGTACTGTTTTACATGAGGGATCGAGATCTCCCCCTGGCGCACGAGCAAATTGAATTCTCCGTAGTCGGAATAGTAGGGCTCCCGGATGACCCCCTTGTCGTAGACCGTGATCGGTCCCTCGGAGGAGAGATCATTCCACACGACCATCCGCTTCTCGCCAACCACCGTGATCTCTCTGACCTTCTTTGGATCGAGCCAGGAGACGTGCACATTGGCCAGGACCTCCCCCGGGTAGACAAGGCTCACGAAGACCACGTCCTCGACTTTGGGAGCCAGATACGCCTGGCCCGTGGCATTCACGGCGAGGGGAACTCCCCCCAGAAGAAAATTCAGGATGGATATGTCATGCGAGGCGAGGTCGAATGCCGCGTTGACGTCACTGCGGATGGGTCCCAGATTCGTCCTCGTGGCATGAACATAGAGAATTCGGCCCGCTACCCCGCTGTCCAGATAGCTCTTCAGCCACAGGATTCCCGCGTTGAACAGGAATACGTGACCCACCATCAGAATCCGCCCCCGCGATCGCGCCAAGGTCACCAGAGTTCTCGACTCGCGCGCGGTCAACGTCAACGGCTTCTCGCAAAGGACATCCTTGCCAGCGGAGAGGGCGGCATGGGCGAGCTTGAAATGGCTCCCGGTCGGGGTGGCGATGACCACCGCATCAACGCCGTCCCCCTCGAGAACCTCTCGCGCGTCCGACACGAATTCCGTTTGGGGGAAGGAAGGGGCCAGAGCCCGCAGTCGCGACGCTTGGAGATCCGCGGCTTTGAGGACGGCGCAGTCCGGAAGGGAGCTGAACGTGCGCAAATGGTTGGGGCCCCAGTGTCCCAGTCCGAGGATTCCGATCCGGATCAAGAGGCCTCCCGTCTGCATGCAGCCGCGGGTTCCAGGGTCGCCCGGGGACGCACCCAGAGATCGATGCGAAGACGAAGCATGTCCCTGAGAGCGGCTCGCGCTCCCCGCAGGTTCCCGACGTGGGTTTTCCCCTCGGTCCGCGGGTTGTACCGGGCGGGCTTTTCGACGATTCGACCTCCCGTCCGACGGATTTTCTCCAGCATCTCGCCTCCCATGAACGCGCTGCGTGAGGCGACGCTGATGCGGAGCAGGGCGTCGCGGCGCACGAGGTGGATCCAGTTCACGTCCCGGTAAATCCGACCGAAGAGCAGGGCGTGCAAGACGAGGTTCAGGTAGGAATAAGCGAGCCGAACCACCGAATAGTCACGACGGTCGGACCGATAGCCGAGCACGACATCCACCCCGGGCGACAGGTGAAGGGCAAACTCGGCGATATCGGAGATTTCAGCCTGCGAATCGGCGGGAAAATAAGTCACGGCGTTTTGGGTGGCGGCCGCGTATCCGTTCATGACTGCCGCTCCAATCCCGAGGTTGCGCGGATGGCGCAAGAGTCGCACGCGGGGCAGGTCCTTCGCGATGCCGTCAAGAACGGCAGCTGAGCCGTCCGTCGACCCGTCGTCCACCAGGATTATCTCGCTGCCCGCGAATCGGTCTTCAAGAAAGGCGTGGATCTTGCGCACCTCCCGCTCGACCGTGCTGGATTCATTGTAGACGGGCACCACGACGCTGACGGACAGTGGGATGCGGTCCCTCGTTTGGTTCATCGCCTGGAGATGGGCGCCGGAGACCAGGAGAGCACCGCGTCAATGACCGTTTCGATCTGGGCCTCGGTCATCTCCGGATAGATGGGCAGGCTGACGATTCGTTGCGCGAGCGATTCCGCCACCGGAAAATCTCCCCGGGAATAGCCCAGATGGGCATAGGCAGGCTGGAGGTGGATCGGCACCGGATAGTGGATCCCCGTCTCGACGCCGCGCTGCCGGAGGTGCGCCTGAAAGCCCTCCCTGTCTTCCACCTGAACCACGAAGAGATGCCAGACCGAGCGCGGGACCTGATCCGCCGCGGGAGGTAAGGCGGCCGAATCCGTCAGGGCCTCACAATACCGCAGCGCGACCCTTCGGCGCTGCTCGTTCCAGGCATCCAGGAAGCTCAGCTTCGCGAGTAGGATGGAGGCCTGCAGGCCGTCCAGGCGGCAGTTCTCCCCTGCGACGGCATGGTGGTACTTCATCGATTGACCGTAGTTCCTCCTCAGGCGCAATCGCCTGGCGAGCTCAGCATCCTGCGTGGCGATCGCGCCGCCGTCGCCGTAGGCCCCCAGATTCTTGCCGGGATAGAAGGAGAACGCGGCTGCCTTTCCGAGGCTGCCGCAGCGATTTCCCTGCGGCGTGCGCGCACCATGGGCCTGGCACGCATCCTCCACGAGAAGGATCGAGCCGCGCTCAGCGATGCGGCGCAATTCATCCATGGGCGCCGGCAAACCGTAGAGGTGAACCGGCAGGAGCGCTCGAGTTCGAGGCGTGACCCGCGCTTCGGCCTGGACCGGGTCGATGGAGGAGTCCTCCTTGCGGCAATCCACCAGGACCGGCCGGGCCCCTACGGCCGAAACGGCGAGAGCCGTGGCGATAAAGGTGTTGGCCGGGACGATGACTTCATCCCCGGGCCCAATCCCCTCCTCCAGGAGAATCAGGCGCAGGGCGTCGAGGCCGGTACCGACCCCGACCACATGGCGGACTCCGCAGTAGTCGGCGAAGGCCGTCTCGAACTGCTCAACCTCAGAGCCCAGGATGAAAGAGGCCGAATCCACCACCCTCGAGATGGCGGCGTCGATAGCTTCACGGTGGGCCCGGTATTGTGCTTTGAGGTCCAGGAAGGGAACCGCGGCGCTCATGACCCTCTCTTAAACTCTGAAATCTACGCTACTTCCCCGCTTCTGTCAATGTTGGACGAGTGCCACTTCGGGCCTGGAGCAGGCCTCGATCCCGGAGGAGGGGAGCCACCCCGCGTCGGCCATCACCCCGCCTATCGATATACTTCAGCGGATAGAATTGCCTGCGCTGGGTGCGCCAATGACTGGATTCTGGTCTGCACGGTCGTTGGCCCGCACGAAGATCCGCCTTACGAAGCGGAGTCCCTCGGACGATCAAGGGACTCCGCTTTTTATGGCCAGCCCGCCTGCTTACTTCTGCTCCTTCCTCTTTTTCGCGTCGGTGGGGTTCGTCGGCAGGGGCGAGTGCTTCTTGAGGGGAACCACGATGGTGGCCATCGCGCTTGCCGTTTGTCCCGTGGAGTCGGTCGCTGTGTACTGCACCGTGTAGATCCGGCCTACGCCTGAGCTGTCCCTCTCGGCGCGCACCTGGAACAAATAGTCCGCCGTTCCAATCTCCGCCCCTTGGATGTCGTTCAGGGTGCGTCCATCGGAAGGACCGGGAGCATCGTCCGGCTCGCTGCTTCTGACAGCCGTCAGGATAGTATCCAGCAATGTGCCGCAGCCATCGCGCGCGGTATTCCCCACCGAGACGTCGATCATCTTGTGATTGGCAGGCGTCAGGACGTTGGTGCCGATGGAGGTGCCGAGCTCGACCGTTATGGTGAGACTGCCCGGCCGGTGCTCGCAGCCAGTGGGCGTGCAGGAATCGATCGTGCAGGGATTACCGTCGTCACAGCCACCGCTGTGCACACAGCCGTTGCTGAGGCACAAATCGATGGTGCAGGCATCGCCATCATCGCAGTTCAAAGGCGGGCCGTTCTGGCAGGCACCGGTGGCCGGATTGCACGATTCGGTCGTGCAGGGGTTGTGGTCGTCGCAATTCAGCGGCGTCCCGCTGCAGGCTCCGCCAATGCACCGGTCGGTGCTGGTGCACGGGTTCCCGTCATTGCATGAATCGTTGTTGTTGATGTGGACGCAGCCGCTGGCGTCACACGTGTCGAAGGTGCATGGGTTGCCGTCATCGCAGCTTTCGGCGGTGTGGGTGCATCCGAACTGGGTGCAGGCGTCGGTCGTGCAGGACAGTCCATCGTCACAGGTCGCCGTGCCGCTCTGGCAGGTGCCGTTGACGCAGGCATCCAAGCCGTTGCATGGATTGCCGTCGTTGCAGCTGCCCGTGAGGTTGGTGTGGCTGCATTCCAAGGTGGAGGCATTGCAGGTGTCCGCCGTGCAGACATTGCCGTCATCGCAAAATGGCGTGCCGACGCAGCGCGGCCCAAAATTGGTCACGGCGCAGCGATCGTTGTTCGTGCAAGGATTGTTGTCGTTGCAGGGGTTCGTGTTGGCCGAGAGGGTGACGCAGCTGTTCTGGATGCAGCTGTCGGTCGTGCAGATGTTACCGTCGCATTCCTGGGGTCCCTGCGGCACGACGTTGAAGCACCCACCGGGAATCCGGCATTGCCAGCCGGCGCAGGCATTGTTGAAGCCGCAGAGACTCGCCTGCGGTGTGTGCACGCAGCCGGTACTCGCCTGGCACGAGTCGACCGTGCAGGAGATGTTGTCGTTGCAGGTGACTGCGGTTCCTCCGCCGCAATTGCCTCCGCTGCACGACATTCCGGTGAGGCAACGGTTCCCCGAGGTGCACGAGCCGGGCGCATTGGCGCGCAGGCAGGAGCCGGTCGCCGGATCGCATGAGTCGGCGGTGCAGCTGTTGCCGTCGTCGCAGTTGATCGGAGGATGGCTGCATGCTCCAGTCGTCGGATCACACACGTCCTGCGTGCACGGGTTCGAGTCGGCGCAGCTTGTGGGCGTCCCCTGGCACACGAGTGACCCGCCGGCTGCGATGCAGGTGTCGCCGGAAGTGCAGAGGCTCTGATCGTCGCAGGAGCTGCCGGGGAAGGCAGGAGTTCCGACGCACTGGCCGCTGTCGTTACAGTTGTCCGAGGAGGTGCAGAAATTCCCGTCGCTGCATTCAGTCCCCGCCGGCTGAATTTGGCCGGAGCACTGGCTCGTAGCGCCCGAGACGGAAAGGCATGCATCGGACGCCGTGCAGGAGTCTTGGTCGTCGCAAAGCGTTCCATTGGACAGATTGGTATGACCGCAAAAGGCGCCGGTGCCGTTGGGAGACAGTACACACGAGTCGGCGGTGCAAGGATTCCCATCATCGCAATTGGCGGGGACATGCCGGCAGGTGCCAGTCGCCGTGTCGCACGAATCGAGAGTACAAAAGTTGAAGTCGTCACACGAGGGGCAGGCGACCTCCGGCGAGATTTCCGCTCTTGCCGTGGCCGGCAGGAGAACGATCGCGATCAGAGCCAGAATCAGGAAGATGGGACAGCGAAGGAAGGGGCCATTCCGTGGCATAGTTGCCTCCATCCGGCGGTAGGAACGTCCAACGGTCGCAGACTTCTCGGGGGGAATGCCTGCGAAAGTACCACCGGCTGGTCAGCCATGTCAACGGTAAGTGAAGGCTGGAGCAGCGCCGGCTGCTCCGGTGTCCCGAGCGCTCGTAGTCGACGCGCCACCAACCACAGTAGGAATGCGATCGCTCACCGGGTGGCTCAGGCGGCTCTCCTTAACCGAGATCAGGCGGCCGCGTGCCGATGCTTCGCCTCCCATTCCGGATCGGAGGGCGATCGCCGCTCGAAAGCCATCTTCAATCGGTGGAGTCCCGCGGTGGCGAGGGAACCGAATACGACGGAGAGGACGAGCGGCCCGGCGCCCTCGCCCCCAAAGATGTCGCTGCCCGTTCGTCCGACGAGGATGGTCAAGATGAGATTCGCCGTCACGTTCTCCAGCAGCTTGAACAAGGTCGAGCCGTTCGAGGCGCGGGCCACCAATGGGATGGTCTTCATCCCCTCGATCATCAGGAAGATGATCAACGTCCGTCCGATAAAACTGTCCCAGGCTTGAAGGTTTACAACCATGTGCTCCTCCTCCTTCGAAAAAGAACAAAGGCTAGATGATCCCGGTGTCCGGTCATGCCATCGAAGACTCTCGCGCTTCCGTTCGGTGCGTGTGGCTTACGACGCCTTTCGTAGACAGGGACCCTCCTCTTTCGAGCGCGTCGGTCGTTTTCCTTCGCAAGAAAGACGTTCCTGGCTCGCTGAAGCGAACCGCAGGGAGTCACGCCTCCCCGACTAGTACGACCGACTTGCTCGACACCTGACCCTGGGCAGTCAACCGTCCGCAACAGCCTGGCGCTCCCGGACACCCCAGGCACCGCCTCCCAGGCATTCGCTCAGACGATGCGGTAGCGGCGATACCAGTAGCCGATCCGGCCTACCTCGCGGAATCCAGCCCGCCCGTACATGCCATAGCCCTGACCGGAGGAAATCAAAACGCACGCCGTCGCGCCCAGACCACGGGCAAAGCCGCAGGCATACCGCATGAGCGCCGTGCCAATCCCCTGCCGGCGCATCGCCGGGAGTACGCCGACATCGTGGACACCGGCGATGCCCTCCTCGTGGAACAGCGTGCAGATCCCGACCGGGACCCCTTCCCGCAATGCCGCGAGGTCCCAGAATCGCCTGGGGCGCATGGCCGCCAGATGGGCCTGCCGGGCCAGCTCGAAACGGCGCATGGGAGTCCGGATGGGCCCGTAACAGGGATGCGGGATTTTCAGGAACAGCTGGTAATCCTCCACGACTTGAAACGTGAGCCCGCGCATCTCCGTCTCGGATGCGTCCGGTGCGGCAAGCTCCCGGTACATCGCTGGAAACAGTTTGCGGCACCGGAATCCCCGCCGTCGGAGCCTGGCAGGCAGGTCGGTCGGAGTTGCGAAAAGGCTCAGCCAGAAGCCGCCGCCTCGCTCGGTGTCACAGAATCGATTGGCAATCCGGTCCAGCCGCTGGTCGGCGGTTCCGGGCGCGAGGCGTAGCTGGACCGCGCAGTTCCCCCAAACCCCTCCCGGCTGGATCGCCCAGGTCGCATCGGATTCCACATGGACCTCATATCCGGGGACGGTGGCATGGGCGGCCAGGTAACGCGCCTGCTCCGCTTCCACCGCAGCCAGTGGCTCCGCATGGATCACGGGAATGACCGGTGGGCACCGCACCATCCCGATTCCTCCGTCCACTCGCGTTACCGTGCCGATGCTGTATTCCACGTAATGCTTGCAGATCTCCGGGTTGGCCGTGGTGCCCTCGAGTCATGGGGGCGTGCCGTCTCCGGAGCGCGGCTTCGAGCCTGGCTCGGCTCCCTGGGGTGTTCGGCGCGACAGCCGATACAGCAGCAGGGCGGCGCGTTTCGTCTGGATGGAGAGCGTCGAAAGATCGGCGGTCTCGCCGGGGGTGTGACCGTCGCGCCCCCTCAACCCCACGCCATCCAGAATCATCGGCACTTCCCCGGCCACGAAGGCGACATCGGCCGCCCCCGCCTTGTCAGGGCTCACCGCCGTCACCGGGCCGAAGCCCAAATCCCTGCTGGCCTGATCGTACAGGCCCAGCAAGGCGTCGTTCCCCTCGCTTGGAGCCAGCGGCGGATATCCTTCATCGAAACGGATGCTCGACTCGGTGTGAGGCAGGGAAGCCTCGACGATTTCCTGCATGCGGCGCCGGGCGCTGCTGAACTGCTCCTGAGACAGAGCGCGCAGGTCGCCGCTCAGCTCCGCCCGCGCCGCGACGATGTTGTTCTTGCCGGCGGCCGTGCCGCGCCCCTGGGCCGGGTCGAACTCGACCGTCGTCCCGCCCAGGATCGTGCCCGGATTGAACGTCAGGTGCGCCTCGCCGGCGAGCTGCTCGCGGAAAGTCTCGAGAATACGGGCCGCTTCGAAGATAGCTCCGGCTCCCACGTCCTCACGAAAGATCTGCGAAGAGTGGGCCGCCCTTCCCTTCACGCTGATCTGCCAGGAGGTGGACCCGCGCCGCGCCGTCACCGCGTGTTGCAGCTCGCCATCGCCGTCCTCGAAGCCGATGGCGAAATCGGCGCCTTGTGCCGCCGTCACCAGCGCCGCTCGGGCCTGCACCAGAGGGCGGCCGCTGTCCTCCTCATCCCCCGTCATCACCACGACGACATTCATCTTCTTGAGCAGACCGGCGGAACTCAGGGCCCTGAGGGCGGCGACGATGATCACATCGCCCCCTTTCATGTCGATGATCCCCGGTCCGCGCGCCTCGTTCTCACCCGTCCGCTGGAACTCCTGGAAAGGACTGTCGGAATCGAACACCGTGTCCAGATGCCCAATCAGCAGGATGCGGGGGCCGGCTCCGGGATACTCCGCGACGAGATGTCCGGCGCGCTCGAAGCTGGACCCATCCACCCACTGCGTCCGGAAGCCGATCTGCCCGAGCGCTTTCTCGAAAACTCCCCCGACCTCCCTCACCCCTGCCAGGTTGTGCGTTCCGCTGTTGATGTTGACTACCTTTTCGAGGAGCGCCAGCGCTGCGGCATTCTGCGCGTCGATTTCGTTGACCAGCCGGCGTTCCACCCGGGTGAGCGAAGGCTTCGATGCTGTTGCCGCCTCGGAGCCGGCGGCTACCGCGTGCAGCGACAGGGCCAACATCAAGGCCAGAGCCGCCACCACTCGCGCTCCGATCCTAGGCGGATGCGCGGAGGTCAATTCGCTCCAGGAAAACCAGGCGAAGTGAGTATGATTCAATCCAGCTGCTCCAGCGCAATCGAGGCGGGAGAAGATGATTCAGCGGCCAGTCAGGTGCTCACGGGCGAGCACTTCCGCCGCCACGCCCGCCAGGGTTTCCGCCACCTGCGCCACCAGGACGTAAACGCGAATGTTGTTGCCTTCGGAGTCCGCCGGGAAGAGAAAAAATCCTTCGCGATCCGGCCGATGGGAAAGGGTGTAGCCGCACATCAGCTCGCCGTCCTTGAAGCGTACCGCGAGCTTCTTGCCGTGATTCGTCGCGGCGGGGGCCGCGATGAAGCCGCGGAGGTCCTGGCGCTTGGGGTTTCCTTCGAAGCTCTTCACGAAGAAGACTGCCTTGAGGAGCCCGCAGCGAACCTCGACGGCCGGGCCGCCGTCGGCCGGCTTGATATGAAAGCTGGGGCGATTCGGATTGAAGTCTTGCGTGGTTCCCTTGAGCATCTTTCCATCCGTGTAATGAGCCACCACCTGGGGGAAATCCGCCATTCGAGCCTTCCTCCGTCGCTTCGTGTGGTTACTTTCTGAGCCACAATTTTCGAATGAACTGCTCCTGCTTTGAAATCGCATCCTCGCGGGCGACCGGGTCGGGATCATAGTCGTCTTCCTGGTTTTCAAGATTCCGAGTCAGCAGGTGGCCGAGCCCTGGGTAGAGGATCAGCTCGCATCGGGCCCCGGTCGCCTGGACCTCACTGCAGAAGCGTTTCGCACCGGAGAGCGGCGTCAAGGTGTCCGCTTCGCCCTGCACGATGCAGGTTGGGGCGACGTGCGCGGGCACCTTATTGACCGGAGAGTAATCGGCCGGCTGCGCGCGCCCTTGCAGCAATTTGCGAAACCAGTTGTCACCCGACAGATCGAGCGCCGGTGACCACAGGATGAGCAGGTCCGGCCCTCCATTGGCGAACCGCCCCTGGCTGTTGCCGCATCCAAGCGTGGCTGCGGAGGCCACCAGCTGGCCTCCCGCGGAAACACCATATCCGGCGATTTTTCCAGCCTCCACCCCTAGGCGGCGATGATTCTGGCGGACCCACTGGAACGCATGACAGACATCCGAGAGGGCCTCGATGGGAGTGATGGTGCCCTCCGAAAGCCGATACTCGATGGAGATCGACACCAAGCCCATTCGGGCAAAACCGCGGGCTCTATTGAATGTCCAATCGGCACCTCCAGCCACCCAGCCGCCCCCGTGAAAGAGAAGGATGGCCCCTGCCGGCGAGCGGCTCGGGACCGATGGCGAGAATACGTAGGCCTTCAGGCTCTTGCCGCTGACCTCGCGGTAAGTGTAGCTGGACGGCTCCACGGGCGCGGAGGATTCAGGTGATTGGCTGCGGTGGCGGGCGGGTGCACAGCCGGCGAGCAGGACGAGCCCCGCACAGGCAGCCAGGAACCACCGGGCGCGGCCTGACATCTTCATCGCATTCGAGCCTGGGATCGGCTCATTTCCTCATGTATTTCCAGTTGCGGGACTTGCCTTCGGCCATCCACTCGACGGCCGTCTCCAGCCGGCGCTGGCGCGTTGCCTCGCCCTTGGCCTCGTTCACCCATTCCACGTATTCCTTCTTGTGGCTGTAGGGGAATCCTTCGAAGGTCGTCAGCGCCTTTCTGCTCTTCTGCAGCGCGGCGAGGAAATACTCCGGAACCTCCAGCGACCGATCTCCCTTGGGCTTTACTTTCATCGGTCGTTTGATGCCTTCGTCGTTCAGCGCCATGGCTTCCTTGACGTAGCGCAGCAGGCGCTTCTCAGCCGGCAGATCCGAGAGAGTGGAGATGCGGCCGAACTCCCCCATGGCCGACTCCCGAGAGTCGGCAAGAGCCCTGTGCTGCTTCGCCAGCAATTCGCCCTTCCAGAACCCGAAGGCGCAGTGGGCCTTGAAGGAAGCCATGCTGCAGAGGATTCCTTTGTACATGAAATGCGGGAATCCCCATTTCAGCTCTTCCTGCACCTCCGGACAGCCCGCATGCACCACCGACCGAAGATGCTTCAAGATCGGCTTGGCGAAATCGGCCGATTTCGCAATGTACGCATCGACACCCGGATGCTTCTTCCCCATGGGAGCTTCCCCTCAGCGATGACTTGCATGATGACGATTCAATGGGATGACCAGCGATTTTCGTCGCTATTGTCCCGAGATTCGGTGAGCGACGTCAAGCCGTCGAGGCTCCCCTTCCTCCGGGCTAGTGCGGTCCTCAGAGGAGTCCCGACTCCGTAGCCTTGCGATAAACGAGATCAGCGGCCATCACATCTTCCACCGCGACCCCGACCGACTTGAAGAGGGTGATTTCCGCGGCTGACTCCCGCCCGGGGCGCGCCCCGGAGATCACTTCACCGAGCTCCACAGGTACTTGTCCGGCGGCGATGACGTCGCCCGATTCGCGGGTCGCAGCTTCCCGCGAATCGACGTAAAGACGCGATCGGCGCAGCGCCTCATCGTTCAGCTCCCTCCAGTCGGGCCTGCAGGCACCCACGGCATTGATGTGAGACCCGGCGTCCAGCCACTCTCCGAGCAGCACCGGCTTTTTGGACGCCGTCGCCACGACGATCACGTCGGCACCCCTCACCGCATCGGCGGCCGATGCGGCGGCGGTGACTCCATGCTGCTCCGCGAAGGCGCGGGAGTTCCTGGGGCTCCATACGCGGATCTTGCGGAAGGTGCGAACCAGCCGCAGCGCCTCCAGGTGACTGTGCGCCTGTACCCCCGATCCCAGGATCGCCAGCACGGAGGCCTCCGGCCGCGCCAGGAGCTTGCTGGCCACGGCTGAGGCGGCTGCGGTCCGCATCTCGGTGATCAGCCGCCCGTCCATCATGACGAGCGGCTCTCCGGTCTCCGGACGAAACAGCTGAATCATCGCATGGTGGGTGGGGAGACCCTGATTGTTCGGGTAGAACGTGACGAGCTTGGCGCCCAGCGCTTTGTTGTAGGCCGGCATCACTCCCATGAAGCCTTGATGCTCGGCGACCGGCACCACCTGGCGAACCGGCTGCACCGCCTTTCCACTGGAGAGATCCGCCAGCGCGGTTTCCATGGCCGGTATCAAATCCACCATCCGCAGAAGGCGCCTCACTGCAGCCTCATCGAGCAACACCATGGCTCCTCCGCTTTAACCGGCGGCCAGCCCGCCGCTGCATCTGATCCATGACCCGGGACGAATCTCGGTAGCCCCTACCGGCTCTCCAGCAAGGCCCGCCTGGCAGCCGCCAGCTCCTTGCGCTTTTCCTTGTCGACCTTCGGATAGCTGAGATCGAGCCCGTCCAGCGCGTCGATCACCGCCGCGGCCACCACGACGCGGGTGAACCACTTGTTGTCCGCCGGCACGACGTACCAGGGGGCGTGTTTCGTGGAGGTGTTCCGTATCGTGTCCTCGTAGGCCTTCATGTAGTCGTTCCAGAATCCCCGCTCTCTGGCGTCGGCACCGGAGAACTTCCAGTTCTTTTCCGGATTCTCGAGACGCTCCAGGAACCTGCGCTTCTGCTCCTGCTTGGAGACGTGCAGGAAAAACTTGCGAATGACGATGCCGTTCTGTGTCAGATAGCGCTCGTAGTCCCGGATGTCCCGGAATCGCTTGTCCCAGATGTCCTTTCCGATGACCTCGGGAGGGAGCTTCTGCTTCTGGAGAAACTCCGGATGCACCCGCACCACCAGGGTCTCTTCATAATAGCTGCGGTTGAAAATGCCGATGCGGCCGCGTTCGGGCAGACACTTCATGCAGCGCCAGAGGTAGTCGTGGTCCAAATCCTCCGAGGTGGGCGCCTTGAAGGAGTAGATCTGGCAGCCCTGCGGGTTCACCCCGGACATCACGTGCTTGATGGCGCCGTCTTTGCCCGCCGCATCCATGGCCTGAAAGACGAGCAGCACGGCCCAGTTGTCCTGCGCGTAGAGCATGTCCTGGAGCTTGGCGAGCGCCTCGACTCCCGTCGCCAGCGCTTCCTTGGCGCGCGGCCTGTCCTCGGAGGTGAGATCCAGGGTATCGCCGGGATCCACGTCCTTCAGGCGAAATCGGTCCCCGTCGGTGATCCGAAAGGGCTCCGAGAGCTTGCGCGCCCGCTTGATCAGCTCCTTCATCTTCTTCATCGGTCCGACCCCCTTCCTTCGCTGCGGCACTTCGCCGTATGGCCCATCATACCTTCAGGGCTTGACTGGCCCCGAAGCAAGAGTATCGTTGCTGCATCCGAAGTAGCAACCCGAGCGCTGGAGGGCCCCATGTCCATTCGACCTATCAAGCGACTGATCAAGGCCAAGCCGACCCTGGAAGGCGCGGGCGTGCATCTGCGCCGCGCTTTCGGGTTCGGCAACACGTCCGACTTCGACCCGTTCCTCCTCCTGGACGATTTCCGCAACGACCGGCCCGAGGACTATCTGGCGGGCTTTCCCTGGCACCCACACCGGGGCATCGAGACCATCACCTACGTCCTCGCCGGAACCGTCGAGCATGGCGACAGCATGGGGAACCGCGGCGAGATCGCCGCCGGGGACGTGCAGTGGATGACAGCGGGAAGCGGAATCATCCACCAGGAAATGCCCAAGGGCGATCCGAAAGGCCGGATGCACGGCTTCCAGCTGTGGGGAAACCTTCCCTCCTCCCTGAAGATGATCGCGCCCCGGTACCAGGAGATCAAGGCGGCGGAGATCCCGGTCGCGACGGACGATGACGGGACCGAGGCCCGCATCGTCTGCGGCAGTTTTTGGGGGAAGAGCGGGCCGGTCGAAGGGATGGCGGCCGACCCGGTTTACCTGGATGTCACGGTGCCGCCGGGAAAGCGCAAGACCTTGCCGGTGGAAACCACGCGCCACGCCTTCGCTTACGTCTTCGCGGGGTCCGGAAAGTTCTGCAATGCGTCGGGCCCCCTCTCGGTGCCGACCGAAGGGGTCGGGTGGGCGGACACGGCGCCTCCCACGGAAGCGGAAGACCGATCGCTGGTGCTCTTCGACCGCGGTGACGAGGTCACGGTGCAGGCCGGAGAGCACGGAATCCGCTTCCTCCTGGTGTCGGGAAAGCCTCTCGCAGAGCCGGTAGCCTGGTACGGCCCCATCGTGATGAACACGCAGGAGCAGCTTCGGGAGGCCTTCGAGGAGCTTCAGAAGGGAACGTTTCTGAAGACGCAATCGCAAAAGTGAGAGGCGTGCCCTTAGACAGACAGGCGCGCTCGCACGGCCTCGACTACTTTCTTTCCCGATGGGAGAATGCCGAGCGCTGCCAAGGCCCCCGCGTCGATGACGCTCTCCCCGTCCACCAGCACCTTGAATTCACCGTAGTGGCCCTTGACCATCTCCACTTCGGCTCCCAGCTCGCGCCGCAGCCTCGCCGCCACCCGGACGGCGTGGAGCGCGGAGATTCAATACGCGCAGTAACGAATGGCAATGCGACTCATGCGGGCCTCCTCTTGGGTTATGTGATGCCGGTTCCCTCAACACAACTCCCCTAGCGCGCTGCGAGCGCCCGGGAGCGCTCGCACAGCTCCCGGGCCGCGGCCTGCCAGTCGGGAAAGGTGAACGCAAAGCCGAGCTCGAGCAGCCTGCCCGGGACCACGCGCCGGCTTTTCAGAATCAACTCAGTCTCGCTTCCGAGAACGAGCGCACCGACCTCCAGCATCCACCTGGTCGCCGGCAGACCGACGGAAGTGCCCCAGGCCTGCCGCAGTGCCGACATGAATTCCCGGTTCGGAAGGGGATTCGGCGATGCCAGATTGACGGCTCCATCCACGCTCTCCCGCTCGATCAGCCAATGGATGGCACGAACGAAGTCGGTTTCGTGGATCCAGGAAATGTACTGACGACCGTCCCCTGAGGTTCCTCCCAACCCCCGGCGCACCAGCCCGAGCAGGGTATCGAAAATGCCGCCTCGCTCGGGGCTCATGATCATCGCCGACCGAAGTTTCACCTTGCGCGTACTTGAGGTTGGAGAGTCGTCGAGCGCTCTTTCCCACGCCGTGGCAACGTCGATGCTGAAGTGCCAGGTTTCCGGCACGTCCGGCTCCGAGCCCCCGAGCAGTCCCGATCGCTCATCGTTCGGCGCGTCGTAGCGGTGCGCGTAAATCGTGGCAGTGCTGGCCTGCAGCCAGATGGAGGGAGGTCGGCTCGCTCCGGAGATCGCCCGTCCCACCGCATGCACCGACGAAACGCGCGACTGGAGGATCTCCTCCCGGTTCTTCACCGTGTATCGACAGTTCACGGACCGGCCCGCAAGGTTGATGACGACGTCCGAGCCTTCGAATTCCCCGACCCAGCCCCCGAGAACCGCGGGATCCCAAAGGACCACCCGCCAGGGAGCATCCTTCGGCGTACGGCTCAGAACGACAACCTCGTGCCCATCGCCGTGAAAGGCTCTCGCGAGCAGCGTTCCGACCTGACCCGTACCACCCGGGATGACGATCTTCATGGCTGCAAACTCGAATCCTCGCGGACTCTTGGCGCGGTGCAGGGGTCGATTCACCCCGCTCACATATGACGCAACCCGAACCCGACGAGCTGAATACCGGCAGCTTTCAACCGGTCAACTTGGCGGCCCGGAGTACGGGTCCGGATAACCACGCGAAAGAGTACACCTAGAGGGACTCGGCAGGAAGAACGAAAGACGCTGGCGGCGCGGGGCGGCAGAGCGAGCACTCCGCCGAGAGCCCCAAGGGCGTGCGCCATGGGGACCGCAACTCCACCAAGCCTCGAGGGATCGGTGAACAGAGGAGCACCGGTGACCGCCTCGAATGCGATCTTGCCCATCAACGCGAGCACGCAAGCCTGGTAAAGAGCGGCCACCGCCGGGCTCCCTGCGGATCGCTCGTCACGGGCAGCGGAAAGGCATCCGGCCACCCAGAGACCGTTCAATACTCCCGAGAGTCCGCAGTACGTTGGGAGATCCGGCTGCAGCACCAGGAGGCCGCTGCAGACCACCACGGAAGAGACGGCTAGAACGCTCCAGAAGCGATCCTTCAGACTTCTTTCGAACAGGACTCCAACTCCCAAGAGCGGCAGGACATCCCACAGAAGGTGGTTGAAGGTGCCGTGGACGAGGTGGCAGGTCAAAAGCCGCCACACCTCCCCCTGGAGGATGGTGTGGCGGCTGTACAGCAGCGGGGCAGGGGCGGCGGCCGTCAGAACGACGGCCGCCAGCCCTACCAGAAGGGATCGCCATGGAACACGAATCAGCACTGCTTTCCCCGACGGCGACGCAGGTACTCACGCGCGCCATACAATGCGGCGAGCAGACCGACCAGCTCCGGGCCGCCGGCTCCAGCGCCTCCTCCGCCGCCACCGCTTCCGACATGCGGCGCACTGGCGCCGGGGAACATCGGCTGGGCCGTGTCAGCGCGTGGGTCCTTTGGCTGCCCCTGCCAGCGAACTTCCCGGGCTCCCCGCTCCTTCTGCACTCTGCCCTTGTTCTTTCGGTCGATGCCCAGCTCCTTGAAACGTTCCTCGCTCACCACCACCATCGAGGTGTAATCCGTGACGATGGAAAACTGCGTCCCCAGGTCCATGACCGCCTGGCGCAGCTCCGACTCTTTCCCGCCATCCTGAAGTTGCCGCTTGATATCGGCGATGCGAGCCAGGGCCCACAGCCGCTCCAGCTCCGGATAGTCGCTATCCTGCTCCGGAAATCTCACCTTCGTTTCCCAGACCTTCTCCGCGCCCGAGATGCGCGCGCGCAGGCGCAGCGTTGCCTCTCCCGACTTCGAGTAGCGGCCGAAGAGCGTGATCTGCTGGCCGAAGTAGGCGCTGGGCAGCCGTGCGGGCGCCAGCTCGGTGACCGGAACTCCGTCGATCTCGACGCGCAGGCCATGAAGGGCCTCGCGCCCCAGCTTCGCCTTGGCCTGGACGATTCGACCGTAGAGATCGTCCTGGTTGGAGACATCCATGGAAAACCCGTTCGATTCCTCCGCCAGTCTTCCCAGCAGCGGCTGGTTCGCCCCCTGACCCATCACGAAGGTGAACACGCGAACATCCTTCTTGTCCAGAAGCTTCAGGAAGGCACCATTCTCGGTGGGGCCCACATTCGCTCCGCCGTCACTGATCAAGATGATGGCTGAGGTCCTCCCCTCCTCCATCCCCGCCAGGCCCTGGAGGAATCCGTCGTACAGGTTGGTTCCCCCCTCCGGCTGCAATGCGAGCACGGCCCGTTGTCCTTCCTCCACGCTTTCGGGGGTCACCGGCGTCCAGCCCTGCGTGATCTCCCTGGCTTTGTCCGCAAAGACGATGATCCGGAAGCGATCCTGTGACCTCAACAGGTCGAGCGAGCGCCCCAGAGCGTCCCCCGCCACGGCAATCTTGCCCTGCATGCTTCCGGAAATGTCGAGGACGAAGGTCCAATCCACTCCTTCGCTGATAGGCTTCAGATCGGCGCCGGGCGTGATGACCATCAGGAACGAGCCCTGGCCATCTCCATCTCGATTCGATAGCAGATCCACCCGCGCCGGAAGATCCTGGGCGAGGCGGTAGTAGATGACCATGTCTTTCTCCAGGGAGACGGTCCCCTCTTCCGAGGCAACCTGGACGCTCCAGGTATCCGCCGACTCCTGCCGGACTTTCGCCAAGGACTCGTAACCCTTCGCGCGGACCTCGTCGATCGGGTACGACGTCCGCAACGTGCAATCAAACGAAAACGTCCCATGCACTTGAGGCAGCCGGTTCCAGAACGACTGGGCCGCTTCGTCGACATTCCCTTCCTCCAGCGGATAGACATAGCGTCCCACGCCAGAGTCGATTTCCAGCGGCTGGAGGTAAAGCAATCGCACCCGCGTGTCTGATTTGGCCCGCACCGGGCTCACGGTGACATCGAAGGCGATGTAGTCGCGCTTCTCGGCCACCGCTGCATCGCGACCGGCCTTTTTCTCCTCCTGATAGACCTCGCGGGCACGCTCCTTCTCCACGACCTCTCCCACTACCTCGACCCCGTCGATCCAGAGGCTCAGCTCCGACAAGGAGGCATCCTTGGGGAGGGGAAAGGTGTAAATGGCCTCCAGATCCTGATCGTGAGGGTTGTGGAAGACCTGATCGACTTCCGTCACGGCAAAGCCGTTGGTGATGACGACCTTGACCGAGTGATTCTTGATTTGAAGGGGTGGAAGAGCCGAATCCTTGGGCTGGAGCAATCCCGCGGCCCGGGCTGGCAGGGCCGCTGCGAAACAGAGCATCAGCAGGCACAGAATGCGCTTCATGTTCCTCCTCCTTTGATGGGTTCAACGCGAGCCCTTGACCAGGCTGGAATGCGAAACACCGGCGACACCAGCAAGGGTCGTGCCCAGGGAGGAGATCCCGACAAGTCACGGAGCCTTCACGATTTCCATGAACCGGGAATTGGGATGCCGCGAACCTGGCTTCGCGGGCCAAGGGGAGGGGTGCGAAGCACGCTTCGCATCCGTGCATGGCGGAGGGGAATGATCAGCTTTTCGGTCGCAGACCAAGCTGCTTGAGCTTCAGCTGGAGCCCTCTCCGGGACAGACCCAGCCGGAGAGCAGCCCGTGTCACGTTGCCACCGGTGGACTCCAATGCTGCGATGACCACTCGGCGCTCGGCCTCGGCAGCTGCCACTTTCATAGCGGGACGCGCTCCCGGCGAGATTCCGGCGGAAAGCTCCGCAGGAGTCTGGCCAAAATCCTCTGGCCCCAGGACGCTCTGATCCGACAAGAGGAATGCGCGCTGCACCGCGTTCTCCAGCTCTCTCACATTGCCGGGCCATGGCTGTCCGGCCAGGTGGGCGAGCGCTTCCGTGGCTATGCCAGGGCGCGAGCGGCCGAGCCGTTTCGCGTGCTTGTCCAGGAAGAACTGCACCAGGACGGGAATGTCCTCGAACCGCTCCCGTAATGGCGGCACGTGGATCTCCACCACCCGCAATCGGAAGAGGAGGTCCTGACGAAATCGACCCTGTGCAACCTCTGAGTCCAGATCTCGGTGGGTGGCGGCCACGAGCCTCACGTCCACCTGGCGGGAACGGGTGGAACCGATGCGATCCACCAGCCCGTCCTGAAGGACTCGCAGCAGCTTGACCTGAGCCACCGGAGGCAGCTCTCCAATCTCGTCGAGGAACAGGGTGCCTCCATCGGCAAGCTCGAAGCGGCCGGGTCTGGCGCGCGCGGCTCCAGTGAAAGCGCCCTCTTCGTGGCCGAATAGCTCCGCCTCCACCAGCGAATCAGGCAGCGCCCCACAGTTGATCTTCACCAAAGATTGAGCGCGTCGCTCGGAGAGAAAATGCAGTGCGTCTGCGACCAGCTCCTTGCCCGTGCCGGTTTCTCCGGTGATCAGCACCGTGGTCGGACTCGGCGCGACACGTTGGATGATTCGCCTCATGGATTCGATACCAGCGCTTTGTCCCAGAATGCCGCAGGGCGCTCCTTCCGCCAGGGGTCCCTGGAACTCATGGCGGCGACTCATGGCTTCTCGCAGCGCCTTTTCCAGGATCTCCAGGACCTTCTGCTTGTCGAAAGGCTTCGTGAGGAAATCGTGAGCCCCGCTCTTCATGGCCTCCACCGCGGTTTCCACGGTTCCGTGCGCCGTGAGCAAGACCACCGGGATTTCCGGGAAGTCGGTGTGCAGTCGTTTCAGCAGATCCAGCCCGTCCATTCCGGACATCTTGAGGTCCGTGAGGACCAGGTCCGGGTCCTGACTGCGCACGAGATGCAGAGCTTGTTCGCCGGAGGAGGCTCGCGCCGTCCGGTAGCCTGCCTGCTCCAGCATAGCTCCCAGAACACGCCTGACGTTGACCTCATCGTCGACCACGAGGATCAGCTCTTTGTGTTTCACGCCTTCAACTCCTCGGAAGGCAGCACCAACGTGAAAGCAGCGCCGCGCCCGGGGCGTCCCTCCACGACGACGGTGCCTCCATGCGTCTCGATGACCCGGTGAACCAGCGCGAGGCCCAAACCAGTTCCACCCGGCTTGGTCGACTGAAAAGGCTTGAACAGGTCCTGCACTCTTTCCGGGGGAATTCCCGACCCGTCGTCCTCGAAGCGGATGGCGACTCGCGTCTCATCCTCCCGCGCAACCCTGATTTTCAGCATACCCTCCGGCCCGGCTGCCTCCCGGGCATTCCGCACCAGGTTGGCCATGGCTCGCAGCAACTGGTCCGGATCCCCCACCGCGCGGGGTGCTCCCGGCTCGACCTGGACGCTGGCCCGGATTCCGGTTCCAGCGGCCTCCGCCAATCGCAGAGTACGCCGGGCCAGCTCAGCCAGGTCCACGGCCTCGCGATGCTGCGTCCCAGGACGGGCATAATCGAGGAATTCTCCCACGACTCTCCCCAGACGCGCCGTCTCCTCCTCAATGACTTCCAGCATCTCCCGGACCCTGCCGGCATCCCGCTCCTCGCACAGCACCTGAGCAGCGCCCCGGATGGCCCCCACTGGGTTGCGAATCTCGTGTGCCAGGCCCGCAGCCATCTCGCCGACGACCGCCAGCGACTCCCGCCGCCGCGATTCGCTCACGGCTTCGAGCCTCTCCAGGCTGGCCACAGCCTGACTGCCAAGGGCCAGCAGGGCTGCAGCCACTTCGCCCTTCAGGTAGCGCTCCGGCGTCCCACCACCCACTCCGATCCAGCCGGCCAGTACCCCCTCACGGTGGAGCGGTACCGCCAGCTCGATCTCCAGAGCGTCCACTTGTTCCAGAGCCCGCGCCGCGAGCCGGCTCCGCAAGGCGTCGCCGCTACGGATCTCCTCCTCCAGGAAGATACGGGTCATCGGGGCCTGATCGGCATCCAGCAGGATAGGCAGTGCGCTCTCTGCGGGCACGGTCTCATCAAGGTTCGACACCGGCCCGTGACGGTAGGCTCGCTCGAATGCGCCCGGGCCGCTGCTCCTGAGATATACGACCACTCGAATGCCTCCGCCCAGCACGCCAATCCCTTCGCCCAGAGAACTCCAGACCTCCTCCGACCTGCGGGCCAGGGGCATCCCGCGGCTTGCCGCCGTCAAGGCCCGCGCCGCGGCATCCACCGGAGTCCCGATCCCTTCGCCCGCAAGCAGCATCCGTCCCGCCAGCGCCGCGCAGGCGACGATCACCATCGACACCAGGAACAGGGGCAGGAAACGGTCTGCGGGGACCCGCAAGAACGAGATCAGCAGCATCGAGATCGACCCCGCCGAGGCCACGAGGGCCAGCCCCCTGGCCAGGAAGGCGTGCACGTCGAGGAATCGGTACCTCACCACCATGGCGCTGATCACCAGGAGCAGCACCAAGAGCGTGAGAGGCCCGATCCTGGGCATCTGTCGAATTTCATGCGGGACGAAATCCGACAGCCCGCCGATCACGGCTACCACGGCGCCAACGAAGAAAAGTTGAAAGGCGTTGCGCTGGGGGCCACGGCGCAGCGAGAGCAAGTGTTTCAGCACGTGAGCGAGGGCCGTGACCAGGATGGATCCCAGAACGGCAAGCGCTACGTAATTGAATCCCGGCATCCATTCGTGGGCGGGGGTCCACGCCGCAAGCCAGACCAAGCCCGCCGCGGCGTATGCCGGTGCCAGCCAGAGCCGGGCTAATTGTCCAGTCAGATGCAGGCAGAATTGCAGCCCCAGGGCAGCCGCAGAACACGACCCAAGGAGAAAAAGCAGGTGCCAGGGCGCTTCCGGCGCAAGGGATGTGCGACTCAGGGCGACGCCCAGACTCCACAGCGCGAGAGCAGCGCAAAGAGCCGCGAAAATGCGACTTCGAGGCCGCCGGGGCTGGCTCACGATGGCCCCGCTCCCGAGACCCACGGCTCCCAGGCCGGCGATCACGTACATCTCTGTGGTGAGGTCCAAGTTGCAGCTTTCTCTCGCCCGAAGCCTGCCACCCGCAGGAGGGCCTTGTGAGGGGCCTCGCTCAGATGAACTTTTTCAGACGGGGCCACGCTTCGCGGATCGTGGTCTTGGGGCGCCGGGCGATGGAAACGTCCAGGCCGCGCTCATAGGGCATCGACCAGGGAGAATCGGTCTGCCCGACGATCTCGATGTCCTCGAAGAACTCCGCGTTGTCCTCGCGGTCGCCTCCGATGATGATGAGCAGGTCCCAATCGTCATTTCCCGGGCCCCAGAGCCAGTAGCTGTTGTGGCCGCTGACGGCGCGGGGAA